>VFSW01009301.1_pt1 | contig 14043 bp, 12 predicted proteins | sample 5358111 | NCBI WGS metagenome assembly VFSW01 (sample SAMN11554181, study PRJNA540505) | mine drainage metagenome | isolation source: sediment from site ElyBrook_90M | place: USA: Ely Copper Mine, Vershire, VT | collected 2017
CACGTGGTCTCCACCACGACCTACAACGGACAGTTTCCCGGTCCGCTGCTGCGCCTGCAGGAGGGGCGGCGCGTCGTGGTGGACGTGTACAACGACACCGACGTTGCCGAGCAGCTGCATTGGCACGGCCAATTCCTGCCCGTCGACACCGACGGCGCGGCCGAGGAAGGCACGCCCTACGTGCCGGCGCACGGCCGGCGGCGCATCGAGTTCACCCCGGGCCCGGCGGGCTTTCGCTTCTATCACAGCCATCTGGCCGCCGGCAGCGACCTCACCCTCGGCCAGTACGGCGGCCTCGTAGGACCGGTGTACGTCGAACCGCGCCGCGAGCCCGGCCGATTCGATCGCGAAGTGTTCCTCACCTTGAAGGAGTTCGATCCGTTCTTCAGCCGCGGCGGCGACATGGCCATGGATTTCCTCGCGCCCGGCGAGCGCAGCCATGACCTCGAGGAGCGCGGCGAGCGGGCCATGCGCGCCTCGCTCGCCTCGGGGCTGCCGCATGGCTACGAGGTCGGTTATCAGGCCTTCGCCGTCAACGGCCGCAAGCTCGGGGCCGGCGAGCCGATCCGCGTGAAGCCCGGCGAGCGCGTGCTGCTGCACGTCCTGAACGGCAGCGCCACCGAGATTCGCAGCCTCGCGCTGCCCGGGCATGAATTCGAGGTGGTGGCGCTCGACGGCAATCCGGTGCCTCGTCCGGCCAATGTGCCCGTGCTCTGGCTCGGCACCGCCGAGCGGGTCAGCGCCATCGTTCAGATGAACCACCCCGGCGTCTGGGTGCTCGGGGATCTCGCCGACGACGACCGCGGGCGCGGCATGGGCGTGGTGGTCGAGTACGCCGGGCATCGGGGCAAGCCCCGGTGGAGCGCACCGCGGCCGTTCGCCTGGGACTACCGCCGCTTCGCCGCGCCGCAGGCCGCATCGGCCGCGCCCGACGAGATCATCGACATGACCTTCGCCAAGCAGAACGCGGCCGACGCCGGCTTCAATCGCTGGACCATCAACGACGTGGCGTTCGACATGCGCGCGATGCGCCCCCTGTTCCCTCTGCGGCACGGCCGGCGCTACCGGCTGCGGATGCACAACGCGAGCGACGACATCCATCCGCTGCACCTGCACCGGCACAGCTTCGAGATCACCCGCATCGCCGGCCGCCCGACCGCCGGCATCCTCAAGGACGTGGCCATGCTCGGCGGCTACCAGAGCATGGAGGTGGACTTCACCGCCGATCAGCTCGGGCTGTCGCTGTTCCACTGCCACATGCAGCTGCACATGGACTTCGGCTTCATGGCGCTGTTCGACTGCGCATGAAGGCCCCGTCCCCGACCTTGGCGCCGCCGACCGCCCCCCCGGGCAGTGCGCTCGAAGTGGGCGCGGCGTTTCTGAAGCTCGGCCTGACCTCCTTCGGCGGACCGATCGCGCATCTGGGCTATTTCCACCGCGAGTTCGTCGAGCGCCGCCGCTGGCTCGACGAGGCGCATTTCGGCCAGCTGCTCGCGCTGTGCCAGCTCCTGCCCGGCCCGGCGAGCAGTCAGCTCGGCTTCTCGCTCGGCCTGCTGCGCGCCGGCTGGCGCGGCGCCATCGCGGCCTTCCTCGCCTTCACCGCACCTTCCGCCCTGCTGCTGTTCGCGTTCGCGGCCTGGAGCGGGCGCCTCGCGGGCCCCCTGGGTCAGGGCGCCTTGCACGGCCTGAAGCTGGTGGCGGTCGCGGTGGTCGCCCAGGGCCTGCTCGGCATGGCGCGCACGCTCACGCCCGATCGCAACCGCGCGCTGCTCGCCGCGGCCGCGGCCGCATTGATCGCCGTCGGCGGCGGCGCCGCACTGCAGCTGCTCGCCGTGGCGGGCGGCGGGGCCCTCGGGCCGTGGCTGTGCCGATCGCTGACGGCGCGGCACGGCGAATCCTTTGCGCTCGCCTACGGCCGGCGCACGGGCGGCGCGCTGGTCGCCCTATTCGCCGTCCTGCTGCTGGCCGCGCTGCTGCTCGCGCCGCGCCTGCCGCCGCTCGCCCAAGTCGCGGGCGCCTTCTATCGAACCGGCGCGCTGGTGTTCGGCGGCGGCCACGTGGTGCTGCCGCTGCTCAAGCAAGCGGTGGTCGAGCCGGGCTGGATCGGCGACGACGCCTTCCTCGCGGGCTACGGGGCCGCGCAGGCCGTGCCCGGCCCGATGTTCAGCCTCGCGGCCTACCTCGGCGCGCGGCTCTCGGGCGGCCATGGCGGCGTACTCGGCGCGGCGGTCGGCCTGCTCGCCCTCTTTCTGCCGGGCCTCCTGCTGGTCGCCGGCGCTCTGCCGTTCTGGCGAGCCCTGGCCGCGCGCGACGCCACCGCCCGCATGCTCGCCGGCGTGAACGCCGCCGTGGTCGGTCTGCTCGCGGCCGCACTGTACGATCCGGTGTGGATCACGGCCGTGCGCGATGCCGGGGATTTCGCCATCGCACTGACGGCCTTCGTGCTGCTGGTGGCGGCCCGGTGGTCGCCGCTCGCGGTGGTCGGCTGGTGCGTGGCCGCGTCCGGTCTGCGGGCGGCGTGGGGACTCGCCGCGGGCTGACCGATGAGCACCGTGAACCTACGGCGATTTCTCGACGCGCAGGACGGCGTGTACGTCGAGGTGCGGCGCGAACTCGTCGCCGGCCGCAAGCAGACGCATTGGATGTGGTTCGTCTTCCCGCAGATCGCGGGCCTCGGCCGCAGCCCGATGGCGCGCCGCTACGCCATCGCCTCCCTCGCGGAGGCGCGCGCCTATCTCGCGCATCCCGTGCTCGGCCCTCGGCTCATCGACTGCGCGCGGCTGGTGACCGCGTGGGCCGGCCGCCGCTCGATCGACCAGATCCTCGGGTTTCCCGACGATCTGAAGTTTCACTCCTGCATGACCCTGTTCGCGCGCGCCGCCGCCGACCCGCGGCCCTTCCAGGAGGCGCTCGACGCCCACTTCGCATCGCAGCCCGATGGCGCGACGCTCGAGCGTCTGCGCGCACTGGCCGACGCGCCCGGCTGAGCCGGCTACGCGCCCCGCTGAGCCGGCTACCCGCCCGCCGCGGCGCAGATTCCGCGCCCGGGTGCGAGGCATTGGGTTAGCATCTCGCGACTCCGCGAAGACCCAACGACATGACCCGCACCGACTTCGGCTCCGCCGACACCACCCGCACACCGCGCGAGGACCTGCGACTCGGCCTGGACACCGGCGGCACCTTCACCGACGCCGTGGTGCTCGCCGGCGGGCGCCGCGTGCTCGCCAGCGCCAAGGCGCTGACCACGCACGGGGACCTCGCGGTGGGCATCGGCGCTGCGCTGCGGGCGGTGCTCGCGAAGCTGCCGCCGCAGGCGCGCCGCGCGGACGTCGACCTCGTGTCGGTGTCCACCACGCTCGCGACCAACGCGGTGGTCGAGGAGCGCTTCAGCCCGATCTGCAGCCTGCTGATCGGCTTCGACGAGGGCATGGTGCAGCGTTCGGGGCTGCGGCAGCGGGGCGGCGCGCTCGTGCAGATCGCCGGCGGCCACGCCGCGAGCGGCGAGGAATCGGCGCCGCTCGATGAGGCGGCGATCGAACGCGCCGTGCGCGAGCACGACGCCGCGGTCGAGGCCTACGCCGTCGCGGCGAGCTTCTCGGTGCGCAATCCGGCGCACGAGGAGCGCGCGCGGCGCCTGGTGCGGGCGCTGTCGCGCCGGCCCGTGACCTGCGCGCACGAGCTGAGCTCCCGGCTCGACGCGCCGCGCCGCGCGCTCACCGCCGCGCTGAACGCCCGCCTGACGCCGCAGATCCGGCATCTGATCGAAGCCCTGGCGAGCGTGCTGGCCGCCGAGCGCATCGAGGCGCCGCTGATGATCGTCAAGGGCGACGGCTCGCTGATGAAGGCCGAGGTCGCCCTCGAGTATCCCGTGGAGACCATCCTCTCGGGCCCCGCGGCGAGCGTCGTGGGCGCCGGATTTCTCACCGGCCTGCGGGATTTCGTGGTCTCCGACATGGGCGGCACCACCACCGACGTCGCCATCGTCGAGGACGGCCGGCCGGTGGTCCGCGCCGAGGGCGCGCTGGTCGGCGCCTGGCGCACCATGGTCCAGGCGGTGGACGTGCGCACCAGCGGCCTGGGCGGCGACAGCGAGGTGAGCCTCGACCGCGAACTGCGCCTCACCATCGGGCCGCGCAAGGTGATGCCGCTCAGCCTGCTGGCGCATCGCTTTGCGGGGGTACTCGAGCCGCTGCGCTCCCTGGCCGCCCAGGAGCGCCTGCCCGACGGCGCGGCGCTGTTCGCCTGCCGCAATCCCGAGCGCGCGGCGCCCGCCTACCTCACGGCGCTCGAGCGTCGAATCTGGCAGGCGCTCACGCTCGAGCCGAAGCCTGTGTCGGCGATCGTGCACAATCGCCCCGGTCTCGAGGCTCTGCGGCGCCTCGCCGACGCGGGCGTCGCGACGCTCGCGGGCCTCACGCCGAGCGATGCCATGCACGTGCTCGGCCGCCAGGACGGGTGGTGCCGCGAAGCGGCCGAGTGCGGCGCGCGCATCCTCGCCACCGAGGAACGGAACGCGCGCGCCGTGGCCGCCGCGCAGCCGCCCGAGGCGATGTGCGAGCGAATTCTCGAGCGCGTCACGGGCGAGAGCGCCCGGTTGGTGCTCGCCGCCGCCCTGGCGCACGATTCCGGGATCGAGCTCGGCCCGCCGGTCGCGGATGCGCTCGGAGCGCGCCTCCTCGAGGACACCGTCGGCGGCCGGCGCTTCTCTCGATTGATCGCGGCCTCGCTGCGCCTGAACCGCCCGCTGATCGCCATCGGCGCGCCGGTCGGCGCCTACTACCCGGAAGTGGCGCGGCGGCTCGGCGCGACGCTCTCGATTCCCGAGCACGCGGCCGTGTGCAACGCCGTGGGAGCGGTCGCCGGCGTGGTCGCGCAGAGCGTCGACGTGCTGGTCGATCAGCCCACCTTCAAGGTCTTTCGCGTGCTCGATCCCCGGGGCATTCGCGACTATGCGGAACCGGAGCCGGCCATCGAGCATGCCCGGCGCGCGTCGCGCGAACTGGCGCTGGCCGCGGCGCTGCGCGCCGGCGCGGTCGATCCGCACGTCGAGACCCGCGTGCTGCAGCGGCGCGCGACGCTGGCGCCGGGCACCGAGTACCTCGCCGAGGCGCTGGTCCGCGCGGTCGCGACCGGCCGGCCGCACGCCGGGGCCCGCGCCGACCACCCCGCCGACGCGCCCGCCGACGCCGCGCGCCGGTCTTCGTGACGCACTTCACACCGGCACCGTCTGAAAATGCCTACCCTTGCCTTCTTTGGATCGGCTTGTTCGGATTGGCCGCAATGCTGCTCTGCCTGATTCTATGACTGACACCATCAAGATGCGCCGCCCCAAATTTCCTCGGCGGCAGGACGGACCCGGCGGCCGCGTCGAGCACGACTCGCGCGGCAATGCGGTCTGGGTGCGAACCCGCGCCACCGATCAGCAGGAGCTCACCATCGATCCGTCGCTGTCGCTCGTCGACGCCCCGGAGCCGACCACCCGTTGATGGCGGTGTGCGCCGCGGCCGGCGGCACTTTCGGATGACCTTGTCGCCGATCGCAGACGCTCCACCCGATTGTGACTCCCGAGATCGCCGCCTATCCTGCTGGTCACATCGACAGGATCGCGGAAGATTCACCATGAACGGACCGACAAATTCTCTCAAGGGTGCCTGGCTCGCGGCGGGCGCCGCGCTCGCGCTCAGCGCGTGCGGCGGCGGATCGAGCGGCGCAGGCTCCGCGCAGATGACGCTCGCGGTGGCCGACGCACCCGTCGACGGCGCACAGAGCGTCGTGGTCGAGTTCACCGGCGTGCAGCTGGTGCCGAACAGCGGCAATCCCATCGACATCACGTTCCCCGCTCCCCAGACCATCGATCTGCTCAAGGACAGCGGCACCGCGTCGGCGCAGCTGTTCGATCAGCCGATCGCCGCGGGCTCGTATGGGCAGATTCGCCTGATGGTGGTGGCCGACGGCGACCCGGCGCACTCCTACATCGTGATGTCCGACGGCACCATGCACGGGTTGCTCGTGCCGAGCGGTGCCCAGACCGGTTTGAAGCTGGTCTCGGGCTTCACCGTGCCGATGAGCGGCGTGGTCGACTACACGATCGATTTCGATTTGCGCAAGTCCGTGGTCTGTCCGCCCGGCCAGGCGCCGACCTGTCTGCTCAAGCCGGCGATGCGCCTGGTCGACAACACCACCGTCGGCAACATCCAGGGCATGGTGGCGGCGGCCGCCGTCCCGGCCAATTGCACGCCGGGCGTGTACCTGTACGCCGGCGCGGTGGCCGCGCCCGAGGATTACAACAGCACGGCGCCGGCCACGGATCTCAATCAGCCGATGGCCTCGAAGGTGCCGGTGCTGGATCAGTCGGGCGACTACTACTATCAGTTCACCTTCCTGGCGCCGGGCGCGTACACCATCGCCTATACCTGCCAGGCGGCCCTCGACAACGCCGATCAAGCCGATCCGACCGTGACGTTCTCGCCCGTCAAGACGGGCATCGCGGTCACCGCCAACCAGACCGTGACCGTCAACATTCCCTGAGGCCGCGAGGCCGGGCGCGGTCCACATGAACGAGACTTAACCGATTTGCGCCGGCCGGGCCGCGCCGGCGGTCAACCGGCGGACCGAGGCGCCGTTCGGTGTGGTGTGGAACGAGGTAATGCGCATCATGAAACCGAACACCTTGCATCGCACGATCCTGATCGTCCTTCTGGCCGTGGCCTTTCCCGCGGCCTCCTTCGCCGGGTTCTTCGGCGTGGGCGTCAGCGTGGGATTCCCGCCGCCCGCGATGCCGGTGTACGCACAGCCGGTCTGCCCGGGCGCCGGCTATATCTGGACCCCGGGATACTGGGCCTTCTCGGATGACCAGGAGGGCTACTACTGGGTGCCGGGCACCTGGGTGATGTCGCCGGAGCCGGGCCTGTTGTGGACGCCCGGCTATTGGGGCTTCATCGGCGGCGAATATCTCTGGCACGACGGCTACTGGGGGCCGCACGTCGGCTTCTACGGCGGCATCAACTACGGATTCGGCTACTTCGGCACCGGCTTCGTCGGCGGTTATTGGCAGGGATCCAATTTCTTCTACAACCGCGCCGTCATGAACGTCTCGAACGTGAACGTCACGAACATCTACAACCGCACGGTCCAGAACGGCAATTATTACGGCAATCGCGCGAGCTTCAACGGTCCGAACGGCGTTCAGGCCGGCCCCTCGCGCACCGACATGATCGCGGCGCGCGAACCGCATTACGGCCTCACCACCCCGCAACGATCGCAGGCGGCCGGCGCGCGCACCATCCCGTCCCTGCAAGCCTCGGCGAATCATGGTTCGCCGCAGATCGCGGCCACCCAGCGGCCCGGCGCCTTCGACGGACGCGCGAGCACGGCCGCGCACGGCGCACAGCCCGCCTACACGCACGGCGCGCCAGGCGGCTACGGCCGGCCGAGCTACCAGCCGGCGCGCACCGGCGGCTACCAGGGCAGTCCGCAGTATCAGAGTCATCAGACCCCGCGCAGCACCGGTGGCTATCAGGGCAGTCCGCACTATCAGAGTTATCAGACGCCGCGCAGCACCGGCGGCTACCAGGCCTCCAGCACCTCAGGCTATCAGGCCGCGCACAACTACGGTGGCCAGGCGCCGCGCAACTACGGCTATCAGGCGCAGCACAATGCCGGCGGCTATCAGGCACCGCGCAATGCCGGGAGCTATCAGGCGCCGCGCAACTACGGCTATCAGGCACCGCACAATGCCGGCGGCTATCAGGCGCCGCGCAACTACGGCAATCAGGCGCCGCGCAGCGCGCCGCAGCCGCATTACTCGGCACCGGGCCGTCGCATGTAGGCGCGCGCGCCCGGTCCCGGGCGCCGCCGGCTACCAGGACAGCGAGAGCGCATCGGCCGGGCGTCCGAGCAGGTAGCCCTGACCGAGCCGGCAGCCGAGTGATTGGAGAATCGCCAGTTGGGTCGGATTCTCGATGCCCTCGGCGACGCTGGCCTTGCCGAGGTTCTGGATGAGAGTCACCGTCGCGTGCAGCACCGCGAGCACGTCGCGCTCTCCCTCGAGTCCGCCGAGAAAGGTCCGATCGATCTTGATGGTGTCGAACGGGTAGGCGCGCAGGCAGCCGAGCGAGGAGGCCCCCGTACCGAAGTCGTCCATCGCGAGCTTGACCCCCAGGCGGTGGATGGCTTCGAGCAGGCGCAGCGACAGGTCCGGATCGCGCATCACCTCGCGCTCGGTGATCTCCACCTGCAGGGTCCCGGGCGGCATGCGGCAGCGCTCCATCACGCCGCGGATCTGCTCGATCAGCGCGCCGCCGAGAGCCAGCTGCGCGCGGGCGACGTTCACGCTGATGGTCTGCGGTGCCCGCTCGGGTGCGGCCCCGCGCCAGATCATGAACTGCCGGCAGGCCTGCTCCAGGACCCATTGCCCGATGGGGATGATGAGCCCGGAATCCTCCGCGATCGGGATGAATTCGCTCGGCGATATCACGCCGAGCTCCGGATGCGTCCAGCGCAGCAGCGCCTCCGCCGAGACCACGCGCCGCGAATCCAGATCCACGATGGGCTGGTAGACGAGATGCAGCTGGCGCGCATCGAGCGCCCCGCGCAGCGCGCTTTCGATCGCGAGCTCGCGCGTCAGGCGAATCTGCATGGCCTCGTTGAACAGCACGCAGCGGCGCTTGCCGGCGCGCTTCGCCTCGTACATGGCGACGTCCGCGTTGCGGATCAGCGTCTCCGCGCCGTCGCCGGCGCCGCGACTCACGACGATGCCCGCGCTCGCGGAGGAATGCACGTCGCGTCCGTCGATCCGGTACGGGCGTGCCCCGGCCTCGAGCAGCCGCTGGCCGACCGCCACCGCGTGCTCGGCATCGCGCAGGTTCGCGAGCAGCACCGCGAACTCGTCGCCGCCGAAGCGCGCCAGCACGTTGACCGACGGCCGATCGTCGCCGATGTCGCCGACGCGCAGCACCGATCGCAGGCGCTCCGCGAACGCGCGCAGCAGCGAGTTGCCCGCCTCGTGGCCGAGCGTGTCGTTGATCAGCTTGAAGCGGTCGAGATCGAGGAACAGCACCGCGCAATGATGCGACGGATGCGCGGCCGCTTGCGCGAGCGCCGCGTTCAGGCGGCGCACGAACTCCGCGCGGTTGCACAGCCCGGTCAGGTCGTCGGTGCGCGCCGCCAGCGTCAAGGCATGATCGGAGGCCGCCCGCTCGGTGACGTCCAGCGCGTACTCGACGACCTTGAAGGGCGCGCCGTCGCCGTCCACGATGGGATGGATCGAGGCGGCGATCCAGACGACGCGGCCGTCCTTCGCGATCCTCCTGAACCGCCCCGAGCTGAACTCGCCCATGCGCAGCTTCTGCCACAGCCGCGCATGCTCGGCGCCGGCGGCGTCCTCGGCCGTCAACAACAAGGACTGATGGCGGCCGACGATCTCCTCGAAGCCATAGCCCATCTGCTGCAGGAACTTGTCGTTGGCGCCGAGAATGTTGCCGGCCATGTCGAATTCGACGACCGGCAGCGAACCGGTGATGGCCCGCAGCTGCCCTTCGCAGTCCATTTGCCGGCGATGCTTGGTGCTCACGTCGATGCCGCAGAGGATCACGCCCTCGGGTGCGCCGCGCGGGCCGCGCACCAGGCCGTGCGAACCCTCCAGCCAGACGTTCGCGCCGTGTTTGCCGACCAGCCGCAGCCGCCCGCAGGCCGGCTCCCCGGCGAGCACCCGCGACCACAGGTCATGGCGGCCGGCCGCGCCATACTCCTCGCCGTACACCGTGTCCGCGTAGCGCCGCTGGTAGAACTCGCCGGCCGTGTAACCCAGTGTGTCGAGCAGCGCCGCCGTCGCGAAATGAAACAGCCCGTCGGGCCGGCACTCGGCGACCAGCAGGCCGGGCACCGCCATGGCTAGGCGGTCACGGTGGCGCGGCGGCGAACCGGCGTCGGATTCGGGGAAACCATGAACGCCGTCGTCCGTCGGTGGCGCGGTCATGATCGGATCGAAGCTGCTCACGGGCCTCCCGTCGTCCTCGGCGCCGCGCCGGGCCCGCGGGATTCCGCAAGGTTCGGGCGATGCGCGCCGGTCATCGAGCCAGATGTCGGCATGGAGCGCGGACTCTTTAGGCCGCCGGCGCGGCGTTTGACGCGACCGGGTCGAATTGAGACAGTCACCGGCACGACATAACCCCTTCGGAGGAGACATCCGCAGCGTTCGCCGATGACGATCGGCGCGCGACGGCCCGAGCGATCGATGGACGACCGGCAACGAGAACTGATCACGCGCATCGCGGGCTCCATGGGCCCCGTGGGCAACGCGGCCTCGGTGCCTCGCCTGCTGGCGGCGCTCTGGAGCGACACGCTCGACGGCGAGGGCGTCGCCCGCTTGGTCAGCGCCGAGCCCAATCTCACCATGCGCATCCTGCGCGTCGCGAACTCCGCCTACTACGGGCTGTCCGGCACGGTGAGCAGCGTGAAGCGCGCGGTCCTCATTCTCGGCCACGAGGCGGTGCGCGGCATCGCCGCGGCGGGCTGCCTCGGACGCACCATCCCCTCGAGCGGCGACGCCGCGCTGGGCGGCGGCCGTCTGCTTCGCCACAGCATCGCGACCGCGGTGGCGGCCCAGGCGCTCGCCGAAGCGGTGCGCCTCGACCGGGCGGGCGATGCGTTCATCGCCGGACTGCTGCACGACATCGGCGTCGCCGTGCAGACCCATCACGAGGGCTCGGATCCGCAGGAGCTGCGCGCGCTCGCCGAGCTGCCCCACGCCGCGATCGGTGCGGTGCTGATCCAGGCCTGGAACCTGCCGCCATGGCTCGAGGCCGTGACCCAGCACCACGGCGCCCCGCTCGAGGCGCCGCCGGAACTGCGCCGGCTGAGCGCCGTCGTGAGCCTCGCGGATGCACTGGCGGGCGGCCGGGGGTTCGACCATCCGTTCGAATGCCATGAGCGCAACGCCGAGGCGATGGCCGAGGTGGCGCGCGTGCCCGCCGCCGTGATCGAGCGGGTGCAGCTCGAGATTCCGGCGCGCGCCAACGAGTTGTACGGTGCGCTGTCGCGCACCTGACGCCGGCCGATGATTTGCCTGTCCGGCGCCGTCTGCGGTTCAATCGCGAAGGAGTAATCGATGCATCCCTATCCTCATCGTTATCTGGTCACCGCCCGCGGCGGGCCGCTCGGTGCGGTGCCGCTCGCCTCCGCCGGCCTGCCCGACATGGCCACCCAGCCGCCGCCGGAATTCGACGGCCCCGGGGGCTTCTGGTCGCCGGAGACGCTGCTGGTCGCGGCGGTGGCCGATTGCTACGTGTTGAGCTTCCGCTCGGTCGCCCATTTCGCGAAGTTCCCCTGGGAGAGGCTCGAGTGCGCGGTCGAAGGCACCCTGGACCGCTCCGGGGGCAGCACTCGCTTCTCCGCCTTCAACACCCGCGCGACGCTCACCGTGCCGGCCGGCACCGATGTCTCGAAGGCGCAGGAGCTGCTGCTGCGCGCCGAGAAGGTCTGCCTGGTGTCGAACTCCCTGCTCGGCGAGCGGCACTTGGACACGACCATCCTGGAGACGCCGTCCTGATCGCCGTCCTGTGCGGCTTCGTGGTCGGCGGATCGCTCGGCCTGATCGGCGGCGGCGGTTCGATCCTGGCGGTGCCGCTGCTGATCTACGTGGTCGGCGTCACCGACCCGCACGTCGCGATCGGCACCAGCGCGGTGGCGGTCGGCGCCAACGCCCTGGTGAATCTGCTGAGCCATTGGCGCCGCGGCAACGTCAAATGGCCCTGTGCCGCCTTGTTCGCCGGCGCCGGCGCGATCGGCGCGGTCGCCGGATCCTCGCTCGGCAAGCTGGTCGACGGGCGCAAGCTCCTGTTCCTGTTCGCATGGATCATGATCGCGGTCGGCATCGCCATGCTCAGATCGCGCACCGAGGGGGGCAATCCGGCGGTGCGCATGACCCGGGCGATCGCCGCACGCCTGACCGCGATCGGCTTCTCGACCGGCGCCGCCTCCGGTTTCTTCGGCATCGGCGGCGGCTTCCTCATCGTTCCCGGGATCATGCTGGGCAGCGGCATGCCCATATTGAACGCGATCGGCTCCTCGCTGCTCGCCGTCGCGGTGTTCGGACTGACCACGGCCACGAATTACGCGCTGTCCGGCCTGGTGGCGTGGCCGATCGCCCTGCAATTCATCGGCGGCGGCGCGCTCGGCGGCGTGCTCGGCGCCGCGCTCGCCACGCGGCTCGCCGCCGACCGGCGCATCCTCACGCGCGTGTTCGCCGTCGTGGTGTTCGTGGTCGCCGTCTACATGATGCTGCGCACGGCCGGCAACCTGCTACATTGAGCGCCCCCATGCACGCCTGGTCCGTCCTCATGCGCCACCCCCGCATTCCCCGATCCGCGCCGGCCGCCGCCCTCATCGCCCTGCTGCTCGTGCTCGCGGCCCCCGGGGCGAAGGCCCAGGGCCTGCAGCTCATCACCGCCGCGGGCCAGCAGGCGGTGCTGAAGGACCCGGGCGTGCAGCCGATCGGCGGCGCCCATGCCGACGTGATCATCGTCGAGTACTTCGACTACAACTGTCCGTACTGCAAGAAGCTCGGTCCGCGCCTCGAGGCGCTGCTGCGCCGGGATCCCGGGATCGCCATCCTCTACAAGGACTGGCCGGTGCTCGGGCCGATGTCGGTGTACGCGGCCCGCGCGGCGCTCGCGGCCAACTGGCAGGGCAAGTACCGCGAAGCGCACGATGCGCTGCTCGGCGCGCCGCGCTTCAAGGCCGAGGACCAGGTCGACGCGGTGCTCGCCAAGGCGGGCATCGACCTCGCGCGGCTGCGCAAGGACCTCGAACGTCACGCCGGCGACATCACGGCCATGCTCGCGCGCAACGAACGCGAGGCCGACCTGCTCGAGCTGCAGGGCACGCCCGGCATCCTGGTCGGCCGTCAGCTGGCGCCCGGCGCCCCCGAGGCTGACGAGCTCGACCGGATGATCGCGGCGGCCCGGCGCCCAGCCGCGGGACGCTGAGCCGATGACCGGCTTCGGCATCGCGGCGGTCGGCGTGGGCGCGGCCGTCGGCGCCTGGCTGCGCTGGGTGCTCGGGCAATTCCTGAACGCACTGTTCCCGGCGATTCCTCCGGGCACGCTGGCGGCCAATCTGGTCGGCGGCTACGTGGTCGGCGCCGCCATCGCCTACTTCTCGCAGGCTCCCGGCGTGGCGCCGGAATGGCGCCTGCTGATCATCACCGGCTTCTGCGGCGGCCTGACCACCTTCTCGACCTTCTCGGCGGAACTCGCGACCCTGCTCGCGGCCGGACGCTGGACGCTGCTCGCGGGCGCCGTCGCCCTGCACGTGGGCGGCTCGCTCGCCATGACGCTGCTCGGCATCGCCTCGTGGCGCTGGCTCGCCGGCCGCTGAGGGCGGGGGGCCGCCGGTGCGGCCCGCGAATCGACTCCGATCAACCCGACTCGGCTTCGTCCGGCTCCGAAACCACGCCCGGCAGCAGATGCCCGAGCTTGGTCGCCTTGGTGGCGAGATAGGCGGCATTGAACGCGGTGCTCGCGGTGGTGAGCGGCACGCGATGCACCCGGAAGCCGAGTGCGCCGAGCGCCTCGACCTTGCGCGGATTGTTGGTCATCAATTCGAGCGACTCCACGCCGAAGTGCCGCAGCATCGGGCCGCACAGGTCGTAGCTTCTCTGATCGTCCGCGAAGCCGAGCGCATGATTCGCCTCGACCGTGTCCGCGCCCTGCTCCTGCAGCGCATACGCGCGGATCTTGTTCACCAGGCCGATGCCCCGCCCTTCCTGGCGCAGGTACAGCAGCAGGCCGCGGCCGGCCGTCGCGATCCGCCGCAGCGCGGTTTCGAGCTGCGCGCCGCAGTCGCACCGCTGGCTGAACAAGGTGTCGCCGGTGAGGCATTCGGAGTGCACCCGCGTGAGCACGCTCTCGGCGGGCCCGAGGGCGCCGAGCGCGAGCGCAACATGCTCCTTGCCGGTGGCGGACTCGACGAACACGTGCGCCTGGAAGCTCGCCCACCGGGTCGGCAGCGTACAGCTCGCCCGCCACTCGACGGCGGTCGAGC
>VFSW01009302.1_pt1 | contig 14043 bp, 14 predicted proteins | sample 5358111 | NCBI WGS metagenome assembly VFSW01 (sample SAMN11554181, study PRJNA540505) | mine drainage metagenome | isolation source: sediment from site ElyBrook_90M | place: USA: Ely Copper Mine, Vershire, VT | collected 2017
TCCTCAAGGAGATGGCCATAGAGCGCGGATACAATGCCCATGGAGACGGGTGGTGGGACACTGAAGAAGGTATAAAGTTTCTTATGGAAAGGCAGCAGAACCCGGATTTCGACAACGAGGCCGACAGGAGGCTTACAAAGAAGATAGACGAAGGAAATATAGTTGTAACAAGCTACACAGCCGCATGGATCTCAAAGAAGGGCTTCAAGGTATGGCTGGACGGAAGTCAGGAAGTGCGCGCAGGAAGGATGGAAAAGAGAGACAAGTCGACTGCGATAAACACAATGAAGGTAGTTAAGATAAGGGACATTGAGAACTTCAATGTATACAAGAAGATGTACAACATAGACTTCGGGAAGGACAAGACGCCTTTCGACCTTGTGATAGACACAGATTCAAAGACGCCAGATGAGATTGCCGAGATAATACTGAAAGAATTTAAAAAGAGAAACAAGATGTGATGAAATGGTACTTTTGGAAGAAGGAAGAGTTTGTATAAAGAGATTTGGAAGGGACGCAGGCGACAAGGCAGTGGTCACCAAGGTAATAGACCAGAACTTCGTCATGATAATGAGCTCCACAAGGCCAAGGGAGAGGCGCAGCAACATAAAGCACCTCGAGTTCATAGCCGAGACAATAGACATCAAGGACAAGGCCCAGCTTGCAAAGACCCTCGAAATAGAGGAGCAAAAGATAGGCGCAGCTCCAAAGGCAAAGCCTGCAGAGGCACAAAAACCAGCCCCAAAGACCGACAAGAAGGCAAAGAAGTAATCAACAACAAATAAATACTTTGCAGCAGAGAGCCTATGGGTTAAATGAAGTTCAAGCTCACCGGGAAGATCAAGTCCATCATTGCAAGGGACAAAAAGGTCATGATGCAAAACACAAAGGGCAACATCCCCTTTGTGCCATCTCACGGCGACGGCGAGAACGTATACGACGTTTCCGGAAACAAGTTCATAGATTTCTCATCCTTCATAGCCGTATATAATTTCGGGGTAAACGGCAACGAGGAAATAAGGAATGCGATAAAGTCCCAGGTGGACAGGCTAATGCACTCTGCATTCGCCGACTTCTACGCAGAGGAGCCGGTGAACTTCGCCGAGAACCTGCTCACCATGTTTCCCAAGTCCTTCGGCAAGGTGTTCTACTCAAATTCAGGCACAGAGGCAAACGAAGCTGCGATAAAATTCTCCAAGAAATTCACCAACAGGCAGTACATCTTCGGCTTCTACAATGCTTTCCACGGCAGGACAAGCGGATCACTATCCATAACGACCTCAAAGACCGTGCAGAGAGAGGGCTTTGGCCCGTTCAACTCAGCGGTCCATGCACCATACGCCTATTGCTACAGGTGCCCGTTCGGCAAGGAATATCCATCCTGCTCAATGGAATGCGTTGACTACATAAAGGACTATACCCTGGGCAGGGATGTGGCTCCCAATGAGGTCGCTGCCATATTCCTCGAGCCGATTCAGGGCGAAGGGGGATACATAGTGCCGCCGAAAGAATTCATAAAGGAGATAAAGAAGATCACAACGGACAACGGCATGATACTGGTTTCGGACGAAGTGCAGTCAGGATACATGAGGACGGGAAAGTTCCTTTCACTTGACAATTTTGGAGTTGAGGCAGATATCTACACAATGGCAAAGGCAGTCGCAGGAGGCATGCCAATGGGAGTTACGATTACAAGAAACTCTCTTGGCGAAATACCCAAAGGGTCGCACTCAAACACTTTTGGAGGAAATCTTGTGTCAGTTGCAGCTGCAGATGCGCTACTCACATACGTAAAGAAGAACCAGCGCAGCCTTGAGGAGCAGGTAAGGAGCAAGGGCAAGGTGATAATGTCAAGGTTCAACGACATGAAGGATAGGTATGAGATAGTCGGAGACGTAAGAGGCATAGGGATGATGGTCGGAGTCGAGTTCGTAAAGGACAAGCAAACAAAGGAGCCTGCAATAGAAGAGCGCAACAAGATAATAGTCGAATGCTTCGAGAACGGTCTTGTACTTCTTTCCGCGGGAAGGTCGACAATAAGGATAGTGCCTCCAATAACAATCTCAATGAAGGCCCTGAACGAAGGCCTCGACATAATGGAAGCGGCAATAGAAAAGATAAATAAGTCAAAAGCTTAATTTTTTGCTAGTTGGTTCCTTCTAACTACAAGTAAAACACTAAATAATCCATTTGCTAATAACCACGTAACTGGATATAGAGCAGTAACAATAGTATAGGTCTGCAGAGCATATATTGCAAGAACAAATCTGAAAGTGTTTAAACTATAGCTAAATAGCGTTTCAGTATGCGGATTATTCCAGGATTTTCTTATCGTAGGCAAGAAACCCAACAAGTCAATTGCAGACAGCAGTATTACTGATATGACTGGCTGATTTGTGAAGATCCAAATTACTAATGCTATAACCGCTAAAATGAAGAATACAGTGTCAATTTTGGTTATATCCCTATTCCCTATTCTCCAAGCCACCGCAAAGATGACCAAGCAAACCAGTGCAGCTGCTAAAGTGACAAAAGACCCTGCACCACCATTGCCACTAAACTGTAGGAAGAATACAAGTAAAGAGGCAAATCCCCAAATGAACCAAGTGTAAACATGTGGTTTTGTTTTTCCCTTTATTGTATCCTTAATGTAAGGCACGTATCCTACAAAAGTAAGCAATACAGCAATAATTCCTACTAGAATTTTAATGTCATACACAATATCAACATAAATCAAACAAACTTTAGCAGGCTGAACTGCTTTTCTCCCTGCTCGTTTTGCGCCTCAACCATGTTTGTGAAGATGGCATCTATCTCCTCCCTTATCAGGTAAAGCCTCTGCCTTATGTAGTTGTCAAGAGTGTACTTTTCCGCCAGGTTTATTGCAACATTGAGGTATTTTTCTATGCCTCCCTTCGATATCGTGAGAAGCAGCTTTCCTCCATCCCTTGGGCACACTCCCGAAAGGGGCACCCTCCTGTATTTGGCATTGCACGTCCCACACCTGAATATCTGCCTTGAGAAAGAGTGGAGGTTGCCTATCAGGTCGGGGATGAAGTGGCTCATGATCACTTTTCTTGCGGCATCCCGTATATCCACGCTTTCAAGCATCTCCATGAGCTTGAACTCGGCATCAAGCTTCTCCTGCATGGTCTTTAGGGTCGTATATGTGCTCCTCTTTGGCGAATCAGCCACCGCATGCGAGGAGGATATATGCGTGAACCCTATGTTGCTGTATATCTCAGGCTTTCCTAGCCTATCCTCCACCGAAGCAGGCTTGACCTCGGAAGGATATGGATAATTCAAGGTCTTATCATAGAACTCAAGCCCATAGTCCTCCACGGTCTCCATTGCAAATACCTCGTCGTCCACTTCCTCCGGCTTAAGATTGAGGGTAAGTATGAGCGGAGTATCCATGGTACCTCCCACGGTCTGGGGAAGATACTCCCTTGAAAAGTTTATGAGCGCATCAAGCAGCAGCATTGTGGTATCCTCATCACCGTCGCAGTTTCTCCTCCTTGCGGATATCGTGTACGGGTGCGCAAAACCAACGTTCGCCTTTGTAAAACCTATTACCCTACCAAGAACCCCGCATGAGGTGTGCGGGGAGAGCGTTATAACGAGCTTGCCCACCATGTCATCCATTGAATTTGCATTGTAGAAAGGCTCGATACCATAAAGCTTCACAAGCATCTGGTCCACAAATCTTGATACCTTGAGCATATAGTCTGCTCCGCGTATGTTGAGTATGACGTCCTGATGCCTCATCTCAACAAGCTGGTTCGGTTCGGTAAGCTCATTTCCCTTATAGTCTTTGGTGTAGCCAAGAGACCTCAGCTTCTCCACCGATACCCCTATCTCATCGGGGTAGAAGTGGGTCATTGGCACGTCCGTGGCGTCGAACCTTGCAGTTCCGTCCTTGAATATGTACACTCCATTATCAGCCCTGAGTACTCCCTTTTCCAGAGGCTCAACGCACTTGTCGCGGTTGCTCATCCCCCTAACTCCCTTTATGACGTTGGGCATCCTTCCAGTGCCAAGTCTCTTGTTCAGGTCAAGCACAAGTTTTGTAAGATCAATGTCTCTCTTGCTATAAGCAACTGTCTCACCCTTGCATATCTCGCAGGTAAGCGATGAGGACTGCCTGTTGCAGGTCATACACCATCTCTCTATCACCGCACGCATGTTGCAGTCATAACAAAAAGACGACGGCACCAGCCTCTTGCAGTTCAGGCATCTGTAGTTTGCAATGTCAACCCCTATCTCAGACTTAAACTTCTTGGATCCGGACAGATATGCGCTTGTTATGTTCCTGTCCCTTCCCCCGTATGCGCTTATAGGGAAAAGCACATTCGGGGCAGGCTTCATCAGCCTCTCCTTTGCCTTCTCAGGCCTTCCTATCCTTGCTGCTATGTATGTGGAGCGTTTCGGTATCTTGAACGCGGAGACTTTGTTGAGCATTGCAAGCGTATCAGCGCTGGTCATGTCATACTTGTCTATAATCAGCTCGCTTATGTTCAGTCTTCCCTCTTCTCCAGAGGCAAAACCAAGCGAAGCCACAAGGCTCTTTGCATTATCTGCGTCTATCACAACATTATTCCCATTCATGTTATGGGGCACATTGAGCACCTCGAGCATGCGCTTCGCATTGTGCACATTCTCCATGGTGATATCCCCCATCTCAAAAAGAGTATGCCCGCTTATCTTCGAATTCCTTATCAATGAAAGTGCAAGGTCTACTATCTCGCTCTTATTCACCGCCTGGAACTCGAAAAGGTACTTGGGATGTATCGGCACATCATGTCTTAGCGATAGCCCATATGCTTCATCAAATCCTATAGCCCTGTGGTTCACTGCGGATTCGTAGCCTGCGGACCTAAGCTTGTCCTCCCAATACTCCTCAACATAGCTTGTAGGCTTTAACTGGGAGTTAGATTTCTTGAAATCTCCATACGTTATGAGTATATCACCAAGGGAGAGCACCTTCTCAACCTCGTCCCTGTACTTCATCGCAGTCTCTGCATCGTTTATCCTTAACGAGTTTCCATTCTTGAGCCTCACAAAAGGCCCCTCTATGGAGTCGACAGGCGAGGCAATGCACCCCTTTCCTGCGGATTCCATCTTAAGCTGTGTGCCTATGGCAACAAAGCCCATAGTAAGTATCATTGTTGCGGGGCTAAATCCCTTGGCAGCTATTCCGGTGAGCCTGTTCCTTCCGTACCTGAGCCTAAACCCTCCGATATAATTTGGATATGCCAGTATCGGCCTTCCGGCAACGAGCTCGTCGAGGAATGTTGACTGCTGCGGCTTGTCCTTCTCCGATTTCTTCACGTCCACCTTTATTATGCCGTTAAGCCAGTCCCAATCAAGGCCTACTGCCTTGACCTCCTTTACAAGCTTCTTTGCCTTCTGCGCAATACCCTCGCATAGCACAAGCGGAACACCTCCACGTATCTTGTTAGTCAGCGGCACCTCCTTCCCTTCATAGGTAACGCGTTTTAGGTTCGCATGAACTCCCACCTCCAGATCATTGTCTGTAGGTACTCCATCAACACAAACCGGGCAGTTGCTCACTATGACTCTCAGGTCGTCATCAGGGGGCTTGTACTGAAGCCTTGCGGACCTTGAATCGTATATGTCTGCCTCCTCAACATACCTCTCTATTTCGTCCAGCGTGGGCTTGTATTGGCCTATATTGAATATCTTTCTTGCGTAGTCTGCCAGAGCCACCGACTGTGCAGCCGCAGTCCCTCCTGCACCTCTTATTGGCCCTGCGTACATTATCGCTATATAATCTGTGCCATCTGCATTCTTGTATCTCTTTATGCCTGTTATCCCTTCTGTAGGCGCCACCAGCACGCCGTCGGTAAGTATCGCGGCCCCTATCCTCACAGCGATCTCCATTCTCTTTACGGTCTCGTAATTGTCAAACCTGCTGTTCTTGCATATCTCCTCCACCACCCCGAACGCAAGCTTTGACTTAGACTGCCTCTTCTGCAGGCCTCTGATTATCTGCGCAATTCCAGGCATGTTTATCAGCCCCTCTACTCTGCTTGCAAGGTCCGGTGCAGGATATATCTCTACTGTCTCCTTGGGGTCAAACCCCTTGGCCCTTGCATCCTTTGCCCTGGAGTAGGCGGATTCAAAGTCCGCGGAAAGCGATGCAAAGTATTCGTCATTGTCCAAAATATCACCTATACCTGCACATTAAAGTCGACTGCCTGCAGCTGCATCGACTTTGCCTCATACACTGGCATCACTGCAGGAGTAGGCACATGCCCCATTCGTACCTGGAATCCGGTCCTTCCCTGCCATGTGCCGCTGTTCACTATCAATGTTCCGTGATGCTCCGCATATCCGTTCTTGTGCAGGTGGCCCATATGCAGTATGTCAGGCACCTGGTCTATAACCATGGGATCGGTCTTGCTTGGCACTATGGGATTATCGCCGTATATTGGGGAGAGATGCCTTCTCTTAAGGACCTCGACCATTGCGCCCTCCGGTTTTGTGTAGCTGCAGCCTGGTATTCCCTGTATTACCGAATCCAGCGAAGTTCCATGGTAGCATAATACCCTCAGGCCGTCTATTGTAACATATCCCGGGTTCGATACCAGGTGGATGTTGCTTAGCTTGAAGTCCTTGTGGAACTCCTCAAGCAACTCTGGCTGTGGCTCAGCCCTTCTGACTGCATCATGATTCCCGGTGAGAAGGAATATCTCAACATATTCCGGAACCTTTGAGAACAGCTCAAACATCTGTTTATACTGCTTGTATATGTCGTCTATAGCAAGCTCCCTTTCCTGGTTTGGATAAACTCCTATTCCATCAACAAGGTCTCCGCTTACAGTTATGTATTTGAGCCTTTCCGCAATCTCCCTCCTGTAATCAAGGCCGCCGTTTATCCATTCTAGGAATCTGTCAAACTGCTTTCCCATGAAGAGCTTGCTTCCAACATGCACATCCGACATGAAACCTATTGCAATATCATCCTCAGTGGACTTTCTGTTGTGGACCGGTATGTCCGGATATGCCAATTCGCTTGCGATAATGAAGTCCTGCCCCGCTATCTTGGCCCTGACCGCTATTACCTCGTCATTGATGATCTTGCCTGCATTTGTAAAAAGATCAGATGTCTTGCTGCCCTGCCTCTCTGGCTTTGGAAAGAGGACCTTTACTATCCCTGTTTCGTCCTCCAGCGTCAGCAGTATGTGACCGTTCTTCGTTATGGTCTTCTCATAGACCATGCCTATCACAGTAACTTCCTTTCAGTTCGTGTACTGCTTGAGCGAATCTATGCTCTTCATCATGCCTGCGAGCCTACTTGCCTGCCCTGAATGTATGAATTCCCTAAGCTTCTGCAGCCTGTCGTTGAAATAATGGGTAAAATCAGCCACAGTGCCTACGGTCTTTTCAACATCAACGCTGCGTATGCTATATCTGGATTCGACATCCTTGGATAGAGGTTTGAAATCCTTTGACCTTATTATCTCGACCTTGGGCTGCACCTCCTCCTTAACTCCTATTATCTTAATGAGTATCTCTTTTGTTAGCAGTGCAGGCTTCTCAGCGGCCTCAAAATGGCTTGTTATCTTGGCTACCAGGGCCTCATTATCCTGCCCTTCTATGTCACCATCGCTTATGTCCGAGCTTATTATTGCGATTCCGGTGAGCCTGCCTGCAAGCTCCGTAACCAAAGCGCTATCCGACATAAAATCCCCAAGTAGTAGCAGAGTATTATCTGCCTAAATATATAAGAATGAGCTCTCCAGCGCCTACTCCTTTATTGACTCAAGAAGGCTTAGCATGTTCCATATTACTGTCCTCGCATAAGGTGGCAGGTTTATGTCATTGCTTATTTCGTCTATCTTGTATGTGGCAGCAGAAGACCTTACGGAATACCCTGATTCAGGCTGGTCAAGCGCCTTCCTTGCATCGCTCAGCGCAGTCTTCACGTTTCTAGGAACGCTGTTGTCATTGAGCAGCATGTCTATCTGCTGTTTTATATTAAGGATCTTCCCTTCGAAATCAGGATTGTTTACCATATTGATCACTTTTTTATCGAGCGGGCTCGACGGGATTTGAACCCGCGACCATCACCTTAGAAGGGTGCTACTCTATCCAAGCTGAGTTACGAGCCCAAATACATTATTCATATGCTGAAGAGCTTTTTAACATTTTGTGTTATCTCCACTGCGGTGTTACTGAAGGTCATACCCTTTATCTGCGCTATCCATCCTACTGTTTTTATGACGTCTATTGGCCCCCTGCCTACAACAGGCGAGTCAGTCTCAACGACAATACTACTTAACTCAAGTGAGTTTATAACCCTTTTCCTTTTTGACGACTCTATTGGAGGTATCGAAATCAAATATCCCTTATCGGCAAGATGCCTTGCCTGCTTCTCATCGCCTTCAAAGAAGTGGAAAAGGGCCTTCTTCACCTTCTGCTCATCAACAATCCTCATCACATCCTCTATTGCGCCCCTTGCGTGTATCACAATTGGGACATCAAGCTCCTTTGCTATCTTGATCTGGTCTACAAATATCTTTTTCTGCAGCTCCTTATCAACTTTTGACACTTTGTAATCAAGCCCGATCTCTCCAATACCAATGACGTTCTTGTTAGACTTAATTATGCCAGATATTTCTGGTATAAACGAGCTATCTTCAGGAGGAGCCGAAGGATCTATTCCTATGACTGCAAAGACGCTTTTGCCCTCCGCTATCTTTATTGCGGCATTGCTCGAGGCCCTGCTTCCTCCAGCCGTTATCATCCACCTGATTCCTGCCATCCTTGCATCAGAAATAGCGATCTTGTAATCCTCAAAAAGCTCAAGGTGGCAATGGGCGTCGACAAGCTCTATTCCAATCTGCTGGCTTTCCAGTTTGTAAGACATCAATTCCTGCAAAATAACACCAAGGCGCTCTACAACTCCTTCTCAAGAGCCTTCAATCCTGAATCCAAATCATTATACTCCAATATCTTGAATTTGGAGTTTCCACGTATCATGTTGGAAAGTTTCTTTTCTGTGCCCTTCCTGTACATGCATATTACTCTCTTTCCAAGTTTCTCTGCAACTCCTAATTCATAGCCTACTCCAAGCGAAACCACCGTCACCTCTGCAACTATAAGATCAGAATCGTAAAGCCATTTCATGTCCCTATCCCATATCTGCCTTGGCGTTAGCCCGAGTTTTATGTCATCATGCGTCGCGTCAGCAACATGCTCGGTAAATACATGCCCTTTCGTCTTCAGCAGCTCCACTATCTTCAAGTAAATGTGGGCATCCTGCCTGCCTCCCATCATTGATCCAGCAAAATAAATGTTCATCATAATCTCTCTTTGTAGGTTTCGTATCCGAATCTCTTCAAGACCCTTGCCTTCCCATTGCTATATAGCGCTATGGACGGAAGCCTTATTCCATTGAACGTGGTTGTCTTGACCATCGAATAGTGTGCCATGTCAAGAAATACCAGCCTATCTCCTATCTCCAGCCGATTTTTGAAAGAGTAGTCGCCTATTATGTCTCCAGCAAGGCATGTCTGCCCCCCTAAGCGATATGTATACTTCTGCTCGCCTGGCTTTCCAGCGCCTATCACATTGGGCCTATACGGCGCTGCAAGAACATCCGGCATGTGCGCCTCGGCAGAGGTATCAAGTATTGCAATGTCCACGCCCCTATGAACAACATCCAGTACTGTGGCAACCAACACGCCAGCGTTTAGTGCCACCGCCTCTCCAGGCTCCATATGGACCTGGATTGCGTACCTCTTCTTGAAGTCATTTATTGTCCTGACCAGTTTTTCAACGTCATAGTCCTTTCTTGTTATATGATGCCCCCCGCCGAAATTAACCCACTTCATGCCCCTTATTCTTTTGCCGTAGAGTTTTTCAAAAGATTTCAGGACACGTACAAGAACATCGGCATTCTGTTCGCAAAGTGCATGGAAATGAAGCCCATCTATGCCCTTCAAATCCTCCCCTTCAAGGTCTTGTGGGGAGACACCAAGCCTTGAATCTGAGAGGGCAGGATTGTACAGATCCGTCTCAACCTCAGAATATCCGGGATTCACCCTTAAGCCTATATCTATCTTCTTCCCGCTTTTTGCTATCATGCCCCTATACTTTTTCCACTGGGATACCGAGTTGAAAATTATGGTATCGGAATATCTTATCACCTTCTTCATGTCCTCTTCTGAGTAGGCCGGAGCAAATGTGTGAACTTCCTTTCCAAATTCCTCATAACCCAGACGCGCCTCTATTGCTCCACTTGCACATACTCCGTCAAGATGCTTGCTGATGAGAGGAAAAGTGCTGTACATTGCAAAGGCCTTTAACGCAAGAAATATCTTTGCACCTGTCCTCTTCCTTACGTAGTCCAGAATCTGCAGATTGCTCATTATTCTGTCTTCATTTACTATGAAACACGGGCTCTCTATGCTATCTGTCATATTTTTTGGAAAGTTTTTCAGTTCTTCCAAATAAAAATCTCTCTTCATACAAATTGCCTATTTCGGAAGCTCTCCCTCAAAGTCGTCGATAATGTGCCATGGAAGGCCATATTTGTTCAAGGCTTCCATGACTGGGTCCGGATCGAGCTGCTCTACATTGAATACTCCCTCTTCCTTCCAAACCCCTTTTAGTATTAGCATTGCGCATATCATCGCAGGAACTCCGGTAGTATAGGACACTGCCTGCGCGCCAACCTCCTTGTACGTCTCCTCATGGTCGCATACGTTGTATATGTACACGGACTTCCTCTTTCCGTCCTTTATTCCGGTCATAACGTTCCCTATGACCGTCTTTCCAGTATAGTTTGCCCCAAGCGAACTCGGATCTGGAAGGAGGGACTTGAGGAACTTTATCGGCACGACCTTCTTTCCCTCGTAATCCACTTCATCGATCCTTGTTATTCCGATGTTCTGCAGCACTCTAAGGTGGGTAAGGTAGTTTTCCGAGAAGGTCATCCAGAATCTTATTCTTTTCAGCCCCTTTATGTTCTTCACAAGGGATTCAAGTTCCTCATGGTAAAGAAGATAGCTCTCCTTTGCTCCAACAACCGGATAATCAAACGAAAAGTGGACGCTTTTAGGGTCCAATATCACCGGAGTCTCTATCCATTTCCCATTTTCCCAGTGCCTGACCACCTGGGTGACCTCCCTTATGTTTATTTCCGGGTTGAAGTTTGTTGCAAAAGGATGCCCATGATTCCCTGCGTTGCAGTCGAGTATGTCTATATAGTTTATCTCGTCAAAAATGTTTTTTTGGGCATAGGCGCAAAAGACATTGGATACCCCCGGGTCGAATCCGCATCCAAGCACCGCCATGAGTCCTTTCTTCTTGAACTTATTATTGTACGCCCACTGCCAGCTGTATTCAAAGTGGGCTTCATCAGGCGGCTCATAATTCGCAGTGTCTATATAATTGACCCCGGCTTCAAGGCATGCATCCATTATGTTAAGGTCCTGATAGGGAAGCGCTATATTTATCACGAGGTCGGGGTTGTAATTCCTTATCAATGCCGCCAATTCCGGTACGCTGTCCGCATTTACGCGCGCAACCTTTATGTCACGCCCTGTTTTCTCCTTTATCTCCTTCTTTATCTGCCTGCATTTGGAGATGGTCCTGCTTGCCAGCATTATGTCGGTGAAAACTTCGGGAACCTGCGCGCATTTATGTGCGACCACCCTGCCGACTCCTCCCGCACCTATGATTAATACTCTCCCCATTTCTCCTCCACTCCTCTATCAAATCATTAGAATATACGTCACACTTCTTATTAAATATTTTTATTTTCTTTTAAGACTCGAAAACAAAGAAATCTACTTTTTCGATGTTGGCCAAGGATAAGGAACAAGATCTTTTATCTCTTTGACTATGTATTTTCCGCTAGAATTCGCCATTACCACCTTTACCGAAATCCCAGACCTGAGCGAATTTTCCCATATGAGCTGCTTGCATATTCCGCATGGGTGTGCAAATACTCCATCACGAGGTTTATCATCACAAACAGAAACTATTGCCAATATGTCGCCATCTCCATGAGCCGCTGCATGCGCAAGTGCCGCCTGCTCTCCGTGAAGCGTCAACGAAGCGGTATATGACCAGTAAGCCCCTGCAGTATATATTTTTCCAGTGGTGCTGAGCACTGCAGATGCATATATCCTGCCGCCTTTCTCCACTCCATAGGCATCTCCCAGTGCCTTTATCGCAGAATTTACAAGAGCCTTGTAATTTATCTCTTTTTTCATCCAAAACCAACCAAACACGCAATAAGATGTGGACTCCGCGGGATTCGAACCCGCAACCTCCTGCATGCCATGCAGGCGCGCTACCGTTGCGCCAGGAGCCCAATCCTGTCCCATCTATATTGACGTAGAATACATTATTCTGAATATTTTTAATACTACCTAAAGAAATTCACTGTTCAAGGAGCAGTTAGCAGCAAAATCATGCAGGGGATATGAACAGTATGTTTCCTCCCCTTAGGAGTATGGTGCCTATCTTTGCCTTGAGGTTCCCTTCGTCAAGCTCCTCTGCGCCCTCTATGACTATGTTCATGTGCGCATCAAAGGAGACTACCTTTCCCCTTATGTCAGTTCCGTTCTTAAGTCTTATCATTACCTGCTGGCCTATGGCCTTGTTAAGCAAATCAAATGGCCTTTCATTCGTCATTTCGACACCAAATTCATATTATACTCAATGCGTAAAGTATTAATAACCAGCAGAGAATTAGTCCTTTTTCTTTTCCTGCGGCTTTACCTTTGCAAGATCCTCCTTCTTTATTGCAAGGTGCACAGATCCAGTTCCTATTGGTACCTGCTTGCCTACGAGTATGTTTTCAGTGACTCCCTTCATTGGGTCGACCTCTCCGAACGCAGCTGCGTGTATGAGGTGCTTGAGCGTCTCTTCGTAAGCCGCCCTGGCGAATACTGACCTCTTCTCCCCGCTCAGTCCATGCCTTCCCACTCCCTTTATCATTCCGCTTCCTGTCATTGCGTCAGCGATAAGGTTGAGGTGCCTGTCCTGTACGGATATCTTCTGCTCCTCGAGCGTCTTTTTGAGCTCATATGCAAGGGCATTCCTTGCAGCCTCTATTCCAAAGAGCCTGTAAATTGCAAAAACGTCATTGGTTGTCGTCCTTGTCTTGTCGACTCCCTCAACCGCCATTATGCCTTCGATGTTGCTTCCTGCAGAAACGAGATAGAACTCTCCAGTCTTGTCATTCCTCCTTATGGTTCCCTTTCCTGCGCTATCAACTCCGCTTACAAGCATCTTCATTATCTTTATCGTTACTGCGCGTATCTCCTTGAGATTCCTTGTGTGCATGCTTATGATTATGCTGCCAGGCGAGTCTGCCTTTGCCTCAATCTCAAGCTCCTTTGCTATCTTTGCGGCTATCTGCTTGGATGTGAGCCCTTCTGACTGCAGTTCCTGAACATCAAGCGTGACCTTTATCTTTCCCTTTGAGAAGTTCTCAAGCACCCTCTTGGCAACGTTGTCCATCCTTACCTCGTTGATCTTCTTGAGCATCTCTTCCGCCTTCTCGAACTTCTTGTTCATCTTTTCGTCAAGGTAAATGTAGGCGATTGGCGTTGTTGGCTTCTTCTTTGCGTCAACGAGCTCTATGATCCTTGGAAGTCCTGAAGTAGCTACCGTGGATTCTATACCTGCAAGGTGGAATGACCTGAGGATCATTTGCGTTCCCGGTTCTCCTACTGACTGCGCAGCTATTATCCCTACCGGATCCCCGTATTCTACAAGGTATTTCTTTTCTGAATTTGATGATTTAGCCATGATATCACTTGCTATCTTCCTCAGCCTGCATCTCTGCAAACTGCACGTCCACAGGGCTTATCATGTCCCCTCCGTATATCGTCTGTATGAGGTTGTTGCTTGCGTCCCTTACGCTGTAGTCCTCGCTTACCGAGTAGTCCTGGAGCGCATTTGAAAGCCTTCTGTAAAGATAACCGGACCTTGCAGTGAGAAGTGCCTTGTAAACCTCAGAGCTTCTGGAACCTACTGCGTGCATGAACAGGTCTG
>VFSW01009303.1_pt1 | contig 14042 bp, 8 predicted proteins | sample 5358111 | NCBI WGS metagenome assembly VFSW01 (sample SAMN11554181, study PRJNA540505) | mine drainage metagenome | isolation source: sediment from site ElyBrook_90M | place: USA: Ely Copper Mine, Vershire, VT | collected 2017
CGTCATCCCCGACCTTCTTTTTCCGTCATCCCCGACCTTCTTTTTCCGTCATCCCGACCGAAGTGGAGGGATGACAGAAAAGAAAGTCGGGATGACAGAGAAGAGAGCAGCCTGCGGTCGGGAGGACAAAATTGGTTCAGCCTGCACTCGCGCGAGCATCGCCCGCATCTCATTCCTGGGTCAACGCCTGCAGATCCTCGACCGCCTCGGCAAACTCCTCCATGAATTCCCGCACCACGGTCCGCGCCGACTTCACGCTATCCACCAGCCCGACGCCCTGTCCCACCCAATACGTCGCCAGCTCGTAGGCCTTCTGATTGCCCCGCGCCGCCGCGTTCACCACCGCCCTCATAGCTGGTTCGCTGAGAACGGTCTGATACGGCATCGGCAGCGGGCCCGGGCTGTCCGGCCCTTCCCAGGCTTCGGTCCAGGCCGATTTAAGTTGCCGCGAATATTTTCCGGTCCGGCATTTCGATCGCACGGTATCGCGCGCCGTCGCCGCGAGCATCTTCCTTTGCAGCACCTCGGGCACATCCGATTCCGCCGTGGTCAGCCATACCGACCCGGTCCACGCGCCCGCCGCGCCCATCGCCATGCACGCGGCCATCTGCCGTCCGTTGGCGATTCCACCCGCGGCCAGCACCGGCACGTTGCGGATCGGCTTGATTGCGCGCAACACGTCGGGCACCAGCACCAGCGTCGAAACCTCGCTGCAATGGCCCCCCGCTTCCCATCCCTCCGCAATCAGGATGTCGACGCCCGCCTTGACCTGGCGCACCCCGTGCTCCTTCGCGCCGATCAGCGCCGCGACCGGAACGCTGTGCTTGCGCCCCATCTCGAGCATCGATTGCGGCGGCACGCCCAGAGCATTGGCGACCAGCTTGATCGGATGACGGAAGGCGGTCTCCAGAAGTTCCAGCGCCGCCTCCTCCTGCAGATTGAGACGGCCCGGCCGGTCGGCGCCGTAGCTCTCATCCGCCGGCGGAAGTTCGACGTCGTACTTTGCGAGCAGCGCGCGGACAAAATCGCGATGGCGTTGCGGAATCCGCTCGGCCACGGACGCCGGCGTCGGATTCTTTTCGTTCCTGGTCGCGATATTTTCCGGGATCAGCACGTCGATCCCGTACGGCCGGCCGCCGACATTCTCGTCGATCCACTTGAGTTCCAGCTCCAGCGACTTGGGCGTGAACGAGGTCGCGCCCAGCACCCCGAAGCCGCCCGCCTTGCTCACCTCCGCGACGACGTTGCGGCAATGGCTGAACGCAACCAGCGGAAAATCGATCCCAAGCATTTCACAGATTGCTGTCTTCACGGCTTCTCTCCATCGTCCTTCGCCTGCTTATTCCGCAACCGTAGCATATGAGGCCAAGCGGTGGCGCCTGCGACTTTGGACGCGGCGAGGTCGATCTCGACTGACGTTTCCTCCTACATTGAGGACCTATTAACGGCGACCGCCATCTCGGGTCCGGCGCCGATTGAAAGGACGAGTCCGTAATATGCGGTCGAGCGACTCCAAGACTCTACTGATTGCGAATCGTGGTGAGATTGCGATTCGCGTGATGGAAGCGGCGGCCGGGCTTGGTATCCGCACCGTCACGATTTTCTCCGAGGACGACGCGAACTCCCTGCACGTCATCAGGGCCGACGAGGCGCGGCGGCTCTCGGGCGTCGGCGCCGCCGCCTATCTCGACGCTGGACAGGTTGTGACGGTCGCCAGAAACGCCGGCTGCGATGCGATCCATCCGGGCTACGGATTCCTGAGCGAGAATGCCGCGTTTGCCCGGCTCTGCGCCGAGAGTGGGATCACTTTCATTGGCCCTCGCCCCGATCTGCTCGAACTGTTCGGCGACAAAGTTCAGGCGCGGCAATTGGCCGAGCGATGCGGAGTGCCGGTGCTGCCGGGCACGACCACTGCCTCGACGCTCGCGGAGGCCCAGGCGTTTTTCCAAGCCCACGATGCGAGCCCGGTTGTAATCAAAGCACTTGCGGGCGGAGGCGGGCGCGGGATGCGCGTGGTGCGGCGATTGGAGGATCTTGAGGAGGCCCACGTCCGATGCCAGTCCGAAGCGCGCGCGGCATTTGGTATCGGTGATGTCTACGTCGAACGGCTGATGCCGATGGCGCGCCATGTCGAGGTGCAGATTCTCGGCGATCGCGCGGGCGATATCACGCATCTGTGGGAACGCGAATGTACGATCCAGCGGCGTCATCAGAAATTGATCGAAATCGCGCCGAGTCCGGGAATATCGGAGGCGTTGCGCAAAAGGCTGATCGACGCCGCGGTCCGGATGGCGGAAAGCGTCCGCTACGAATCGCTCGGCACGTTTGAGTTCCTGGTCGGTCCCGAGGACGGCGACGGCGCCTTCGCGTTTATCGAAGCGAACCCCCGGTTGCAGGTCGAGCATACCGTGACCGAAGAGGTCACCGGCGTCGACCTGGTCCAGACTCAGATCGAACTCGCATTCGGACGCTCGTTGGAGGAACTCGGCCTGAAGCATGGACAGACCGTGCGGCCGCGCGGCTTTGCGATCGAGCTGCGAATCAACGCCGAATCGATGGCGGCCGATGGCACGGCGCGGCCTTCGAGCGGCACTATCGGCGTATTCGAGGCGCCGTCCGGGCAGGGTGTGCGCGTCGATTCATTCGCCTATGCCGGCTACGCGACGAATCCCAGATTCGACTCGCTGATAGCCAAACTGATCGTGCATTCGCCGTCGCCGGATTTTGCCGATGCGGTCCGCAAGGCGTCGCGCGCGCTCAGCGAATTCCGGATCGAGGGTATCCCGACCAACGCCGCATTTCTCGCGGCATTGCTGTCGCATCCGGACTTCGCGGCGAACCGCGTCCACACCGGATTTGTCGAAGAGAACATTGCCGAGCTTATCGCGTCCGCGAAGTCGCCCTCGCGCCGTCTGTATTTTGACGGCCAGCGGACCTCGCGATCGATTGTCGGCGCGAGAATCGACACCCGCGATCCGCTGGCGGTACTGCATCACGGAAAATCCGACAAAGATGAAACGGCGCATGCGGATGCGCCGGCCGCCGCCGCGCATCTTGCCGACTACGATGTGGCGGGACCCGAAGGCACCACCGCGGTCCGGGCGCCGATGCAGGGTACGATCGTCTCGATCGAGGTCGGCGAAGACGACGCGGTAAGCGGCGGCCAGCAGCTTGTCGTTATCGAAGCGATGAAGATGGAGCACGTGATCCAGGCGCCCGTGAGCGGGATCGTGCGGCGAATCTCCGTTGCCAAAGGCGATACCGTTCCGGAAGGATGTCCGCTGCTGTTTCTGGAAGAGACGGAGGTTGGCGCCGCGCTCGCGGTTACGGGCAAAATCGTCGACCTGGAGTATGTTCGTCCCGACCTGGCCGAAGTGCTCGAGCGCCACGAGATGACCCTTGATGCGGCGCGGCCCCAGTCGGTCGCACGCCGGCGCAAAACCGGGCAGCGCACCGCGCGTGAGAACGTCGAGGACCTGTGCGACCCCGGCTCGTTCGTCGAGTACGGTGCGCTGGCGATTGCGGCGCAGCGGCGGCGGCGCAGCGTGGAAGACCTGATCAGGAACACGCCGGCCGATGGATTTATCACCGGCCACGCGACGATCAACGCCGGCCAGTTCGGCGCGGACCGCGCCCATTGCGTGGTGATGGCCTACGACTTCACCGTGCTGGCCGGCACCCAGGGGCACCTGAACCATCGCAAGACCGACCGCATGATCGAAATCGCGCGCGACATGCGCCTGCCGGTGGTGCTGTTCGCCGAGGGCGGCGGCGGACGGCCGGGCGACACCGACGGACACTTCGACACCCGGACCTTTCACGATTTTCCCAAGTTAAGCGCGTTGGTGCCGCTAATCGGAATCGTTTCCGGGCGATGCTTTGCCGGTAACGCCTCGATGCTCGGATGCTGCGATATCGTGATTGCGTCGCGCAATTCGAATATCGGCATGGGTGGTCCCGCGATGATCGAGAGCGGCGGCCTCGGCATCTTCCGTCCTGAGCAGGTCGGTCCGATGGCCGTGCAGGTGCCAAGCGGCGTGGTCGATATCGCGGTCGAAGACGAAGCCGAAGCGGTCGCGGCGGCGCGCAAGTATCTGTCCTATTTCCAAGGCTCGCTCGACCGCTTCGAGTGCGCGGACCAGCGGCTGCTGCGCAGCGTCGTTCCCGAAAACCGCCTGCGCGTTTACGATATGCGCGAGCTTATCGCCACGATGGCCGATACCGGCTCGGTGCTCGAACTGCGCCCGCATTTCGGACGCACCGTCATCAGCGCGCTAATCAGAATCGAAGGCCGCGCGATCGGCGTGGTGGCCAACAACCCGATGCATCTGGCGGGCGCGATCGACAGCGACGGCGCCGACAAGGCCGCGCGCTTCATCACGCTGTGCGACGCCTTCGACATCCCGCTGCTCTATCTATGCGACACGCCGGGAATAATGGTGGGGCCGGAAATCGAGAAGACCGCGCTGGTCCGGCATTCGTCGCGGATGTTTTTGGCCGGCGCGAATGTGAAGGTCCCGTACCTGACCGTCGTGATCCGCAAGTCCTACGGACTCGGCGCCAACGCGATGCAGGGCGGCGCGCCCGATGTTACCGCGGCGATGATCTCGTGGCCGACCGGAGAGTTCGGTCCGATGGCGCTCGAAGGCGCGGCCAAGCTCGGCTATCGCAAGGAGCTTGCCGCAATCGCCGACCCGGCCGAGCGCAAGAAGCTGTTCGATGACATGGTCGCGAAAATGTATCGCGGCGGAAAGGCGCTCAACAACGCGACGCACTTTGTGATCGACGACGTGATCGATCCCGCGGACACCCGGCGATGGATCTCCGCGACCTTGCGATCGACTCCGCCCGCGGGCCGCCGCAAGGAAAAAAAGTATCCGTTCATCGATAGCTGGTGACCAGGCGCCGGGCGAAGCCGGCATTCCCGATTCGAGCCGCGGACGCGCAAGCTACGCTGGATTACCGAAGCCGTCGACAATGTCCGCGAGCTGCGGAATCCGATAACGCTCGCCCATATACGCTTCGTACATCAGGAAGATCCAGAAGATCGCCAGGGCCAGATTCACCAGGCTGCTGAGCCCCGCCATCACGCGGCTCAGCGGATGGGGCAGCACGGCGATAAAGACATCGAAGATTATATTGATCGCGACCCACGCGATGCTGAACCCGATCGACTGGCGCGCGTGAAACCGCACGTAGTCATCCTTGCTGTACGGCTCGAGGTAGAGCAGCACGAGCCCGCTCACGATAAACAGCAGGTAGGCCCCGGCCGCCACTATCCGATGCTGTTGGGGCGTACCAACTGATTCGTTCATCCCGTTCCTCCCGTCATCCGCGCTTGCGTGCGATCCATCATTTACAAGCGCGCCGGTTATATCAACCGGTCCGGCCTCGGCGCACCGCCCGTCTCGGCGCGCCGCCCATCTCGGCGCACCGAAAGATAGGCAGCGCGCGATGGTGCCCGCGCCTCGCGCCGCCGCCCGCTCCCGCCCGGCAGCGGCTCATCAGTTCCATCGTCTTTTGCTTCGCCTGCAAGCCGGCTGCGCGCGGCTTCGTTGGCCCGCGCCGCCGCGATCATATCGAGCTGCGCGCGAATCCGATTCGCGAGCTGGCGGCGGAAGACCGGCTTGGCCAGAAAGTCGCTGACTCCCAGCCGCATCCCTTCCGCCCGCGCATCGATATCGTCGCGCGCCGTCACCATGATTATCGGTATCGCCGCGGTCGCCGGATCGTTGCGCAGGCGCCGGCAGACCTCGAAGCCATCCATCTCCGGCATCATCAGATCGAGCAGGATCACGTCGACCAGATTCTCGCGCGCCAGCTTGAGGCATTGCGCGCCCGACCCGGCCTCGATCGCCGCGAACCCCTCGCGCTGCAGATGATGCGCGAGAATCGACACCGTGTCGCGATCATCGTCGACCACCATCACGCGCGCCGCGTGCTCCTGCTGATGCGCCGCTGAAGGCATCGTTCGTCCGGCCATTATTCGTCCGGCCATTCCGGGCCGCCCGCGATCACGCCGCACCGCCTGAGCTTGGCCGCGAACGTCGTCCGCTTGAGCCCGAGCAGCCGCGCCGCAGCCTGCTTGTTGCCCCCGGTCTGCTTGAGCGCCTCGTTGATCATCCGGCCCTCGAGTTCGCGCACCATCGCGTTCAGATTGACGCCGCCCTCGCCAAGATTTATCGGGACGGCCGACTCTGACATCCGCGTCGCCGCGGCCATATAGGGCGGCAGCAGGTCGGGGCCGATAAGGGAAGCCTCGCTCATGATCACCAGGCGCTCGACCATATGTTCGAGCTCGCGCACATTGCCCGGCCAATCGTAGGACCACATTCCAACCATCGCTTCCCGCGTCACCGTCCATTCGCGCCCCGGAAAGCGCGCGCGCATCCGGGCGAGGAAATATTCGATCAGCAGCGGAATATCCGAGCGCCGCTCGCGCAGCGGCGGAATCACGATCGGCACCACCTGCAGCCGATAGAAAAGGTCCTCGCGAAGCCGGCCCTTCTTGACCGCCGCCATCAGGTCGGCGTTGCTCGCCGCAATCACCCGCGCGTCAATCTTGCTCGACCGGTCCGAGCCCACCGGCCGCACGATTCCGTCCTCGAGCACGCGGAGCAGCTTGGCCTGAAGCTGCAGCGGCATCTCGCTTATCTCGTCGAGGAAAATCGTCCCGCCGTCGGCCGTGCTGAACAGTCCGTGGCGCTGCCCCGACGCTCCGGTGAAGGCGCCCCGCTCATGTCCGAACATCTCGGATTCCAGGAGATCGTGCGGAATCGCCGCGCAATTGACCGGTACGAACGCACGATTTCGCCGCCCCGAAAGCCCATGGATCGACCGCGCGACAACCTCTTTGCCGGTCCCGCTCTCGCCCGTGATCAGCACCGTCACCTCGGTCGCCGCGACCCGCTCGGCCAACGCACGCAGCTTGACGACCGCGGGATGCTCGCCTATCAGCGCTCTGTCCATCGTGGTCTGGCCAAGGCCATCTGATTTCTCAAGAGCCAAATAGCGCGGACTCTCCCCCGGAGTCAGGTCGAAGGTTGATTGATTTACCAACAGATTATTCTCACGCCGTCAAATCGATTAACAGGCCTATTACGCACAAATCCTGCCACGGTTGCGCGGAGTTGTCGCCCCCGATCCTGCCCGATGCCTAAAGATGCGCGACACAGCCGAAACGGACTCTGCCAGGACCAATAGTGGCGGCAGCGCGGCAGTCAGACCCCGGCCCGATACATCGCCGCCTGTCCCGGACCTTCCGCCACCGAAATCTCGATCGCCACGATATCGCCCAGCCGACCGCCCGCCTCGAGCGCCGCGTGCAACTCGTGCCAGATATACTGCGCCAGCTCTTCAGCCGAGCTATGCACAATCGGCAGCATCCGCGCGTCGCGCTCCGGGATTATGAATTCGTCGTCTTCGTAGCGCAGGCGGATCCTGCCGCCGTCGATCCGTTCGATCGCGAGACAGTCGCTCTTCATCGGTATCAGCGTGCGCTCGTCGAGCCGGTCGACAATCTCCTTGGTGAGGCGCTTGATCAAGCCGAAATCGAGCACGTATCCGGTCTGCCCGAGCCGCCCTTCGACGCGCACGCCGACCTGATAGTTATGGCCATGGAGCGGCTCGCGAAATCCCGGATAGGCGATAAAGTGCGCGGCCGAGAACTTCAGATTCTCCTTCGCCACGTAGATCGAAAATTCCACCGCGCTATTCCTCTCCGGCTTCCGCGGGCGATTGCGCCGCCCCGATCATCGCCCGCAGGCCCGCGACCACGCCCGCGCCAAACCGCGCCCGATATCCGGCCTCGTCCAGCGACGTCGCGGCCATGAACCGCCCCGCCTCGCCGGGCGCCGCGGCCATCAGGCGCCTGACCAGTTCGCTACCCCAGTCGGTCGTCGGCGCTGGTTCGAGCGCTTCGAGCAGGTCGCCGACATCGATCCCGTGCATCCCGCCGAGCAGGCACTCGGCAAAGTAGCCCGCCTGCCCAATCCGATCGAGCGCGAAGCTGGTCACTTCCATCGCTTCGCCGATTCCGAGCAGCCGGTCCATCCCGAGTTCGTTGCGCTTGGATTGAACCGCGTCGTCGCCGCTGCCCTCGAAGCCCGAGCCGATCGCCGCGATCGCGACGCGGCCGTCGTCGAGCGGCACCGGATGGAAAATGTAGCCGGGCGAGGTGTAACCGGTCATCTGAAACAGGGCGCGCCGATACGAAAGCAAATCGAACCCGGTGCGCCGCGCGATCTCCAAAAGAAAGCTCCCGAGATCCGCGCCCGCCGCGTCGGCCCGCGCGATCAGATCGACGAAGCGATCCGAATCGTACTCCTCGCGCCGCGCAATCAGCGCCGCCCAGCGCCGCTCGAAGACCAGCCCGACCGCGCCGACCCCGGCCGCTGGTCGATCCTCGCGCCCGTCCGCAACGGCCGCGGATATCGGCTCGCCGCGCTCGATCGGTTCGAGGTCCATCGCGAGATAATGGCCGTGGCTCGACGGCTTGGCGAGTCCGCGCCGCGCGTTGCGCAGGCGAATCGGAAAGGCTTCCGACGCCACCAGCCGGCTCGAACCGCCGCGCCGCTCGGCCAGCAATCCATAGCCGCTTAGCAGCGACCCGTAGCCCGCCACGATAATTTTCTGATTCGGCCCGTCCGTCGTCATCGGCTCCGCGCTCCGCGTCGCGCACTTGCAATCGTAACGGAGCCGCGCGGTGCGTCAAATCGCCAGCAGCACCCCGCGCGTGCGATATCCCGTGGCCGTTCCGATCGCGTGCATGTAAAGCGCAATCTGCCAGCGGTAGGCTTCGAGCCGCGCCGCGAGGTCGATATCGGTCTTGAAATCGACCACCGTCCATCGCGGACCATCCGCCTCGATCGCCATGAACGCGAGGTCAACCACGCCTTCGACCGTCTGGCCGTCGTCAAGCCGTACCGCAACCGGACATTCGCGCCTGACGGTCGAGGCGCGCGCCGCGGCCCGCATCACCGGCACCTCGAGCGCGCGCGATACCGCGTCGGCGCCGGCCGCGATCTCAGCCTCATGCACGCCAAGGATAGCCCCGAAATGCGCCGCCAGGTTCGCGATCGCGGCGCGATTGGCGTCGAGATCGACCCGGGCCAGAATCGCATGCACCAGCGTTCCGAAGAGCGCGCCATGCGGCCGTTCAGCCTCGGCGACGCGCGCTTGCTCGACCGTTATCGTCTCGAGCGCCTCGGCCCATCCGGGACGTTCGCCGCGATCGGCCATACGCGCGGCCAGCTCGGTCGCGATCGCAACGCTCACGCTCGGCTTCGCCCCCGCTTCGAGCATTACGGCCCGCGCGGCGCTCCACGCTTCGTAATCGCGCGCGCCCATCGCCGAGACGACTCCGTTCTCGTCGGCGCGCAGCAGCTTGTCCTGCCGGATACCCATCTTCTCCTGCTCGCTCAGCGCGAGCTTCGACGGGTCCCACCAGACCACCCGATGCGATCCGATAAACGGCCGATGGACCCCCGGCGCGACCGGCGGGCGGCGGATGTGGGCCGACTCGGGCCGCGTCAGCACGCTGTCGTCGCCGAAGGCGGGACATCCGGGGCCGGTTCGCTCGATCGGCCGCTGCCGCTCGTCGTCGGCCGGGTAGAGCGCGGGATTGAGCTTGCCGATCCATCCGGGCTGCGGCTCGTCGCCGACCACCGGCGCCACCAGCAGGTCGCGCGCGCGGGTCGCCGCCACGTAGAGCACCCGGATAGCCTCTTCGTCCTCGCGCCGCAGCTCTTCCTCGGCCTGGTCGAGCAGTTCGCGCGGGGCATGGCCGGCCAGGCTTTGCGCGCACAGCCGGAGCTTCGGATCGACCCATCGGCTCGGCTCGTCGCGCCGCTCCCGCGCGGTGATATCGGCTAGGATCACGACCGGAAATTCGAGGCCCTTTGCGCGATGCACCGTCATTATCCGCACGCCCTCGGCACCCTCTTCGACGATCGGCGCGTCGCCCGTATCGTCGCGCTCGGCCCGCGCTTCGAGTTCGTCGACGAAGCCGCGGAACGATACCGCCCCGCTGCGGCTTTCGTAGCGCCGCGCCATGTCAGTGAGCCGCATCACGTTGGCCAGCGCCTGCTCGCCGGTCGGCCATATCGCGATTCCCGCGTGCGCGCGCACAGCGCCCAGCATTCGTCCAATCGTCTCGGCGATCGGCCGGCGGTTGCGTCCGCGATGAAGCTCGCATAGCAGCCCGAGCGCGCGCCCGACCTCGGCGATCGCCGCGGAGGGGTCGGGCGGGATACGGCGGAACGGATGGATCGATCCCACGGTCTCGCGAAACTCGAGCAGCGCCGCGTCACCGATCGCAAAGAGCGGCCCGTGAAGCGTCGCGAACACGGCCAGCTCGTCGTCGGGCCGCTCGATCGCGCCGAGCGCGTTGCGGATCGCCTCGACCTCCTCGCGCTCGTTGAACGATCCGCCGCCCACCAGTACGTGCGCGATATGGCGCGCTTCGAGCGCGCGCACGTACGGACGCGTCACGTCGCGCCGGTAGCTCGTCAGCCGCCGGAACAGAAGGCATATATGCCGCGGCCGAAGCGGCGTGCGGCGCTCCGCTCCGTCGCGCTCGGTCACCGTCCATCCGCTCTCCTCGACCATCCACCTGATAAACGCGGCGATCGCGAGAGGCGTCGATTCGTCGATTCGCCAATTCGTGATCCGCCCGAACTCCGAGTACGGTTCGGGCACCGGCAGCGCCACCACGGACGGCTGCCCCGGCCAGTCCTCGCGCGCCGGCAGCAGCTCGACGTAGGCCGGCTGGCTCGGCGATTCCGCCGCCATCAGCGGCGCGAACGCCGCATTGACCAGGCCTTGCATAGTCGGCGTCGATCGGAAGCTTACCGCCAGACGCTCGAGTTCGGCGCCGCATCCAAGCAGATGGCGCTTGACGTCCTGGTAGAGCGCCACATCGGCGCGCCGGAAACGATAGATCGATTGTTTCGGGTCGCCGACGATAAAGAGTTTGCCCGCGGCCGGCCGCGCGCGGCGCCAATCCGACTCGGCCGGATCGTCGGCGGCGAGCAGGATCAGAATTTCGGCCTGCAGCGGATCGGTGTCCTGAAATTCGTCGACAAAGATATGGCCGATCGCGCCCTGAAGCTCGGCGCGGACCGCCGCGTCGTCCCGCACCAGGTTGCGCGCCTCGATCAGGAGGTCGAGAAAATCGAGCATCCCGGCGCGCCGCTTGCCCTCGGCGTAATAATCGACGACCGGCCATAGTTCGTCGCGCAAAAGCGGCGCCAGGTTTGCCCCCGCCGCGTCGCGAAACTTCCCCAGCCGATCGCGCAACGCCGCGCGCCGCGCGATCGCATCGGCCCGATACGCTTCGCCAAAGCGCGGATTTCGTCCGCCGGTCCATTTCCAATGATTATCGCGGCCGCGCAAAAGCCCGAGCAGCGTCGCTTCGAGCGCGTCGTAATCGCGGCCGCGCACCGTCTCGAGCCGCGTCGCCTCGTCCACCGGCGACGCGATCTCCTCGATTCCCTTGCGCAGCCAGTCGTCGGAGTCGGCTGTGCGCGCAATCGCCGCGAGCGCGCGGATCTCCTCGTCCAGCGCGTCGATTTCCGGATCGCGATCGAACCCCTGATAGCGCCACGGAGCGTCGAAGTCGCGCCACTGAACCAGCTCCCACGCCGCCGCCCGAATCACCGGCCGCGGCCCTTCACGATCGAACCGTTCGCGCCGGCGGAGCGCGCGCCGGAGCCCCTCGCCCGGCGCTTCGAGCGCGCGCTCGAACCATCGCTCGAAGGCCGCATCAAAAAGCCCGTTCGCAATCTCCTGATTCGCGACCTCGAACAGCGGATCGATCCCCGCCTCGATCGCACGCTCGCGCAAAAGGTCGGCGCAAAACGAATGGATCGTCCCGATCCGCGCCTCTTCCAGTTCCGCGATCGCTTCGACCAGCCGCGTCCGCTCGCTCGCGTCGCGCGCCGGGTCGCGGCGGGCGCGTTCGATTTCACCGCGAAGTCTGAGCTTCAGTTCGCCGGCCGCCTTCTCGGTAAAGGTGACCGCGGCAATCCGCGACATCCGCGCGCGCCCAGTGAGCAGCGCCGCGACAATCCGGCTGACCAGCGCGGTGGTCTTGCCCGTGCCCGCCGCCGCCTCGACGATCAGCGTCGTATCAAGATCGGTGCGGATCCGTTCGCGCGCGCGACGGTCCGCCGCCCGCGCTTCGCTCGCCTGGTCGAGACGCGCACCGTCATTACCGCCCGCGCCGTTAGCCGCCGCATCCTCTCCGGCGCTCATCGCATCCCTCGCAACCGCTCGAGCTCCGCCAGACGCGCCTTGGGCTTAATCCCAACCCGCACCTCTTCATACGGCCCGCATACGGTCCGGAAGTCGCACCATACGCACTGGCCTTCGGCCGGCGCCGCAGGGAGGAAGCCGCCCTCGATAGCGCCGGTCAGAATCCCCGCGAAGTCGCGCGCCGAGCGCCGCGCCTCGTCATCAATCGGCACCACCCGCTCTTCGTAACCGCCGCGCGAGGTGCAGTAGTAGAGCCGTCCGCTCTCGACCGGCGCGCCGAGCAGGCGTTCCGCCGCGAGTGCGTAGATGACCGGCTGCAGCACCCGCCCGCCGCCGATTATCACGCCCGCCTTGGCCTCGGCGCGTCCCGTCTTATGGTCGGTCACGCGCAAGGCGCCGCCTGAGCCATGCTCGACGAGGTCGATCGAGCCGCGCACGATCAGGCCGCCTTCGAGTCCGATCGGCTCGGCGCTGCTCGCCGGATCGGCCTGCGTGCGATCCTTCAATCCGAACGCGAGCTCGAAGCGCGCGGGCGTCCATCGCGCGGGGTCCTCGGCGGTCCGGCGGAGCCATTCGCGAAGATCGGCGCGGATCGCGTCGATCCCGTCGTCCCACACGCGCTCGATCGCGGGCGCAAGCCGGTCGTGCCATTGCTCGCCCAGCTCGTCGAGCGTGCTATCCATCAGGCCTAGAATTTCGGGCAGCGCCTCGGCGGCCACCGGCAACATCCCGCGATCGCGCATCCGCGTCAGCAGCTCGAACTGCACCTCATGGACGAGCGCGCCGCGCGTCAGAGGATCGATAACCTCGATCGCGGCGGCCTCCTCGCGCGGTTGCAGGCGATGGATCGCGTAGAGCAGAAACCGATACGGGCAGGCGGCGAACTGCTGCAGCGCGGTCGGCGAATAGGGCCGCGCCGACGGCCAATGGCGCGCCAGCGCCGCGCGGGCACCGTCGTCGGGATCGACCAGCCCATCGGCCGGGGTCCAGCGCCGGAGCCATCGTCGCGCCCGCGACCTGAGCGCGCGCGCGAGATACTCGTTGGCCGCCGGCCCGCTCTCCGCCAGCAGATAGTTGGCGGCGCCGATCGTCGAATCGGGATCGGCGTCCATCAGCCGATCGAGCACGGCCAGATCGAATTCCGCCGTGTCGATCGCGTCGCGCGAATTTGCCGGCGCCGGCCATCCCAGCCGCGTGCTCTGTCCCATCGACGCCCGCCGCCCAAGCTCATCGAATCCCGGCAGCCGCCCCTCGGCCGCGCGCAACACTTCGAGCGCATAGAACGAGGGCACCCGCGGCCGTCCCTGGTCGAAATCGACCCGCGGATAGCTGAACACCGCCGCGCGCCGCGCCGCGCCGGCCACCAGCCGCAACGCAAGCCGCTCGGCGGCAATCCGCGTCGTCCGCGTCGCCAGCGCGGGACCCAGCCGCTCCCGCGCGGCATCCGCCAACAGCAGGTCCTGCGTCAGCTTCTTGGGGAAAATCCGCTCGCTCAGGCCCGGCGCGAACACCACGTCGAAGGCCAGTCCGCGCAGCAGCCGCGGCGGCGCGACGAACACCGCTCCGTAGCGGCGATGCGGCGGCGGCGCCTCGAGCGCCCCGAGCCGGCCTCCCAGCACCACCTGCACCTCGTCGAGTCCGACCGGCCCGATCGGACCCATCGGCTCGAGTTCGGCCAGTGCCGCCAGCACCATCCCGCTGTCCCGGATTGCCGCCTGGGCAAGGCGACGCAGATGGCCGAGCCACTCGGCCCCCGCCGCATTCCGGGGCAGTGCCGCAGGCAGATG
>VFSW01009304.1_pt1 | contig 14041 bp, 9 predicted proteins | sample 5358111 | NCBI WGS metagenome assembly VFSW01 (sample SAMN11554181, study PRJNA540505) | mine drainage metagenome | isolation source: sediment from site ElyBrook_90M | place: USA: Ely Copper Mine, Vershire, VT | collected 2017
CCTCGCTTTGGCGCCGCGCGCGAACGCAGCACCCGGCGCTCGCTCGGAGCCACCGAAAACTGGACCCCGCCGACGGGCCTTCCCGACATCTACCTCGCCATGGGTCAGACTGCGGAGAACGTGGCGCAACTCGAGGGCGTGAGCCGATCGGAGATGGACGAATTCGCGCTGCGCTCTCAAGAACTCGCCGTCGCGCATCAACGAAGTGGCTACTTCGCGCGAGAGATCGTGCCGGTGACGCGTCGTGACGGTAGCGTCGTCGCCGTAGATGACGGACCGCGCGCCGACACGTCGCTCGAGCGTCTCGCCTCGCTCGCGCCCGTCTTTCGTCCCGACGGCACCATAACGGCGGGCAATGCCTGCCCCCTTAACGACGGAGCCGCGGCGGCGGTGGTGATGAGCGACGTGCGCGCACGAGAACTCGGCATCCGTCCTCGCGCCCGCATCGTCTCCTCGGGATTGAGTGGACTGAACCCCGAGATCATGGGTCTCGGTCCCATCGAAGCCAGTCGACAGGCGCTGGCCCGTGCGCACCTCACCATGGACGACATCGACCTCGTCGAGATCAATGAGGCCTTCGCCGCCCAGGTGCTACCGAGCGCCAAACATTTGGGCGTGCCCCTCGAGAAGCTCAACATCCGTGGCGGAGCCATTGCGCTGGGCCACCCCTTCGGGATGACCGGAGCACGCATCATGACGACGTTGTTGCACTCCCTCGAAGAGTCCGGTCTGCGCTACGGCCTCGAGACGATGTGCGTGGGTGGTGGCCAGGGGATGGCCATGATCATCGAACGCTTGGACTGATCGGCGCCCGATGCCAACGACTTCGTGAATTAGATGTCCAGCAGCGAAGTGTCGTCATGACGCGCGCCTCGTAGATTACGCGTCATGGAGAATCTCGACGAGAGACGCTGGGACGCGGTGCTGCACCGCGACAAGAACCTCGACGGGGTCTTCGTCTACGCGGTGGCGACCACCGGCGTCGCCTGTCGCCCGGGGTGCGCGTCACGTACGCCGCGGCGCGACAACGTCGAGTTCTTCCCCACGCTGCGTGACGCCGAAATCGCCGGATTCCGGGCGTGCCGGCGGTGCCGGCCCGGTGAGGCGCGCGTCCACGACGCCTCCCTCGAGGCGGTCATCACGCTCTGTCGTTCACTCGAAGAGGAGGACGAGATCGACGTCGCCGCGGTCGCCACTCGAGTCGGCTACAGCGAGGGGCATCTGCGACGCCGCTTCCGGACGGTGATTGGCGTCCCGGTGGCCACGTACGTTCGTACCGTACGCGCTCAGCGTGCCCGCGAGACCTTGTCCTCGACGTCCATGATCACCGACGCGTACTACGACGCCGGTTTTGGTTCGAGTCGGGCGTTCTATGAACACGGCGCCATCCAATTGGGCATGGCACCACGCCACTACCGAGGCGGCGGCCGGGGCCAGCGCATCGCCTTCACGTCGCTGGTGACCCCGCTGGGCCACGTGATCGCCGCGCAGACGCAGCGCGGTGTCTGCGCCGTGCGCATCGGTCCCGACGACGCGTCTCTCCAGCGTGAACTTTTCGCGGAGTTCCCCCTCGCGACGATCGAACGCGACGACGAGGGACTGCGTGACCTCGCGACGATCCTGGCGCTCGCGGTGCGCGGTGAGGGTGAGACGACGTCGCTCCCGCTCGACATCCAGGGTACGGCGTTCCAGGTACGGGTCTGGGCGGCCCTGCGACACGTACCTCGCGGCTCGACTCTCACGTACTCCCAGCTCGCCGAGCGCCTCGGTTCCCCGCACGCCGCGCGGGCGATCGGTTCAGCCTGCGGCGCCAATCCGGTGGCCCTGGTGATCCCCTGTCACCGGATCGTGCGTCGCGACGGCTCCCTGGGTGGCTATCGGTGGGGCGTCGAGATAAAGGAGGCGCTACTGGAGGCGGAGGGCTCGCGGGCGACATCATGAGCGCGAGCGTCACGCCCAGAAAGGGAGCCGCCCGGGTACTCGTACCTTGGCAGGTCTGGTTCGTGGTCCTCGGCGCCATCTGGGGCTGTTCGTTCTGGTGGATCAAGCTCGGGTTGCGATGGATGTCGCCCGTGGACGTCGCCTTCGCACGGCTCGCCGCCGGCGCGGCAACCCTCGTCGTCATCTCAGTGTTCACCCGTTCAGCCCTGCCGCGACGAGGCTCGACGTGGGGGCACCTCTTCGTCGTGGCCATCTTGCTCAACAGCGCGCCCTTCACGCTCTTCTCCTACGGTGAGACTCACGTATCGGCGGTGCTCGCCGGACTGATCAACGCCTTCACGCCGCTGGCGACATTGATCGTGGTCCTCTTCGTCCTTCGACAAGAACGCGCGAGCGCCTCGGTCCTCGCGGGACTCGGCGTCGGACTCCTGGGCGTCGTCGTTCTCATCGGCGTGTGGAACGGCTTCGGCGCGAGTCAGTGGCTGGGCATCGGGTCGTGCCTGGGCGCGGTCATCTGCTACGGCTTCGGCTTCTCGTACGCGCGAGGGCACCTAGCCACGCTGGCGCACTCGCCCGTCTCATTGGCCACTGGTCAGGTACTCTGCGGAACTATCCAGATGCTGCCCTTCGCTTTGCTCTTCGGCCACGTGCACGCCCATCCGCCGCTCTCTTCGCTCCTGGGCCTCGGCGCCCTCGGGGTCCTCGGCACGGGCGTGGCCTACATCCTCAATTTCCACATCGTTCGCCATGCGCCGGCCAGCGTCGTCAGCAGTGTCACCTACCTCACTCCCGTCTTCGCCGTAGTGGTAGGTGTGGCGTTTCTCGGCGAATCGCTGACCTGGAACGAACCGGTGGGGGCACTGTTGATCCTGGTGGGTGCGGCGTTGGCCCAGGGTCGATTCCGGCGGCTGGCGGCAGCGACGTCGGCCTAACTCGGTCTAGGGACGACCCGTATCGCGACCCAGGGGATCGTTCATGATCGCCTCGTGCTCCGCGTCGTCGACGTCGCGCACCTCGCTACTCAACAACACCGGAATGTCGTCGCGCACCTCGTAGGCCTGGCGCGTCCTCGGGTTGTAGAGCACGTCGCGCGAAGCGACGTAGCGCAATGGACCGTGATCGGCGGGGTCTTCGATCAGTTCCAGTAGGAATGCGTCGAGGGCCATCGCTAGTTGGCCTTGATCATTTCGACCACTTCGGCCACGTGGCGCGCGCAGTCCTCGTCGCTGGTGGCCTCGACGTTGAGTCGCAGGAGGGGTTCGGTGTTGGAGGGGCGCAGGTTGAACCACCAGTCGCCGAAGTTGGCGGTGAGGCCGTCGAGTTCGTCGATAGATGCCCCCGACGCGCGAAGCTGCTCGGTGATCGCCGACACGGTCGACGTGGGATTGGTGACGACGGTGTTGATCTCGCCCGACACCGCGAAACGATTGAAGGGCGCCACCAGTTCCGACAGAGGACCGCCGAAATTGCTCAACAGTTCCAGCACCACCATGGCCGTGATGATGCCCGAGTCGGCGCGGTAGTTGTCGCGGTAGTAGTAGTGGCCCGAGTGCTCGCCGCCGAAGATGGCGTTGGTCTCGGCCATCACCTGTTTGATGTAACTGTGGCCCACGCGAGTGCGTACGCCCACCCCACCGTGCTCCGCGATGACCGCGGGCACGGACTTCGAGCAGATCACGTTGTAGAGGATGGTCGAGCCGGGATTCTTGTCGAGCAGGCTCGCCGCGACCATGGCCGTGGTCGTGGAACCACTGATGCCCCGAGCCTTCTCGTCGATCAGGAACACCCGGTCGGCGTCACCGTCGAAGGCCAGTCCGATGTCGGCGCCGCTTTCGAGGATGCGTCGCTGGAGGTCGACGATGTTGGCCGGGTTCAGCGGGTCGGCCGGGTGGTTCGGAAAGGTGCCGTCGAGTTCGGGGTACATGATCTCGACGTCGAAGGGCAGACCGGCGAAGATGAGCGGCGCCACGTAGCCGCCCATGCCGTTCGCGGTGTCGGCCACGATCTTGAGGGGGCGCAATTTCGTCGTGTCGATGAAGGAATGCACGTGCGTGACCCAGGCGCTCAGGACGTCGTCCTCGGAGAGGCCCGCGAGGTCGCCGCGCGCCGGGGAGGCGAGGAACTCGTTGGTCATCCGTTCGATGTCGGCGAGACCGGTCTCGAGGCCAATGGGCTTGGCCCCGGCCAGACACATCTTGATGCCGTTGTACTGAGCCGGATTGTGCGACGCAGTGAACATCGCGCCGGGCGCATTGAGATACCCCGAGGCGAAGTACAGCAGATCAGTCGACGCGAGTCCGATGTCGACGACTCGCACACCCATTCGGCGCACGCCCTCGGCGAAGGCCGCCACCAGGCCCGGACCCGATGGCCGCATGTCGCGCGCGACGACCACCGAGGGACCCCCGACGAAGGTGGCGAAAGCTGATCCGGTGGCCCGAGCGACGTCCTCGTTGAGTTGGTCGGGGTAGGTGCCGCGAACGTCGTAGGCCTTGAAGATCAGCGAGGTATCCATGACCGCCAATCCTACCGTCGGGTCCGGCGTCGTCTCCGAAGGCTCACCACCGCAACCGCGAGACCCGCGACCACCGTGAGTTCCGTGAGGACGCTACCCCACGCGATCGCCGGACTCGCGCCGTAGTTCAACGAGACCGTGTGCGACGTGGGCACCACCACCATCAGGTTGGGGCTGACGCGGTAGGGACCCGTCGCCCCGCTGGCGTGCCAACGCGGGAAGTACGAGATCTTGACCAGTACGGGCACCCCGACGCGTGATACGGCGAAGGAGATCGACTGCGTCGTCTGAACCACGTGACTCACCGTGACCGGGGGAAGTGTCACCGGATTGGCGACCAGGTTCGCTGTTGCCACGTGCCGCCAGGACGCGGGACCACTGCTGGCGATCGGGACGCCCCACGCCGTCGGGTCCAACCACCAGGCCTCGTTCGCGTTGAGCCACGCGACGCGACTCGAGAGTCCCGATACCACGACCGGGGCGTGGGTCAACGCGCTCACGACGGGGCTGTCCCTGATCAAGTAGATGTACCACTTCACGCCCGGGGCGGCCCACGCTTTGGTCGTGGCGATGAGGCGCAGAGCGGGGTCGTCGTTGGCCTGCGCGACGACCCCCGGCGAGAAAGCGATGTAGTACTTCACCCCGAGCATCTGCAGGTGCGTGACTCCTTCGGACACGTTCAACGACCCGTAGTTGAGCCCCACCTGGGGATCACTCGGATTCTGGCTCAGCTCGGCTTGATTGAGGAAGTGATAGGGCGTGGTGGCGGAGGATTCGAAGTAGAGACCCTCCATTGAATCCACGCAATTATTGGTCCAGTACGGCAACAGCATGAGCGCCATGGGGGTACCGAAACGCGACTCGCTCGCGTTGTACTCCCACATCGCACGCCCGCACCCGTAGGTGTTGCCGACGCGACCCATGGTGCTCATGAGGTCGTGGTACTCGGGCCAGGCGACCTGCCCCTGGTAGCCCGCATAGTTGAACGCCGCCCAATTGGTCACCTGGTTACCCGTGGTGTTGAGGTGCAACACCCGTGCGACTCCCGGCATCAGACCCGGCACCACCGAGAGCAGTCCCAGCAAGATCACCCCCGAGGTGACGTTGACCAACCGCGACCGGTGCACGCTCTCGACCCACTCGTGCCGCCACGCGACCGGTGCCGCGGCCTCGTCATCGAGCGCGTCCGCGTCGTATTGCACGGCGGCATCGATCCGACGCTGCCGCTCGACCCAGCGCCACGCGCCAAACCCGACCACCCAGCCCCCGAGGAGGTGGATGCCCAGGTACCAGAAGGGGATCAGTCGCTCGTTCCAAATTGCGGCTTGGGGATCGACCACGAACGCCACGAGCGACGCCCCCGTGATGAGCGACAGCACCACCCCCAAGCGATTGCGCGTCACCGCGGACACCACCACGCCCACCGCCGCGAGCACGATCACCCAGCGATAGCCGGAGGCTCCCCCGTTCTGGGTCCACCAACCGAGTGTCGTGAAGATGGCGTGCAGGGAGTTGGTGTTGAGATTGGTGTACCCCATGGAGTTCGTGAGGTTCTGGGTGGTGATGAAACTCAGGAGCCACCAAGCCGACAGCCCGAAGGAGATCATCCCCGCACCGATGGCGAAACGAAGGGGCCGCGCGTAGTCCCCCGGGACGCGCTCCTCTCGAGGGTCGCCCCAACCGCGGCGCTGCACCGACTCGACCAGGACAAGAATGCCGATCGCGCCGAGTGCGAACATCCAGGGCAGCACGTGCGAGGCGAGCGTCAAACTCAGCGCGATCGCCGCCCACCAGTACCCCCGCCCGGTGCGCACGCCGCGCGCGAAGAGTCCAATGGTGAAGAGACTGAGCGCCAGGGAGAACGAGAACGCGTACTCCCCGGCCATCGTGGAGAAGAGATTCCCTCCGTCGATGGTGAAACTGGCGTCGAAGAGGAACGGCAGAGTGGCGAGGGCCAGGGCCGCCGGTATTGGCCGAGGAGCCCGAAAGAGTCGAGCCATGGTGTAGGCCGCGATCGGCATGAGGACCGAGCCGAGGATGGTGACCAGCTTGAACGCTACGGCGAAACCAATGACGTAGCTGGCGAGAACCGCGAGGTAGTCCGGCAGGACGAAGTAGTAGGTGTAGGCGGGCATCCCGTCGAACCATCCGGGGTACCACGGCGTCAGGTGCAAGAGATCGCCCTGACTGCGCAAGAAGGCCGGCAAGACGACGTGCGCGCCGGTGTCGCCGCCCGTGATGAGCGTCGAGGAGAAGATGAGGTTGGGGTGCATCGACCAGACGGTGACGATGATGACGACCGCCACCGCGAAGAAGTCAACCCACGACAGCACCGTGCGCTGACGTAACCAGCGCATCAGTGGTGGAGTCTTTGAGAGATCAGTGACGCCATCGTCAGCGCGTTGAAGCCCACGTGGGTCATCACGGCCGGTACGAGGCGATGGGTGCGCACGACGATGATCGCGAGCACCACCCCGAGGAAGAACAACCCCGGCAACTGCAACCACTCGGCGTGGGCCACCGCGAAGATCAGGGCGCTGGTCACCACCGCGAGCACGGTGCCGCGCCGACCCCATCGCGGGGTGAGACCCGCGTCGAGGGCGCGAAAGATCACGCCTCGAAATAGCCACTCCTCCACGACCGGCGCCCCCAGCACGGTCATCACCGCGAGGAGGGCGAACGCGACCCCGTGGGCCGATCCGAACAGGTGGTCGACGGGTTTGTTCATATTCTTAAAATGGAACGGTAGGTAGGCCAGTCCCACCGTCAACTGCAACGCGACACCCACGAGGAAGAAGCTCGCGTCGTAGGCCCGCGGTCGCCACGCGTGGGGTAGTGGTTCGAGCCCCCCACGATGGTGCGCGAGATAAATTGCGACGCCGAAACCTACCCACAGCCCGGCCAATCCAGCCACATTTGACCACCACGGGGGCTCACTCGACGCAGCCAGACGCTCCATGCCGCCAGGAAAATGGGCCAGCGATACGAAGAGGCCATCGAGTAGGGACGCCACGACCTGACCCATCACGAAGCCGAGGAGGGCGATGACGATGATACCCACGACGCGGGGCTGATTCTTAAGTTTCGTGTCCATCACCACCCTTCACGCTAACAACTCAAGGGTTTTGCACAGGCGAGCAGAAACAGGTGTCGCTCACCACCTCTAGATTGGAGAAGTGACTATGCCCCCACCCGAAAAGAACACCTGGCGAAAGTACGTACCCGGCGGACCAAGTCCCATGCCGCCGGACGCGCGTCGACGTGTCCTGACCTTCGCCGCCATCTTCTTCGTACTAGGAATCTTCCTGATTCCTTCCCTCTTCTCGAGTAAGAACGTAAAGACCGTCAACTACTCCAACCTCCTGACCTACGCCAAGGAGCAGAAGGTCGTTTCGGCCAGCATCAACAACAATTCGGGTGTCCTCACCGGACAACTGGCGGACGGGACGAACTACACCACCAACGGTCCCGTCCCCGTCCTCAGTGACGAGGTCACCACCCTACGCACCGACAACGTATCGGTCACCTTCGCCAACCCGTCGAGCCTGGCCGGCACCCTGCTCCCCTACCTGATTTGGATCCTCATCTTCGGTGGCTTCATGTTGTTCTTGTCACGTCAGGCCAAGGGCCAGATGAACGGCATGATGTCGGTCGGTCGCTCCAAGGCCAAGCAGTTCAACCAGGACCGTCCCACGACCACCTTCGCCGACGTCGCTGGATACTTCGGCGTCAAGCAGGAGATCAATGAGGTCGTCGAGTTCTTGAAGACGCCCGCGCGCTTTTCGGCGATGGGGGCCCTGATCCCCAAGGGTATCTTGCTAGTCGGTCCTCCCGGGACCGGTAAGACCATGCTGGCGCGCGCCGTCGCCGGTGAAGCGGGCGTACCCTTCTTCTCCGTCTCGGGTTCTGATTTCATGGAGATGTTCGTCGGCGTCGGCGCGAGTCGCGTGCGCGATCTGTTCTCGACCGCGCGCAAGCAGTCCCCCGCCATTGTCTTCATCGACGAGATCGACTCCATCGGCCGCAAGCGTGGCGCGGGACTCGGCGGTGGGCACGATGAGCGCGAACAGACGTTGAACCAGATGCTCAGCGAGATGGACGGTTTCGAGGCGGCCGAGGGCGTCGTCGTCATCGCCGCGACCAACCGACCCGACGTGCTCGACCCCGCACTGCTTCGTCCGGGTCGCTTCGACCGCCAGATCGTCGTGCCCCTGCCGGACCTCGACGAACGACTCCCGATTCTGCAAGTCCATTCCAAGAACAAACCTCTCGATACGAACGTCTCGCTCGAGTTGGTCGCGCGAGGCACTCCCGGCATGAGCGGTGCGGACCTGGCGAACTTGGTGAACGAATCCGCGTTGCACGCGGTACGCCGACACTCCACCACCATCGCGATGGAGGACTTCGAATCGGCCCGCGACCGCGTCATGATGGGCCAGCAGCGAGACTCCATGGTGCTGCGCGACGATGAGCGCGAACGCATCGCCTACCACGAGTCGGGTCATGCTCTATTGGCGTACGTACTCGACAAGACCGACCCGTTGCACAAGATCACCATCATCCCGCGCGGCATGGCACTGGGCGTGACGATGACCTTGCCGGAGGAGGATCGCTACATCATGTCGCGCCAACACCTCGAGGACTCACTGTGCATGCGCATGGGTGGCCGCGTCGCCGAACTGCTCGTCTACGGCGACCTCTCCACCGGCGCCGCGGACGACTTGCAACGCAACACCGAGTTGGCACGCCGCATGGTGCGCGAATGGGGCATGTCCAAGGAGATCGGACCGATGGCCTGGGGCTCGAACAACCAGGTCTTCCTGGGTGAGGACCTCATGCACACGCGCGACTACTCCGATCACACGTCGCAGATCATTGACGACGAGGTCGAGCGCATTCTGCGCGAGCAAGAATCACGCGCCATCGAAGTGCTCACCCTGCACCGTCGCGGCCTCGAGGCTCTGACGCGTTCGCTTCTCGAGCACGAGACGATCGATGGCGAGGCCGCAGCCCAACTCATCGACGAGGCCCACGGTGAGCCCGTGCACCCCGCGGGTTCGCGTACGGTGAGTGCACTGGGGCTTCGCCAGGAATCCGGCGGGTCCTCCGAGGTGTCCAGTAACGGCAAGGGAGCGCCCGCGCCAGTACCGGCGGCGGTCCCGGCCTGGCAGCCCCCGACGCTACCCGCCGTTTAGGGCCGCCGCCATTGTCACCCCGTAGGGGGATGACGGGAGGATGGCGTTGACCACGAGGACCGGCGTGGCGCTGGTCAGCACGAGCGTGGCACCCCGCAACTTCGCGCGGCCCCCGACGGCCTGACCCAGCGAGATGGTCTGTCCCGCGCCCAACGGTGCGAGTCCGGTCGAGAGAATGGCCCCGTGATGCACCAGCGCCCACGTCACCGTCGTGGCGGCCGTGGAATCGTTCGTCACCGTCGCCTGCGCGAAACCCGCACCGGTCACGTCCGAGAGGATCGCGCGCGACACCGCGGTACTGAGTGGGCTCAGCGTCATACCGTTCGCGGTGCCCGTGGCCAGCGTGGCATTCACCGGTTGCGTCGAGGTCATGGTCAGTGAGGCTTCGCCGGCGGCGGGTATCGCAGTATTCGGTGTCACCGAGACCACGGCGCTCGAGTACGGGGACACCGATATCGATTGGGGGGCCACCTTGAACTTGCCGATCTTGATGGTGAACCTCACCGCGGCGGACGCCGGGCCCGGATTGGCGATCCGTACCTGGGCGAGCGCTCCCCTCGCCGTCGTCACGAGGGGGAACGTTCCGCTCTCGGCCAATACCGCCGTACCCGGATTGAGCGACGACGTATCGTGCGATATTTGCTGACCCGCGACGACGAGCGAGCCACGCAGCACGCTGACCTGGGCACCGAAGTTCGGGGTCACGACGATGGCACTGCCCAAGTCGAGGGTCATGATGGCGTGGGGGCCCACGCTGACGCCCTGCAGTGGGGCGGGCGAGAGGAAACCTCCCGGCGTGAAGGTGGTCACGTTGAACACGGCCGCCGTCGCGGTGGGGTTGTAGACACTCAAGATCGCCGCGGAGCCCACGGTGGTGTCAAAACCCGAAGCGTACCAATTGGTGACGCCCTCATTGACGCACGGCGCCTGGGTGCCATAGCGGGTCACGACTTGCTCCGCGCTCACGCCGCCCCCATCGATCTCAGCGGCGAGCGCGTAGGTGCCACCCACCAACAAGTGCGTAGGGGTCACGACCTGGCGAGAGTAGGGTCCGAGGGTGAACGCCGTGGCCACGGCGGCGGCGGCGTTGGTGGCGACCGCGTGCACGACCACGTGTCGCGTGACATTCGTGGTGTTGATGAAGGTGACGATACCGCGCAGGGAGCCCTTCGCATTGGTGAGACCCGTGCAGTAGAGCGCGCTGGACTGCGCCGAGGGCCCGGTGGCCCCCGGATTTGGCATGGGGTTCGAGACGGTGCCCCGTGCGCTGATCACCCCCGTCAGGGCGATCCCCGCCAGCACCGTGGCCACGAGGGGCAGGCCGGATTTACGCATCGACGTCCTCGTGGGCGCGCACCATCTGGACCGTTCGAGAATGACGTCCCGTGCGTCGGCGACCGGTAAAGAGCCACTCAAGTCGGTGGACCCAGCCGAAGCCGAGCCAGATTATCGACCACATGGACAAGGTGAACAGGGCGAGTAGGCCGTTCCAGGGGAATTCGTGCAGGACCAACGTGCCCACCACTGACTTGGCGCTCGCGGGTACGACGTAGGAGCCGGCCCAGCCATCGAGGGTGGAACGACTCAGCGCGTGACCGTTGACGACCAACGAGAAAGAACCGGCGGGCGCGGTACCCGATTCCACCTGACCGCCGCCGACGAGCGACCCACTGTGGGTGATGGGGGAAAGGACCGATACCCACGGCGACGACTTCGATACGCGCTCACGCACGATGCCCGAGAACTGCGTGTTGGCGTAGACCTGGACGCTCGAGGTCGTGAGTTCGAGTGCGAGGTCGGTTTGCGCGTTGAGCGAAGGCACGAGGGTGGCGGGTACTGGGCGCACCGGGGACGACTCCACGCCAGCGAGTTGCGGTGTCGACGCGTCCATCACGACGATGGCCGAAATGCCGGCGGGGGCCAGGAGTTGGCCCAGGTTGACCGTGCGGCCGTCGAGGGCGGTCTTGACCGCGGTGATGATCGCCGTCGTGGCACCCGTGCTCGGTGGCGAGAAGAGAGTGTCGCCGCCCGGCAATCCGTTCGTGGACGTTGCGGCGGCGAGGCCGGGCGCCACGCTCCACCCGGGCATCGGGAGGATCGATGGTTCGCCCAGCCACAGCACGCGATACTGCGTCGCGGTCGGGGGGGCCAGAGTGGCGAGCGATTGCGCCACCGACGAAGTCGGCAGGTCGAAGCGGCCGCTTCCCAGGGTGACCAGCCACGCCAGCGGCGCGAGCACCATGGCCACCACGCTCGTTCCCGCCACCACTTGTCGCCACCCGAATCCGGCGGAGCGCACGTCGTTCTCCAGCGCCGCCACGCCGATCCCGACAAGAACCGCGACCATCACACCGTAGAGAACCAGTAACACATCGAGATCAGGGGCGAATGATCCGAGCCAGTGATGGTCGCTCAGCGTCATCAACAGCAACGTCAACGTGGCGATGATGGCGACCTTGGAGGCGATCGCCCGACGAGGTCCACGCGCTAACAACAGCGCCGCCAACGCGACGGCCGGCCAGAACCAACTCCACCAGTTGTTGCCCAGACTTCCGTCGACGCCGCGCACCAGACTCGCGAAGCTGGGGGCCGTCCAGGGACCGCGCACCGCGCCGCAGACGCCCCACGCGCGGCGTCCCGCGATGAAGGTATTGACGGTCAACGGCAACAAGAAAATGGCGACGTTGATGAGGATCGAACCCAAGAGACGCCAGGGCGTATAGCGCTGCTTGTCGGGCTCGATCAAGCGGGCCAGGGTGACCCCCACGATGACCAGGGCCACCACCACCAGGGTGGCCGGCGCCATGGCCGTTACCACCGCGATCACCATGATGGCACTCATACGCTGGCCGGCCTCGCTCGTTCGCCACCCTCGGTGCCCGAAGGGCACCGGTTCGCTGAAGGCCGTCGTGCGAAATCCCGGCACGTTGAGCAGGTCGAAGAGTCGGCGCACGATGAAGGGCAGTCCGGCCACCCCGGCCAAGCCGTCGACGCGCCCCTGACGGGTCATGTTCAGTCCGGTGGGCAGCGCGAGGTACGCCACGGCGGCCACCACACGGGCCCGGTTCGAGACACGCCCCTTCAAGAATCGCGCCACGCCGATGGCGCCGACGGGAACGGCGGCGATCAGCGCGACGCGCGGCAGGATTCCCATTCGACCAAGCACGAACGTGCCCGCGAAGCCAAGGATGCCGTAGCCGGGCATACCGGGGGCTCCGGTGCCCACGCCGTTGGGCGACCACGACGCGAAGAAGTGGCGCCAGGTCGACCACCACGAATCGAGTGGGGCCAATCGTCCCACCATGGGCAAGTGCATGGCGACCAGATTCCGTGCGCCAATCGCCCACAACAGTGCGACGAAGACCACGGTCATGGCCTGAGCGCGAAACGACGTCAGGAAGCGCGAGGGACGAACGTGCCCTTCATTAAGACCGACACCCTCGTCGAACGACTCGTCTTCGGCGAAGGCCGCTGCGAATCCGACGCCGTCGGGCGTCTCACCACTGGGCCCCTCCATCTCGGTCAGTGGTTCGGGCAGGATTCCTCTCGCGCTCTCGAGACCCTCACGCACCAGGACGAGGAAGAATCTCTTGAGGCGGCTCGCTCCGGCGTCTTGCAGGCGCAGTAGTTCGGCGTCTTTCAAGACGCGAGTCGCGAGGCGCTGCTTGCGGCGTTCTCCCACCCGTGTGCGATTGTGCACGAGCCACGTCCATGATCCGACGATGGCGCCCACGCGGTCACGATCGCGACCGACGAGGGCCAGGGCGAGTTCCAAGAGATCCATCAACAGGATCGTGAGGAGTGTGAGGAAAGAACGCCCGACACCCCACCCGGTGGCGGCGACCAGCAGTTGGTGACGCCGTTGTAGCAATTGGCGCGTTGCGTCGCGCGTGCCGCGCGCCGTCACCGTGCGCTCACCCGTCAGAATGGTTTCGCGATGGGCCACGCGGGCTTGGGGACTGACAATGACGCGGGCGCCGGCCACCTGGGCGCGCCAGCACAGATCCAGGTCCTCGCCGATGAGCGGAATCATGGGGTCGAAGCCCCGAAGGGTACGAAACAGGTCGGTGCGAACGAGCGTGACACCGCCGGGGGCCACGAACACGTCACGTTCGAGGTCCTGTTGGCCGTGATCGATTTCGCCGGGATCCACGCGGTCACGTACGACGCCGAAGCGGTCGCAGGTCTGGCCCACGTGCAAGAGGACCAGCGGATCGTCGTAGCTGACGAATTTTGGGCTCACGATGCCGGCGTTGGCGCGAAAGGCCGACTCCACCATGAGACCGACTCAGTCCGCGTCCAAGCGCACGTCGTCGTGGCAGAACAAGAGGAAGGCCGACCCTTCCACCATCAGTGCCGCTTCGTTGCACGCCGCGGCGAACCCACGATT
>VFSW01009305.1_pt1 | contig 14040 bp, 11 predicted proteins | sample 5358111 | NCBI WGS metagenome assembly VFSW01 (sample SAMN11554181, study PRJNA540505) | mine drainage metagenome | isolation source: sediment from site ElyBrook_90M | place: USA: Ely Copper Mine, Vershire, VT | collected 2017
GGGTACGGCTCCGAGTGGATGGACAGTGTCCAGATCGAGCTCAAGAACTGGAAGACACACGGAGAGCCCACGCTAAAGTTTTCCAAAGGCACAAATATCCTTCTTGGTAAGATGGGCTCGGGGAAGAGCACAATAATGGATGCTATCTCGTTCGCTCTTTTTGGGACCTATCCCGCGGTGCAGCACAAACGAATAGCTGTGGACGAGATAATAATGAACCGGCCCGAACAGAAGGACAGGGCGAGCGTTAATCTAAGCTTCAACATAGACGGCACAGAATATTTAGTCCAACGGACTCTGGAGAGGGGCGGGTCGACAAAAGCAAGCATATCAAAAGGCGGAGCATACTTGCAGTCACAGCCCCAAAGAGTCAATGAAGAAGTGGAACGCATCCTCAAAATCGATTACGACCTATTCTCGAGAGCGGTTTACTCAGAACAGAACAGACTAACCTACTTCTTAGAGTTGAGACCTTCTGAAAGAAAAAAGCAGATGGACGAGCTGCTTGGCTTGGATAAGTTTGCTACGGCGCAGGAGAACTCGACCACTTTGATAAACAAGATAAAAGACATGGTCGCTGAAAACGAGAAAACAATTTCCAATTTCGATGCACAAAAACTGAAGGAACAGCACAAAGCGATTGTAGACGAACTCGAGAAGCTGCGAAAAACTAGAAAGGAAATGGAAGAGGAACAAAAGACAAATGAAAAGAGCAAGAACGATACTGAGAAAAAGCTGAAGGAAGCGAAGGAAATCTATAACAAGAAAACCGCCTTGCAAAAAGATGCCGCAGAACTAAAGAGCAAACTGGATTTCATTGAAAAGGAGCTGAAAAAGATACAGGAAAAAGGTGTGGTCGACAAGGACTCTCTAGAAAAGAACCTGTCAAAGACCACGGACGAGTTTGAGCAACTTAAGAAGAAGGAAAACGAGGCCGAGGTGCTTGAAAAATCTGCACTTAAACACATGGTGAGCCTCGAAAGCGAATTGAAAACCGCAACCGAAAAGTTCGCAGAGCGTGAAAAACTGAGAAAGGAGCAGGAGAAGAAGGACAAGAAGCAAGTGGAAAGTCAGACAAAGTCAAAAAACGAGGAGCTGAAGAAGCTGAGGGGCGAATGTGAGGCAAACATCGCAAACAGGAACGAGAGTCAGAAGTGGCTTCTCGAACTTAAGAAACATCTCAGCAAATGCCCGATATGCGAAAGGGATCTGCCCAACGAGATTAGAGAAAGAATATTGCAGGACAAAGAGGCGTCGATAAAGAAGCTTGATATTGCTGTCAACGAGCAAAAACAACTGATGGAGAAGCTGGAAAAGGAACTTGAGGCAAGTACCAAAGAGATCGAGGCGATAAACAAAATCGAAGATAGACTGAAAGATTATCTTGAAATTGACAAGAAAATCAGCGAACTAACAGGCGGCCTTGAAAAAGCAAAAGCGGAGAACACCAAATTGAGCAAGAGCAAGGAAGAAGCTACAGACGCGGTATCAAAATGCAAGGATCAGCTTGCAAAGCTCGAGGCGGAGAAGGAAAAGGTCGAGCGGATGAACAGGTACCTGCTCGAACAGAACGCGCTTGCAAAATCTCTCAAAGCCAGCGAAGAGGCAGAATCAAAAATCAGTGTCGATGAGAAAGCGATAGATAGGTTGCAAACTGAATTTACAAAAATCAACGTTGAGCTAAAAGAGATTTCGACGAAGCTTGATGCAAACTCTGCCTCTGAAAAGGAGAAAGTTCTGCAGTCCGAAGAAAAGGAGAAGGAAATAAGGATAATAGAAAAACTGCACGAGGAGGTAAGCAAGAAAAAGAAGGCAGCAGAGAACATCGCAAAATTCAAGGATGCGCTCGAAGAAACGCAGACCACATTGAGGACCAAGCTGATAGGTTCGATAAACGAGATAATGCAGGAAATATGGCCGGAGTTGTACCCATATGGGGACTATCAAAGCATACTGCTGGAGCCCACGGCTGAGGATTATGTGCTAAAGGTCAAGACTGCGCGCGGGACAAAGACAAACTGGGAGAACGTTGACACAATAGCTAGCGGTGGCGAGAAAAGTGTCGCATGCCTTGCGATGCGCGTCGCATTTGCGCTGGTGCTTGTCCCGAACCTCAGGTGGATAATACTCGACGAGCCGACGCACAACATAGACCAGCAGGGGTTAAGCAGGTTCGTGAAAGCAATAAACGAGGTGCTGCCACGGATCATCGACCAGGTCTTCATAATAACGCACGATGAGGTGCTCAAACAGGCAGCAAACGCTAGGATATACGTGCTATCTAGGAACAAAGAGGCAAACGAAATCACGAAGATTGAAGCCTACTGAATCTACAGCATTCCTAGTCCCATTCCGCTCTCCTGTCTAGTGTCTCTTCCCATGACGGATGAGCCCTCTACGCCTGTAAATATGCCGATTATCTCGACCCTTCCCATATAGTCCGGATCTAGTCTCGCGCCCCAGGTTACGTTTGCATTTACTCCAATCCTGTCTGTCAGTTTTGTTGCAATATCATTCGCTTCCCCAAGTGTCAAATCGGGTCCGCCTATTATGTGGAGCAAAACGCCGCTTGCTTTAGAATAATCCACATCAAGAAGCTTGTTCTTCAGCGTAGAATTCACGGAATCGTTCACCTTGCCCGAACCCTGGCCGGTGCCGACGCTTATCATCGCCAAACCGCCAGATGCCATTATCGTTCTCACGTCTGCAAAATCAAGGTTTATCAGGCTGGGTTGTGTTATTGTTTCGGTTATTCCTCTCACAGCCTTGGCCGTTATCTCGTCAGCTAGCATGAAAGTCTTCTCTATAGGCAGGTTTGGATAAAGAGATACCAATTTCTGGTTGTCTATTACTACTACGGTATCCAGATTTTGCTTCAACTTGTCCACCCCTTTTCTTGCGGTTTCAAGTCTGACTCTCTCAAGTGAAAAAGGAAGGGTCACTATGCCGATGACTATTGCACCGGCTTCCTTCGCTATTCTCGCGACGACCGGCATCGCTCCGGTACCTGTTCCTCCTCCCATTCCAGCAGTTATGAACACCAGGTTTGTGTCCTTGAGCAGGAATTCGATCTCGTTCCTTGAGAGTTCTGCAGCTTTTTCTCCTATCTCAGGAAATCCACCAGCCCCGAGTCCGTGTGTTATCTCCTTGCCAAGGATCATTTTCGTTATATTTGGGTTGAGCATACCTAAGTGCTTTCCGTCTGTGTTGAACGCGAAAAGGCCTGCGCCTTTTATGTCCATCGTGCTTAGTCTTTGCACTGTGTTGTTGCCTCCGCCCCCTACGCCAACTACCGCTATCTTAGGTTTGAAGTATTCAAACTCTGCCGGAATTGTTCCGTGTGTCTCTTCTACCGGGGTCGCTCCGAACATAAAATCACGTATTATTCATAGAAGCAAAGATAAAAAGACTTTCTTGCAGTAGGCAAATACCGGCAGCATTATTGGCCGTGCACGCTTCACGCTTATTTTTTAAATATTCTTTGCTTAATCTACTTGTGATCAACTCTAACATAGCAGAGATGCTTGATGAGATAGCAGACATGCTAGACCTCGAAGGCGTCGACAGACGTTTCGAAGTGCTCGCCTACAGGAAAGCGGCCCTGACCGTAGGAAACCTGCAAGAAGATGTAGGCGAACTGTACAAGAGGAAGGGGCTTGAAGGACTGATGGAGCTTCCCGGAGTTGGGAAATCAATAGCGGCTAGCATCGTGGAATACGTTGAGAAGGGCAAGATGTCAAAATACGAGGATCTCAAGAAGAAATATCCTGTGGATTTCAAGGGGATTACGAAAATACAGGGTATGGGAGCCAAAAAGGCCTTCAAACTTTACAAAGCCCTTGGAATAAAGAATATGAAAGATCTCCAGAAGGCTCTCGAAAAGCACAAAATAAAAGGCCTGGAAGGTTTTGGCGAACAGAGCGAGGAGCAGATAAGAAAGGGAATAGAGTTTCTTGAAAAAAGTGGCGGTCGTATGCTTCTCGGCACTGCGTTGCCCGAAGCAGAAACGATACGCGACAAGTTGCTTGCCTCTGGGCTCGTGGACAAGGCCCTGATCTGCGGCTCGACGCGTAGGATGAGGGAAACAGTCGGCGACTTGGACATACTTCTGGTTTCAAAAAAAGCAGAAAACGTGACGGACTTCATCGCCAAGCTGGATGAGGTTGCCAATGTAATCGCGAGGGGGCCTACCAAAACGAGCGTTTTCCTGAAAATAGGTTTGAACTGCGATTTCAGGGTGATGGAGAAAGAAAATTTCGGCGCCGCTGTACAGTATTTCACCGGAAACAAGGACCACAACGTAAAAGTAAGGGAGATCGCGATAAAGAAGGGCCTCAAGCTGAACGAATACGGCCTTTTTGATAAGCGAAACAAGAATGTCGCTACTAAGGGGGATGAAGAAGAGATATACAAAATTCTCGGCATGGACTGGATGCAACCAGAGATGCGCGAGAACAGGGGCGAAATAGACCTTGCGCTGCAGCACAAGCTGCCAAAGTTGATTGAGCTCGAGGACATACGCGGTGACCTCCAGATGCACAGCAAGAACACTGACGGCGGAGCAACAATAGAGGAAATGGCAGAAGCCTCGGTTAAGCTGGGCAGGGAGTACATCGGCATTACCGATCACTCGAAGAGCGAGTACGTGACCAAGGGGATGGATGACAAGAAGTTTGTGAAGTACTTTAAGGAGATAGATGAGGTAAATAAAAAAATGCATGGTAAGATAACTGTGCTGAAGAGTGGGGAAGTTGATCTGCTCAAAGAGGGCACGCTCGACCTTGAAAAGAAAACGCTCGCGCAGATGGATTACGTGCTGACTGCGATACACACAAACTTCAACATGAGCAAAGAGGATATGACAAAAAGGATAGTTAAAGCGCTTGAAAGTGGGTTGATAAATATCTTCGCCCATCCGACGAGCAGGGTGATAAACAGGAGGGAGCCGCTTGCCTACGATATCGACAAGGTTTTTGAGGCCGCGAAGGATAACAACGTTGTGATGGAAATAGATTCTCTGCCAGAGAGACTTGACCTGAACGACGAGAACTGTATCAAGGCAAAGGAATACGGGCTAAAATTCTGCATCGATACCGATGCGCACCTTCCCTTCCATCTTCAGTTCATGCGATATGGAATCGGGGTTGCAAAGAGAGCGTGGCTCACCAAAAAAGATGTAATAAACACGCAGGATCCCGAAACTCTGCTCAAAGGCTTCAAAAAGTAGACTCACGATGGAAATACGTAGATCCCCAAAGCTGCTCCCCCGTTTGCCCCGCCCAAATTGACCGTGACCTTGTAGCTTCCGGTACTTTGGGCGCTACACACCGCAGCATAAGACGTGGCACCGGGGAACGCCGAACCCGCGTTGGTCAGGAATATCTGCGAACAGCCCGCAGGTATTGAGATGCTGCTGCACTGGCTGCCGCCGCAGGAAGCGAGTATGAACACGGTTGCGCCAGCCGGATTGTTCACGTTATAGTACTGTTCGAGAGAGCATAAGCGGACGCTGCACGAACCGGAATACAAAGTGTATGCCGAGGGGCTGACGAGCGAAAGGCCTCCCAAACTGAGCGAACTCCCTTTCGGCAGGTTCGCAGTGCAAATTCTGCTTGTCTGGTGCCCAAGTTCAGCGTACCCTGCGTTATCTTTCTTATCAAGGGTCCAGCTGTAACTGGTCAAAACAGATCCGCCTCCTGCTGCGCACAGGAAGAGAGATCCTGTCTTGTTCAGCCCCAGGTTTACTGGCAGAGTCTTGGTTAGAGTGGTGGAATTATAGTAGTACTTTATCGTCGTAGTCGACTGGGATGTAGTTGTCGTTGAAATCGAGGTCGAGGTAGTCGTCTGGAAATTCGCCTGCTCGGTTATCGGCGCATCGACCACCACCGTGCTTGTAGTTGAAGTGCCCGAATAGCTTCCCAACCCCTCACCTGTCCAGTTCAGAAATCTCAGGTTTCGGCTTGCGTTAGTGCTTATGGTAATGTTGCTTCCCGGCGTGAACCAGCCGCTTCCGGGCCCCACCGTAACGCCGGTTGCTGGGCTAGTGAACTCTGCAAGATAGTATTGCGTCGAATATGTGCAGCTCATCGTGCAGTTCGAACCTGGCGCGCCTGTTGTAAAGATGCCGCTCTGTCCCGAAACGCCGCATCCGGCAATAGACTGAAAGATGTATCTCGTGCCGATAGCGCCCGCGAGAGGCGATATGCACGTGTATGCGTGCTGTGAATAGGATTTATATCCAAAACTGACCGGCAACTGGGAGCACGTGTAGCTTTGTGAGTCTATTATTACCGCGGTGCTGTTTGCGTTTTGTAGTGAACACACAGTGCTATTGGCTATTGTGCCATTTGTGGATGAGCTGTTTGTCGCAGTACCTGTTTGGACTGTGAAGTAGGTTGGCGTGACAAAGGCGACTATGGCGTTCGCGGTAAGGTTGGCAAAAGCTGCGGTTACTATGGTGCTGCCTCTCGTCTGGCTCGAGATGAAGCTCGTTGCGCTTCCGTTGTAGCCGGTAGTCACGCTGGTGGGGCTCAGCGATGCAAAACTGTTGGATTCGGTGAAAACTATCGGAGCGCCAGCCAGCGGCGTTCCAAGAAGCCTTACCGAAGCTGTTATTACGTCGTCCTTGCCATTTGCCGCTTGTGAAGTGTTTTGAATTATGATCGACAATGTTACCGGAGTCTGGTTTACCAGTAGAGAGGTGGTTGCCGAGAAAGATCCGGCGTAGGTTTGTCTCTGTCCGCTCTTGCACTTTGTTAGGTTCAGAGTTGCACAGGGTATTGCACTCAGAAAAATATCTCCCGAAACCGTGCCCCCGACCGGCGTCGCATTAATGGTAAATGTCGCATTGCAGATTATCGAGCCTCCCTGCCGCACGACTGCGGGGTTGCACTTCCCTGTAACTCTGGAAGACGTGCGAAGATTTATCTCTATCTGCGGGTATGCGATAGGAAACGGCTGAGTGTTTGTCAAGAGGAGAGCGGCTTCGCTCAGCGTCGCGTTCGAATTGAAGACAAAGTACTGGCAGTATATGCCGGTGGCAAAAGAGCACGCAAACGAAGAAACATTGCGGGGAACCAAGGTAAAGTAAAATATGATGAAGGCCGTGATAAGAATAAGAACCACCCAGCTGTAGCGCAGGCGGCCGTTTTCGTAGCCTATTCGCTTTGAGCGTGTTTTTGCCAATCCAACTCCTTGTTCCGGCTAGCTTGCGTTTAGGCACAAATAGCCGATTTTATAAGGGTAGATAAGATTACCATATTAATAATATGCCTTTCAACAAGCGCAGCTAGGTCTCTGCAGTTATTTGGTTTTCGGCAAATCAATACCAACCACGCGCTTTCATTGCGTGCGCTACCCTGCCAACCGCAATGACGTAGGCTGCTGTCCTGAGGCTTACCTTCTTGCCGGCCATCGCGTACTTCTTCTGTGTGTCTACGACATCAACAAACGACTTTGTCATTATGGTGTCGAGCTTTGTGTAGACCTCATCGATGCCCCAGTAGTAGCCCGCACGGTTCTGGGCCCACTCGAAGTACGAGACCACTACTCCGCCGGAGTTTACGAGAAAATCGGGCAGGTCCGGTATCTTCCTTTCAAAAAGTATTCTATCGGCTTCGGGGGTTACCGGCCCGTTCGCCAGTTCGAGCACGAGCTTAGCCTGTATCTTGTCGGCGTTCTCCTTGGTTATCTGGTTCTCCAATGCCGCGGGTATCAGCACGTCAACGTCGAGTTCTAGCAGTTCTGGGTTGCTTATCTTCTCCGCGCCCTTGTAGGTAACTATGCTGCCGGTCTTGTTCTTCGCTTCGTTGAGCTTCTCGAAGCTTAGCCCCTTGTCTGAGTATACTCCTCCGTGAGAGTCGCTTACTGCAACGACCTTTGCGCCAAGCTTTGCCGCCAGTTCGAATGCGTAGGAGCCCGCGTTGCCGAAACCCTGTATCGCTATTTTCGATTTCTTGATGTTCATCTTGTAGAGTTTTGCAGCGTCTCTCAGTATGTACATCCCACCTTGTGCTGTAGAATCAAACCTGCCTTCCGAGCCCCAAACCTCGACGGGTTTCCCGGTTATGACTCCGAAATCGTCGCTGCGCCCCGACTGCTTCATGTACTCGTCAAGCATCCAAGCCATTATTTGCGGAGTGGTGTACACATCAGGCGCGGGCACGTCCGTGTCAGGGCCTATGAACTTGCCCACCGATCTTATGTAAGCTCTTGAAAGATTCTCGAGCTCCACAGGGTTCAGCGTCTTTGGATCGCATATCACGCCACCCTTCGCTCCGCCGAAAGGTATGTTTGCAAGCGAGCACTTCCACGTCATCCAAGCGGCAAGTGCCTTTACCGTTTCAATGTTTTCCTGCGGATGAAACCTTATCCCTCCTTTGCCGGGTCCCCTGACATTGTTGTACAGAACACGGAAACCGGTGAAGGTTTTTGTAGTTCCATTGCGCATCTTGACCGGTATATTTACTATTACTGTCTGCATCGGCTCTCTGAGTATCGCGTGCGCCTGTCTGTCCAGGTTCATTATCTCCGCAGCCGTATCTAGCTGCTTCTGCGCCATCTTGAATGGGTCTAGTTCTTCAGGCATTAAATCACTCAAAATAATCAGGCAACGTTTAGAGCTACGAGCTCATCGCATAGATTATCTATCGCATTGTCTATCTCCTTTCTGTTTCCTCCTTTTTCTATCTTGTCGACAATCGTGTCGCTGAGCTTGTTCTTTGAAATGTAATCTTTCATATGCGAAATCTCTTTCGAGTACCTGCCATTGAGATACTTGCTTACAGCAACCTGAACGACACCGAGTCGTTGCGCGATGCGTTCCTGGTTATAGCCATATCTTTTGTGCATCGTCTCCGCAACAGAAGCTCTCACCGCAGGGAGCACCACCCTGACTATGTCCTTGCATTCCGGCTTTCCAATCATCAACTCCTCCAATGTATAGTTAGGTGCGTTCAACTAGATTATTCCCAGATAGTCCTTCATCCTTTTCACGATGCTGCCTCCCGAGGCGCCCGCTGGCTTTTGTGAATCATAATTCTCCTTCTGCGCATCTGGTTCCTCATTCTTGACCTTCTTAGCCATAACTTTCATCTGCTCTTTCTTCTCATCGCTTTTTTGCTTTGTTTCGCTTTCCATGTGCTGTTTAGGTGCAGGCTGCGGCATTTTTATGCCAAGCTTCATTTTCGATATCATGCCTCCGGAACCTACCATCTCGCGTGCTATCTCATTGACATCGTCAGAGTTTATGTCCCTTATGACTATGACGTTCGCGCCGTTTTCCTTTGCAAGGTGCGCATCCTCTTGAGAGTTGCAGACCGCGGCGTTTACCCCATCTTCTTTGTTCAGCAGCATGCCCGCTCCTATCGGATCCTTTGCAATCACTATGACCTGGCTGTAGCTGCCGTTCCTTATCTGCTCACCAACATTATGCGCGATCGCGCTGTTCGAGCTGTTGGATTCCTTCGCGACCACGTTACTGTTTTGCAGAGCGTCTACTATCTTGTCCACGCTGCCCGAGACGTTGCTAACTACAAGCACTTTCATCTCTACACTCCGGATGCTAATATGGAGACAAAGGTATAATATACTAATCATGCAATACCACTATCGTAACGGTGTCAGAGATGAGAGGAAGAGAAACTGCAATAACCTGCGATTCCTGCGGAAGAAAGGTACCCAGAAACAAGGCGGTTGCGTACGAAAAAGCAATAAGTTTTTCAACAGAGCTGCACACTGCAAATGATGTAAGGTTCTTTGAGCGAAGAAGGGTTTACTATTGCATTAGCTGCGCAAAACACAGAGGAATATTCGAAAAGCTGAAAGAGCAAGCATCTAGAAACAAAAAATTCTAGGCTGGTGTTGGTTTGTCACTGAACCCCGATGATGTTCTCATATTCAAGCTGCGAGGATTCAACATACTGCAGAAGTTAAAACCCAAATCCACTCCTAAGGCCGAGCAACCCGCTCCAGAAAAGATCGAGGAGGCGAAGCCCGTTCAACTAGAAACTGAGAACTTAATGATCGCTGAAACCCAAACTACCCAGGTTATGGTGAAGAAAGAAGAAGCTCCGAATCCAACTCCGCAGCATACAAGACCGCGCAGCTACGAGGAGGAGATGCGAATCCGAAATCTCGAGAGCCTGGAGCAGATGGCCGCGCTTTACACACCGTCTGTCGCCGAACAGAAGCGTAAGATGGAAATGCCGGTCAGCACTTTTTCGATAATTACAAGCGCGCTGTTTGTGCTCAACGCCATAGTGTTTGAGTATTTCATACACGGGCAATCACTTTTCGTTATCAACTACATAAACATGGTGGGAGTAGAGGCATTTTTACTAAACTGGAATTATACTTATGTAGTAGCTTTCTTCAACCTGTTCATCGCTGTGATGTGCGTCATCAGCGGCCTGCTCATGCTGACCAAGATAAAAAATGGTTACCTTATTGCTGCCGGAACCGCGTCGATAATGATTGTTGGCGTAAGCCAAGAGTACCTAAACAGCGACGCAACATACCTCCTCATGATGAGCGTCCTTTCCTTCATAACCATAGTTGCCCTGGCATACACGAGAATGAGTGCAGTCAGGATGAAGGAAAGAGAAGAAATCTTCCCATTCCAGGTCGATTGGCCTAGACTGGAGAATTTCTGATGTGTGTATTGTCTTCAGCTTTTTCTGATCTTGTCGAGCTTCTTTTTCTATCGATGCCCAGAGTTTGGTGTTAGGATAACTATATAGTTTGTTTACTTGGGTCTTATCAAGTCAAATGTCCAAGGTCGGAGAGTTTCTGGGGAATCTATTTTGAACGTTTTTTACGAGTTTTATCTATCTTAGAGGAGATATATCCGCCAAGACCTGCAGCGAAAAGCGCCAAAATGATTATGACAGGTGAGCTCGGAGGTCCGAAGGTTTGAAAGTAAGACAGAGTTTGTGCTGGACAAAACTCTGCTATAAATGCGAGAGGCGATACAAACCAAGCCACAGTACCAATAATAACACCCGCAAATAAGCTTGGTCTTAGCTTGCCAACAACATATCCCCCTAGTAATCCGCTAATTATGACGCCCAACAATAATATTGTAATTATTGAATTGTCAAAAGAGGTTGAGGCAGGGACGGCTCCGCATACTAAATAACCAACTGGTTCTGAAAAGATTATTGGCGCAAGATAGGTTTGATACAATGTGTTAAGGTATGTGAGTGCTATTACCAGTATTACCCCTAAAATAAGGCCAGGTATGAAACCTTTGATTTTCATTAATTTGTCTTAAGCGTGAACTCTATTTAAACCTTATCGAGTCGAGGTTCATTGGTGCTCTTCCTTCGACGTGGAACCTTGCTGCGAAAGTTCTCGCGAGATCGTCGCACTTCGCTTCCTCGCCGTGCATCGTGAATATTTTCTTCGGGCCAGGTCTCAGGTTCTGCACGAAGCTCATCAGCTGGCGTCTGTCGCTATGTCCGGAAAAGCCTTCGCTTCTGTGTACTTGCATTTTGATATTTATCGGCATGAGTTTTCCGTCTTCTCCAGGCAGTGCAATCTCCTTAAAACCGCTGACAACCTTCCTTCCAAGCGAGTTGGGGCTCGTGTAAGAGCTGAACACTATTGCGTTCTTCTCGTCCTCTGCGAGCGCCTTGAAATATTCCAATGCGGTGCCTCCGTTGAGCATTCCACCGCTTGCGAGTACCACAGCAGGTCCTCTTTCCATTATTTCACGCCTTTCACCTTTCGCAACCTCAAATATCTCGTTCTCGAACGGCGAGTTGTTGCTCAGGATCCTGTGCTGCAGTCCCGCTTTCAGGTATTCTGGGTAAGCGGTGTGTATCGCGCTTGATTCGAGTATCATACCGTCGAGATATATGGGCACGTCGAGCTTGTACTGCGGATTGTTAGCAACATACGTCTCCAGGGTCAGCATCAGCTCCTGCGCTCTTCCTATTGCAAGAACCGGGAGAAGCACCTTGCCCTTGTTTTGTATAACTCTTTTTATCAGTTCCATAAGCTGTATCTCAGACTCTTGCCTGTTTACCGCGATGTCCCTCGGTCCTCCGTATGTGCTCTCTATGAACAGAGAGTCTATTCTTGGGTACCTCGCATCTGCTGGGTCTAGGAGTCGCGTGAATCCATATTTCATGTCGCCACTGTGGACTATGTTGTAAAGTCCCTCGCCTATGTGTAGATGCACCAACGAGCTTCCGAGAATGTGGCCGGCATTGTGGTAAGTAAGCTTTATTTCGTCGGTGACATTTGTCACCTCGCCGTAGTCCCTGGTTATCATATGCGAAAGCATCTTCTTGATGTCTTTTTCGTCGTAAAGCGGAGTGCCTCCGCTTCTCTGTACCAGCTTTGTGTAATCGTAAAGCAGCAGCGCTGCAAGGTCCCGCGTTGGCGGAGTGCAGTAGACAGGTCCTTCGTATCCAAACTTGAAAAGATAGGGGACAAAGCCTATATGGTCCATGTGCCCGTGCGTAATTATGACTGCATCGAGGTCGTTTATCGTTATGTTTGCGCTGTCAAGATAGGGAAACGCTTTGTTCTCGTCTCCGGTTATTGCATCGAGTCCCTTTACCGCTGGCTCTGGGCTCACTCCGCAGTCGATTATTATCTTGCTGTGGTTAGTCTCGAGCAAAAGGCTGCTTCTTCCGACTTCCCTGAACCCTCCTAGAGCGGTTGCCTTTATCCATTCGCTTTTAACTATCGGTTGGTTTATCTTCTTGCCTATCGATGAAAGGAATTTCTTACGGAAGTCACTCTCCTTTATGAGCATCTGTCTTATTCCCTTAATCACGTCGCTGTTCATCGTTGGTATTCGAAGAACTTTGGGTACCCAGCCGGTTTCTGTGACTATTCTTATGAGCGTCGATCCGCCCTTGCCAATCACCAGGCCAGGCTTCATTGCCTCTATCTGTACCTCGTTAAACTCCGGCACGAACCTTATGCCCTCTTCTGAGATGCCAGCCTCCTGCGGCACTATCTCGATTATCTTCTTTGTGGTCTTCTCCGGATCCATGAGGCTCGAGGTATCGCTCCTCACTATCAGCTTCTTCTTGATAGTAGCCGAGACGTTCCTTATCACATTCTGGTCTCCGTATATCGCGGATACGTTCTTGACGTATATTGCAACATCCGGGCCCTCAAACTCCACCTTTGTGAGGCCAGCTTCTTTCGGAATCAGTTCCTTCACTATTTCCAGTATATTTTTTGCTTCCTGCTTTGCTTCTTCCAATTGATCAACTTAAAATCCGTACTCACACGCCTAATAAAAAAGACAAAAAAGTAATTTCAAAACTTATTTCATAAGCTTGTCAAGCTCGTCCTTCGAATACTCCTTGAAGCCCTTCTTGCTTATTACAGCAACTTTTATCGCGCCACCCGTAGCCGAGCTTCTCTTCATCGCCATCTGCAAAGCCTTCACCGTATGTTTGACTCCTTCCTGCGTTGTAATGTTAGAAGCATAGGCGCCGTCAAGGTAGCCCAATGCGGAGGCCATCCCCGATCCTATCGAGGTGTACTTGCTCTCTTTCTGCGTACTTCCTATCGCGTCTAGGCTGAAAAGCTCCGGCTCTCCTCTGTTCAGCCCGCCGACTATGAGAAAAGCGAAGCCCATTTCTGAGACGCTTTCCCTGAGTATGAAAGAAAGAACCGACGCTGCGGCCGATGGAGACATCGGTTTTCCCTCTGTCATCTTGTACATCTCGCTCTGCGCTTTTAGCAGCTTGAGCACGTACTCTGCATATCCGGCTACTCCGGCGTACATCAGACCAAGCCCTTCGTCTATCTTCTGTAGCTTTATCGTGGTATCGCTGGCGATAAAATCACCGAGCGTGCCCCTTCCGTCAGCCCCAAGGACTATGCCATCGGTGCAAACTATTCCAACAGTCGTTGTTCCTTTTCTTACTGCTTCTGAAACCCCTTTCAAATCCATCAATTCACCAAAGATTAGCCATGAAAGAACAGATGCGAAAAACAGACGCCTTTACTGTATTATTAAACTACCATTACCTATAAAATACTTGCTATTTTGGTCCAGAGTTTCCGCGT
>VFSW01009306.1_pt1 | contig 14039 bp, 17 predicted proteins | sample 5358111 | NCBI WGS metagenome assembly VFSW01 (sample SAMN11554181, study PRJNA540505) | mine drainage metagenome | isolation source: sediment from site ElyBrook_90M | place: USA: Ely Copper Mine, Vershire, VT | collected 2017
GCAGGTCCCTGGTTCGAGTCCAGGTCGGGGAGCCAGATAAGATAAGGCCTTGCAGTGATGTGAGGCCTTTTTCTATTTTTGGCTTTGTGCCGTATTTGTGCCGCAAAGCAGATTTCCAATCACTTCAGCATGCTTCGCCATTTGTGCTGGGGCCAGGTGCGCGTACCGCCTCACCATCTCCGAAGACTTCCAACCACCCATTTCCTGTAAGTCATACAAAGGCGTGCCATTTTGCACAAGCCAGCTTGCCCAAGTATGCCGCAAGTCATGCCAGCGGAAATTCTCAATCCCTGCACGTTTCAAGGCAGCGCGCCATGATCGTGTGTTTACATTGCCGACTGACTTTCCTGCATAAGTAAATACGCGTTCCAGATGCTTGCCTACTTGGCGTTGCAACAGTTCAACAGATAACTGGCTAAGCGATATATGGATATCTTCCTTGCCCTTTGCCTCATCGCCAGGAATCCAGGCGGTGCGCCTTATTAAATCAACCTGTTTCCAGGTCAGTTTAATCACATTCGCCTGCCGTAATCCCGTGGCTAAAGAAAATAGCACTATATCCCGCTGATGATCCGGCAACTCCCCAAGCAATGTTGTGGCTTGCTCAGGAGTAATCCATCTCACCCGCCGCTTCGACTCTTTATAAAGCCTGATTTTCGGGGCTTTATCGATCCATTCCCACTCAAAGCAAGCTTTCCGTAGAATCGCTCGAATCAACGCAAGATACCGATTTGCTGTCGGCCCGCTCGATTCTTTACGTTTGTGCTCACCTATCGCGGCAATTTCATCGCGAGTTATTTCTGCCAGTATCCGTCCTCGTAAAAACTGCTGAAGCCATACCAGTTTTTTTGCATCCTCGCGGTGTGTCTTTTTGTGGTCCGTTTCCAGTAACCACTTGTGCCCAGCTTCATCCCACGTATACCGCGGTTTGTCGCCTAGCCTCTGGACACGCCAGGATTCCGTTTTTAACTTGTCATGGAATTCCTGTGCTTGGAGTTTATTACTTGTTCCAGAAGTGCGTCTAACACGCTCTCCTGTGGGCGTGGCGAAATCAATCCACCACGTGTTACCGCGTTTGATAAGTGACATTGTTGCTCCTTTCTCGGGGTCACTTGCAACGCTTGCCGAGGATAAGCGTATAACGAACGTACATAATCGGCAAGATCATCTTCAAGAAACACCCAGGATTTACCCGGTTTTGCACCCGGCAATTTGCCCAGCTTGGCACGCCTGCGTACCTCTTCAGGATGCATCCTGAGGAACGTGGCGGCTTCACACAGGTTGAGTGTGCGTAGACTGGAATGAAGTGTTGTATCGTGGTTTGGCATGATTACTTGCCTACCTTTCTAAACCAGTGTCATGGCTGCGCTGCACATCGAGTGCCGCGTGTTTGATGTTTTCACGCCCCATGGCTTCCGGGAGCGAGGACTTGTCGTTTGTGTAGATCGACACACTGTTCCTTGCCCGGCTAATGGCCACGTAGTAGGACGACTCATGGCTCGTCAGGCTATTGATGTCTGCATCGATTAAGGCCCTGTCGGCGGTCTGTCCTTGCGCGGAATGTACTGTCGAACAGTAACCGTGATCCAGGTGCATGGGCTTGCTGGTATCCAATGTCACCATGCTGCCATCAGCCTTGGAGAACGTGATCTTCTGGTGCTCAGCATCGATGCTGTTAACGGTTGCCCGATCGCCATTGACGATGCCCGCAGCGTGATCATTGGCCGTTAATCGCAGCACATCGCCCACCGCGATTTCCTGCTCAGCCACATGATAGGCGGTCATGTTGGTCTGCAAAGCCGGACGCCACTCAATCTGTACGCCGTCAGCACGTTCCAGTGTCACACGGCCTGTACTGGTTTCCACCACGGTAGACAGATCGCCCCGCGCAAGGCCTAAGGAAGCATAGGCTTTTTGAGATTCGACCATATCGCCTGGCCGATAACTCACGCTCATGCGCGCTTGTGCTGCCGTTAAATCTTTGCGTTCCAGCGTGGTGACCATGATGCCTTGGCCAGCCAGTCCCAATTCGGCGCGCACGTTGTCATTGATGGCTGCGCGCGCCGCATGGGTACCGGCAAGGATGATGGTTTTGTCGCGCTCATCTTTGGGCAGCATGGTGTAATCCTTGGCAATGGCCTGATAACGTGATCGGCTGTCGTCGATTTCAATGATATGGCGATCCAGTACTTTCAGGGAATGCTCGATATGACCTTGCGATGCCAATTCCACGGCATGGCGTAACTCTTTATCATGCTGACGCTGAATCTCGCTCATTTCGACCTTGGCAATACCTGCCTCCTGTAACTGTGCAAACGGCTTGCCGGCTTCAACGGCTTTCAATTGCTGCACATCGCCAACCAGCACGGCACGCGCACCTGCTATTTCAATTTGCTGCAATACACTTTGCATATCTTTTGCAGAGACCATGCCAGCTTCATCCACAATGACCATTGTTTTGCTGGTCAAGCCGGAATGTTCGCGGTGGTTAAAGCTGGCGATTGTCTGGCTGTCGATGCCGGAATTCCCCAGCTCACGCGCAGCGGCGGCTGAGGGGGCCAGCCCGATGACGCGATAACCCTGGGATTCGGCAAGGGCTTTGGCTTCATTCAGCATGGTGGTCTTGCCAGTACCTGCTGCACCCTGAATGGCACTGATGCGCGCATCTGTCGTCACAACCAGCGTTGCTGCCGCACGCTGGCCGGGATTGAGCGAACTTGAAGCAAGGGATTGCTCCGCTGCTGCCGCACTCAGTATCGGTGTAACACTACCCCGGCCGTGCGCTTCCACACCTAAAATCTCGCGTTCACGTTCCTGGGCTGCATGGGTTGTGTAGCGTTCATTGGCACGAATCAGTGCGCCTGATTTCACTTGATGGTTAATTTCGGCGCGAATTGCTGCTAGGTTGGTTGTTCCTGTGCCCTGTTCCAGCGCAGACCGCAACAGGCTGGCTTCAGTGACCACGGCCTGTCGCTCGGTGTTATGAGCGATGGCGAAATTGACTGCGTCGCGAGTAGATTCTGGCAGTATGGGTACGGCTCTGGGTTCGAGTTGCTGCGCGTAGTTGATACCCTGCTCATGGCTTTTAGTGAGCCAGTTTTCTCGTAGGGTTGCACGGTCAACATCCGTTTTGGCAGATCGTGTCGTTAAGGTGGCTAGCTGCTTTTCTTGTGAGGTGGCCGTTTCACGTGTTTTGCCATCCTTGGCCAATTTTGCTTCAATGGCCTGACTACGGCTGCTGAAAGCTTCTACCTGCTTGTCCGTAATGTGCGCCAGCTCAAAGCGGCCATCGTGATGCGTGGAACGTATTTCATAGCCAAGTTGCTTCACTTCGAGCGCTAGTTCCGCACGATAATGCGCGCCCATGAGCATTTTCTGGCGCAGCAATTCGCCAGCCTCCAATGCCCGCCACTGGCCATCGGGTCGCTGGGTGGTATTGATGACTACCGCATGGGTGTGCAGATTGGGATCGGAAGATCGATTTAGATCATGACGGAAATTAGCCACAACCAGATTTTCGCTCTTCTCGATGCGAGTCTGATAATCTTCAGTGACACGGTAAGACGCTAAACTTTCAGCATACTCAAGCGTGCGAGCTACCGCCTTGTCATGGGCATCAAGTAAGCGTTTGTCACCGGCAATCAAGGCTTGCATGGAGACTGATTTCGGTGCGCTGAAGGTCAGATCAATGCCAGCCCGGCGTCCGTCAGCTGCGTTGTGGATTTGCTGCCCATCCGGCATTTGGCCATCGAGCAGCTGCGTGAAAGTGGCAGCATCCACTTCGCCATTAAGTCCTAATCGTTCTGCACCAGTTCCTTGCCATTCTGAGGGAGAACGATCCTGGGCATAATAGTTATCGGACTCGGCATAATAGCTACTGGCGGCTGCGCTGTTTTTGAGGATCGCGATACTCAGCATGATGCCTCCTCAAATGGGTTTTGCACGATCGTACGCTGTACTGGAGCGAACTTGACCAGACGGACAGGTACGTCGCCTGCCAAAGCGACATACGCTGTCAGGTCGGGCAGCTGCATCAGTTCACTGGGCAGTACCAGCCGTTCCGTGGTGCGTTGCAGGTTTGACCCATGCGAGATGCCTTGCGTGCCGCTCTGGGTACTGCGCTGTACTCGTTCAACTTCACGATCACCCAATGCTTTGGAAAGAATCTCGGCGGTGTCTGGATCGCTCCTGGCTAGGGATAACACCACTAGATTTCGGAAACAGGAACGAATGACGATGGCTGATTCACGCCCATAGCTGCGGTCGAGCTGCGCGGTGGATTGCAGCCCGGCCAGTACGCACAAGCCATGCTTCCTGCCGCGTGTGAGCGCACTTTCCAGCGAGTTTAGACGGCCAAGCGCCCCCAGTTCATCGAGTAACAACCACAACCTTCGGTCAAGTGCAGCCGGTAGACTCAGCACTGCGTTGCACAGCAGATCGACCCAAGAAGCGATCAACGGAAGTAGCGCTGACTGCATGTCTTCCCTCCATGTAATGTAAAGATTGCCTGTTTGATTTGAGAGCCAATCTCGCAAACTGAAGTCACCTGGGCGTAAATATTGGTGCGGGTTTAGGAAAGTGGTGAGGATGAAGCGGGTGCTGGCCAGGGCGCGACCAGAATCTTTATCAAACAGTCCCTGCACCGGGGTACCTATCAATAATTTGGCCAGTTCTTCTCCTGGTGCAATGGTCAGATGTTCAAGCAGTGCTGCGGTTGTGTTTTCTCCACGTCGCATCAATACGCGCATTCCTTCGCTTGCCAGAATCTGGGCATAAAAGTGCCAGCTCGCATCGGGACCATGACCGTCTGGGATCAACGATTTTGCTAGTCGGAAATAATCGAAATCTTTTCGGATTTCATTGAAAACGCACCAACCGGGCGATCTGCTATCGAACGGATTTAGCACTACGTCGCCAGGTTTTCCGAAAAGTGAAAGATGATGACCACCTGGATCAACGACGATGGCACGGTCATCCCGGCGCACAATTGCATCGAGCGCTTCACTCATAATCGTGGTTTTTCCTGCACCTGTGCTTCCGGCCAGTAACGTGTGTAGGGTTTCATTTTGTGATGGTAGGGGAGCACCAGCAAGCGTGATAGGTTCACGCTCGGTGGCAGGCCCGCCCAATAATAATTTTTTGAGCAGGCCCATGGTTATTTCCCTTCTCGCTGGTCAACGAAAATGGTGCCACGACGGTGTAAAACTTCCGCACGTTTTTTCCACCAGCGGCCAAGCAGCAGATAAATTATCGATGTGTTGGCAATGCCAACCCAGACAAAAGCCATGGCCACAAAGCTTGGAAAATCATCAAGTGACAGTGGCCAGGCAGATGTGATGAAACTGCAGGATTCCCACAACGTGAGATGTTTGAAATGCATCCAAAATCTCAGCCAAAGTGCGGTTGCCTGTCCAGCAGCTAGCACAACAAACCACAAGAAACGACGTCCATTAACGTACATCGCATCAAAAATTGGATCTGGTTTCATGATCTTTCCTTTTTCTCAAATTTGATTTTGGTTGCTGCGGTGATGCGTGCAGCTGTTTGTGGGTCAACGCGGTTTGCAAGAAATCGAATTAGCTGAAGTAGTTCGTTAAGCGATGGCTCGATCTCTGCAAGAGAGTTTTTTGATTCATGAGGTTGACTGTTGGGAATAGCAGCGCGGATCGATTCCATCGTTTGGCAAATGCTCAAACGTTCCGCATCTCGTGCAATGGCAACTCGAATGTATCCAGCTAAAGTCAATCCCTCGGCATCGGCACGGGTGCAAATTGAGCTATATTCTTCGACTGGGACAGCGGCTTTGATGTAACGGCGGCGAATCATGCGAACCTCCACAAATTCAACGCGTTGGCCATATTGTGGCAAGGTGCCTGCCAGCCCTGTGGCCACGAAAAAGCCGTGAACTGCTGAGGGTTTAGGTAATCCGAGGATTGCGCAGGTGTGTCTACTATTTCGGTTCTTTTTTGCCTTAGTGTTGGGCTAATCTTAAGCGACATTTTCATGTCATTTCCTCCAAAAAAATCATTGGATCGCGATACACTCGCGGCCAAAATTAATGCGAGTCAAAGCCAAAATGAATGGCTGTGACGCACGCCAGATTTCAAACAAATGGAGAGGGTTGCTGCTTCCCTGGCTAGCGCGAAATCAAACGAGATGTATGACTAAGGTTGCCAAGGTCGGCTAGAAGATTTTCGAAATACCGGTTGCCAAATTTTTGTTATGGCAAGTCGAAACATCGCTCGTGAAATAGAAATACGAGACAACAGTTTCAGTCAAAGTATAGGCTAGAAAACTCTAGGCGAACGCAGCTGAAAGAAGCCTCGGTGGGCGGTGTGGAACGGGTAAAATGATGCTGGTGGGTTGAGACTGTTGTTCAGGTGGTGCAGGAGTAATAAGTGGGGTTGCAAGCGGATTATGGGACAGGACCTTTTCAACGTTCAGTGAAGCTATACGAATCAGGCCTACTAAAATTATGAAATAGGCGGCTAATAAGATTTGAAAAAATATATCTAATTGGTTTTGATATGTGTGGCAGAAACCAACAAAATAAACCATACATAACATTAGAACAGTTTGTGTTTCCGGTGAATTAACAAAAAATTCACGCATGCGAAGCCATTGGCCGGTTTTTTTAATTTCACTTAAGTTCTCTGGCCGTAATTTACCCTGCGTATTACCACCTGTTGAAAACACAAGCAATGCCCACACCAACAGATTGCCGAATTGCGTCAGATAATTTTTGCACATATCGAAACGCCTTATCAGCTCATCCGTGACCGGAGGGAGCAGAAGGCAGCAAACCAGAAAAATGATGTAATTATGAACAAGCATGTATCAATTTAGCCGCAACTGTGGTCGGCTTGTCAAGGCTGATTTTTTGATTTTTGGCCACACTGCGTTACCAAAATTAAACGCATATCCTTATAGAGGCTGTAATGCATCAGCCACATGCAAGATTGCTTATGGCTGATGAAGTGTTCATCGAGTGGTCAAATCAGATTGCGCTGGCATTAATGCAAGTATAGGTTTCGCCGTCAAATTCGAATTCCACAAAGTCGCTGGAACATTCACAGTCACGGGCGAACGCTTTGTAGTCGATGTAGTTGTGCAGATGCTCCGGGATTTCGTGCAGGTATATTTCATCGAACAGGCTTTCTGCCGCGTCTTCCAGTCTGCCGCTATAAAGCGAAATATCATCGATCTTGTCCATCGCGTCATCGAGCTTGTAGCCTTGCTCCAGCAGAAAATAAAGCGCTGGTTTTGCATGGTCGTCCAGAGTTTCAATCTCATTGAAAAAACGCTCAAGGTTTACCTGGTTGATCCCGACCGCCTCGAATAGTTGAGCATCTGCCGATTCGCCATCGATGAACTGGATTTCGTATTCTTCGACCGGTAGTCCAAAACAATCGTTGTTTGCGTCGTATTTTGCCTGGAAGTCGTCCATGTCGGTGAAGTAAAAGCCCTGTGCATCCAGGCTGTAAGGTTGTGCATGCAAAACTGTTCTTTGGTGGGCCTCGGGGGCGAGGAACTGCGCGACTTGGTTTTCGGTTGTGGTGTTGACGTTGATTGCATTCGACATGATGTTTCTCCCTCTCTGGTTAAAATCTGCTCTTCGGAGCCGCCTCGCAGAGGTGCTGAATGCCCGTCGAGCCGAAGGCAACCGGGGGATAAGGATGCGATGCAGGCATGAGTGACAGGGGGAGCGTTTTTGAATCGAGGATTACCGGAGCAAGGCGAGGATATGCCGGAGATTTTGCGATCCCTGGCGCGAATGCGTGCTCTAGCAGCCCGCCCGGTTAGACGGGTTGAGGCATTTGGTGGCTTCGAGAGCAGATATCAGAGATGAGATGTGTCGGAAGAAATACAGTTACGGAAACATGAATAGTGTAAGTTGCGCTCTTGGGTTAGTATAAGGGCTGGATAGATTGATTCTCAGTTTTTTGCTCGCAAAGCTGGTGGTCAGCGTTATCATAATATCGGGCTATGCAAGTTAGTGAATATGGACATACAAGCACGAACACTCCCATATGGCGTTTGGCGGCATAGTCTAGAAGCTGAAGTTGGCATTTTTAACTGATGCTACTTTTGAACGCTGCTAAGTTAATGGATGCTGGAGGAGTATTATGAGTAAAATAAAAATCGGATTTTTCGTGTCACTGTTCTTTCTATTTCTGGCGCAACCATCTTTTGCTGGTTGTAAATCAGATTGTGCTGATGAGTATCAGTCTGCTAGAGAGGATTGTAATAATTTGCATGATGACCCAGATGAAGCCGATGATCTCCAGATTTGTTTAGATGAGTCCAAATCTGATTATGACAATTGCGTAGAAGACTGTAATAATTAATATTCGTTGTATGTTTAGGTGTTACCCTGTTTTTTTATTGTATTGACTGTAATTTTGGTGTAGAGTGAACATTAGCTGCCTGTTTGCCTAATTCTTGGGAGTAATAGCGATGAAGAAAAAATTCATGTCTACGTTTGTTGCCGTCGCAGCTGGATTCGCAGCTCAGCAGGCTGTTGCGGTAGTTAATTTGGCACCTGAACAGGCTATATCTCTGGCTCAGAATCAATCTATACCAGACACATCCGGTTTCGTGCTTAAGCAAGCCGGATCGACGGGCGTTATGATGGCTGATCATGAATCCCATGCATCACATGAATCTCATGCATCACATGCATCTCATTCCAGCGGCGGTTATTAATCGCTCCTATTCCATAGTAAATTTTTTAACTTTCCCCTTTATCTTCATGATTAAGGTGGTTTGTTTTTTTACGTCTGAATGAAGATGCCATGATCCATAAATTGCAATTAGATAGCTCTGTTTATTTGATTGAGGCAGTTCAGAAGGCCGCATACAGATTTATTGATCGCTTCGCCGTTGTTATTTCAAATGAGAGTGGCCATATTTTTTTGGACATAACTTTTGATGCTAAATATGAGGTAAATGCAGATAAAATTCTTGCGGATTTTAAGAAAGAACTACTGGATCAGAATCTTCGAGTAAAAATTAAGGCTGAAACCGAGCCAATGCGAAATTTAATTCTCGCTTACGCATTTTCTAAATCCGGTTTGCAATCTTGAGCGGTAAATTTTTTCCTCTGGTTCATTACACTCCTGATGCGGGAAAATACGAATTACTCCCATTTCGATTTGAGTCACATTCGGAAGATGAGGTTGTAATTACCAATGCAGTCGGTGAGTTTCATTTTCTGCACAGAACAAAATTAAATCAATTGGTCGATCACCAGCTAAAACCTAGTGATCCTGAGTATCAACACCTGCGGGCAAGGCATTTTCTTCGTGAGTCAAACGATCAGGCGCCTATTGAACTGCTCGCACTAAAAACCAGAACAAAATTCCATCGTTTAGCCAATTTCACAAATTTACATTTATTTGTGGTTTCGCTGCGTTGTGACCATTCTTGTCCATATTGCCAAGTCTCACGTCAGTCTGAAGACAAAGCGGCGTTTGACATGACTCGTGAAACAGCTGACAAAGGCTTAGACATTGTATTTAGATCACCCAATCCAGCCATAAAAATTGAGTTTCAAGGTGGTGAACCCTTGCTCAATTTTGATTTGATTAAATATATTGTTGAAGCTGCGGAAAAGCGCAACGAGATAGAAAAAAGAGAACTGGCATTCGTTATTGCAACAACTCTGTCATTAGCAACCACAGAAATTCTTGAGTTTTGCAGAGATCACAATATTTATTTGTCATCCTCCCTTGATGGCCCTGAAGATCTGCATAACAAGAATCGTCCACGCCCAGGACGTGACAGCCATGCAAAGTTTGTCGAGGGCTTAAGGAAAGCCAGAGATATTGTTGGGTATGATGCTGTCTCAGCTTTGATGACAACATCGCCAGCCAGCCTTGGCAGGGTAAAGGAAATCATTGATGAATATCTCAAACATGGCTTCGGAGGCATCTTTCTTCGCCACTTGTCACCATATGGTTTTGCGATTAAGACCAAAGCTTATCAAGGGTACGATGTTGAAAGGTGGCTTGAATTTTATCGCGAGGGGCTAGCTTACATACTCGACCTGAATAAAAGAGGCATTCCATTCAAGGAGCACTATTCCTCGATATTGCTTACTAAAATGCTGACCGCCGATAATCCTGGGTTTGTTGATCTGATGAATCCATCTGGCGCTGGTATCGCAGCCGTTGTTTTTAATTATGACGGTGATATCTATGCATCAGATGAAAGTCGTATGTTGCATGAAATGGGTGACTCGTCCTTCAGGATAGGAAATCTACATAAAAACACGTATGAGGAAATTTTTACTTCGGATGCCTTGCTTTCGCTGCTTGATGACTCATTTACTTCTTCTATTCCAATGTGCAGTGACTGCGCCTTTGAACAGTGGTGTGGCGCTGATCCGGTATTTCATCATGCCATGTACGGAGACATGCTCGGACGCAAACCTGAATCTGAGTTTTGCAAAAGAACCATGGGGATAATCAAGCATCTTTTGGAAATCATGCGGACAGACAAAGAGGCCAAAAGAATATTTTTGCGGTGGGCGAACAGATGCTAACACTGTCAGATAAAGTGATTGACTCAACCCTGTCTCATTCAGAAATATTTAGCCTGACAGAACGTCGTGATCTTCCCCACGTTTTGAGGAAACAGAAAGCTTTTTTGGTGCGTGGCATAGACCCAATGCCAGAAGGATTTGCGCACTATTTTATCATCGGTGATGTGGACGTCAGCTTGCCAGCAGAGATTGGTTTTACGCGCTTAAGAGATGATTTCGCCTATCTTGGTGAAGGTGATATTGTTCGTGTGCACGGCAACGGCCGTGTCAGAGCATTATTCCGTGCCTCCTCACGACATAACAGCATTCTTCTTACAGAACAGTGTAATAACTATTGTCTCATGTGCTCACAACCGCCAAAGAAACATGATGACAGCTGGATTATCAAGGATTTGAAACAGGTGATCCCGATGCTACCTCGGCACGTACCCTCACTGGGTATAACGGGAGGAGAGCCGACCATATTTGGCGATGAGTTTTTAGATTTTTTGCGGTTATGCAAAAGTTGGCTTCCAAATACGTCAATGCATGTGTTGAGTAATGGCAGATCATTTTCAGATTTGAGATTTGCTGAAAAATATGCTGAAATTAATCACCCTGACATTATGGTCGGTATCCCCATTTATTCCGATGATCCAGCACGCCATGATTACGTTGTTCAAGCAAAGGGCGCTTTTGATGAGACTATTCGAGGTATCCTGAATCTTAAACGTCTGGGACAGAAGGTCGAGATTCGAGTTGTAATCCATAAACAAACCATTGAGCGACTGCCAGAGTTGGCCGATTTTATTTCTAGAAATCTCCTATTCGTCGATCAAGTGGCACTTATGGGGTTGGAAATGACAGGTTTTACTCGGGCAAATCTAGATGATCTATGGATTGATCCCTATGATTATCGTGATGTTTTGAGTGAGGCTGTGGCAATCCTTAATAGCTATAAAATTAACGTGTCTGTTTACAATCACCAGTTGTGCGTATTAAATCCGGACGTCCACCCTTATTGCGTGAAGTCTATAAGCGATTGGAAGAATGAGTACGCCGACGAGTGTACTGGTTGTACACGCATGACTGAGTGTGGTGGATTCTTTTCATCCTGCATTCAATATGGCTATAGTAAGCATATTGACCAATCTATTAATTAATGGTTCAGAAGCACAAAAGGCCGTCTGAGCAAATCACATCGACATTTTTTGTCTCGGCACTAAAAAAATTTCACCAGTCAGCAAATTTGGTACCCGCTCTTGATTTGCCATGTGGATTTGGCCGTCACTCGTTATATTTATCACAAAAATTTGATACCGTCGTGTGTGCTGATTACGATAGGGACGTGTTTTATGATCGTTGGTTTGATGGTAATCAAAGTTTGGCTCCGATTATTTTGAATGCCAATAAAAATTTACCCTTTAAATCGGAGTCCTTTGGCCTGGTTGCGATTATTCATTTTTATTCAAATGAATTATTTGCAAATATACGCTACATTTTAAAACCCGGAGGTATTGTCATTTTTGAAAGTTTTGGCGGGCAGGGCGAAAACTGGAGAGAATTGCCAGCTAAAGATAATTTTAAAGAAAGCCTTGATGGCGCTTTTGAAATTTTGTACTTCAAGGAAAAAGTTGTTGGCCCGGAAAAAAGCAATATAACTGTTAAGATGGTAGCTAGAAAAAATGAATGACCGATTCCGTTATGGTGGTGATACAGCGAAATCGCATTAAAATGCCAAACTGGTAGTGTTAGCGATTCTTGGGGTTGATTCGACTTGAAAGAACATAAGAAAACAAAAAAATCATCAGTAAAAACAAAGGTGGTTGCAATTTGCAGTGAAGTATCGCAAAATTGCGATGAAATTGGTTGGGGATTTAAAGTTTATGTATCTGGCGTCGGTAATGAGTCAGTGCAAAAAGCCATTGATAGCTTAGATGAAGCCGTAATCGAGCACTTTAAAGCAAGGGTAAGATACTTAAAAAATACCCCCATAGGGGACTGGAAAGAACCTCAAGCCATAAAACTTTCTGGTGTAAAAAATATCTATGAAATTAAGTTTTTTGCAAATAATGTTCAATACAGACCATTAGGTTTTTTTGGCCCAGGAGCAAAGGAATTCACCATTGTTATTTGGGCAACACATAAGCAGAGAATATATGAACCACATGATGCAATTAAAACCGCAAGCACCCGTCGAGACTACATCGAAAAGGGAAAAGCCAGTAGTGTGCCTCTCAAAGTCAATGGAGAAGAGTTTCCTGTCCCTGAAGAATAGTAAAGCAAGGGAGGCTTATGTTGAGGCTGAGCTGGTCAATGGTTTAGCTCATCAAATTCGGATAATTAGACGACAACGAGGTTGGTCTCAGAAGGAGCTCGCCAAACGAGTGGGTACCACTCAAACAACTATTTCTAGGCTTGAAGATCCTTCCTATGGGAAATTTTCAATTAGAACTTTGTTGGCATTGGGAAAGGTGTTTGATGTTGCTCTTTTTGTGCGATACATGCAATTTTCGCAATTTATGCCTGCTACTTGGGATACTCGACCTGAACATTTTCAAGCAGCTTCTTTTGAGGATGAAGTCCATTCTGTAGTGTTTTACACTGAATCAAAATCAGGCGTTTATGCAAATACACTGATTTCTGGAGCCAGCGGAGCAGATTACTCGGCTCGAAAAGTTATTGATAGTAGCTTAGGAAAACTATTGCTAGGCAGCAAAGTCGATGTGACTTCCATTGATTTATTTAGTTGTGTTATTGCCAATAACGAAAAATATTCTGCGCGACTTCGAAATCGAACATCAGGTGAAAAAAATGACCACGAATAAGGACTACGACACTCTTGAGAATACACAATTTATTCTTAAAGGGCGTTTATCTGCCAATGAAAATCATGCAGAAGGAGTGACTCAGCTCTTTTTTGGCTTCCCATTTACTAAAGTATTGCTACATACAACAATTGAACCGCAAGGTGTAGATTCACCAGAAATTCGTAGGGCGAGTCAATATTTGACACTGCCAACAGTTGTTGCTATCGAACTTGCACATCTGATTCTTTCCACTGCCAAACAGGCAGAAGCACAACTTTTGGGCGATTTGAGTGGTGAGGCAAAATCAAAAATAAGTTCTATTCTTCAAGATATTCGTCCTGCCCAATCGATATCAGGGTTGGAAATACAGCATTCAACTCCTTCTTCAACCAAAGCTGCGGCTAAAAAAGTAAAGTAAGAATCTCATTATGGACACAAAAATTTGCTATTGATGAGTTGTGTGAAAAAATATGTGAGATTTTTTGCGTAAATAGTGGCATAAATGTGTGTGCCGTAATTGTGCCGTAGAATGAAAAAATCATCACTGGATGGCCCTGGGCGACGTTGATAATGAAGTTTGGCAAACGTTTCAAGTAACTGATTAATAATGATAAGTTATATTTCTTTTGCGACTGTTAATCCGCAGGTCCCTGGTTCGAGTCCAGGTCGGGGAGCCAGATAAGATAAGGCCTTGCAGCGATGCA
>VFSW01009307.1_pt1 | contig 14038 bp, 16 predicted proteins | sample 5358111 | NCBI WGS metagenome assembly VFSW01 (sample SAMN11554181, study PRJNA540505) | mine drainage metagenome | isolation source: sediment from site ElyBrook_90M | place: USA: Ely Copper Mine, Vershire, VT | collected 2017
TTGGCTGGGCCACGCGTTTGCGCTTACGGGATCATCCGTTTTTGAAGCCGTCTCACAGACTTACCGCCAAACTGGAGTTCGGCGCCAAGTTCGGCCGTCTTGACACCCGCGAGCAGGTGGCCCGCTGTGTCGGTCTAGCCAAGCGAAAGGGCTTTGATTTCCTGGTGCTCGATCAAACACGACCCGACATCGGCGTGCCGGTGGTCAGAGTGATCGTTCCGGGCATGCGGCATTTCTATCGCCGCTTCGCGCCGGGCCGACTCTACGATGTTCCAGTAAAGCTCGGATTGCGCGACCGGCCGCTGGCGGAAAACGATCTCAATCCATTTCACCCCCGTACCTGAGAGTCATCCCGGCTTGCGCGCGCGTCGAACCAAGCGGCGACGGGATACGCCCGCGGGCATTTTCGTGCGGCTTGTCCGCCACGTCGTACTCAAGGCGCACGCCGGCGGAAAAATTGTCGCCTGCTTCGATCATCATGTTGTGGATTTGGGGAGGTTCAGCCCGCCAGCGGCAAACCGCGCTATGCGGCTGCATACCGGTCTATTGCTTCGTTCGTTTGCATCTAGCGCCAGCAAAATCGACCAAGAGCTTGATTCGTTGGTCCGCCGCCTGGCCCGGCACGGATTGTTGGAGTTCCGGCTCAGCCGATCGCCAAACGGGGCGGACCAAGTCGTCATCGAGCCACAGGTTGCCGATTATTGGCCGCGAACTCCGCCGCTCAGCAGCAGCGACATCCTGGTGCTGTCGCGGTTTGCGTATATGCGCCGTCGCGGCAACGACATGGTGCTGGAATCGCCGCTGGCAGGCGCACTGTTCAAAATTTGCGACCCGAAACTTGCGGCCGCGCTGGCCTTCCTGTCTGCTCCGCAAGAAATCAAACAACTGAACAGGCGCGACGTCTTTGCCGAAAAGGTGCTTCTCGCGTTGTTGGTGGATTGCCGGATCCTTTCCAAGGTCAATGCGGGCGGCAACGGCCTTCGGCCCGACGAGGGCGACAACAATCTGGTCCTCTGGGACTTTCACGATCTTCTTTTCCACGCCCGCAGCACACAAGGCCGGCACGCCAACGCTTTAGGCGGAGTATTTCCATATGCCGATGTCATATCGCCGCTACCGGGAGTGCGGCCTCGGTGGCCTGGAAAGAAAATTGATCTGCGCAAGCTTTCGGTAGCCGACCAGCGGACAAGGTCGCCGGTCGCAAAACTCCTTTTGCAACGGCATTCGACACGGAGCTTCGATGACAAACGGCCGATTACGCTCGCCGAGCTTGCGCAGTTTCTCGACGGGACTGCTCGCGTTTTGTCAAAATCGAAAAGCCGGCTCGACTTCGCCGGCGGACGCAGTCCGCCGGTTACCTACGCTCCCCGGCCGTATCCGTCGGCCGGTGGCGGCTATGAGCTCGAACTCTATTTGGCTGTCGATGACTGCCAAGGGCTTGGACCCGGCTTCTATCACTACGACGCGGGCGTGCACGCGCTGGTGCCGATCGGCGTTTCCAACAGCGAGCTTGATGCGCTGTTGACCGAAGCAAAATACGCGATGGGTGCACCCGCGGGGCCACAGATCTTGATCACGATTGCTGCACGCTTCGGCCGCATGTCATGGAAGTACCGCTCAATCGCCTACGCCCTCGTTCTCAAGGACGTCGGCGTATTGACCCAGACGCTCTATTTGATGGCGACCGACATGGGGCTGGGCGGTTGCGCGATCGGGAGCACCAATATCGATCTGTTCGCAAAAATGACCGGGATCGAATTTCAAGTCGAGGGACCGGTCGGTCAATTCGCAATCGGTAGCAAGGCGCGATAGTGGGCTGCGCCTAGCGCCGGAAAGGCCAGGTCAGCTCCCGCCCCGCGGCAATCCCGTCGGGACGAAATAGAATAATGAGCAACATAATGAGCGCGAGAATGACGTCGCCGGTACCGGCCGGCGCGGCGATGGTTGTTGTTCCGAGCGCAACGCCGATTTCGCTCTGCCGCATCAATTCGGTCAGCGCGGCGATGACGACCGCGCCGGCAACAGCGCCCGTCAGGCTGCCCCGGCCGCCGATGATCAGCATGGCAACGATCAGGAAGGTGAGGTCGAGATAGAAGTTTTCGACCCGCACAATACCGAGAAAATGTGCGAGCAAAACGCCCGAAATGCCTGACAGGAAGGCCGAAATGACGAAGGCGATAAGGCGGTGAAGAACCACATTAACGCCGGCCGCCTGCGCCGCTGCCTCGTCCTCGCGGGAGGCGCGCAGGAGCAACGCGGAGCGCGTTTCCTGATAGGCAAAGGCGATGACGATAGTCGCGACCGCCCAGCCGCATGCGGTCCACAGGTCCACGTAAGCCGGCAGGCCCATCAGCGAGTTCTGTCCCCCTGTCACCGACGTCCAATTGCCGAACACGACGTTGGCGACAACGAGAATGGCGAAGGTCGCAATGCTTGCCGACACGCCGGTCAGACGCATCAGCGGCCAGCCGAACACAAGCGCGATAACGGCCGCCGTAACGCCGCCGGCGAGCGCGCCGGCAAAATTTGGCCATTCAGCATGGGCGATGATTGCCGGCAGCTCGGGCAAAAACACCGATTTTGGCCCGGCCTTCATGGTGAGCAGCGCCGACACGTATGCGCCAACCGCCATGAAAGCGACATTACCAAAGGATAGCACACCGGAATTGCCGGCGAAAACGTACAGTCCAACAACGGCGATGAGATCGATCAGGCCCTGCGTCGCCCGCCGCTGCAACACAGCGGGAGCGAACGATGCCGCGAGCGCAATGACGGCGATGACGACGACCAGCGCGGCGAGCGGCCACAACCGCGGCAGCATGTCCGCGATGCGATGGTTCACGCGCGCGCCGCGGGACATCAAATCCTCTCTTTGAGGCCGCGGGCGGGGATCAGGCCCTGCGGACGAAAGAGAAGAACGAGCGCTACGGCGACAAAGACAAAGGCCTCGCGAAATGCGCGCAGATCGGGCGGCAGTAACGCCTGGAGCAGAATTGAGCCGGCGCCAACGAGAAACCCGCCGAGCGCTGCGCCGGATAAGCTGCCGAGGCCGCCGATCACGGTGCCGACGAAAGCGATGATCACCAGTTGCACGCCCATGCGCGGCTGCACCACGCCGGTCTGGACCACAACGAGACAGGAGACTGCTGCGGCGAGAACGCCGCTCAATGCAAAGGCCATGGCGATCACGCCGTTGGCGCGAACGCCCAGAACCCGCGCCATACGAAAGTCCTCGGCTGCTGCGCGCATGTGCAAGCCGAGCCGCGTCCCTTTAAGGAACCAGGTCAAGGCCACAAGCAGGACTACGCTGACGACGATGGTGGCGATCTGCAACATCTGCAGACGCACGCCGGCGAAGTCGATTTGGCGGCCGAGAGCGGGCAGAAAATCGAGCCCCTTCAAACGCGAGCCAACGATCAGGATTAGAAGCTTCTGCAAGAAGAAGCTTACCGCGAATGAGGAGATCAAGAGCGTTGTCGGATCCGCCCGGCGCAACGGCCGGAAGGCGGCGCGTTCGGTCACCAGGGCGAGCATGACCGCGACCGCAAGCGCGCCAAACAGCATCACCGGGACCGGCAAGCCGAACAGCGCGAGCAAGGTGTAGGCAGCCATAGTGATCAATTCGCCGTGGGCAAAATTGATCAGCCGCATCACCCCGAAAATCAGCCCGATACCAAGCGCGGTCAGCGCGTAAAGGCTACCCACGCTCAGTGCATCGACAACGGTCTGGACCAAGCGCTCCATCACAAACGGCTCGCCGCCTCCTCCGTCATATGCACGCCGAAATACGCGGCATCGAACCGTGGATCGTTCTTGATTGCCGAGGCATCGCCGCTGAGGCCGAACTCGCCGTTCCTCATCACGTAGACACGGCTGGAGACGCCGAACACGCGCTCGGCGTTCTGCTCGACGAGGAGGATGGTTATGCCCTGGTCGCGGATGGTCCGCAGAAGCTCGTAGACCCGATCGACCACGGTCGGAGCAAGACCGAGCGAGGGCTCGTCGAGCATAATCAGCCGCGGCCGCGACAACAGCGCCCGCGCAATGGCAAGTTGCTGCTGTTCGCCGCCGGACAGGAGCCCGGCCGGCTGGCGGCGGCGCTCGGCGAGAATTGGGAACATGACAAACAGCCGGTCAATGTCGGCCGGTACAGCGTTGGCGTCGCGGCGGGTGGTCGCGCCAAGCCGCAGATTTTCCGACACTGTCAGGCTGGCGAAGATGTGTCGGCCTTCCGGCACCAGTGCTATGCCGTGGGCAACCACATCCTCCAGCACAATTTCGCCAAGGGATTTGCCGGCGAATGTAATCGCGCCGCCGGCCGGCGTGACGATCCCGGCAATTGTCGAAATCAGCGAGCTCTTGCCGGCACCATTTGGGCCGACAATGGAGACGATCTCGCCTTCGCCGACATACAGGTCGATGCCGCGCACCGCGGTGACGGCGCCATATTGCACAACCAGACCAGAGACGGCGAGCAGCGGAGCGCGTGAGGTCATTGCAACGCGTTGGGCCCCAGATAAGCACGACGGACGCCGGCGTCGGAGCGTATTTCGGCCGGCGTGCCTGCTGCAATCGTCCGGCCGCTGTCGAGCACGTGGATGCGTTCGCAAAGATTCATCACCAAAGCCATGTTGTGCTCGATCACGAGCACGCCGCAATCGTATTTTGACCTGATGTCGACGATGAGCTTGCGCAAATCGTCAGCCTCGGCAGCGGCGAGGCCGGCGGCGGGTTCGTCGAGCAACAGAAAATGCGGATTGACGGCAAGCGCCCGCGCCAACCCCACGCGACGCTCTTCGCCGTAGCTCAGCCCCGCGGCCAGACGATTGGCCTTCTCGGCCAACCTGAGCTCGCCAAGGATATCGAGCGCGCGCCGCCGCGCCTGCTGGCGGCCGAGCCCTTGCGCGACGTAGCCGATCTCGACGTTCTCGCTCACGCTCAAGCCGCGAAACAAGCGTACGGCTTGAAAAGTTCGTACCACGCCGGCACGCGGAAAGTGATGCCGCGGCAGCCCGGTGCAGTCGCGTTCCCCGACGACGATGGCTCCGGCGAGCGGCCGCTGGAAGCCGGAGAGGACATTGATCAGCGTCGTCTTGCCGGCGCCGTTCGGGCCAATCAGTCCCAGGATTTCACCGCGGTCGAGCCGGATACTGACCTCATCGACCGCCACGAGGCCGCCGAACCGGACTGTCACACCTTGCGCCTGAAGCGGCATGGTTGAGCGTCCGGTGGCAGCGGATCGTTATTGCAGCGGCGGAACCTTCTCCACCGCGAAGCGGCCGACACAGGAGAACTTGCCGTTGGTGGCGCTTAAAATGGCCATCGGCCGCGTCGTCTGGATGTGCAGCGTCTTGGTATAGGTCGTAGGCCCGATTACCAGCGGCTGTTTGTCGAAGGTGTCGAGAACGGCCGCTACCTTGGCGCCCTCCAGCGCCTTGGCCTTGTTCGCGGCAAGCGCCCAAGCCTGCACGATCGAATAGCCGCGAAGTCCATACGATACGTCGGCTTTCCGATTGAACTTGGCTTCAAAGCGTTTGAAGAACGCGTTCACCTCCGCATCCGGATCGTCGCCGTACTTGGAGCCGTAGCTGGTGACATAGAAGTTGCTCAGGTCCGGCACCGCGCCGATCCAGTAATCGCCGTCGAGGGACTCGCCGGTCAGGATCGGCGCATTGATGCCGGCCGCGCGCAATTGGCGAATGGCGCCTGGGCCGCCCGGCGCGTACGAGCAAAAGAACACCAGATCGGGCTTTTTGCTCAGGCTGGTGATGCGGGTGATCTGCGCGGCGATCGAGGAATCGTTGTTGAGGAAGGTGTCCTGCCCGAGGAGGCCGTCCTTGCCGGCCAGTTCCGTCCAGCGCGTGGCAAAGCTGCCGCACAACGACTTGGTGAAGGCGATGGTGTTATCCAGCAGCACATAGGCTGTCTTCCAGCCTTTCTTTTGGTAGGCCCACTCGGCCATCATGTAGCCTTGTGCCTGACTGGCGTTGGAACCGGAAAAGGCGAGCGAGCCGATGCCCTGGACGCCGAATTTTGGATCGGACGCGCCGGAGAACGCGACCACGTCCTTCTGCTGGGCGACGTAGGCGCCCGGTGCGCCGAAATCGAAATCGCTCGGGAACAGGATCGCCTTAGCGCCCTTGCCGATGACGTCGACGGCCCCGTCAGCGCCGAGCGGCGGTTCTGATTTATTGTCAAACTCGACGATCTGAATCGGCTGACCGAGGACGCCGCCCTTGGCATTGATGTCGTCGACGGCGAGCTTGGCGCCAGCGATTGTGTCGGCATCGATCGGCGCGAACCAGCCGCTAAACGACATGACCAAGCCGAACACCGGCTTGTCGGCGCCCCAGGCCGTCCCGGCGCCAAAAGTTGTCGTGGCAAGAGCGGCCACAGCGCAAGCCGCCAAAACGGCCATTCCGGCTTTTCTGATCATGTGACGAACTCCCCTGCTTCCGCGGCGTCGTACGGGCAAACGCACTATCGCATCTTAGGTCTACGTCAGGATACTTCAAGCTTAAAGTTTTAAGCTTAAAGGGTTTTACCGAAACGTCTTTTCCACTTCGCTGAAGTGCTTCGCGATCATACGCCTAGATAGCGATGCTGGATGTCGGCGGCGTTCGCCAGTTCCGACGAACTGCCTGACCACACGACGCGGCCGCGTTCGATGATGTAGTGCCGGTCGGCGATACGCGTGAGCGCGTCGACGTTCTTGTCGATGACGAGAATCGATTGCCCGGCGGTACGCAGCAGTTCCAAACAGCGCCAGATCTCGTCGCGGATCAGCGGTGCGAGCCCTTCGGTGGCTTCGTCGAGGATGAGCAAGCGCGGGTTGGTCATAAGTGCGCGGCCGATCGCCAGCATCTGCTGCTCGCCGCCGGAGAGGAGGTTCGCCATGCTGCTGGCGCGTGCGGCGAGCCGTGGAAATAGTGCGAACACTTTCTCCAAGGTCCACGGATCGGCGGCACCATTACGGTTGGCGGCGGTCGCGACAAGATTTTCGCGCGCGGTGAGATTGGGAAAGACCTGGCGGCCTTCGGGCACCAGGCCGAGACCAAGCTTGGCGATGCGGTAGGCGGGAAGCGCGCGGATTTCGCTGCCGGCGAACCGTATTGAACCAGCAGCCGATGGCGTCAGCCCCATGATCGAGCGGACGGTTGTGGTCTTGCCCATGCCGTTCCTTCCCATGAGCGAGACCATTTCGCCTGATGCGACGGCAAGCGACATACCGAACAGCACACGGCTCAAGCCGTAGCTGGTTTCAATATCGGCGACCTCGAGGAGCGGCGCGTCAGGCATTACGCCCCCGCCCGCCGACCTTTTCGCCGAGATAGGCTTGGCGCACAGCGGCGTCGGCTCTCACCGTCCCCGGGTCACCACTGGCGATGATTTGGCCGTAGACCAGCACCGTTAGACGATCGGCGAGCGCAAACACGGCTTCCATGTCGTGCTCGATCAAGAGGATGGCCACGCTGCCTTTGAGCTGGCGAAGCATCCGCACGATCTGCGCGGATTCGTCAGGCCCCATGCCGGCCATGGGCTCGTCGAGCAAGAGCAGGCGCGGCTCGGTGGCCAGCGCCATGGCAATTTCAAGCTGCCGATGTTCGCCGGGGCTCAACTTTGCGACCCGCACCTCCGCGCGCTGGGCGAGCCCGAAGCGGCCGAGCCCGGCCAACGCCGGCTCTCCCAATTCGTCTTCCCGGCGCGCGTCGCGCCAGAAGCGAAACGAATGGCCGCGATGGGCCTGAACGGCGAGAGCAACGTTCTCAAGCGCCGTCAGATCAGTAAACAGCGAGGTGATCTGAAACGAACGGGCCAGTCCGAGATGATTGCGGCGGTGGACCGGCAGCTGCGTGATGTCCGTGCCGTTGAAACGGACGGTTCCGCCTTGCGGGGAAACCTCCCCGGTAACGAGGCCGATCAGCGTGCTTTTACCGGCTCCGTTCGGGCCAATCACCGCGTTAACTTCGCCCGGCAGGATCTCGAGCGAAATTGCGTCCGCCGCCGGAATGCCGCCGAACCGCTTGGTCAGACCGGTTATTTGCAACAGCGGGTCAGCCATGGCGCCGGCCTTCAAGCAGCGCTTCAATCCCGCCGTGCAGATAGATTGCAACCAAAAGCAGAATCGGTCCGAGGATCAGGTCGGGATATTCGGTCAGCCGCGACAGTCCCTCTTCGAGCAGCAGAAACGTCACCGCACCGATGAGCGGGCCAAAGAGCGAGCCCAGCCCCCCCAGTACCACCATGACGATGAGATCGCCGGAGCGGGTCCAATGCATCAGCGCCGGGCTGATGAAATTGGTGTGGTTGGCAAGGAGCGCTCCGGCCAGCCCGCAGAGCGCGCCGGCGATGACGAAGCAGGCGAGCCTATAGCGAAACGTCGGAAAGCCGATCGCGCGCATGCGCCGTTCATTGGAGCGGGTGCCGCGGATCACCAGGCCAAAGCGTGAATTGACGATACGCGCGACCAGATAAATGGCGCCAAGCAAAAGTGCAAAGCACACGTAGTAGAACAGCGTCTTGTTGTTGAGATCGATGAAGCCGAATTGGCTGCGTTTGTAGATGGTCAGGCCATCGTCGCCGCCGTAGCGATCGAGCCCGATCGCGACATAGTAGATCATCTGCGCAAAAGCGAGCGTGATCATGATGAAATAGACGCCGCGGGTGCGCAAGCTGAGCGCACCGACCACCAGCGCGTACAAAGCCGAAGCCGCAATCGCGACCGGCCATTGTACAAATCCCGACCCGATCCCCTCCTTTGCCAGGATACCGATCGCATAGCCGCCGATGCCGAGATAGGCGGCATGGCCGAAGCTCACCATGCCGCCATAGCCCATGATGAGGTTCAGGCTCACGGCGCCGATCGCCAGGATCAGGATCCTGGTGAACAACGTCAGCACGAAGGTGTTGCCGGTGATGAGGGAATAGACCGGAAGTAGCGCGAGGATCACCAGCAGGGCAACAGTTAATGTTGTGCGCAGCGTGAACGGCGACGCCGGTGCCGGGGCTTCGAGCGAAGGGTCGAGCAAAGCGGTCATCGGGTCGCCGCCGGGAACAATCCCTCCGGCCGAAACACCAGGATCACAGCCATGAGCAGATAGATCGACATTGACGATAGCGCCGGCCCGAGTGTCGCCGCAGCGTTGGTGCTCAACAGCAGATGGAGCATGTCGGGCAGAAAGGCGCGGCCGACCGTATCGATGAGGCCGACAATGATGGCGGCGACGAATGCACCGCGGATCGAACCGATACCTCCGATGATGATGACCACGAAGGCGAGGATCAGAATGTTCTCGCCCATACCGATCTGCACGGTCAGGATGGGCGCCTGCATCACGCCGGCAAAGCCCGCCAACGCTGCCCCAAGCCCGAAGACCAGCGTGTAAAGGAGCTTGATGTTGATGCCAAGCGCACCGACCATCTCGCGGTTGGAGGCGCCGGCGCGGATCAACATGCCGAGCCGGGTGCGCATCACCACGAAATAGAGCAAGGCGGCGACCGCCAAAGTCGCCAGGATGATGACCAGACGGTAGGCCGGATAATAGACGCCGGGAATGATCTGGACTGCGGTCAGCATTTGCGGCGGCAACGCCAGCGTCATGCCGGCGGGCCCCCAAATCAGCCGCACCAGCTCGTTGAAAAACAAAATCAGTCCGAACGTGCCAAGCACGTGGTTGAGGTGATCGCGTTCATAGAGCCGCCTGATAGCGACGACTTCAAGCAGCATCCCGACGACGAGGCAGGCAAGGAGCGCCAAAACCAGCGCCGCAACGAAGCTCCCGGTAACAACGGCGAAGGTGGCGGCAAAGTAGGCGCCGAGCATGTACAGCGAGCCGTGCGCCAGGTTGACGAGGTCCATGATGCCGAAGACCAGCGTCAACCCCGCCGCCAGCAGGAACAGCAGCATTCCCAGCTGCACGCCGTTTAGGCATTGCTCGAAGAAATACAGCATCCCGCTTCCGTCATCCCCTGAGACGCCCGCGGCGCCTTCGGATGACGGTTATAGGCCAAGCCGGTCCGTTATTTCATGGGGCATTTGTCGTGGAAGTGATCCTGGTCGTTCTCGACGATGGTCGCCACCGTCTTGAGCACGTAATCGTTGCCCTCCTTCACTACATCCTGGAGATAGAAGTTCTGGATCGGAATGTGATTGTTGCCGAACTTGAAGTTGCCGCGCACGGATTGGAAATTGGCCTTCTCCATTTCCCTGCGCATCTCATCCTTTTTGGTAAGATCGCCGTTGACCGCTTTGACTGCGCTGTTGATCAAAGACACCGCGTCATAGGTTTGGGCGCCGTAGAACGAAGGTCTTTTCTTGTATTTCTCGATATAGTCGGCGACGAATTTCTTGTTGGCCGCGTTCGGCAGATCGTTCACCCACTCCTGCGCGCCGGGAATGCCGATGGCCAAGTCTTTGAGCCGCGGCAGCGATAGCTCGTCGATGGTGAACACCGTATAGAGCGGAATCTGTCCTTTGAGGCCCGCCTGGACATACTGGGTAACGAACTGGACGCCGGCGCCGCCAGGATAGAAAACAAAGATGGATTCCGCGCCGGAGGCGCGCGCTTTTGACAGTTCGGCGGAGAAGTCGAGCTGATCGGGCCAGCGCGTATATTCCTCACCGACGATCTTGCCCTTATAGGAGAGCTTTAGGCCGGCCAGCATGTCGCGGCCGGCGGCATAGTTGGGGCCGATCAGGAAGGCCGACTTCACGCCCTTCTGATTCATATAGAGGCCCATAGCCTCCGGCGTCTGATCATTGTTCCATGACGTAGAGAACACGTAAGGCGAGCACAGTTCGCCGGAGAGTTGCGATGCGCCCGCATTGGCGTCGACCGTCATGGTCTTGCTGTCGACCAACGGCTTGAGCGAGGCCAGTAGCACGTTCGACCAGATGTAGCCGACGATGAAGTTGACTTTGTCGGACTCGATCAACTTCTGGGTCTTCTGAACGCCGACGTCCGGCTTTTGCGTATCGTCCTCATAAATGACTTCGACCGGCAGGCCGCCCACTTTGCGGCCAAGGTGGTCGAGCGCGAGCTCAAACGCATTGCGCATATCGTTGCCGATCGCCGCAGTCGGCCCGCTGAATGTGCTGATAAAGCCGATTTTGACGGTTTTCTCCTGGGCTGTGGCAGGCCCTGCCAGCAGCGCGAGGCCCGCGGCCGCTACAACTGCAATTCTTGTCATCGGGCGATCCCCTCTCTTTGATACTTGGTTTTGCTACTCGGCTTTTAAGATACGTGGCTTTTAAGTCGTCCCACTGCGGATATGACCGCGCTATCGTCCGCTAATCAAGCCGAACGTGGGGTTTGGTAAATTGCGCAAACTTCGGCGGCTGGGGCTTTAGCGCGACATTCGGCTGGAAACGCCCGCGAATTGCCGGTCCGGCATATCGGTTGCGACGTTGCGCCGCTACGCCATGCACCCTACCTGTCGCAGATTGCGAAAGCGCTCCGCTTTGACGCGAACGGCGGATTGAACCGAAACATTGAACGGAAACCATGGCACAGGACTTCCAATTTGGCCTCGATACTTTCGGCGACATCACCACCGCTCCCGACGGCAGGCTCCTGAGCCATGCGCAGGTCATCCGCAACGTCGTCGATGAGGCGGTGCTGGCCGATGAACTCGGCGTCAACGCCTTCGGCGTCGGCGAGCATCACCGCCCGGACTTTTCCGTATCTGCGCCGGAGGTTGTCCTGGCCGCCATCGCCGGACGCACCAAACGGATCCATCTTGGCTCGGCGGTGACGGTGCTGAGCACGGATGATCCCATTCGCGTGTTCCAGCGGTTCTCGACGCTTAATGCCGCTTCGAACGGGCGCGCCGAGATAACGCTGGGGCGCGGGTCATTCACCGAGTCCTTTCCGCTGTTTGGCTATGACCTCTCCCAGTACGAGGTGCTGTTTGAGGAGAAGCTCGATCTGTTCGTAGCGCTGCTGCGGTCGAACCCCGTAACCTGGGAAGGCCGCTTGCGCCCGCCGCTGAAAGACCAGGGCATCTATCCGCCGGTCGAAAACCCACCGCTCAAGGCCTGGATTGGCGTCGGCGGCAGCCCGGAATCCGTGGTCCGCGCCGCCCATTACGATCTGCCGCTGTCGCTCGCCATCATCGGCGGCGACCCGAAGCGTTTTCACCCTTACGTCGATCTCTATCAGCGCGCCTTCGTGCAGTTGGGCCGGCCGGTGAAAGAGATTGCGGTGCACTCGCCCGGCCATGTCGCCGATAGTGACGAGACAGCGCGCGAGGAATATTGGGTCGGCTACAAAGGCATGCACGACCGGATCGGCGGCGAGCGCGGTTGGCCGCCGATCGGCCACGTCCAATTCGTCCAGGAAGTCGAACGCGGCTCGCTCTATGTCGGCTCGCCGGAAACCGTCGCCCGCAAAATCGCCGCTACCGCCAAGGCGCTTGGCCTCGCGCGCTTCGACCTGAAATACTCCGCCGGCACGCTGCCGCACGACAAGATGATGCGCTCGATCGAGCTTTACGGGGGCAAAGTGATTCCTCTGGTGCGCGACCTGTTGGCTTGAGCCGCGTTTCAGCCGCCCGCCTTCGCCAGCGCATCGAATTCCATCAACCGCGCAAGCAGCGGCTCCATCGCCTTGAGCGGCATCATGTTTGGGCCGTCGGACGGCGCCTTGTCGGGGTTCTCATGGGTCTCGATAAACAGGCCGGCCACGCCCACGGCGACGGCGGCCCGCGCCAGCACCGGCACGAACTCGCGCTCGCCGCCGGAGGAGGCTCCCTTCCCGCCCGGCTGCTGCACCGAGTGGGTCGCATCGAAGATCACCGGCGCGCCGAGCTTTGCCAGCGCCGGCAACGCCCGCATGTCGGAAACGAGCGTGTTGTAGCCGAACGAAACGCCGCGCTCGGTAACGAGCACGTTGCGGTTGCCGGCGCCGGTGATCTTCTCCACCACGTTCGCCATATCCCAGGGCGCTAGGAACTGGCCCTTCTTGACGTTGACCGCACGTCCGGTTTTCGCCGCGGCGATCAACAAGTCGGTCTGCCGGCAGAGAAAGGCCGGGATTTGGAGAATATCGACGGCCTCGGCCGCGGGCGCGCATTGACCGGGCTCGTGCACGTCCGTCAATACCGGCACACCGAGTTTGGCGCGCAGCTCGGAGAAGATTGCGAGCGCCCGGTCGAGGCCAAGACCCCGCGCGCTCTTTGCGCTGGTGCGGTTCGCTTTGTCGAACGAGGTCTTGTAGACGAAGCCAATGCCGCGCCGCGCGGCGATGTCCTTCAGCGCCGCCGCCATCTCGAATGCATGCGCGCGGCTCTCCAGCACGCACGGCCCCGCGATCAAGGCGAGCGGCAGCGTATTGCCGAAGCGCACTTTGCCGACGGTGACAGTGTGGTTAGGTTTTGCGGTCATCGGCTTGTCCCGCGGCGGACCATGGACATCCGGAGCGGAACGGTCAACGCCCGCTCTGTCGTTCCGGATCGCCGCGAAGCGGCACATCCGTCCATAATCACAAGGTCAGCGAAGATGGATTTCGGGTTCCGCGCTGAGCTGGTCATCGGGCCGGACCGCCGGCTCGGCCCCGGAATGACCGCGGTCGTGGTCACTTCAGTGCAGAGAACGCCGTCGGTCGCAGGAACGAGCTTTTGATATTGGCGATGATCGGCCCATCTCTCTCGCTTTCGTCGCGGACCTTGAGCCAAGCCGGATCGGCGGCGAACGCATTCCATTTCTTTTCGCGCTCAGCGAGCGATTCCCAGGCGAGCAGGTAATGCAGGTTATTGTTGCCGTCGCCGATCAGCACGGTCCAGAATCCGATCTGCTTGATGCCATGCTTGTCCCAGATTTTCAGGGTGTGGTCTTCGAAGCGTTTCAGCAGCGCCGGCATCCTTGCGGGTAAGCAGGAATAGATGCGCAGTTCGTAGAGCATGGGTTTTCTCCAATGAAAGAACGCAAGGGGGAGCCACTTTTTGAGAAGTGCGGATTTCCCTGGGTTCCGGTTCGATCGTGGTCCGCGCCGGCGCCCGGGGGGCAAATTTGAACAAAAACGACCCGCCCCCGGGTCCC
>VFSW01009308.1_pt1 | contig 14038 bp, 7 predicted proteins | sample 5358111 | NCBI WGS metagenome assembly VFSW01 (sample SAMN11554181, study PRJNA540505) | mine drainage metagenome | isolation source: sediment from site ElyBrook_90M | place: USA: Ely Copper Mine, Vershire, VT | collected 2017
GTGCAGCAGGTAACGGTGGGGACGGTGGAAGGGGAGGACGCCGAGATCACGTCGGGGCTGAAGCCCGGGGACGTGGTTGTGATGACCGGGGTGGACAAACTGCAGGAGGGCAGCAAAGTCAACGCCCAGATGGCCGGCGAGACAGCTCCGCGGAAGGGGAACTAGATGAGTCCTTCGCGGACCTTCATTCTGCGGCCGGTGGCGACGTCACTGCTGATGATCGGGATTCTGCTAGCCGGGGGGGTGGCATACAAGCAACTGCCGGTATCGGCGCTGCCGGAGGTGGACTATCCGACGATCCAGGTGATCACGTTCTATCCGGGGGCGAGCCCGGACGTGATGGCTTCGTCGGTGACGGCGCCGCTGGAGCGGCAGTTCGGGCAGGTGCCGGGGCTGCAGCAGATGACGTCGACGAGCTCGGACGGAAGCTCGGTGATCACGCTGCAGTTTAATTTGAACCTGAACATCGACGTGGCCGAGCAGGAGGTGCAGCAGTCGATCAACGCATCGGGGACGTACCTGCCGCCGGACCTGCCGACGCCGCCGATTTACAGCAAGACGAACCCGGCCGATGCGCCGATCCTGACGCTGGCCCTGACTTCGAAGACGCTGCAACTTTCGGAGGTGGAGGATCTGGCCGACACGCGGCTGGCGCCGAAGATTTCGCAGTTGCCCGGGGTGGGGCTGGTGAGCATCAGCGGCGGGCAGAAGCCGGCGGTGCGCATCCGGGCCAACCCGACGGCGCTGGCCTCCTACGGGCTGAACATGGAGGACCTGCGGAGCGCGATTGTAGCCGCCAACGTGAACCAGGCGAAGGGCAACTTCGATGGGGCGCACCAGGCCTACCAGATCGGCGCCAACGACGAACTGCTGTCGAGCAACGACTACCGGCCGCTGATCGTGGCATACAAAGCCGGCGCGCCGGTGAAGATGACCGATGTGGCGGATGTGAACGACGACGCGGAGAACGTCCGGCAGGCGGCGTGGATGAACGAAGTGCCGGCGGTGATCGTGAACATCCAGAGGCAGCCGGGCGCCAATATCATCACGGTGGTGGACCGCATCAAGCGGCTTCTGCCGCAGCTCAAGACGTCGATGCCAACGTCGGTGCAGGTGGCGATCCTGACGGACCGGACGACGACGATCCGAGCCTCGGTGGAGGACGTGCAGTTTGAGCTGATGCTGACGGTGGCGCTGGTGGTGATGGTGATCTTCCTGTTCCTGCGCAATGTGTCGGCGACGATCATTCCGAGCGTGGCGGTTCCGCTGTCGCTGGTGGGGACGTTCGGGGTGATGTACCTGCTCGGCTACAGCCTGAACAACCTGACGCTGATGGCGCTGACGATTTCGACGGGCTTTGTAGTGGACGATGCGATCGTGATGATCGAGAACATCGTGCGCTACATCGAGGAAGGCGAGAGTCCGCTGGCGGCGGCGCTGAAGGGATCCGCGCAGATCGGGTTCACGATCGTGTCGCTGACCATCTCGCTGATCGCGGTGCTGATCCCGCTGTTGTTCATGGGCGACATTGTGGGGCGGCTGTTCCGGGAGTTCGCGGTGACGCTGAGTGTGACGATTCTGGTGTCGGCGATCGTATCGCTGACGCTGACGCCGATGATGTGCTCGAAGCTGCTGAAGCACACGCCGGAGTCGAGCCGCGGGGGGCTTTACCGGGCCTCGGAGCGGGCCTTTGAAGCGATCATCGCCTTCTATGGCCGGACGCTGCGCTGGGTGCTGCGGTACCAGACGCTGACGCTGCTGGTGGCCGCGGGAACCCTGGCGCTGACGATTTTCCAGTTCATCACGATTCCCAAGGGCTTCTTTCCGATTCAGGACACCGGCGTGATTCAGGGCGTTTCGGAGGCGGCGCAGACGGTGTCGTTCCCGGAGATGGCGACGCGGCAACAGGAACTGGCGAAGCTGATTCTGGCGGACCCGGCGGTGGAGAGCCTGTCGTCGTTCATCGGCATCGACGGAACCAATACGACGCTGAACAGCGGACGGATTCTGATCAATCTGAAGCCGATCGAAGAGCGAAAGATCGCGGCAACGGAGGTGATCCGCCGGCTGCAGCCGGAGCTGGCGAACGTGGCGGGCATCACTCTGTTCATGCAATCGGTACAGGACCTGACGGTGGAAGACCGGGTCAGCCGGACGCAGTTTCAGTACACGCTGGAGGACGCGAGCGCGGCGGAGTTGAACGAGTTCGCGCCGCGGATGGTGGAGAGGCTGAAGACTCTGCCGGAGCTGCGGGACGTGGCGAGCGACCAGCAGGTGCTCGGGCTGCGGGCGCGGCTGGTGTTCGACCGGGACACGGCGGCGCGGCTGGGCATTACCGCGTCGGCGATCGACCAGACGCTGTACGACGCCTATGGGCAGAGGCAAGTGTCGACGATCTTCACGCAGTTGAACCAGTATCACGTGGTGCTGGAGGTGAAGCCGGAGTTCCAGCAAAGCCCGCTCGACTTGCGGAATCTGTTTATCCGGACGGGGATGAACCCAGCGGCCCCGGGCGCGGGGGTGGTCTCTGGTGGGTCGGCGGCGGCGCAGGTTTTCGGGCCGGGAAACGCGGCGGCTAGCGCCTCGGCGGCGGCTACGCTGACGACGGCGGCAGGGACCTCCTCGGCGTCGGCGATGGCGTTCCCCAACGGAGGGCAGGTGCCGCTGAGCGCATTCACGCGGATCGAGACGACGTCGGTGCCGATCACGGTGAACCACCAGGGCCAGTTTCCGGTGGTGACGCTGTCGTTCAACCTGGCGCCGGGCGCTTCGCTCGGGGACGCGGTGGACGCGGTGAACCGCGTGAAGGAAGACATGCACATGCCGCCGAGCGTGCAGGCGCAGTTTCAGGGCACCGCGGCGGCCTTTCAAGCGGCCCTGGCGAACGAACCGGTGCTGATCGTGGCGGCGCTGGCCACGGTTTACATCGTGCTGGGGGTGCTGTATGAGAGCTACATTCACCCGGTCACGATTCTTTCGACGCTGCCGTCGGCGGGCGTGGGCGCGCTGCTGGCGCTTCAGGTGTGCCACACCGATTTCAGCATCATCGCTCTTATCGGCATCGTGCTGCTGATCGGAATTGTGAAGAAGAACGCGATCATGATGATCGACTTCGCGCTGGACGCCGAGCGGAAGGAAGGGATGCGGCCGCTCGATGCGATTTACCAGGCTTGCCTGCTGCGGTTCCGGCCGATCATGATGACCACGATGGCGGCGCTGCTGGGCGCGGTTCCTCTGGCTTTCGGGACGGGAACGGGCTCGGAGCTGCGGAGGCCGCTGGGCATCACCATCATCGGCGGGCTGCTGATCAGCCAGTTGCTGACGCTGTACACGACGCCGGTGATTTATCTCTGGTTTGACCGTCTGGCACGGCGGTTTGCCCCGCACCGGGCGGGCAGCCGCGGGCCGGAGTTTGTGCCGGCGTCGCCCGTATGAACCTGTGCGAGCCATTCATCCGGAGGCCGGTGGCGACGAGGCTGCGGACGATCGCGGGGGGGCGGTCGGGCGCGGCGGCGCGCCGGTGTCTGCCGGTGGCGCCGCTGCCGCAGGTGGACTTTCCGACGATTTCGGTTCAAGCGGCACTGCCGGGCGCGAGTCCGGAGACGATGGCCTCGGCGGTGGCGACGCCGCTCGAGCGGCAGTTCGGACGCATTGCCGCGGTGACGGAGATGACGTCGTCGAGCACGCTGGGGTCGAGCAACATCACGCTGCAGTTTGACCTCAACCGGAACATCGACGCGGCGGCGCGCGACGTAGAGGCGGCAATCAACGCGGCGCGCGGGTATCTGCCGGCGAATCTTCCAAACAACCCGACATACCGGAAGGTGAACCCGGCCGATTCGCCGATCTTCATGCTGGCGCTGACGTCGAACGTGCTCGACAAGGGGCAGATGTACGACGCCGCGTCGAGCATCATGGCGCAGAAGCTGGCGCAGGTGCCGGGCGTGGGGCAGGTGATTGTGGGGGGAAGCGCGCTGCCCTCGGTCCGGGTGGATCTGAACCCGAACGCCTTGAACAAGTACGGCATCGGACTTGAGCAGGTGCGCGGGGTTCTGGCCTCGGCCAATTCGAACACGCCGAAGGGCCATTTTTCCGATGGAAAACGGATGTGGGAGGTAGGCGCCAACGATCAGATTTTCAAAGCCGTCGACTACCAACCGTTGATCGTCGCTTATCAGAACGGGACAGCGGTGCGGATTTCCGATCTGGGCCGAGCGACCGATTCGGTGGAGGACATACGGTCGTCGGGCTACGCCAACGGCAAACCTTCGATTCTGCTGATCATCTTCCGGCAGCCGGGCGCCAACATCATCGACACGGTGGACCGCGTGCGGGAGACGCTGCCGCAATTGAAGGCGTCCATTCCGCAGTCGATCGATATGCGGGTGGCGATGGATCAAACGGTGACCATCCGGGCGTCGGTGCACGAGGTGGAGCGGACGCTGTCGATTTCGGTGGTGCTGGTGATCCTGGTGGTATTCGTTTTTCTGCGCAATCCGCGGACTACATTCATTCCCAGCGTCGCCGTGCCGGTGTCGCTGATCGGGACGTTCGGCGTGATGTACCTGCTCGGGTACAGCCTGGACAATCTCTCGCTGATGGCGCTGACGATCTCGACCGGGTTCGTCGTCGACGACGCGATTGTGGTGATTGAAAACATCACGCGGTACCTGGAGCAGGGGATGGAGCCTTTCGAAGCGGCGCTGCTGGGAGCGCGGGAGATCGGGTTCACGGTGCTGACGATCAGCGCGTCGCTGATCGCGGTGTTCATTCCGATTCTGCTGATGGGCGGCATCGTGGGGCGGCTGTTCCGGGAGTTTGCGGTGACGCTGGCGGTGGCGATCGCGGTGTCGATGCTGGTTTCCCTGACCACGACGCCGATGATGTGCGCGCATCTGCTGCGGCACCAATACAAACACGGCTGGCTATACCGGATCACCGACCGGGCGTTCGACGCGATCGTGCGTGCATACGGATATTCGCTTTCCCTGGTGCTTCGCCATCCGGCGGTGACGCTGGCGGCGCTGCTGGCCACGATCGCGCTGAACGTGGATCTGTTCATCCGTGTGCCGAAGGGATTTTTTCCTCAGCAGGACAACGGCCGCATGATGGGAGCGATTCAGGCCGACCAGGACGTCTCGTTCCAATCGATGGACCAAATTCTGCGGCGTATGGTGCGGATTGTGGCGCAGGACCCTGGGGTGGACACGGCGAACGGGTTCACGGGAGGCGGCGGAGGGCCAGGCGGGAGCGCGTCGAACTCGGCGAGGATGTTCGTTTCGCTGAAACCGCTGGCGGATAGAAAAGCCGGCGTGGACGAGATCATGGCGCGGCTGCGGCCGAAGCTGGCGCGGATTCCGGGAGCTTCGCTCTACATGCAGGCGGCGCAGGACCTCCGGGTGGGCGGGAGATTCGGCGCGGCGATGTATCAGTTCACGCTGCAGGGCGATAATCTGAAAGACCTGAATCATTACGCGCCCCGGATGCTGAGGGAGCTGGCGACGATCCCGATCATCACCGACGTCAACAGCGACCAGCAGAACCGGGGCCTGGAGTCCACGGTGGTGATCGACCGCGCCACTGCGGCTCGTTTCAACATCTCGCCGCAGTTGATCGATGACGTGCTGTATGACGCCTTCGGGCAGCGGCAGGTATCGACGATGTACACGCCGTTGAACCAGTATCACGTGGTGATGGAAGCCTCGCCGGAGTACTGGCAGAGCCCGCAGGCGTTGAACCTGATTTATGTGCGCTCGCCGGGCGGGCAGCAGGTGCCGTTGAGCGCGGTGGCCCATTTCGAGCCATCGACGGCGCCGCTAGCGGTGACGCACCAGGGCCTGTTTCCGGCGGTGACGCTGTCGTTCAACTTGCAGCCCGGCGTCGCGCTGGGCGACGCGGTGGACGAGATCATGGCACGGGCGGGAAAGATCGGGCTGCCTCCGACGATTCATACGACGTTTGCGGGCACGGCGCAGGCTTACCGCGACTCGCTCGAAAGCGAGCCGCTGCTGATTGCCGCGGCGCTGGCGACGGTGTACATCGTGCTGGGGATGCTGTACGAGAGCCTGGTGCATCCGGTGACGATCCTCTCGACGCTGCCTTCGGCGGGGGTGGGCGCGCTGGTGGCGTTGATTCTGACGCGCACCGATCTGAGCATCATCGCTATTATCGGCATCATTCTGCTGATCGGGATCGTGAAAAAGAACGCGATTATGATGATCGACTTCGCCATCGCGGCCGAGCGCAATGAGAAGAAGAACTCGAGCGATGCCATTCACGAGGCGTGTATGCTGCGCTTCCGGCCCATTCTGATGACGACGATGGCGGCGATGCTGGGCGCACTTCCGTTAGCCGTCGGCTCGGGCACGGGCTTTGAACTGCGGCGCCCGCTGGGAATCACGATTATCGGCGGCCTGATCGTCAGCCAATTGCTCACGCTTTATACGACACCGGTTGTGTACCTTTACTTCGACCGGCTGCAGAGCTGGAGGCGGGCTCGCCGCGGGGTTCGCAGACGGCTGGAGCCCGTGGGCTCGCGGGCGTAGAGGCTCTCTCATCGACATGTCCCATACGAATCTCAAGCTCCGAACAGCCGTCCCGATAGCCGCGGCATGCCTGCTGACGGCATGCACCATCGGCCCGAAGTACCAGCGGCCGCCGGCGCCGGCTCCGCAAGCATACAAGGAGACGCCGCCGGCTGACTTCAAGGAGTGGCAGCAGGCGCATCCGAGCGACGGGAAGCTGCGGGGGAAGTGGTGGGAGATTTACGGCGATCCGGACCTGAACGCGCTCGAGGAGCAGGTGAACGTTTCGAACCAGACGGTGCTGGCGGCGGAGGGACTGTTCCGCCAGGCACAGGACGCGGTGCGGATCGCGCGGACGGACCTGTTTCCGACCGCGACCGTGTCGCCGAGCTATTCGAACTCCCGAAGCTCGGCTACGCTCACCACGAGCCCGTTCGGAAACCTCGGCACACGGAACACGTTCACGTTTCCGCTGACGGCGTCCTACACTCCCGACGTATTCGGCGTGATCCGGCGCAGCATTCACGGGACGCAGGAGACGGCGCAGGCTACGTTTGCGCAGTTGGAGAACGTGCGGTTGACGCTGCAGGCGACGCTGGCGCAGGATTACTTCACGCTGCGGGGCACGGACGGCGATCTTGATTTGCTGGACCGGACGGTGAAATCGTACGAGCAGTATCTGGAGCTGACCAAGAACCGGTTTACTTCGGGCGTGGCCTCGGGCGGGGACGTGGCGCAGGCGGCGACGCAGCTCGAGACGGCGCGGGCGCAGCTCATTGACCTGCGGGGGGGGCGGGCGCAGTTGGAACACGCTATCGCCGTTTTGGCCGGAAGGCCGCCGGCTGAGGTGGCGGTGCACGGAGGACCGATCACGATTGTTCCGCCGCCGGTGCCGGTGAGCGTGCCGTCGACGCTGCTGGAGCGGCGGCCCGACGTGGCGGCGATGGAGCGCCAGATGGAGGCGACGAACGAGCAGATCGGTATTGCGCGGGCGGCGTTTTTTCCGCTGGTTTCGTTGAGCGCGACGATGGGACTGCAGAGCGTGTATTTTTCGAAGTGGTGGACGTGGCCGAGCCGGTTCTGGTCGGTGGGGCCGCAGGCCCTTGAGACGGTGTTCGACGCGGGCAAGCGCTCGGCGCAAGTACAGGCGGCGCGCGACGCCTACGACACGGTGGTGGCCAACTATCGCCAGACTGTGCTGACGGGGTTCCAGCAGGTGGAGGATAATCTGGCGGCGCTGAGAATTCTCGCCGATGAAGCGGTGGCTGAGGACGCGGCGGTGAAGGCGGCACAGAAGTCGCTGGACATTTCCACGTATCAATACAAGGCGGGGACGGTGAGCTACCTGCAGGTGATCACCACACAGACCGTGGCGCTCCAGGACGAGCGGACGGCGATCGACATTTTGACGCGGCGCATGGTGGCCAGCGTGCTGCTGATCGAGGCGCTCGGCGGGGGCTGGGACACGACGCAGATGCCGGCGCGGGACGAGGTGGCGTCGAAATAGGCGCGAGGTCAGCCGGCCTTGTGCGCCAGTACCTGGAGGGCCAGCAGGCTGCGCGTGAGAATGCGTGATTCCGCGGCGCCGCTGGTCATGGGCTTGGTGTGTCCGCCGGCGTCGCATGCCAGGCCGGGAGGCAGGCGCTCGACGCGGTTCGGCTCGCCCGGCGCGGCCCGCGGACCGGTGCGCTCGATGCGGGCATAGAGGAAGCGGGCGCAGATGCGCTCGATGCGGGCCATCTCCTCGTGCTCGCGCGGCATGAGAGGGCCGTTCACCATGACCTCGACGAGCATCCGTGACGGATCCGGCATTCGCTCCAGCGTTCGGGCCAGTTCGGCAAGGCGGCCCGGCGCGGTGACGCTTTCATCGAAGCCCAAGCGGCACCAGCGAAGCTCGCCGACGGGGCGGCGGGCGATGTCGGGCGCGGCGCCGGATGCGGGCACCGAGACGAGGAGGGCGTTCCCGCTGTCGGGGTCGCCGAAACCGGCTGCTTCCGGAGTGCCCGAATAAGCCATGCGGGCCATGCCGCGGGTTCCGAACAGGGCGGTGGAGCGGCAGTGGCCCAGGGCCACGTAGTCGGCGCCCGTCCGCTCGGCGACGCCGGCCGGAATGAAGCAGCCGGCGTCTTCGGCGACGAAAGGGCCGGCGTTGCCGTGGGCGGCGACGACACGGATTTCTTCGCTGTCCTCGCGCGCGGGAATCCAGGCCGTGGAGTCGCGCCGCCCGGCCGGGCCGCGATGGGGGCATGGCAGGAGCACGCCGCCGGCGAGAGGCACCGGGGCGGGATCAACGAGGAGGGTGACGTTGGACGCGGTTCGCCACAAGGGGTGCTCCCAGACGCCGCCGGGTTGGGCCGGATCGCGGTCGCCGGGCAGCACGTAGGCCGGGCACGGGAGGCTCGCCAGCGTGGCTACCACGCGCTCCACGGCGCCGGCGCCGGGGGCGTGACTGTCGAAAGTGTCGCCGGCGATCAACCGAAAGTCGGCCTGCTCGCGGGCGGCGAGGGCGCAGACGTTTTCCGCGGTCCGGAGCCGGGCGTCCCGAACCGCCGCTGCCGCCGAACCCAATTCCTCCGTACGCATCCCAATGCGCCAATCGGCTGTGTGAATGAATCGCATATCAGGATTGTGCGGGAGGGGCTGGCTCAGGGAGAGAGCCACCGCGAAGAAATCCGCTCAGTACCGGGCGCGGGCGTCCGACAGGCGGCGGCGGACGGATTCGCGGAGCCACTCGGGGGCCAGAACCTCGACGTCGGGGCCGTAGCGAAGAATGTCCATGACGAGCTCCTGCGCGTTAAAAAAGGGCACAGTCAACAAGAGACGGCCGCCGGGCTCCCAGGCCTGGGTCTGGCGGGAGTGCCATTGCTCGGCGGCGACGTACAGAGCGGCGCCGGGCTCGAAGCGGAGGGTGGCAAGCTGCTCGGAAGGTCCGGCGAAGATGCCGTAGCCGGCGCCGAGGTGGGCGTCGAGAACGGAGGTCTCGACCTCCCGCGCCGGCTCCTGAGTGAGGGAGGCGGTCTCGATGGCGTCGACGGCGAAGCTTCGCAGACCGTCGCGCAGATGGCACCAGCCGTCGAGATACCAGTTGCCGCGGTAGAAGACCAGGCGCTGGGGCGAGACCTGGCGGTCGGTGCGCTCACTGCGGGAGCGGCCGTAATATCGCAGAGCGAGGCGCCGCCGCTCGAAAGTCGCCTGGCTGACGACGCGGAAGAAGCGCGGCTCGACGGGGCGAGACGCCATATGGAGGATGCGGATGCGGCGGCGGACTTCATCGGAGCGGAGATCCTGCTGGCCGAGAAGGCGCTTAAGGCGCTCGCGCAGGGGGCCGACGTGTTCGTCGAGCAGGCCGGGCTGAAGCTGGTCGATGAGGTCCTGCATGATAAGCAGGGCGTAGATCTCCCGGGCGGTGTACATGGGACCGGAGAGCTCGAAGTCGGCGGTGCCGGCGTCGCGGGCGAGCACGTAGCCGCGGCGGGCCGGGTCGTAGTCGATGGTGAGGCGGAAGCGGTCGCGAAGAAAGGCGAGGTCGCGCTTGAACTGCGCGGGTGAGATTTCCAACTCGTCGAGAAAGACTCGCCGGGAGATCACAGCCCGCTCCCGCAACATCTGCTGGATGCGCAGTACGCGCTCTGTCTGCCCCATGGCGAGGTCCGCTTCGTCATCTTACTTCGTTGCGGAGCGGTCCGGGAGCGGCTTTGTCCGGCCTCACCGGCTTGATCCGGATCCGGCTTGCCGCGTCCGCTACCATAAATACAGACAATGGATTCTGACAAGTTTGACTTAAAGCAGACCGTCAACCTGCCTCGCACGGACTTTCCCATGAAGGCGAATCTTCCGCAGGCCGAGCCGCGCGCTCTGGCCCGCTGGGAGGCGATGGGGCTTTACGGGAAGATCCACGAGGCGCGCGCCGGGCGGCCGCGGTACGTGCTGCACGACGGCCCGCCTTATGCGAACGGCAATATTCATCTCGGGCACGCGCTGAACAAGATCCTGAAGGATTTCATTGTCAAGATGAAGACGATGGAGGGTTTCGACTCTCCCTACGTGCCCGGCTGGGACTGCCACGGACTGCCGATCGAGATCAAGGTCGACGGACAGTTGGGTTCGAAGAAAGCGGCGATGAGCCCGGCCGACATCCGGAGGGCGTGCCGGCAGTACGCTCAGAAATACGTCGAGCTGCAGAGGGATTCGTTTATCCGGCTCGGCATCCTGGGAAGCTGGGGCGATCCGTACACGACGATGAGCGCGGCCTACGAGTCGGTGATCGCCGGGGCGTTCGTCGAGTTTCTCGACCGGGGATATGTTTACAAGGGCCTGAAGCCGGTGAACTGGTGCCTGAGAGACCGCACGGCGCTGGCCGAGGCCGAGGTGGAGTATGGCGACCACGCGAGCCCGACGATCTGGGTGCGGTTCGCGCTCAGTTCGGATGCGGCGGCGATCGATGCGGCGCTGGCCGGGCGCAAGGTTTACGGGCTGATCTGGACGACGACTCCGTGGACGATTCCGGCCAATCTCGGCATCGCGTATCATCCGCGATTCGAGTACGCGGCCGCCGAAGTGAACGGAGAAGTTTACATCGTCGCGGTGGATTTGTTGAAGGTGACGGCGGAAAAATGCGGCTGGCCGGAGCCGAAGGTGCTGGCGGTGTTTGCGGGCGAGCGAATGGACGGGGCGGTGTTCCGGCATCCCTTTCTGGAGAGGGACTCGCTCGGGCTACTGGCCGATTACGTGACGCTGGAACAGGGCACGGGCGCGGTGCACACGGCGCCGGGGCACGGCCAGGAGGATTATCAGACCGGGCTGAAGTATGGGCTCCCGGTGTTCTGCCCGGTGGATGCGGCGGGGCGGTTCTTCCACGCAGAGGGCGCGCCGGGGCGACTTCCGGAGGCGTTGATCGGGAAGACGGTTTGGGAGGCGAACCCGATCGTTGTGGAACTGCTTCGGGAACGCGGCGCGCTGGCGGGCTTTGAGGAGATCCGTCACTCCTACCCGCACTGCTGGCGCTGCCACCAGCCGACGATCTTCCGCGCCACCGAGCAGTGGTTTATCGGGATGGAGCGCAACGGTCTGCGCGAGCGGACGCTGCACGCGATCCAACAGGTGAAGTGGCACCCGGCCTGGGGCCAGGAGCGGATTTCGAACATGATCGCCACGCGGCCGGACTGGTGCATTTCGCGCCAGAGGGTCTGGGGCGTGCCGATCGTTGTGTTTTACTGCGACCATTGCGGTGAGCCACTGACGAGCAGAGAGGTGCTGGACCGCGTTGTGGCGATGTTTGCCGAACACACCTCCGACGTCTGGTACGAGCGCACTGCGAGCGAGTTGATCGGGCCGGGAGTTCATTGCCAGCGCTGCGGCGGCTCCGAGTTCCGCAAGGAAAACGACATCCTCGATGTCTGGTTTGACTCCGGGGCCAGCCATCTGGCGGTGCTGAATGAGCGCTATGGGCTTCCCTGGCCCTCGGATATGTATCTGGAAGGGGGCGACCAGTATCGCGGGTGGTTCCACAGCTCGCTGCTGATCGGGGTGGCGCTGAAGGGCGGCGCGCCGTACCGCGCCACGGCAACGAACGGATGGACGCTCGACGAGCAGGGGCGGGCGATGTCGAAGTCGCTGGGGAACGGCATCGAGCCCGAGGATATCATCCCGCGCTACGGTGCCGACGTGCTGCGGCTGTGGGTGGCTTCGGTTGAGTTCACCGAGGACGTGACGCTGTCGGAAACCATTTTGACGCGGTTGTCGGAGGCTTATCGCAAGTTCCGGAACACGTTCAAATATGCGCTTGGCAACCTGCACGGCTTCGATGCGGCGCGCGACGCTGTGCCGGCATCCGAGCTGCACGAGATCGACCAGTGGATTCTGCTGCGGCTGGAGAATCTGACGTCCCGGTGCCGGCAGTGGTACGACGAGCTGGCGTTCCACAAGGTGTATCATGCGCTCTACGATTTTGTGGCCACCGATCTGAGTGCGGTGTATTTCGACGTGATCCGCGACCGGCTGTATACTTCGGCGCCGAACTCGACGGCGCGCCGGGCCGCGCAGACGGCGGTTTATCGAACCGCATACGCGCTGGTGCGGCTGCTGGCTCCGATCCTCAGTTTCACGGCCGACGAGGTATGGAGTTACTTCCCGCTGCCGGCCGGCGCGCCGCCGAGCGTGCACATAGCCGAGTTCCCGGCGCCGGAGGAGGTGACCGAGGGGTTCACGGCCGCCCAGCGGGCGCGGCTGGCCAACTGGGACCGTTTGATCGAGATCCGCGACGTGGTGCTGAAAAGCCTGGAGGGCGCGAGGCGGGATAAGCTGATCGGGGCGCCGCTGGAAGCGCGGGTGCGGCTGGCGGCGGGACCGGACACTTACCCGCTGCTCGATGAGTATCGCGAGCATCTGCCGGCGCTGTTTATCGTCTCCGACGTGGCACTGGAAAACGGCGTCTCGACGCTCAGCGCCTCGATCGAGCGCGCCGCGGGGGCTAAGTGCGAACGATGCTGGAAGTATCTTCCCGAGGTGGGTGAGGACGCCGAGTTTCCGACGCTGTGCCAATCCTGCCGCGCCGCGGTGCGAGAGATTCTCGGAGCGGGCGCATGAAGCTTGCCGGCTTTCTGCTGGCCGGCGCCGCCTTCGCCGCCGACCTGGCGACCAAATACCTGATCCACGCGCGCGTCGGACTTTACCAGACCATTCCAGTGGTCCCGGGCTTCCTGAACATTGTGCACGCGGAAAACCCCGGAGTCGCCTTCAGCATCTTCGCCGACTCGCCCGGGCCTTGGCGCGACATCCTTCTCATCACGCTTTCCTCGGCGGCCGTCGTGTTCCTGGTGTTTTTGCTGGCCTCCAACGTCTCCTCGAACACCGGAGTCCGCGCCGCGCTGGCGCTCATTCTCGGCGGTGCGCTGGGTAACCTCTGCGACCGCCTGGCTCATGGCGCGGTTACCGATTTTGTCGAAGTCTATGCCGGGCCGCATTATTTCCCGGCCTTCAACGTCGCCGATAGCTGCATAACCGTCGGCGCGATTCTGCTGTTCCTTGACATGTGGCGCGCCCGAAAAGGCGCCCCCGCGGAGACCAAGCGTGTTTCCTAGACTCTTCAGCATTGGCTCGTTTGCCCTACCCACCTATGGCCTGCTGGTGGCCCTCGGCTTTCTGGCCGGACTTTCGATTACGGTCAAGCTTGCCCGGCGCCTCGGCCTGCCCGCCGAGACCATAGGCAATCTGGCCGTTTACTGCGCTCTGGCCGGGCTGGCGGGCGCGAAGCTGTTCATGTTCCTTTTCGACTTCGATGTCTACTGGAACGATCCGGCGCGGATCTTTTCGCTCGAGACGCTGCAGTCGGCCGGTGTCTACCAGGGCGGCTTTCTGTTGGCGCTTTTGGTCGCCGTCCTTTACCTTCGGCGGCATCATCTGCCGTTCCTGAAGACGGCCGACGTGTTCACGCCGGGCCTTGCTCTCGGGCACGCCATCGGCAGGCTGGGCTGCTTTGCGGCCGGATGCTGCTGGGGCAGCCCGACCAAGGTTCC
>VFSW01009309.1_pt1 | contig 14038 bp, 17 predicted proteins | sample 5358111 | NCBI WGS metagenome assembly VFSW01 (sample SAMN11554181, study PRJNA540505) | mine drainage metagenome | isolation source: sediment from site ElyBrook_90M | place: USA: Ely Copper Mine, Vershire, VT | collected 2017
ATCATCGGTCACGATCTGCCAGAATGACCGGTCACGTTGGGCCAGAATACCCACTTGTCTTCGCTTTCAGCACCGGACCAGTCGCGAAAGGTCTTCTTGACCAGCGACTGGAACTCACGACTCTCGACTCGTTCCGCGATCTTCTCGTTCTGAAGATCTAGGCGTGCCATGATCTCAATGACCGTGGCCTCCTTCTCCCGAATCTCTTCTTCGAGCATGCGGACCCACTGGACAAAAAACTTATTTACTTTCGCTTGCTCTCGTTCTGACCACGCACCGGCTATAGCGGAAAGAAGGCCGCCAACGACGGGAACCGCTCCGCCTGCGACCTGTAGCGCACCCCGTATGGCCTTCCCAGCTTTACCGTCGTCAGGACGTTCGGAACCGTTGTCAGGGAAGTCTGTAGTCATGAAGCCCTCTAACGCCCAGATTAACCGGCAAAAATGCGGCACATTTCTGTCCGCGTTGAACCGCCAGTTAGGCGGAAGGTGGATAGGTTCGACAAGTTCGCAGCACCTGCGTTAGATTCGACTTTTCACAAAAGTAGAACAGGCTTCCTAGTAAAGTGTGTGTGCAGTCATTTGTCGCCACAGTAACTTGCGATCAAGTGGCACACCTTTGAATATTACTTGCCCAAAAGTATTATCCACGATGCGGCGCCCACCAATGCCATCAACATAAATGTGGACATGGATACCTTGTTCTTGCGGACGATCAGCTGTCCAGACGACTGCCGGGGTAGACGACCAGATTTCAAATTCATGATCGGCATACTCATCAATATTTATGGTTCGATCTGGCGTGATGTACGCATTGCTGTTGTTGAATTGGTCATGAAGTGGTTTTAGAGGCGTTGATACGATCTTACCGTCGCTCCAAATACTATCGTTGCCACAATTGCCGCAAAAGTGCTTTGCATGAGGTGTGGTTGCGAAGCTACCAAGATCGAGGTGCGGGTAGCCGCATTTCTTGCATGTAATGCAGGACATCTTCCTGCCTTCTTCTAGAGATCGTACAAATTCAAATGCGGCCGGGGGTGTTACTTGAATTTGAGTGATTTCGTGATTTGCAAATAGTCCAAGGTCCTGATTGTATGAGCAAACGATTGCATCGTAGTCTCGGTCAAGAACTTTTTTGTCTATACCTGAATATCGTTTGTGAATATGAATTTTAGGAGGACGTGGTTCAATGGATTGCGTTGACATCGCTGGTGGAAGCGAGCACCAGATGCCAATTTCCTCGAAATCATTGAACTCTACAACTACTGGATCAACCACATAACTCATTTCCATCGTGTGGTTGCTGCAAGTCACCTCCCCAGACTCTGGAAGTGCGGCAATATCAGCTTTTGTGCCCCAGTGAATTTGATGAGTTTTGCAATACCAACGTCGTGCCCCATTTCTAAACTTTCCACATGGCACTACATGGCATGGTAGAACTGCATTGGTTCCCACTTTCCCATCAAAGCTTCCAAAAACCTCCTCCGAGCTTACCGCGATATTGCCAATAGTTCGGCCTGGTGCCCAACATACTGCTGCGGTTACGGAATACGTTTCATTGGCGGGTTCCATTTCTTCTTCATCAGAATGCTTGCGAATGAAACTCTTCTTGGCCATTCCAGTGCCAGGATTCGACCATTCACATTCCCAGACTTCAACTTTTCCGGTTTCTGGGTTGAGTTTTCTTGAGTAAAACATCTGTGTTCTCTATTTGTGTTGCCTAACGTTTGAAATCATCGGTCTGCGCGACTTTTCTCGCTGGTTTGGTGGATTGTTGGGTTAGCCCGCCAGTTTCAGCTTACTCCACCTGATGGGCGCCCGGTATGGTGATATAACACGAGGGACAGGTCATGGCAGGTATGCGCTTCTGAAAGATCACCCGATCCTCTTCGTCGCTCACCACCACAACGCTGTTGTTCGAATGCAGATCAATTCCGATAAACTTATCCATGCTGGCCTCCTTGGGTCACAGTGGGTTCGCACCTTGACTTTACCCCCGCTGCTACTACTATGCAGCGAGGAGGTCGGCTGCATGATTATCATCCACATGCAATTGGCTGTCCCCGGTAAACTACGAAAAGCAGTATTTTGAACGGCTCACGAGCGTCTAGATAATCGGGAGCGATTCAGAGAGGTGAGAACATGAAACGAATCATTCTTTGCGCCGACGGTACCTGGAATGAACCTGAAAGACGTGACAAAACAACCTGCCGTCCACAACCCACAAATGTACTCAAAGTTGCACGTGCAGTTTTGCCACGATCAAGCGCTGGTGTGGAACAAGTCTTGTATTACCACGAGGGTGTAGGTACATCAGGCTGGGTAGATCAGTTTTCTGGAGGCGCGTTCGGCAACGGTATGTCAAAAAATGTCCGCTCACTCTATCGTTTCCTCGTTTATAACTTCGAGCCCGACGATGAACTCTATCTGTTCGGCTTCAGCCGCGGGGCATTTACGGTGCGTACACTGGCGGGTTTCATGCAGAAGGTCGGTCTGCTGCAGAAAGGAGACGAATATTACACCGGAGAAATGTACGAGCTCTACCAATCGAGTACGGCGAGTAATTCACCTAGATGGCAGCACGCATTCCGCAACATCAGGCTAGCGCGTCCGTGCCCGCCCATTAAGTTTATCGGCGTTTGGGATACCGTCGGCGCATTGGGCGCGCCAGGAGCGCTCGGGTATATTTTCAGCCGGAATAAGTACAAATACCATGACATTGGGCTCAACCCGTCGATCCATCATGCTTATCACGCACTCGCAATCGACGAACGACGGAAACTGTTCGCGCCCAGCCTCTGGACAAAGCCGCCTGGCTGGAATGGTACATTAGAGCAGGTATGGTTTGCCGGTGTACATTCGAATGTCGGTGGTAGTTACAGTCCCGATGGCCTGGCGAACGAAGCTCTGCACTGGCTTGTCGAGAAGGCGGAAATGCTTGGACTCGAATTTGACAAGTCCTTTCTGGCGCATTATCTCCCTTGCTTCAACTCGGTACTTAAAGATTCGATGACCACTATGTATAGAGTCATAGGACCGCATATTCGTCCGATCGGGCAACAAATCGTCGATGGGGAAGCGATCCACCAATCGGCACTCGACCGCATGAACCTGCCCGCGTGTCAGTATGACCCGCAGAATCTTCAAGACTATATCAATATTGGAGCGACACGCGTCACGAACACCCAACGGATCCCCCGTGGTACTCCCTGTCCGCCTATGCCTTGAAAGCCCGCTGTCAATTACAGGGCGCCATTCCCTGTGTGCTGTTGGCGCTTATGTGATTTTGACCCACGCACGCGTATAGATTCTTTACACAGCATTCGTGGCCGCGTGGCGGAACTTGGTAGTCAGAAAGTCATCGCCAGCTCGACGCGTTAACAAGCAATGCGGCTCGTCCCCAGCGTTGGTCGCGTAAACGTGCTTTGCGACTTGGTTATAGGCTTGAACAGCCCTAGAATGTGGATGATCGTATTGACTGTCTACGCCAGCACTGATAATCACGGTGTTCGGCTGGACATCAAGTATGGTTTGGGCATGCGTCCCCGAAAGTGCACCGTGGTGCGCGGCTGACATTACATCGGAGGCCAAATTGTCCCCAAATAAAGCGCTGATAGTAGCCCAGCGATCAACCTCGGTGTCGCCGGTCAAAAGATATCTAAAGCCCGCTGAACCGATTCCGGTAATCTTCGCGACGATGCTGCAATTATTGGAACTATCCATATCCTCAATGTGAGGAGAGAATAACTCCAATGAAAAATTTTTCCCGAGCCCTACAATTTCTCTGGAATCGAGGCGATCCAAACGGACAGAATGGCGTGTTAGCGGCCGCTCGCCATTTGCCCGAAGCTTTTCATTACGATCGATGTGATTGAATACTTCGGACGCGCAGTCCGTATCCTTAAAGTATTTGGGGTACATGATCCAGTCAGGCTGAAAATGCGTCAAAATCCATTCCACTCCGCCAACATGTGCGTGGTCGCTGTCGAACCCTGTCAATATAAGTCCCCGGACTCGCGTCTTGCGAAAATAGATGTCGAGACTCTGCTGAATCTCCTCCATAGTGACATCATCCCCTTCCGGCATATGAGTGTCGACGATGACGCCCTCGCCGCCAATACGCAAGCCCACGAGTTCGCCCTGCCCCACATAAAATGTCACAACATCCATCGCCGTCACCCCTAGTCACTAATACTTACTAAACCTCGCCACGCTGTCTCTCATAAAGAGCGACGTTGCACGCACGCTCTACTGAAATCAAAGCTAAATGGCAGGAATCGAAACCTTTACCGCTAAGCGTATTCACAGCATCGGAGAGTGCAAGTGGCGCCTTCCGGAGTGTCAGTGCATATTCTGCCATCCCATCTTTCAAGCGTTCGACGACAACAGCTTCCACCTTGGAGCCATCGATAAGATCGATGGGGCCGCGCCAATAGACTCCAAGCTCCTTGGACATGAACACTTTGACACTCGGGAAAAAATGCGAGACGACATCTTGGTCGTACACGCGATTTTTTTTCAACGTATCAGGCGAACTATTCCCTTCTGTTACGACATCGGTGCCTGCGCCGGTAGGCCAAACAAGCTGTGCGTCAACAAATTGTGTCGCAGAAGGTGGGATTTCATAGACTTTGGGGTCACCTCTGCGGAATAGGTAATTTTTGAAAACATATCTTTCCAACCCCGTCTTGCGCGGCTTTTTTTCGACTACCAGGAGTGCGTAGAAGAAATCTGTATTATGTTGCTTGTGTTCAACAATTCGGCGGTATGTCGCGATATCTCCATCGCTCAGGTGATGAAGGCCGTTGACATGGTGCGTATGCCAGTTTCCGAGATGTTCGATGGATGGCACTTGCTCTTCTACTTTCCGAAATACATTTTCTTGGTACGAGCCATCCTGCATGAAGTACGTGGCTGTTCGTTTTGCGCTCGGACCAGGTTCGATTATCCCGGTCACTGTAATCACTAGCTTTTCATCGTTTTCGGAATAGGTGCCCAAGATCCGGCCACCAGTTTCGTCGGCGTCAAATCGATCGCACTCGTCAAATACGACCTCCAGCGCATTTTTTGGAATTACAACGCGAACGTCTGTGGTCTTAGAAAACTTCGTGGAGAACATCATTGCAGGGCCTCACTGTTGCAGACCTTACAAGCGCTCTGTTGCGTCAGCGCGATGCGCTGCAACTCAAAATGCTTTTTGAACGGGGGTACGGGCCGATTGCCCCACACGACATAGTTGTGTTCGATCGGCTCCAGATTTTTTGGCCGTGTAGACAAACCCCGAGCAATTGTGTCAAGCACATATCGGGTGTGGAAATTCGTAATGAATCCTATATCCACGTTCAAACCGGGTGAGTCCTTGATTTCGGCAACCTGCAGGCCATACATTGCGTTTCGCTCTTCGTCGCTGACCAAGTCGATTTCGCGAACTCCTTCCCTGTATTGGGTACGCTCAAGTACCTGTTCAAGGCAAGCAAGGCAGCCACCGGTGCCGGGTCGATATGCAAATACCTCGCCCCCTATGCCGCGAGTGAATACACGTCCTACAACAAAAGGGGTCCCAGTCCTTACACACGCCTCATTCAGGCGATAGCGAGTGCGATCGTTATCGGTGGCAAGTACTACCACTGATACTTCACGAAGTCGCGCGTCAATGTCTGGGCATTTCATCAAGTCGAGGTCGTTAAGTTCAATGTTTATTGCCGGATTGCGATCACGGAGGACATCCTCCAGAGCCTTAACCTTGCGCCATCCAACATATCTCAGGCCGCACACATGGCGAATCACGTTTTCCTCGCCAAGAGCATCGTTGTCGTACAAGGAGAAATCTCGGATGCCAGACATGGCAAGTTGCAGGGCGACTTGGCCGCCGCCGGAACCACAGCCAGCTATTAAAACCTTTGCTTGACCCATAAGACCGATGTCGTACAGGCGTTCGATGCGCTCGAAGAGGCGGCTATTCGTCATTTTCTACTCCAGGTATCGGCCACTGTCCCATTTTCTTCCAGACCTCATAGTGTTCAAGCCAGCGTCGAGCAAGACTCAGTGCTGATGCAGCCGTGTGTTTCCCCGGATTCCATGCACTCATCACACCAAAGATGCACAGCGCTCCATCAGCCCATCGATGCGGGGCATTATCATCGACTGGGCGCGCGTAAATGCGCGGGCAGGCGTTTGGATAACCGTTTGGTAACACAATGGTTATGCTAACGTCCTCTTCTTTCATTTGACTCTGAAACACAAACGCTATCTCCCTTTCGTCGGTTACTGTTGCCTGTGGCTGTTCGCCGTTTTTCTCAAGCTCCTCGATTTCATTTGCAATGCGTGATGGCGAAATGTCTGGGAGAAAGACGGTTAAAGGCACAAGGCATGCTTTGCGCTGTCCATTTCGCTCAATCAGAAACGCTTCGCCATTGTCGGCAACGCGATCGAGGATTTCGCCTGGTCGGGTGCGCAGTTCGGTCATTGGGAGCAGGCGGAAGTCCAACATGATTAAACGTGACTCAACTGAGGACCGGGCCACCTACCTTTTTGAAGATAGACGTCGTGTTTGTTCAACCAGACTGCGGCTTGGTACAGCACGAACTTGAGGTCGTGTAACCCGGGATTCCAATAATTGGGGTGCATGTAACAGATATTCCCGCCCTTATAGCGGTGCATCCAGTGAGAAACCTCAGGCTTCAAGACTGCAATTTTCGGCATCTCCGATGCGTAGCCGTCGAACGAAATCGACAGCAAATAAATCTGTCCTACGGAGGTCTGTAGGGCAGCTTTGACATAGAGCCCGCCCGCGCCCGTGGGATACGCTTCGATATTCGGAAAGTGTTCTGCCGCTTGTCTCATTTCCCGCTGAATACGCTGCACGTCCATTACATCCACCTAATTTGTAGCGTATTCGCCGCCCAAGTTTTCACGCATGGTGAGAGGCTTGCGGCCGCCGCGTTCATGGTCCGAGGTTTGGCCTTTGGCCCTTACCTCGCCGTTGGGGAGAATTTCGATTTCAACTTCGTCCTCTTTATCGAGTATGGCCTCCAATTCCGAGAGGCTGGGTCTAGTACTCATCCTATGACTCCTTATGATAATCAATTTATCGTATGACCACACGATCGCACGATCACACTATCGCATGGGCTAAGTGTAAATGGGATGAGTAAATTTGTAAATAAAATATTAAGTCCCATAAATTCAATGAGTTATAATCGACTTTTTTTACGGTGTCAATCAGAAATTGGGAGTCATCCAGCTACATGCGGACCGGTCAGATATTTTCCAAGCGCTTGCCAAGGAGAACGAGAGACTTAAAGCCGAGATGCTGGCGCACGACAGGTTAAAGAGGTTCAGCACCTAGAGACCGAAGGTTGGCCGTCTGCTTTCTTGGACCCTGAATGGGCACGCAGCCGCCTGTCAGGTAGGCAGCCTGATAATTGCCAGTGGCCGCTTTGAAGTAATTATGAGTGGTAGGTTTGCCTAATTATGGCGATTATGGGTGGCCACATTAGGGTGTAATACTCAGTTAGAAAACCCTGGGAAACCGCGCCAGTACTGGGGTGTTGACGACCCCCACAAAAAAACATATGTTGGACCATGAAAAAACAAAACCGCCCGAAGGCGGCTTTGAGTGGTGGTTGATCTTTTTTGCCTTGGTGGTGGAACTGGTAGACACAGCGGTCTTTAAAACCGACGCCTCGCAAGCATGTGGGTTCGAATCCCACCCAGGGCACTTTTTAAGAACAACCGTGGGCTAAATATAACCTTCACCAAAGCTTTTTAGCAAGGCTTTTCAACACTCTTTTCAACACTCTTTTCAACCCCTTTTGCAAACGCTTTGCTAAAGGCTATTTCCGCCGGCAGATATCCCCATTTTTCTGTGCGCCCATTCCCATGTGTAATACCTGTATTTGTGCCTCACTAGTTTAGATTTGAAATCCCTAATCAATCAGTTAGAGAGATGCTGGTATGGCACTATCCCGTCATCCATAGTGATCACCATGTCGGACTGGTTATCGGCTGAGGTCTTCCCAAGAGCTATCGCATAACGTCCGCTTAGAGGCCTAAGTGCCACGAATTCCGGCCACTTAACGGCTTCATGCAATTCCCATAGCTATGTCTTTTTACATATTGCACGCTTGGTTATCAGGTGATAGTGTGCGAAAGACTCGGGGCATAACTCGGCAAAGATAGAGTCATAATCATATGGAGCCGAGCATCACAACCCCAGTTTTCTAATTGGCTTTTTTCTCCGTTCACAACATAGCTTGCAATTAATTTTTTGGAGGTGACATGAGCAAAAAGGAAGAGGTTGTGTTGAAAATATCGGTTTCCGGAACGGAAATAAGGCTGGAAGCCAACCCGAATCAGCCGTTGCAAAGCCTAGTCGAAAAAGCTCTGAAGGACGCAAAGGAAGCAAGTGATCCAGCTCAGTGGGGATTCTTCATCCAGAACGGCGCCGTGATGGTCGCAGTCGATATGGCTATGAAAGCCAGTGACGCATCAGAGCAGTATGACATCCTTTACCTGAACAAGAAAGCTGGCATTACAGGATGATCGCCGACCCGTCCGTCTCAAGACGGAAGTTCGAGCGTGAGGTTGCGGCAGCGCTGGAACACAAGCCTTTTCACGAGCAGGGCGTCTGGATATTGCGCACGGAATATCCTATTGTCTTTGCCGCCTTAATAACAACCCGAAATGTGCCGGTCCTGCGCGGCATCTTGTGCGGTGTGCATATCGACTTCACAGATTTCGATGTGCGACCTCTATCCGTAAGGTTTGTGGACCCCTTCAATGAAATGCCATTAAATTTCGAAACGTGCTGGAAATTCACGCGGTTCAGTCCGATGCCGCTACTGCCTGGCGAGGCTACCGGTCCACAACAATATGAAGCGTTGCCGATGCTACAGGCGTTTGACGCGAATAAACCCTTTCTGTGCCTGCCGGGAGTACGTGAATATCATGACTCCTCTGCCCATACCGGAGACTCTTGGTTCCTTCACCGCAAGAAAAACATGCTCATCCACATCCTAACCATCCTGCAGCAATTCGGCTCGAACTCCGCCGCATGTCAGATACAGATTGTACCAACCATCGTACCCGCCATTTCAAAATGACAGATTTCTCAGACATCCAAGCAGTCATGGTACCCCGCGAAGTCCTTGATGACGGACAGGCATTTATGCGCGCCACCGGCCTCCGCGGAAACGAAGGCATGGTTCTATGGGTTGGCAAGAAAGATGGGCCGACATTTCAGGTAACAAACCTCGTCATCCCGGAACAGAGGGGCGTCAGGACATCTGATGGTATCTGCGTGATCGTTGAGGGGCCGGAGCTTGCCAGGCTGAACATGGAGCTTTACAAGGGGAAATTGCAACTCATTGCACAAGTACACAGCCATCCAAGTGCTGCCTATCACTCGACAACTGATGATGAATTCGCCGTGGCCACCCGGATCGGCTGCTTCTCACTGGTCGTACCGGATTTTGCCACGCGGCCATTCTCGTTTGCGGAGACTGCGATATACCGGATAAACAGTGCCGGGCAATGGCTCGATGCTCCCAGCAGCCTATTCCATATTGCCGGGGAAAACGGATACTATGGCGCGTGCTGACTATTTCGATCGCGCGGTACAGGCCGCCTTTCATGTTCTCAACGACTTCGACCAGCAGGTATTCCTCGAAAAGGTCGATGCACACCCCGTAGCATTGGCGTTCGACTCCCACGCCCTGACTTTAGAGGGCCTGGCTGCTCTTGACCTCTCTATTCGTCTCATTGCGCGCTTCTACCATAAGATCGCTATCGTACCGCTGGATCGCGAAGGCGGGGATGTTGCCATGAAGCTCAAGACCATAGCAAAGCTTATCAATCCGAAGATTACCATCGCATCCCGATTTGCAGGCGCCACAGATGTAATCGTGGTCGGTAAAACAGTCCCTACCGATACTGGCAGCGCCTTCAAGTATTTTATCGGCTCGGACGGCTGGATAGCCCGGTTTTCTCGCTCGAATCCGGTCGGCAGTGGCAGAAGCGATAATGCCCTCGGTGCGGGAGTCGCAGCCTGTCTTGCCGCATCGAATATCTTCAGGCGTATATTCGCTGATGCAAAATTGGACAACGACATTGCGTTCTCCGTACTCGATATGGATACCACCGCGAAAGAGCCGCGTAATCCCAAGCTGAAAAAGGTCGATATCGGGGATACCTACCTTGTCGGGGCTGGCGCAATCGGGCACGGATTTCTTTGGGCGATGTATGGGTACGCCAGCATGGCGGGAAAACTCACGGTCATCGACCATGACAGTATCGACCTCTTTAATGTCCAGCGTTACGCGCTTACTGGAAGGCAAAGCGAAGGTTCCAAGAAAGTGGATCTTGCGGCTGACTTCCTGTCGGGACGCAAAGAGCTTCGTGTAAAAAAATTCTTCGGGAAATGGGAGGATTTCGTCAGCAGCCTGTCGGAAGGAGACTGGTCATTCGAAAGGGTTGTGTCGGCGCTTGACTCGGCCAAGGACCGCATAGAGTTGCAAGCGGCCTTGCCGAAATGGATTGTGAACGGCTGGACAGGCGATACTGACGCCGGTATATCGCACCATAACTTCATCAACCATGCCTGCCTTGCGTGCCTTTACATGCCCTCTGGTGTGGTAAAAGGCGAAGATGTGATAATCATGGAGGCGCTGGAGCTTCCTGCCAATATGACAATGGAAGTACGCAACCGGCTGGAATGCGGCACCCCGTTGGAACGTGGTTTTCTCGAATTCATCGCACAGCAAAAAGGCATCGATCCTGCAAAACTAATTCCATTTGAGGGTAAGCCGCTACGCGAGCTTTATACAAAAGCCGTATGCAGCGGGGCGGTCATGGAACTGGCCACCGGCAAAAAAAATGTTGTGCGCGCCGAGGTCCCCATGCCGTTCCAGTCCACGCTTGCCGGGATACTGCAGGCGGTCATCCTGATTGCGCATGCTGCAGGAGAATCGACTATTCCTGGGTTCACCCGCATCGACCTCATGAAGCCATTCGTGGGAGCGAGATCTGGCACAAGTTGGAACCAAGCGAAGCATCCGCGCTGTTTTTGCAAGGATGAAGATTACAGACAAGCTTACAATGAAAAATATATGTGAATTGAAGGATATTCTGTACCAGTAGGAAATTTCGTCTACTATCTCACACTGATCGGACCACTGATGGAACCACCAATAATCCACAATGGCCATCCATCAGTAATGTCTGCAACCGGTTGTGGTTTCAACCGGTCAATGCAACACACTAGAAGCTGCGTAAGCAGAAGGAGTGTTGCAAATGAAGCAAAGGCCGCGGATTTATTACACTGAGAACCAGAGAGCCCTGATGTGGGACCGCTGGGAAAAAGGTGAATCCCTTTTCAAATCGCGCAGTTGTTTGATCGAGGCAATTCTTCGATTCACCGCATTCTGGCCGAGACAGGGGGGATACGTCCGGCGCAACGTTGCCGTTCGACATTAGCGCTGACGTTAGCCGAACGAGAAGAGATATCACGTGCTGTGGTGGCCGGTCACTCAATCCGGTCGGTGGCAGCGCGACTTGGGCGAGCGCCGTCCACTATCAGTCGAGAGATTGCGCGCAACGGTGGTCAAGGGTGCTATCGGGCAAGTGGGGCCGACCAGGCGGCGTGGGATCGGTCACGTCGGCCTAAGATCTGTAAACTGGGTGCGAACCGAACGTTGGCAAACATCGTGGCAGTTAAGCTCCAAGGCTTTTGGTCGCCGGAGCAGATTGCCGGGTGGCTTAAGCTGACTTACCCGGACGACGAGACCTATCAGGTGTCACACGAGACGATCTATCGCAGCCTCTACATTCAAGCCCGTGGTGTCTTGAAGAAAGAACTGCAGCAGCATTTGAGGCGTACGCGAGCCATACGCCGCTCGCGCCATCACACACAGAAAACAGACAATCACGGCAGGATTAAGGACACTGTGTCGATCAGCGAGCGTCCGGCCACGGCTGATGATCGCGCTGTACCTGGTCACTGGGAAGGTGACCTGCTATGCGGAAGCAACAACAGCCAGATTGCGACCCTCGTCGAACGCCATACACGCTACGTGATGCTGGTGAGGATTCCAATCAAGAATACCGAGACAGTCATCAACGCGCTGATCAAGAATGCGCGTAAATTGCCGCAGGAACTCTACAAATCGCTGACATGGGATCGAGGAACAGAGATGGCCGACCACAAGCGATTCACCTTGGCGACCGACATACGGGTCTATTTCTGCGATCCTCAGAATCCGTGGCAGCGAGGAACGAATGAGAATACGAATGGACTATTGAGGCAGTATTTCCCCAAGGGAGCAGACATTTCGAACTACTCGCAAGCTAAACTAGTCGTCCCTGAAAAACCCATTTTCTCAGCCTGCGTTTTGTAGACTGAACATTTTGTCAGCCATCAGCTGGTTGATGCTGATGCGGAAACGGGCGCACAAAAGCGCCAGTTGGCGCAGGATCTTACGCAGGTTGTGACCGGCACCGCACAGCAGGGCATTTATTGCATCACCTGCGACGCCTTTCAAGAAGTTTCTCCCCAGCCGCCCGTCGTTCTTCATGTGCCCGATTAACGGCTCCACCGCATTGCGACGCTTGAGCTTTCTTCGGATCGCCACCGTCACGCCGCGTTTCGCTCCAGCAATCCACACCCTGGCATCATGTGCGATGCCGTGTCCGCGATAGCCTCGGTCCACATACGCTTCCTTCGGTGCGACACCGGTCAATCGTTGCGCCTGTTCCAGCGATGCCTGGAGCGTGTGTCCATCATAAGGATTGCCAGGCAGTGATTTCATGCCCACCACAAAGCTCTCCTTGCTGGTGCTGACCACGCCCACCTTCACACCAAACTCGTAAGGCTTGTGTGCCTTGCCCTTGGCAATGCATTCCACTTCGGGTGCATGCACGCTGTACACCTTGCCCTTGTCGTGACGCTGCTGGGCGTGAATGCGTTTGGCAATCTCCAGTAGCCGCTGCAGCTTGGGGTGTTCTGCCTGCACATGGGTAACCTTGCGCTCCATGTCTCGAATCACGCGTCCCAGGTAGGTCCTGAGCCGCTTCTGTTCCCGTCTTGCGCGTTGCATCTGACGGGCATGGGCATAACGACCATTCCTCATCAGCGCCCGTTTCGACACGCGTTCGTAGTTCTGGCGCAGCTCAATCCCGGTTCGCTTCGCCATCCGCACCAGGGCGCCTCGTGCCTTGTGATACAGCCTGGCATCTGTGGGAAAGGCAATCGCCTTGTCCTGCACCGTGGTGTCCACGTTCACTACCGCCAGTGATGACTTCGATAGAGTCTTTGTTTCAATTCCCGCCAACACCGTGAGCCCCAGCATAAACTCGCAGCCTGCCTCTCCAATGCGGTCACGGAAGCGCGTCATCTGGCTGGGGTTGATGGGCATCTCGTGGCGGAAGTACTCCTCGCCACAAAAATATTGCCAGTAAGGGTTCTCCACCCAGCGCTCCACCACCGTTTCATCGGATTCGTTGAAGGCGTGCTTCAAATAATGCAGCCCCACCATCAGCCGGATCGGAATGCCTGGGCGGCCTTCCTCTGCGTACAGCCCGCCAAAGCGTTCTTCCACCGCAGGCCATTCCACCTTCCCGGCCAGTCGATACAGTGGGTGGCGCTGATCCAGCATGGGTTCCAGTCGCAACCGGAACAGGTCGTCGCCATGACTGCGTTCCTGTTTTTTTGGCTTCATAAATCCACCAGAAATTAGGAGGTAATGACCCCAATTCTGGCAAATTCAGCACCCCTTGAATAGCCCATAACACCAATATCTATGCGGGCTTCATGGGTATTTCAGGGACGACTAAACTAAATGCCGTGGCAAGGCAATTGAATAAGCGCCCAAGGAAAACATTAAACTACAAAACGCCCGCTGAACGATTCAGCCAATATGTTGCATTGACCGGTTGAAACCGCAGTCAACACCAGTCATTGCCCGGGGCCAACGCCACCGACGGCAATGGCCGAACTCCAGGCATAGCGCTGATCCTGTCCAACGTCTCCTATGGTGGCTGCT
>VFSW01009310.1_pt1 | contig 14036 bp, 13 predicted proteins | sample 5358111 | NCBI WGS metagenome assembly VFSW01 (sample SAMN11554181, study PRJNA540505) | mine drainage metagenome | isolation source: sediment from site ElyBrook_90M | place: USA: Ely Copper Mine, Vershire, VT | collected 2017
TCTTCAACTCGTGCGTGACGGCGTTGATGAAGGCGTCGTGTTGTTCGTTGCGGCGGATCTCTCGAACGAGAAAGATCGTATTCAACACCACGCCGCCGATGATCACCGCCAGCAGCAGAACGCCGAAGAACAGCAGGATGCCCGTGCGCCAGTTGAGCAGCACCCAGCCGACGTACAGAAGAATGGAGACGGCGATCAGCCCCGCGCCGAGCGCGATGAAGAACGCGATCGACTTCCGCCGGCCCGCGACCACCATGATTTCAGCTTATGCGACGGCCATGCGCCGCGTCTCGATGCGCTATGCGGCTTCGCGTTCCGCGGCGAACGGGGCGTCGATCTTCGCGACCTGAACGTTGCGCGCAATGCCGAGCGCCCGCATCAGCTTCAGCGTGATCCACGACAGATCGAGCTCGTACCAGGCCAGCCCGTGACGCGCCGAAACGGGGTGCGCATGATGGTTGTTGTGCCAGCCCTCGCCGAAGGTCATGAGCGCCACCCACCAGTTGTTCCGCGAGTCGTCGCGCGTGGCGAAGCGGCGGCTTCCCCACATGTGCGTGGCCGAGTTGACCAGCCAGGTGGCGTGGAGGCCGACGACGACGCGCAGGCACACGCCCCACAGCATCAGCGGCAGACCGCCAATGGCCAGAAGCAGCACGCCGAGCCCAACCATCGGCAGCCAGTGGTAATTGTTCAGCCAGACGTAGTATCGATGCCGCGCGAGATCGGGCGCATACTTCGACATCAGGCGCGTGTTCGAGTGCTTCGACTCGCCGAACAGGATCCAGCCGACGTGCGCCCACCAGGCGCCGTCGCGCGGCGAATGCGGATCGCCATCGTGGTCCGACTTCTGATGGTGAATGCGGTGCGTGGCGACCCAGAAGATCGGCCCGCCCTCGAGCGTCAGCGCGCCGCAGAAGGCGAAGAAATATTCTAGCCCCAGCGGCACCTTGAACGAGCGGTGCGTGTGCAGGCGATGATAGCCCAGGCTGATGCCGAGGCCGGTTGCCACCCAGTATAGGAACGCGGCCACGGCCAGGTTCCGCCAGCTAAAGCAAAATAGGGCGGCGACGGCCCCAATATGAAAGAGCACGAGAACGACGGTTGTGATCCAGTTCATCTTTCCGGTGTCGTGAAAGCTAATTGTGTCGGTGGCCAAATCGTCTCCCTGAGTATCCGGTCCTCAGATTCCAAACTAGCAGGGGTTGCACCGCTAGTTTGTAAGAGTTGTGTAATTTCAATGGGATACGAGGCAAACTCAGGGGTTTACTGCAATCCGGATCGAAGCTCGGGGGGATCAACCGACGTATTGCACCTCTTCCTCGAGGTCCAGGCCGAAGCTCTGCTGAACGCGGAGCTTCAGTTCGGCAATGAGGTCGCGGAGCTCGGCCGCCGTGCCCGCGCCGGTGTTGTAAATCAGGTTGGCGTGGTAGGTAGCGACTTCGATGCCCCCGCGGCGGAGGCCCTTCGCGCCGGCTTGTTCGAGGAAATACGCCGCTGGGACCTTCCCCTCGCGAACGACAGCCGCCGGGACGCGCGCGTGGACGGAATCGGCGAGTTCGTCGAGAATCAGGTTCTTGAAGATGCTTCCGGCGCACTTCATTTTGGGCGGATACTTTTCATTGCGGATGGCGAGGATGCGGCCGGCCTCGGCGCGCAGAGTGGCGGGATCGGCGGAGCTCAGGCGCAGCGAGGCGGCCAGGATCACGCGCTCCTTGCGCTGTTTGAAGCTGCTCTCGCGGTAGCGGAACCGGGCCCCCGCGTTGTCCATGCGGCGGAGTTCGCCCTGGTCGAGGAACAGGATCGACTCGACGCTCTCCGCGATCGAGTGGCCGTAGGCGCCCGCGTTGCCGTAGACGGCTCCGCCCACCGTGCCTGGGATGCCGGTCATCGTGTGCAGGCCAGCGAGGCCGGATTCGATGCCGCGGTCGACGAGAGTCTGCAGGTCCGCGCCGGCTTCGGCGACGATGAGATCGGGCTCGGGGAGAGAGATGCGCCGGGCGGCGTAGCGGAGGACGAGACCGTCGAAGCCCGCGTCGGAGACAATGAGATTCGAGCCTCCGCCGACGACGATGGCGTCGAGGCCGGCCTGGGCGGCGGCGGCGAGCGCCTGGCGCAGGGCCTCCGAAGTCATGGCCTCGGCGTAGACCCGGGCCGGGCCGCCGATCCCGAAGCGGGTGCGCGGGCCGAGCGGCTCGTGCTCGAGCACGGTCAGGCATTCGATGGCGCGAAGTAGCGGGATCGTCGCGGCGGCGGCGGTCATCATTTTAAGGTAACAAGGGAGGGCGCGTGGCTCCGGCATTCGATGGGTTTCCCGAAGATGGCTTGCGGTTCTTGAAGGCGCTGAAGCGCAATAACCGGCGCGATTGGTTCCAGCCGCGGAAGGAAGTTTACGAGACGCAAGTGAAGGCGCCGATGACGACGCTCGTCGAGGCGTTGAACGCGGATCTGGCCAAGGTTGCGCCGGATTATGTCACGGACCCGAAAAAGGCTATCTTCCGGATATATCGTGATACGAGGTTTTCACATGACAAGACGCCGTACAAGACTCACATTGCCGCCGTGTTCGGCAGGCGTGGCGCGGCGGGCCATACCGGCGGGATGCTGTACTTTCACGTGGCGCCCGATCACGTCGAGATCGCCGGCGGCATCTATCATCCCGGCCCGCCGACGCTGCTGCGCGTCCGCGAGCATCTGGCCGCGCATCACGCAGGGTTGCGCAAGCTGCTCGCGAACGCCCGGCTGCGGAAAATCATGGGCGAGCTGAAGGGCGACGCGCTGACCCGCGTGCCGAAGGGCTTCGCCGCCGATCATCCGGCGGCCGATCTGATCCGCATGAAGGATTGGATTCTCGACATCGAGCTGGAGCCGGAGATGGCGCTGAGCCGGACGCTTTACGACGAGTTGCGGACGCGGTTCCGGCTCATGCTGCCGTTCGTCGAGTTCCTCAACTCGGGTCTGAGCGCCGCGCCGCCAGCGGTGCGCGCCAGCGAGCTGCTTTGGTGAGCCGTTAAAGCGCCTGCGCGGCGCAGACGCCGGACGCCCAGGCCCATTGAAAGTTGAAGCCGCCGAGTTGGCCGGTGACATCGACCACCTCGCCGATGAAGAACAGGCCGGGGACGCGGTGGGCCTCGAAAGTCTTTGCGGAGAGTTCGCCGGTGTCGACGCCGCCCGCCGTCACTTCGGCTTTGCCGTAGCCTTCATCGCCCGCCGGAACGATCTCCCAGTTGTGAATGCGCCGCTCGAAGGCTTCGAGCGCGGCGTTGGTCCAGCGCTCGGGCGCGTTATGCTCGAGCCAGCGCGCGGCGAGACGCGCCGCCAGGACGGTGCGCAGGGCCGCGCGGGCAGCGGTCACGTTGCGCGGCTGGTTCGCTTCACGCATGGCGCGGGTGAGATCGGCATCGGGCGCAAGGTCGATCGATATCGCGCCGCCGGGCCGCCAGTACGACGAGACCTGGAGAATCGCCGGGCCGCTCAGGCCGCGATGCGTGAACAGCATCTTTTCGCGGAACGACGCGCCGCCGGCGGAGGCGGTGACTTGCGCCGAGACCCCGGCTAAGTCCGCGTAGCGCGCGCTGTCTTCCGGGCCGAACGTGAGCGGCACAAGCGCGGGCCGTGTGGGAATGACGCGCAGGCCGAACTGGCGGGCGATCGCGTAGCCGGCGCCGGTCGCGCCCATCTTCGGAATCGAGAGGCCGCCGGTTGCGACGACGAGCGCCGGAGCGCGGTATTCCGCGCCGGCCGTGCGCACGACGAACGAGGTGTCGCGGCCGATCTCGAGGACTCGCCGATTGAGGAGAACGCGGACGCCGCGCGCGGCGCAGTCGCCTTCGAGCATTCCGGCGATGTCGTGCGCGGAGTGGTCGCAGAAGAGCTGGCCGAGGGTCTTGTGGTGGTGCGGGATGCCATGCGCCTCGACGAGGGTTACGAAGTCGGCCGGCGTGTAACGCGCAAGCGCGGCCTTGGCGAAGTGCGGATTCGAGGAGAGGAAGTTCGCGGGCTCGCAATGCAGGTTGGTGAAATTCGCGCGTCCGCCGCCGGAGATGAGGATCTTCTTCGCGGCGCGCTCAGCGCGTTCGAGCACGACGACGCGCCGGCCGCGCAAGGCGGCTTCGCGAGCGCACATCAGTCCAGCCGCGCCCGCGCCGAGCACGATCGCGTCGTAGGCCGGAGTCATCGGGGTCCATGGCCGCTATAATAGCGATGTGACGCCGTTTGTTGGCATAACGCTGCCGGAGCCGGAGGCGAACCCGGCCAGCCTGACCGGGAAGGAAGACCGGCTGCTGGAGCGCCTGAAACAAATGGGCCGCGTCATCGTGGCCTATTCGGGCGGCACGGATTCCGCGTATCTGGCCTGGGCCGCGCATCGCGCGCTCGGCGAATCGGCGATCGCCATCACGGCCGATTCCGAATCGATCCCCGAGTCGCACAAGCGCGACGCCGAGGCCTTCGCCCGCGAGCAGGGCTTCCGTCACGAGTACATCGCGACGCTCGAATTCGAGAACCCCGATTACGTCCGCAACGATCCGGACCGCTGCTTTCATTGCAAGGACGAGTTGTTCACCACGCTTGCGAAGGTGGCCGAAGGGCGCGGGATCGAGCACATCGTGTACGGCGTGAACGTTGACGATTTGGGCGACTACCGGCCCGGACAGCGCGCGGCGAAGCTGCATGGCGTCGAGGCGCCGCTTGTCGAGGCCGGCCTCACCAAACGCGAGATTCGCGAGCTGTCGCGGCGCGCCGGCCTGTCGACATGGGACCGTCCGGCGGCGGCGTGCCTCAGCTCGCGCGTGCCATACGGGACGGCGGTGACGCGCGAAGTGGTCAAAACCGTGGAGCGCGGCGAAGAGGAGATCCGCGCGCTCGGCTTCCGGCAGTTTCGCGTGCGCTTCCACGGTGAGCTGGTAAGGATCGAGATCGCGCCGGCAGAGCTCGATCGCGCGCTCACGCCGGAGATGGCGCGCGCTTTCACGGCGATCTTCAAGCCGCTCGGCTTCCATTACGTCACGCTCGATCTCGAAGGCTACCGGCAGGGCTCGCTCAACGCGGCGCTGCGGCAGCCGAACGGCGGCTCGCCAGCCGGAGCTTGAGCGCGGGCGGCATCACCGAGTCGATCTCGACGCCGGGCGGAAGGTTGAGGTTCGAGCCCGTGATGGGGAGCGAGAGCGCGCCCGGTCCGGCGCGGCTCAGATCGAAGCGGGCCACGGTTCCCGATAGCGACGCGGATTCGATCAACCACGAGCGCCCGCGCAGCGCGACGTCCAGGCGGTCCCCGGATTCGGTATCGATGTCCATGCCGGCCGGCACGTTGAGAAACACGATTGGGACGCTGAGCGTACGCACGGTGGTGCCGCTCGAGGTGAAGGTCAGAAACCAGATCAGCGAAGCGAGCCCGGCGGCCGAGAGCTTCATGCGGAAGTTGTTCGCGACCGCCGCGCGCAGCCGCGTGGGCCAGGGTTGCTCGTCGCGTTCGCGCAGCTTGCGGAGCCATGCGGCGAGGGCTTCGGCGCCAGGCATGCGGCGGATCTCGCGGCCGCGCATGGCGGTCACTTCGCCACGCTCTTCGCTCGCGACGAGCACGGTCGCGTCGCAGCGTTCCGCAAGACCCATCGCCGCCCGATGCCGCGTACCGAAGTAGAACGGCACGTCCGGCCGCTGGGTGAGCGGCAGAATGACGTTCGCCTTCATGAGCCGCCCGCGCTCGCAGACCACCGCGCCGTCGTGCAGCGGGCTGGACTTCTGGAAGATCGCTTCGAGCAGGGGATGCGAGATGGAGGCATCGAGTTCGACGCCGCCGTCGGTCATTTCTCCGACCCGATCGTCGCGCACGATGACGACCAGCGCTCCGATACGAGCTTCGGCCATGCTGAATAGCGCGCCGGCGATGGCGAGATCGGCCGGCTCGGGCGGCGGTGGACGCCGGGCAAAGTGGAACGCCGCATCGAGCCGGAGAAACGCGCGCCGCAGCTCCGGCTGGAAGACCACCACAAGCATCACAACGGCCAACAGCGCCGCGCCATCGAGCACCAGGCTGGTGATGATCAGATCGAGCTGCCGCGCCAGCAGCGACAGCGCATGCAGGCCCAGCACGCTGAGCGCGATGCGCATCGCCCGCGCCTGGTTCGCCCAGCGCAGCACCAGGTAGAGCGCCACGGTAAGAACCACGAAGTCCGGAATCGTCCGCCAGAGGAGCGCGCCCACTATCTTCCAGTGTAAGTGGACGCGCCGCGCAGGTTTCCGGTCCGCCCATCGAGGCGGGCGGCTTGTAATAAACTTTGAGGGATATGAAACGAACCTTCGCGCTCGCTCTGTTGGCTTGCACCGCGGGCTTCGCCGCCGACCTGGCGACGACACCGCCCATGGGATGGAACAGTTGGAACCGGTTCCATCGCGAGATCGACGACGCGACCGTCCGCGCCATCGCCGACGCCATCGTTTCGACCGGCATGAAGGACGCCGGATACATCTACGTCAACATCGACGATACCTGGGAGGGCACGCGCGACGCGCAGGGCAATATCCGCTCGAACGAAAAGTTCCCCGACATGAAGGCGCTCGCCGATTACGTGCATTCGAAGGGGCTGAAGATCGGCATCTATTCTTCGCCGGGACCGAAGACCTGCGCGGGCTTCGAAGGCAGTTATCGGCACGAGGAGCAGGACGCGCGCACTTGGGCCGCCTGGGGCTTCGACTATCTCAAGTACGACTGGTGCAGCGCCTCGCGCGTGTATCAACAGGCCGACATGCAGGAAATGTACAAGAAGATGGGCGACGCGCTGAAGGCCACCGGCCGCCCGATCGTCTTCAGCCTCTGCCAATACGGCCTCAACTATGTCTGGAAGTGGGGCCCGTCGGTGGATGGGAACCTGTGGCGCACCACCGGCGACATCTCCGACAATTGGCGCAGCATGTCCGAGATCGGCTTCGACAAACAGACCGGCCTCGATAAGTTCGCCGCGCCCGGACACTGGAACGACCCAGACATGCTCGAAGTCGGCAACGGGATGATGACCAGCGAAGAGTACCGCACGCACATGAGCCTCTGGGCGATGCTTGCCGCGCCGCTGCTCGCCGGCAACGATATCCGCACCATGAGCGAGACGACGAAGGCGATTCTCATGAACCGCGATGTCATCGCGATCGACCAGGACGCGCTTGGCGAGGAAGGCCATCGCGTCTCGCGCGCGGGCCAGACCGAAGTATGGATGCGCCATCTCGAGAACGGCGATCTGGCCGTGGCGCTGTTCAATCGCGGACCGGACGCCGCGAACGTCACCGCGGACTGGAGCAGCCTGGGCTTGACCGGCAAGCATGAAGTGCGCGACCTCTGGGCGCACGCAAGCAGTGGCGCGCGCGCGGACTCGTTCTCGGCCGATGTGCCGGCTCACGGCGTGGTGATGTTGCGCATCGCGAAGTAGCGGCCGCGCGGCGCGATCACACCGGCGGAGGCCGGCGGCGATGCCAATCCGTCGCATTCTGGAACGCCTTGCCGGCGTGAAGGAGCAGGTTCTCGGAGAACGGCGGACCGCAGAACTGGATCGCGACCGGCAACCCATTGTCGAAGCCGCAGGGCAGCGATAACGCGGGCAGGCCGGCGAGGTTGCCAGCCGGAATGAGCGCGCCGAGGCCGGGCGCGGAGGGAGGCGTGGCGCGCGCGCCGGCTGGCGGCCCATCGAGCGGCCTGTCCACGGGCGGCGCGGCGCCCAGGCGCGACGGGGCAACCAGCATCTCGCAATCCGAGAACAGATCGTGCATCGCCTCCTGCGCGAGCCGCCGCACGCGCATGGCCTTAAGATACTCGGTGGCCTTGATCTCAAGGCCCGCTTTCAGCCCCGCGATCTGCCGCGCGTCGGCAAGCTGCTCGACGCCTCCGCTACGGATGAGCGGCTCGAAGATGGACGCGGCTTCGGCGCCGAGGACGGTCGAGAGAATCGGACCGTATGGGAAGTCAGGCAGTTTCTTCTCCACCAATTGGACTCGGAGCCCGCGCACCGATTCGAGCGCCTGCGCGAAGGCGGCGCGCGCGCCGGGCTCGGGGTGATCGGAGAAATCGGCCGGGGCGTAGCCGACGCGGATGCCCTCGAGCGGGTGCGGGTAATCGGGCTGATAGTAGAAACTATGGTTCGCCGAACCGGGATCGTCTATGTCGCCGCCCGCGATGACGTGAAGGATGTAGCCGCAGTCCTCGGCCGAGCGCGCGATCGGGCCGATTTTGTCGAGCGTCCAACTCAACGCCATGGCGCCGTGCCGGCTGACGAGGCCGTAGGTGGGCCGCAGTCCAGTAACGCCGCAGAACGCGCTGGGCGTGAGAATCGATCCCGAGGTCTCCGAGCCAAGCGCGAAGACAACCAGCCCCGCGGCCACCGCAATCGCCGAGCCGCTCGATGAGCCGCCCGACCAGCGCGTCCTGTCCCACGGATTGAGGCCCGGCCCGGTGAGGGAGGCGGAAGCGAAATGGTAGGACGGGCCGCCGGCCAGCTCCACCATGGCGAGTTTTCCGATCAGCAGCGCGCCCACGCCATCGAGCTTGCGCAACACCGTGGCCGTCTCTTCGAAGGTCTGCGTCGCGTAGGGCTTCGCGCCCCATGTCGTCGGGTAGCCGGCGAGGCTAAGCAAGTCCTTCGCGCCAAACGGAATGCCCTGCAGCGGGCCGCGGAAGCGCTCGCGACGAATATCGCGGTCGACGTCCTTGGCCTGCTTGCGCGCGCGCTCGCCGAGCGGTAGCGCCAGCGCGTTGTAAGCGGGCCCCACGCGCTCGAGCCGCTCGCCAAAAGCGCGGGCAACGTCGACGGCGGAAATCTCGCGCTTGCTCAGACGCGCGTTCAACTCGCCGATGGTCGAAAAGAACAGTTCCTCCGAGGCGCCAGCCATAGCATTCGTTCAGGCGCGGAACGTGCAGGCGGGCTCGGTCGGCATGGGAAGTTCGAACTTGTCGAGAGCGGCCGCGGAGCGTTCCAACTGTTGACGGGCCCGATCGAGCTCGCTCCCTTCGAAGGCTGGGGCTGGTTGCGTGGATTGCGCGGCGATGGCCGGCGAAGCCGCCGCGAACATGGCCCACTCGCGCCGCGTCAGCCGTGTCGTCATCTCTCCAGTCTACGCTCCAGCGCCGTGCGTCTGGCTCAGGGCCTCGATCGCGGCCTTCTCCATGGCGGCGCGCGGCGCGGATTCGCCGGTCCAGATCTCAAACTGCAGCGCGGCCTGCTCGATGAACATCTCGACGCCGGGAATCACCTCGCGCTTCTGCTCGCGCGCGCGGCGAAGCAGCAGCGTCTCGACGGGGTTGTAGACCATGTCCAGAACTACGGACGCCGGAATGTCGCCGTCGAAGAAGCACTCTTCGGTTCGGGGGAACATTCCCAGCGGCGTCGCGTGTACGAGAGCGTCGAAGGAGCGCCCGGCAAGCTGCGCGGGAGCGATCGCCTCGCCGCCGCAGGCCTTGGCGAGCGCGCGCACGCGGTCGATGTTGCGTCCAACGATGGTGAGCTTCGCACCAGCTTCCGAGATCGCGTACGCCGCGCCGCGCGCGGCGCCGCCATTGCCCGCGAGCAGCACCGAGGCCTTGGCCAAACGCAGGCGTTTCTCGAGCGGCTTCAACACGCCTTGCGCGTCGGTGTTCGCGCCGCGCCACTTGCCTCCCTTCCTCCACACCGTGTTCACCGCGCCGATACGCCGCGCCAGCGGATCGACGATATCCAGGCAGCGCAGAACCTTCTGCTTGTGCGGGATGGTCACGCTTCCGCCCGCGACGGGGAGCTCGCGCGCCATCGCGAAGAAGTCCCGCAACTGGCCGGTCTTGACGAGGAACGGCAGATACACGGCGTCCATCCGGCGGGCCTGGAACGCGCGATTGTGAACGAACGGCGAGATCGAATGGCGGACCGGATCGGCGATTACGCCATAGATGCGGGCGTCGCGCGTGAACTTTCCCAAACGGAACTCCTGCCGCAGCCGGCGCGACGAGATCTGCCCCGGCGCGGTGCCTTCGGCCGATCGCGGCGCCGCGTAAGTGAACAGCCCCCCGAAAGCCGGCGACAGCACGCGCGTGGGGAAGCCCGCCTCGCCCATGGCCAGCACCACCACGGGCGCGCGTATCGCGCCGCGGGCCATCGACAGAACGCGCAAGTTATCGGACGGCTTGCGGGCCGTGGTGACAATCTTGTAGGCGCCGGCCGGGACCTTGCTCATTCGCCGCAAGAGAGCCTCGACGGACGGCGTCCCGTCGTAGTTGTGGTAGGAGACAATGACAAACGTCGTTCCGCGTAGTTCCTCGATCTTCGCCGCGGAGTTCTCGGCGCTCTCGATCTCGACATCCACCGCGCGCGCGCCGGCGGCGACCGCTTCGAGCAGGATCCGGGCCTCATCGGCGATACTGCCGTTGAACTTGCCGTGATTCTGGTGACGCCGGCACGTGGCCAGAATCGCGCAGCCCGGGAATTGTTTTAAGAACGCGCGCACGACCCCTGGGCCTTCCGACGGATCGGCAAGATGGTCCAGCCGGAACTCGAGGAATGTCTCGCCGGCAAGGGCCTCGACGCTTGCGTGCTCGATCAGTTGCCCGGCGGTGGGGAAGCCGAGCGCGATGCAGACGGAAGGGAAGGAGGGCCGCTCGGACATGGCGGGAAAGCCCACTCAGAGTAACACAACCATGACTACCGCGATCAACTTTTCGCCACTTCCGCTCCGCCGGGCGTGGCGGAGGCGCGTTGTTCCCATTCCACGCGAAGCGCTTCGGGGGCCGATGTCTCGACCCGGCCGCAGCCCTGAGCGATGGCCGACAGCGCGTCCTCAAGCGACGCCAAGGGCGCGCCGGCCTTGATTCGCAGCCGCTCGCGGGCATGCGTCTTCCAGACGGGCAGCGAGTCCAGCGAGCCAACGCTTACGTAGTCGCACCCGGCGCGGCGAAGAATGCGGCAGATGAGCATTTGCAGCTCTTCGGTGAGGCCGCTGGCCGGCGCGGAGACCTTCAGCACGGCGCCGGACTCGCGGCACGCCTGCGCCATCTGAAGCAGCTCGGCTTCGAGGTACTGAAACTGGCGCGACACCAACTTACTCAGGTTTATCGGCGTTTCGATTTCACGCGCTCCGCGGCGCAGCAGGTCACGCGCCGCGTACAGCTTGCTCGCAGTCGTTCCAAAGCCGTATGGATAGTCCACGACCGAGCCCACCGTCACGGCGCCCGAGGCGGCGCGCAAGGCAGCTTCGACATCGGACGGCCGCACGAGGACGCAGGCGATCCCGGCGCGCGCCGCGGCCGCGCAGCCGCGCAACACGCTGTCTTCGGTCAACTCCGGCGCAAGCAGCGAGTAATCGACCCACTGTGCGAACTGCTCGTACGTCTCGAAGGGTTCCATCGTTCAGGGGAGAGAAGGGAAGGAATGCGAAGGGATGCGGGCAGAGGCTCGCGCTGGCTACCGGCGGCGGCGGGCAGGCGCGGCGCTGAGCCCCAGCTCGCGCAGCCGCGCCTTCGATTGTGTGGCGGCATCGGAATCCGGATACTTGGCGATCACCAGACGGAACTCTTTCGCCGCCGCGTCCCGCTGGCCGAGCTTCAACAGGCTGTTGCCCTTCATGTAGTGGGCGTCGCCGGTCTTGTTGTTCTCGGTGTACTGCTGGATCACCGCGTCGAAGCCCTTCACGGCGTTGTCGTAGTCGCCCTTCTTGAAGTAGATGTCACCGACGTAAAACTGCGCGTTGGGGGCGAACTGCGTGTTCGGAAAGCAGCGGGTGTAATCGCTGAACTCCTGCATGGCGAGATCGTAGCTGCCGGCGGTGTAGTCGCGGCGCGCGTTCGAATAGGTCGTGTCGGCTTGCATGGTGGCCGGGCACGCCGCCGGCGCCGCGCCGGAAGCCGTTCCGCCTGGAGCGGGCGCCGCTCCTGGAGGCGCCGCCGGGTTCGAGCCGATCTGCATCTGCCGCTGCAAATCCTGGAGTTTCGCGTCCATCTTGCCGATGCGGCCGTTCATGTCGAGGATCGTCTCCTTCAACTCCTGGAACGACTGCGCCATCTGGTCGAGCCTGGAATTCAAGGTCGCGATCGGCACGGTGGCCGAGTTCTGCAAATCCTTCAACGCGGACTGCTGCTTGTCCGCCATCACCGCCATCTGAGTGTTGGCGCGGTTGGAGCTGTCGAGCGCCTGCTGGATTAGCGTCTGCAGCGTGGTGAACTTCTCGGATTCCATCGATTGGATCGACTTCACCTGATCCTGTATCGTGGCGATGTCGCGCTGCATGTCGGCGAATTGCTCCTTTTTTTGCCCGTAACCCGCCGGGATCGCCAGCAACAAAACCCACAATACACGTTTCACGTTCATATTCCACTCCTCGGTCGTTCCGACAGAATTTTAGGCGGGCCACCCGCGGGCAGGCCCGCCTTCCATCCTCAGCTTAGCTGGATTGGCGGCTCGAGTTCATCAAGCCGCCGCGGGCTCACTGTCCGCCCGCGTTGAAATGCACGTGGCGATTCTTCTGGTAGCAGTCTTCGGTGGCGTCCGTGCAGACGGGCTTCTCCTTGCCGTAGCTGATGGTCTTCAACCGGTCGCCGGAAACACCCAACTGCACCAGGAAGTCCTTCGCCGCGTTCGCGCGCCGGTCTCCGAGCGCCAGGTTGTACTGCGCCGAACCGCGTTCGTCGCAGTTCCCTTCCACGGTGACGGCAATCTGCGAGTCGCTCGAGAAGACCTTCTTGAACACGTCGGCGTCGCCGGTTAGCACGGTGCGGGCATCGTCGCGAACATCGCTCTTATCGTAGTCGAAATACGCGTCCTTCACCTGGCTGTTGATAATCTCGACCGACGACTCGGTCGGCGCCGGCGGCGGCGGCGGCGGCGGCGTTGTGACATTCACCGTGACGGTCTCGCTGCTCGTGCCGCCGGGGCCCTTTGCCGTCAGGGTGTACGTCATCGTATCGGTTGGATAAACCTGGCGCTGGCCGGAGCTTTGCACGGCGCCTATCCCCTGGTCGATCGACATGTCGGTCGCGTTGCTAATCTCCCAGTGAAGCAACGCGGACTGGCCCTTCTGGATCGACGTGGGCTCGGCCGAGAAGGTGATTGACGGCTTCTCGGGCGGCGCCGGCGCGGGCGCGGGCGCGGCAGCCACGGGCGCGGGCGCCGGAGGCGGAGCAGGAGCTTTCTTCTTACAGGCGGAAGCAAACATCAGCAACGCCGCCGCGGCCAAAATGGCGCTGGCATTGCGCGCGTGCAAGGCAATTTTATAGCTCATCCGATTCATTTCTCCTTTTTACGTTATATCCGTAACTAGACATTAGTTCACCCCTTTGCCCCAAACCGGCTTCTCATTTACGCCCCGCGTGGTAAGCTGGCGCTGGCCGGTTCCGTCGGCGAGCATGGTCCAAATCTGATTGGCGCTGCCCCGGCGTGACGAGTACACGATATGCACTCCGTCCGGCGCCCAGTTCGGGTCCTCATTTCTTCCCACGCCATGAGTCAACTGCTGGAACTCACGCGTGCCAACATCCATCACAAAGATATTATAATTCCCTGGCTCGAATCCGCGCGTCCAGGCGAACGCGATGTGTACTCCATCGGGGTGCCATGAAGGATTCACGGCCTCGCCTTCCCCGGTGGTGAGACGCGAGGCGTCGAGCCCGTCGGTGTTCATCATGTAGAGCTGCGGCATTCCGCCGCGCCCGGACACGAACACATACGTGTTGCCCTTCGGGTTCATCTTCGGCTCCACTTCGATGGTGCGCGTGTTGGTGATCCGGCGCAAACTGCCGCCGTCGAGATCGCACGAGTAAATCTGACACGCGCCGCCCGACGCGGTCGAATAGATCAACAAATGCTGGCTGTCCGGCATGAAGCCGGACGCCGCGTTGAGCGACGCGCTCTGGTTGAAGAACGGCAGCCGCCGCCCGCTTTGGAGAGAGTACATGAAGATCTCCGGCCGGCCGTGCAGGTAAGTCGTAAAGGCGAGCCGCGTTCCATCGGGCGACACCACGGGGAACGTCGTGATCGAGCGATAGTCGGTGATCTGCTTCTGATTCGAGCCGTCGTAGTCCATCGACCAGATTTCCTTGT
>VFSW01009311.1_pt1 | contig 14036 bp, 10 predicted proteins | sample 5358111 | NCBI WGS metagenome assembly VFSW01 (sample SAMN11554181, study PRJNA540505) | mine drainage metagenome | isolation source: sediment from site ElyBrook_90M | place: USA: Ely Copper Mine, Vershire, VT | collected 2017
GGCCAAAATACCCGACCATGGGACTGGTCAAGGCGTCTTATGAGGTTTTCAAGAATGAGGGGGAGCTGGTGCTCTACTGCGAGCATTTGCTCACGGTGACCTATCGGGATCCAGCAAAGTCATTTCCCGGCTCGTCCGATCAATCGGAAGCTTGAGTGATATCTGAGAGGTCGCCAGAAGCTTATCGAGCTGGCGACCGGATTGATCTGCATGGAGTCCACATCCGTTTCGGTCCACCATTCGACCTCTTGCAGCTCGGAAGAGCCTACCTGGTCTTGATGATTGTGCTCGCAATACTCTCCGGCGTGATCACAGGAGGGAAGAGGCGCTGATCTCGCTGGGCCGGCAAGTGCGCCGCATCGCAAACAGTTCACGAAATTTCATTGCCACCAGTCAACTCTCACGAGTAGACTTTCGGCCCGGCCACATTTTGCATAAAAAATACATTTTCTCATTTGTAAAAGGAGAATTTCCATGCAGGACCCGGATATCCCAGTGCTCAAAGGATCTCTTGACCGGCGGCAGTTCGTCACCGCCGTCACCGCTGCTGCCATTGGAGCCGGCATCAGAATCCCGGTGCATGCCGAGTCAGTAAAGGCAAGAGAGATATTTCTGGTGCCGAATTTCCATCCAGCGAGTGGTGGATGGCTGACCAACTTCTCACGTGAGCGAGTCTATTGCGCCAACAGCTACCTCAATCAGCTGGATCGAGTCGGCGATGCCCCGAACTATAAGTTTCTCTTCTCCGAGGCAAACAATTTCATTGCCATCATGAATTTCAAGCCGGAACGCGTTCCAGAACTCAAGCGACGAGTCAGGGAAAAGCGCGTGGAACTCGTCAACGGATACTTCCTGGAATCAACTATCGACCTGTCCGGCGGCGAAGCGCTCGTTCGCCTGGGAATCGAAGGCCTCCGGTGGTACGAAAAGGTGGTCGGCATCCGACCCAGATACGGCTGGAACATTGATACATGCGGCGTTCACGAGCAGATGCCGCAAATCGCCACCGGGCTTGGCTTTGAGGCCATGGTTTATACGCGCAGGAACCCAACTGGAAAGTCGATCTTCTGGTCGACGTCGCCGGACGGTTCCCAAATCCTCACACTCTGCCCCGGTGATTACGCTGAGGCGAATTCCATTTTTACGACCAAACAGCCACTTGACCAGCAACAACTGAATGAGCTTGAGACGATTTTCGAGAAGAACGCAGACATCACTCCGGACGGGGCTCCTATCCTGGTTCTGGCCGGGTCTGGCGATTATTCCCTTGCGCCTGAACTGCAGTCTTACCCCACTTTGCTGTTGAAGCAGTGGAAAGATGCGCACATGCGGCATCCGATTACGTTTGCCACCTTGAGCGATTACCTTGACCCTGTTGTGCCGCGGATCCAGTCCGGCGCCATCTCCATCCCTACCTTCAAAGGTGGAACAGGTTATTCCTTCGACGCGTTCTGGATTGAGAACTACGAAGTGAAAAATCGTTTTCGACGTAGCGAGCAGAGGCTCCAGGCTGCTGAGATGCTCTCGTCCCTCGCGCACCTCAGCGCTCATTACACCTACCCGGTGCAGGATTTGAATGACTGCTGGACTCTGATGGGTGTGAACATGGACCGCAACACATTGTGGGGCTCAGCGGGCGGTATGGTTTTTGTCAGTAAGGATTCCTGGGATGTTCAGGATCGGTTTAACTGGGTAGATCAAACTACGGACTCGTCGTTTCATAGTGCCGTCAATGCAATTCTTCCGGCTGGTGAAGATATCGGCCTGTTCAATCAGCTCAACTGGATGCGCAACGATCCGGTCGTGCTCAACCTGCCTGCAGGTACTACCCTCTCTGAGGCGGAGAGCGAGTTGCTTCCCGATAGTACGACTCTCTGTCAGGTAGCCATGCCGTCCATGAGCGTTGGTGGCTGGCGACTCGAACGCCGGGCAGCCACACGGCCTTCGCGCATCGACATGCCAGGAAGCATTGAAACAAAATACTACTCGGTCCGCGTCGACCAATATACTGGCGCAATCACCAGCATCAAGTTCAAGAAGTCTGGACGGGAACTGCTCGCCAGACCTGCAAACGTTGTCGTTGCTGAACGCCCCGAGAAAACAGAGGTATCGCCGGCCGACTTCATGGCGCCACGCCCAGAGCGAGTTCGAATGGCAACCTCCAGTGACCACGCCTCAAGCGTTCAGCTATTCCAGGGGCCGGTCGCCTACACCATTGAGGTCAATGGCACGTTTTACGGTGGAGGAGCAATTCGGCGCACGATCCGCCTTTATCATCAAAGCTCCCGCATCGACTTCGAGACGGAACTCAACAACATTCCCGACTACACGGTGGTCGTTGCCGAATTCCCTCTCTCTGCAGACGTCAACGAAATACGTCGCGGCATTCCTTATGGCTTCTCGCATGGAGCATGGAGCAAACCAGATCCGAATCTGCATGGTTGGACAAAAGGCATTGTGCCCGCGGTTCGCTGGATTGATTATGGCCTCTCCGGCGGAGGTGGAGTATCGATTTTTGACCGGGGCGCCACTGGGCGCGAAATTAATGGAAGCACTCCCATCGTCTATCTGCTTAACGCACAAAACAAATATCACGGGTACGCTAACCCATGGCTAAGCGGCGAAGGACGACATCTCATCTCCTACGCGCTGTGCCCTCATGAAGAAAATTGGGGAGAGGCTCGTATTCCGCAAATGGCGTGGGAATACAATTGCCCGCCAATCCTCCTTGGAAATCGCGCTGTGCAGAGACCCCGAAGCATTCTTGAGACTTCTGACAACGTCATTGTGGAGGCACTGCGGTGCGAAACCGGGCATATCGAACTACGCATGGTTGAGTGCCTGGGCTACTCGGGCACGGCGACTATCAAGCTCATGCTGCCCCACAAGGAAGCAGCCATCACGGATTTGACTGGCAGGCAACTATCGGAACTGTCCAAATCCGAAATCTACAAGATTGACCTCAAACCTCAGCAAATCGTGACCGTCCATTTTGAAACTGCCATGACTCTGCCAGAAGCGGAGCCAGTTACCAAGTGGGATCGCTTTGTTCCCGAGCAGAAGCTGACTGCACTGCACGAGTACGATCCGGGACTCGTCGGACATCCTCCTTTTGGGAATGCAAGCAACACCTTCTAATCGGGGTGGGGGAGCATGACAGAACAGCGCCACGCTCCCTTGGCTCTTGATACCGACTGGTCCAGCGATTACCGTGCGATCCGGTCTTCAGCTAGCACGGTAATCTCTCACTTCGCATGCTGGGTCGCCAGGGCCGCCCGAATCAGTGCTGCCGCCTGATCACCCTGCATATCAGATCCTTTCGGATTGAAGTGAACGAGCCCTTGATCGTGATCGTCGTACAGGTCCTGATGCTTCAACATAAGCGCATTCTGCCGGTCGATCTCAATCCCCTTGGCCCTTACAAATGCTTCCGCAATCGAGTTCCGTTTGTCGATTCTTGCGTTGGTAGCACCATTCGGGTCGTCCAACCGAACAGGTGTGGTGCTGGCCCAAATCAACGTCGTGTTCTTTCCAGCAATTCCGTGCACCGCATGTAGAAACTCCGGGAATCCTGCCTCATACTGCGCTTCCGTGTAGGTCCACCCATGCATCCCGTTGTTGAAATGAATCACGGCGAACTGCACATCCTCCATGCGCGCAAACTCTGCAATCTCTTTCGGCAGCCTTGGATCTCCAACGCAAATCGAAGAGGCCATTAGGTAAACATTGGCGACCCCGAGGAGATCTTGCTTCACCTCCGGATAGTAATTACGCGAAATCGAATCGCCAAGCAGCAGAATGTTAGGCAAGCGCGGATTCGGCGGCGCGGGGCGAACCTCCCAAGTCCACTCGATCTCCTCGGGGATAGATTTCTCCCTTTGCGCAAATGACAACGTTCCACCTAATGCAGTCATCACGATTGCAATGGCTGCCAAGCTATTACGAAGGGCAAAAAGCCGCCTGGTCACGGACTCTTGCGGTTCTTCAGTTAATGCGATGGTGTTTATACGCCTCCGAGCGTAGCCGCTAAGAGTTTTACGAAAATTCATAACGCTACCTCGGAATGCAATCTATTACTTCTTGAAGTATTCATGACTCTGCGTCTCTTGAGCAATTGGCGCCTCCAACTGGCAGCTACTGCCTAGGGGCATTTTCAGGGCTGTATGGATTCGCCGGCGGTGACGCCTGAGAGTTTGAGGCCGGACATTTTGGTGTTGAAGGCTGCTGCCTCCGATTGCAGGAACTGGTTGTACTGCTGGATGGCGGATTGATATTGCGGCTCGAGGAGCTTTTGCTGGCCGAGGGCAGCGGGTGTAGGAGCGTCGTCGGTGCCTTCGAGGAGGCCGTCGAGTGCGAAGAGATGCTCGCGGATCTCGTCGGGAACGCGGAGGGTGGACTCGGCCGCTCCGGCGTTGCTGGTGATGGTCTTGCGCTCGGTGTCGATCTGCTTGTCGAAGTCGTCGATTTCCTTTTTGATTTGGGTTGCGTCGGGAGCACTCTTTGCGATCAGGCGCAGGGCGTTGAGTTGCGCGTGCATGTCGTCGAGATGGTTGAGGGCGAGGTCGAGCTGCGAGATGTCATGCAGCACGGATTCGGTGGCGTGATAGCGCTGCTGCATGTCGGCGAGGCTGGCGTTCGAGTCCTGATCGTTGACGACAACGAACTTCTGCGAGGTGGCGTGTCCGGCGATCGTGAGGGTTGCGGTGTAGTCGCCGGGAGGGACGACGGCGCCAGAGAGCGGACCCTTGTTGAAGTCCTGACCTCCGTTCCAGCGGACGGGGCCGTCGGAGCGAAGGTCCCAGGAGAAGCGCTGGAGGCCAGCGTGGGTGCCGATCCAGGGAATCTCTTTGGGGGTTTCGGACTCGGAGACTTCTTCACTCGTGGAGGGACCGGGCTGCTGCTCGGTCTGTGTGGAGCTGGCGGACTGAGTGGGTTTGGCCTCACTGCGTTCGTTGCGCTGCGATTTGGCGTGGGCAGCTTCGGGTGCCGCGGCTTCGGGTTGAGCTGCAGGAGGGAGATCTTCTTCGTTGGGCGCGGTCTGGTCCGGTTCGAGCTCGTGGGTGCCTTTGAAGGTGCGGATAAGGTGGCCGTCGGCGTCGGTGATGACGAGTTCTCCGGGCTGCTTTACTTCATGCGGAAGGAAGTAGCTAAGCGCAGCCCCGGGGGGAGGATTGGTACCGTAGAATGCGCCGTCGCCGAGAGCTTCCACCTGCGACCAGGGCCAGAAACGCTGCGCGACAGGCGGTGGGAAGAGATGCGCGGACTCCTGCTCCAGCTGCGGAGTGAACTGCTGGAAAGGCGTGAGGTCGTCGAGGATCCAGAGAGAGCGACCGTGGGTGGCGACGATGAGATCGTTGTCGCGGGCGTTGATCGCAAGATCGTAGACGGCTGCGTTGGGCAGGCCGAGGCCGAAGAGATACCAGTGCTCGCCGGTATCCCAGGAGACGTAGAGACCGCTCTCGAGTCCTGCGTAGACCATGCGTGGGTTGTGCAGATCGCGACGCACGACGTGGGCGTAGACATTGGAGGGAAGGTTGCCGGTGATGGTATGCCAGGTGGCACCGTAGTCGGTGGTTCGGAAGAGGTAGGGCGTGAAGTCACCGCTGAAGTGGCGGTCGACGGCGATGAGGGCTTCACAGGGATCGGTGGGAGAGAGATCGATGGACTCTATGCGGCCGAGCGGGGGGAGGTTGGGGATGTGCGCGGTAAGGTTGGTCCAGGTGACGCCGCAGTCGCGGGTGAGTTGCACGAGACCATCATCGGTGCCGACCCAGATGACATTGGGGTCGGTGGCCGAGGGGGCGATGCTGAGGATGGCGTCGTAGACTTCGGCGCCGGAGTTGTCCTTGATGATGGGGCCACCGGAGGACTGCTGTTTGGACTTGTTATTGAGGGTGAGGTCGGGGCTGATAGGCTTCCAGTTGCGACCGCGGTCGTCGCTTTTGAAGAGCACATTGCCGCCGGCAAAAAGGACCCTGGGATTCTGCGGAGAGACAGCGAAGCCGGCATCCCAGGCGAACCGGTAGGGAAGATCGGCGACACCGCCGCCGACGAAATCGCGGGGATAGGGCTCGATATCATGCACCTGCTGGGAGGCGCGGTCGAAGACCATGAGCACGTTGTTCTGCGTGCTGTTGTAGATGAGGTTGGGATCGTCGGGCGCGGGCACAGCGAACATGCCGTCTCCGCCATTGAGGGTGAACCAATAGCGGTCGAGGATGCCGGAAGTATCTTTGCTGCGGCCGGGACCGCACCAGGCGCTGTTGTCCTGGAGGCCTCCGCAGACGAGGTAACGCTGCTCGCCGCTGGTGGCGACGTGATAGAACTGGCCGATGGCGATGTTGTGGACGAAGGCCCAGTGATGAGCGTCGTCGAGCGAGAGAGCGACGCCGCCATCGTTGCCTTCGATGATGCGGCCGTTGCCGTCTGGGTCCATCCAAATGGCATGATAATCGCCGTGGATCTGCTTGGCGATGTTCTTGAAGTGCTGGCCACCATCGGTAGACTCGAGTTGATCATTGGAGAGCGCGAGTACGTGGTTAGGGTCTTTGGGGTCAACGGCGATGTGGGAGAAGTAGAAGGGACGAGCGTTCACCTCCTGATTTTTGCTAACGAGGCCCCAGTGGTCGCCGGAGTCGTCGGAACGCCACAGGACTCCTTCGTTGGACCCGATAACGGCGTAGACGATGTTGGGCGAACTGGGAGCTATGGCGAGGCCGATGCGCGTCACGGGAGTGGCGGGAAGACCGTGTCCACTGAGGCGTTGCCAGGTGAGGCCCTGATCGAGGGAGCGGTAGATTGCGTCCTCGGGGCCGCCGTCGGAGTAGCTCCAAGGCGTGCGGCGGAAGCGATAGGTGGCGGCGAAGAGGACCTGCGGGTTTTTAGGATTCATGGCGAGGTCGGAGATGCCGACGCTAGGGCCGGTGTAGAGGACCTTCTGCCAAGTGGACCCGCCGTCAGTTGTGCGATAGATTCCGCGATCAGCGTCGTCGGCGTAGGGGTTACCCATGGCGGCGATGAGCACGGTGTCGGGATGGTTGGGGTCGATGACGATGCTGGAGATCTGGAAGGAATGTTCGAGGCCCATGTGCTTCCAGTGCAGTCCGCCGTCGGTGGACTTGTATATGCCGTCACCGAAAGAGACATCGTTGCGAATGTTGGCTTCGCCAGTGCCGACCCAGAGGATTGAAGGATTGACAGGGTCGACGGCGAGCGCACCGATCGAGGCGACGCCCTGGTACTGGAAGAGGGCCTTCCAGGAGATGCCGCCGTCGGCGGTGCGGAAGATGCCGCCGTCGGCTGCGCCTACGTAATAAATCTGGTTGCTGCCGGGAACGCCGGCTACGGCGGTGATGCGACCGCCAGAGATGGCCGGTCCGATTTCGCGGAAGCTGATGCTGCGGCGCACGAGCATGGGCAGTTCCGTGCGACCTTCGTCGTTGGCCTGTTGCGGACCGGCACTGCCAGCGAAAGGGACGGAGATGATGGAGGTCTGCTGTGCGAACGCGGCTGCCGCGACAAGAGAGAGGCACAAACATCTGAGCGCAAAGGATCCAGAACGACGGCAAAAGGTCACGGCTTTGTCTCGATTCGTTAGAGGGGTGGGAACTGCTTAGCGCGCTAAGGGGGCAAGTTTATCATGCGGGTTTACCCGGAAAGGTCCGGAAGACGTTGGGGAAAAAGGGTGCGAGCATCCGTCAAGTTCCAAATCGGCAAGATGTCACCGGCGGCTGCGATACGCTCCATAGCCCCGGCGTCGAGGTGTCACCGAACTAAAACAGATAGGGGACTACAGTGGTTACCAGGTATGACGCAGAGGAGTTCACATGCCCCCACGAACGATGGTCTGTCTGGCAAATTCCCGCAAGTTCGGGGGAAGATGTATCGCTGGACTAGCATGGGATGAAGAGAAGGATTGGGTCTGGATCCGTCCTGTCTCTGACATTGGGACTGGCGAACTGAACTCGGAGCGCTTTTACCAGGATGGGAGTGATCCGCAGCTTCTCGATCTCATCGATTTGTCGCTTTTACAACCGAGGCCCTCTGGTTGTCACGCTGAAGACATTCTGGTTGATTCGACCAAACAATGGCGAAAGAGTGACAACATCACATATCACGAAGTGATTGAGTCAATTCCGATGTCATCTACCACTCTCTGGATCAACGGAAAAAATACTTCACACGGCTTAAACGATGTAATGGACGAGTGGGTCGCTGCGAGGCTTAAGAGCTCACTCAAGCTCATCTGTCCGGACAAATTTACGATGACGGCCACTATAGAACACGACCACAAGAGAAAGGTTCGAGGCGAATTCTGGTTCATGAATTGTTCTTATAAACTGACGATCACTGACCCTTCGATCGAAAGCGAGTTTTCGCGCTATGAAATAGGGGCTAAGCGTATAGCCCTTAAGCCCCTTCTATGCATAAGCATCGGACAAGTATTCGAGCGCACGAAAGCGTGCTACAAGCTAATCGCGGGCGTAATGGAGGCATAACTTGATCAATCAAATCTTTACCGTCGGACATTCAAATTACCCCACTGCAAAGTTTATTGATTTGTTGCGACAGAATGGCATTACCGCCGTGGCCGATGTGAGATCGAGTCCACGAACCCGGGTCAACCCCGATTTTTGCCAGCCATTGTTCGAACAAGTATTGAGCGGAGAAGGCATCCACTATGTTTTCCTTGGCGACGAATTGGGAGCGCGAAGTTCCGATGAGAGTTGCTATGAAAAGGGGCGCGTCCGTTATGACCGCCTCGCAAAACAGTCGATGTTTCAGGATGGTCTCGATAGGATTGAAATGGGGGCCGAGAAATACCGCATAGCCCTTCTGTGCGCGGAGAAAGAACCGTTGGAGTGCCATCGGTGCATCCTCGTGTCCAGGCACCTGGTGAACCGGAACCTAGAAGTCAGCCACATCCTTGCAGACGGTACGGCAGAGACGCACCAGGAGACGATTGCCCGTCTAAAACACTCGCTCGATCTAATGATTCAACGTGACATGTTTATGAGCGACGATGAAATCACGAATATGGCCTATTCCTTACAAGAACAAAAAATCGCTTATGCGATTCCAGAAGATAAGATTCCTGATTTGGTGGCTTGATCATGCAGGTATTCACGATCGGATTTACAAAGAAGACCGCAGAGGATTTCTTTTCAAGATTGACAAAAGCGGGAGTCAGTCGAATAGCCGACGTTCGTCTGAACAACGTCTCGCAACTAGCTGGATTTGCTAAGAGGGCCGACCTCAAATATTTTGCCAAAGAAATTTGCGGAATTGATTACATGCATTTGCCCTCCCTGGCCCCTGAAAAAGGAATGCTGGACGAATACAAAAAGAAGACACATGATTGGGGCACTTACGAGATGCGCTTCAATTCTCTGTTGAAGGAACGCCAAATTGAACAAACCCTGTCGAGGCAAGAGCTAGAAGGAGCGTGCCTTCTGTGCAGCGAGGACAAACCGCACAATTGTCATCGGCGCCTAGTTGCCGAATATTTACGCAATGCCTGGGGAGACTTGGACATCATTCATCTTTAGATGCTGGTTCCGGCTCAAATGAGCGCGGTGCCCGTCCAGAGGTGGGGTGGTGCTGAAGAATAGATCTGAGCGAGCGTTAGAGCTCCTTGAGCGGTTCAATCGGCAATCTCCGACATCTACGACAATAATCGTTGACATACGATTCATGTCGTACTATTGTCATCCTCATGGTTGAGATCACCCGATCCAAATGCGCCTTGCCCCTCCCGACGGAAGCTGAGCTGGAGATTCTTAATATTCTCTGGACGACTGGCCCCAACACCGTTCGCGAAGTTCATACAGCGCTAAGCGGCAAGCAGACGGGGTACACAACGGTATTGAAACAGATGCAGGTGATGGCGGAAAAAGGGCTGCTGATCCGAAGTGAGCGATTCCGGTCGCACGTGTACGAAGTGCGAGTTCCAAAAGAGCAGACGCAAAAATTGTTGGCCAGAAATCTTCTGCAGCGTGCATTCGACGGCTCGACGAAGAACCTTGTTCTGGGTGCTCTTTCATCGCAAAAAGTTTCCTCTTCCGAGTTAGCAGAGATACGGAGCATGATCGACGCCTTCGAGAGAGGATCACGATGAGTTCCTTCGTCTTGTTCTCCGAACAGCCGCTCGTACGTATCTTTGGATGGAGCCTGCTTCACTTTGTATGGGAGGGAGCGATCGTCGCAGCGCTCCTGGCTTGGGTGCTGAGATTGCTTAGCGGCCGCTCTCCACAACTGCGCTATCTCGTTGCGCTGTGTGGCCTGGTGTTGATGACGATTTTGCCTCTCATCACCTTCGGGTACATCGCAATCAGATCGCATGTTATGGATCATGCGATCGCCTATTCCATCTTGGAAAAGGATACGATCATCGGTCTTCACGGCAGTTTCAGCGGGGCGGCGGACTCACGGGTGGATCAGATTGCGGCCTCGCTCGATCGATCGCTACCATTGCTGCTGGCTGCGTGGTTCGCTGGTGTCATTCTGTTCCTGGGCAGGTTAAACATCGGTCTGATCGTCGCTCGCAGGATGAAGTCAATAGCGACTCAGCCAGCGTCCCTGGAGTTGCAATTGGCGTTTCAGCAACTGAAGTGTCGTCTCAGAATTGAGCGCATGGTGAGACTGGCAAACTCGGCATTGGTTCAAGTGCCCACAGTCATTGGCTGGCTACGACCGGTTGTTCTGATCCCCGCAGGATGCCTCACGGGCTTATCTCCGGCACAGATCGAATCGATCTTCGCCCATGAACTGGCGCACATACAGCGACAGGATTATCTCGTCAACGTTCTTCAATCTTTTATAGAAGCAGTCCTCTTCTATCATCCTGCGGTCTGGTGGGTATCTGGACAGCTACGCAAAGAACGTGAACATTGCTGCGACGACGTTGCGGTCAGGACGAGTGGCGATGCACTGGCTTATGTGGAGGCATTATCCCACTTGGAAGAATATCGTTCGTCTTACCCTGCGGTTCATCTTGGCGCGAATGGAGGCTCACTGTTTATGCGAATCAAACGGTTGCTCGGTTACAAGGAAGCTCCTGCCTTCTCGCAGTTGGCAGGGTTGACGCTGTTGGCCCTCGTGGTTACAGCAACCACATTGGGCATTGGGACTTTGGCGAGAGCGCAAGCTGGTGCAGACAAGAAGCTCTCGGCGGAACACGATGCAGCTTCGCAGGCTGTACCGCAGATATATCAAAGGTGGTTGGATGAGGATGTGCTGTGGATTATTTCTCCGGAAGAGCGAGCGCGGTTTATGAAGCTGTCCAGCGATGAAGAGCGCAATGAGTTCATCCAACAGTTCTGGGAGCGTCGCGATGTGCAGTCTCCCGGCGGCGGCGAAAATAGCTTCAAGGCGGCGTACTATCACCGCATCGCCTATGCAAACCAGCACTTTGGCGGGGTCGATCCTGGGTGGAAGTCGGATCGTGGCCGAGTCTACATCCTGTATGGGGCGCCCGATTCAATCGACGCTCACCTTAGTGTTGGCGGCGCCACCAAACCTTACGAACTCTGGCATTACCGAGTGATTCAGGAAGAGACGCCGGAACAAGTTAAAGGGAGGGGGGACTATAAAACGACGCTTGTCACGAGGAAGGATGTCGATATGAAGTTCGTCGACTCATGTAGCTGCGGGAACCTTCAGTTGCAAACATCTCAAAAGCGATTGCCTGACAAGTAGGTCGGGTTCCCTGCTGGTACTTCGCGATCAAGCCGCGGAGTCAGAGGTCCCGCCCCTAAGCATGGGAAGGAAATCAATTCCCGGATGTTGGAGGCCATGCGACGTTTTTGCCGAGGGACTACGCATCATACTTACTCTTTGTGTCAACGATCTCTTGCTCTGCCTGATGGTGGAGGTCCAGTCAGTAGGCCAAGGCCGCAGTTCTCGCCAGTAAGGGCACAGCCACGATCAGGAGCGCCTAGCATACTTGCGGGGGTTCCAAGCCGCGAGTGTCCTCCGCCAAAGGCACAGAGTCTCTAGCGCCAGCTTACAATCGTCTTATGCACGAAGTTGTGGTGTATTCGCGAAAGGGATGTCATCTTTGTGACGTCGTGAAGGAGACGCTGACTCAAGTCCAGAATGACGCCGATTTCCAATGGCGCGTAGTGGACATCGATGCCGATCCTCAGTTGCGGCAGAGGTACAACGATGAGATCCCAGTGGTGTTCATCGATGGACGCAAGGCGTTCAAGTACCACATGGATGGGCATCAGTTTCTGCGGGCGTTGGCCGGGAGAGCTTAGTCCGTAAGCCTCGGCTGGTTGATGTCATCGCGGAGTGCTTATATAGATAAGCCAGCGATTGCGGAACTGTGACCGTCGCCGGGTACCTTGGGATTCAGGAATTCGTCGAGAGGTTCTGTATAAACCGGAATGTGAATGGAGAAGGTCGAACCCAATCCCAGTTCGCTCCGAACGGTGATGTGGCCACCCATCGCAAGACAGAGTTGCTGGCTGATGACGAGCCCCAGGCCGCTACCACCGAATTTCCTTGTGATCGATGAATCGACCTGCGAGAAGGTTTGAAAGAGCTTTCCGAGCATGTTGGGTGCGATACCTATACCGGTGTCTGAAATACTCCAGAGTATCCAGTCCTTTTCGTCCATCGGGTATTGCTCGACTCGAATCGAAATTGCACCATTCTCGGTAAACTTGCAGGCGTTGCTGAGCAGGTTCAGGAGACATTGGCGAAGCCGGATGGGGTCCACGAGCAACATGGTGTTCGCAACCTGCTCTTCGATATGCAGCGTATTACAATTTTGCCGCGCGAGTATTTCCGCAGTTGGAAGAACATCACGGATCAGGCTACTGAGGGACACTGGTTCCAGGTGCATGCTCATCTGTCCAGCTTCGATCTTGGAAAAGTCCAGGACGTCACTTATAAGGGTGAGCAGATGACGGGCAGACCCGAGTATCTTGCCAAGGTCATCGGCAGTCGAAACCTGACCCGCAGACTGTGCATCTTCCCAGAGCATCTCGGTATAGCCAATGATTGCGTTCAGGGGTGTTCGCAGTTCATGGCTCATGGTTGCGAGAAAGGAGCTCTTTGCGCGATTCGATTCTTCTGCCGCTAACTTCGCTGCGACCAGATCTCGTTCAATCTGCAAGCGCTCCGCGATTTCGGTTCGCAGCGCACTTGTCCTGGTCTTTACCGTGTCCTCGAGGGTGGAGTGGGCGTGTTGAAGATCGACTTCGCGCTGTTGAATTGTCTCCATCATGGCATTGAACTGGCCAATCAACTGGCCAATTTCATCTTTGGAAAAACTCTCTGCTCGCAGCAGGTAGTTGCCCTGGTCAGATACCTGAGTTGCCACGCGGGTGAGATGGATGATGGGTTTGGAGATGATTTGTTGGAGAAACGAAGAAAGGGCATAAGCGAATACGGTGGTGAAAATCAATACACAAATGCCGGTCTCGCCAAAGTTTAGAAGCGATGCGTACATCTCCGAGAGACTGACTGCGATGAAAAGACTGCCGACAGGTTCATTCCGAATCGCTATCTTGCGGAAGATCAGAAGCTGACTTTGCGTGAAATGGGTCTCCTCCATTGATATCGAACGGCAGACGGCGGGCTTTGCACCGGAATTGAATCGGGCCACAACCCTCCCGAGCTTGTCATACAGGCAGGCATTTTCGATACGGGGATCGGCGCGAAGCAGGTCGAGTGTCTCATTGGCAGCAATGGCATCGTTGAAGAGGAGCGCCGGGGCGCTGCTGTCCGCAAGAAGTTGTGCGGTGGCAGATTCTTCCGTTCGCAGCGTCGTGCGGTAGTGCACAAGCTGGTAAGCCCACAGCGTTGCGCATGCGATCAGGACGGACACGGAAGCAGTCGAAGTAAAGAGTAAGATCAGCTTCTTCCGGATGGACACCCTGTAAAGAGTTCGCATAGCTAACGACTCACCGTCGCGAGGCGAAGGAGTTTGGAGCTGATCGTGAGCCCGGTTCGCTGGGCCGCGCCAAGATTGATGTCAATATGCACATGATCATTGAGCGTAGGGAGACCTATCACCTGATTTGGAA
>VFSW01009312.1_pt1 | contig 14036 bp, 11 predicted proteins | sample 5358111 | NCBI WGS metagenome assembly VFSW01 (sample SAMN11554181, study PRJNA540505) | mine drainage metagenome | isolation source: sediment from site ElyBrook_90M | place: USA: Ely Copper Mine, Vershire, VT | collected 2017
TCCGTCTTGTTGTCGGCGGCCATTGTGCTGGTCTACACCCTCCTCGGCGGGCTGACCAGCGCGATCTATAACGAGGTGCTCCAGTTCTTCCTGATCGTGATCGGATTCGCGCCGTTGTCCATATTGGCGGTGTACAAGGCGGGCGGCTGGGAGGGCATGGCCGCACGACTTCCCAAGGTGATGACGAGTTCCTGGCAGTACATGTCCAACCCCTCCCAGAACCCCATGGGAGTCGATGTGTTCGGCATGGTGATGGGTTTGGGCTTCGTACTCTCGTTCGGCTACTGGTGTACGAACTACCTGGTGGTGCAGAGAGCGATGGCCGCCAAATCGATGGCGGACGCGCGGCTGACGCCCATCGTCGGCGCTTTCCCCAAGATGTTCCTGCCGTTCATCGTGATTATTCCTGGCATCGCCGCCGTGGCCCTGACCAAGATGGGCGTCGGATACGACATACCGTTGAAGAACGGCGTCCCCAATTATGACCTCGTGCTCACCACGCTGATGGCGAAGTTCTACCCATCCGGTCTGCTGGGCGTGGGTTTGACGGGGCTCATGGCATCCTTCATGTCGGGCATGGCGGGCAACGTGACGGCCTTCAATACCGTGTGGACATACGACCTCTACCAGGGCCACATCCGCAAGTCGGCGCCCGATTCGCACTACCTTTGGATGGGCCGGATGGCGACCATCTTTGGCGTGGCCCTGTCGATCGGCGCTGCCTACCTGGCAACGCTCTACAACAACATCATGGACCTGCTGCAGCTCGTGTTCAGTTTCGTGAACGCACCGCTGTTCGCCACCTTCCTGCTGGGGATGTTCTGGAAGCGGGCCACCGGCCATGGGGCCTTCAGCGGGTTGGTGGCGGGCACCAGCGCTGCGGCATTGACCCACGGCCTCACGATCGCGGAGGGCAAGGGAGCGTGGATCGCCGAACTCCACACGTTCCCCTCCACGATGGCGCAGAACTTCTGGATCGCAATTTTGGCCTGGACCTCCTGCTTCGTGGTCACCATTCTGGTGAGCCTGATGACGCAACCTAAGCCGGAGCCTGAACTGCGCAGCCTGGTCTACGGCTTGACCGAGTTGCCGCGCCAGGAAGGCGTCAAGTGGTTTCGCAGGCCCGCCGTGATCGCATCGGCCGCCGCGGTTCTCTGTATACTGCTGAACTTCCTGTTCTGGTGATAACTATGTGGGATCTTCGCACACCTTCAGGCTGGTTCTTCATGATTCTGGGGGCGATTCTGTGCCTGACAGGAGTACTCGCCCCATCCATGCGCGCGCCTCTTACAGAGGTGAACGTCAACCTGTACACGGGTATCACGTCGCTGTTGTTCGGAGGGATTTTACTGTGGATGGCCCATCGCGCTTCGTGATGCAGTCATTCGCCGAGCGCTACGGCTCGGCGCAAGGGCCGCGCGTATTCCGCGCCCCAGGCCGCGTGAACCTCATCGGGGAGCACACCGACTACAACCTCGGCTTCGTGATGCCAGTGGCTCTCGACCTGGCCTGTTTCACGGCTGTCGCGCCGGCCAGTGACGGGAGGTTCCACGTCTTCTCGAAGAACATGGAGCAAGCCAGGGAGTGGGCGATCAGCGAGATCTCGCAGGCGCAGCCGGCGCGGGACTGGAGCGACTACGTGATGGGCGTGGCGCGCGAACTGGTCCTGGCCGGCTACCCGGTCCCGCCCTCGAACCTGCTCATCTGGAGCACCGTGCCGGTCGGCGCCGGACTCAGCTCTTCAGCCGCCATCGAGGTGTCTGCAGCCTCGGCGTTGCTCGGGGACCGTCCCATGGAGCCGATCGAACTGGCCAAGCTCTGCCGCCGCGCGGAGAACGATTTCGTCGGGATGCCGTGCGGCATCATGGACCAGTACATCTCCGTCTTCGGCCGGGAGATGGCCGCGATCAAGATTGATTGCCGCAGCCTGGAGCACGAGACCGTGCCCTTGCCGGACGAGGCCGAGTTCGTCGCTCTCAACACCATGGTCAAGCACGAACTCGGCTCGTCCGCTTACCGCCAAAGGGTCGCCGAGTGCGCCGCCGCGGTGGCGGTCATCCGGGAGAAGAACCCGCGGGTCGAGAGTCTGCGCGACGTTTCGAGCGAGATGCTCTCCGGGTTTCGGGCCGTCATGAAGCCTGTTCCCATGCAGCGCGCCCGGCACGTGGTCAGTGAAGACGAGCGCGTGGAAGCCTTCGTCGCGGCCTGCCGGGCGGGGGAACTCGAGCGCATGGGAGCGCTCCTGGCGGCATCCCACCGCAGTCTCCAGAAGGACTACGAGGTGAGTTGCGAAGAACTCGACTTCCTGGTGGACACGGCCTTGGGGCTCCCGGGCGTGTATGGAGCGCGCATGACCGGCGGAGGCTTCGGCGGCTGCACCGTGAACATGGTGCGCCCTGACGCCGTGCTGGGGTTCCAGGCTACAATTTCGGAAGCCTATGAGTCGCGCTTCGGCCTGACCCCGGACATCTATCCTTGTCGGCCTTCCGCCGGCGCGGGCGAAGTCACGGCCTCCGGTCGCTGAGATCCATCGGCGCGCGTGGGGTCTGCTCGTGCAGGAGTCTCCGCCACGCATAACGCGTGAGCCCAGCCGCAAACGAAATCCCATTGTACAGATGGTAGAGGAGGTGGAAGGGGAAGGCCGCCAGCGCGAAGAACCTTCCCTGTTTGACAGCCAGGAAGAGGTAGAACTGGTTGTTCAGAATCACGATGAGGGCGGCCACCAGGAAGAAGGCGAAGACCAGATAGTGATTCGGCAGACGCGCAACCATGTAAGCCGTGGCTAACAGAATATACGTGGCGAGAATAATCCCCGTGACCGTTCGCTTTCGTTCAGACTCGCAGCCATAGCGGTGACGCAAGAAAAGTAGAAGGCACCCCAGCAGCAGCGGCGGCGTAATGCCGCTCATATTGTGTGCGCGCGCCAGCCAGACGATTGCCCCAACACACAGCCCCACGGTGATCAGCACCAGCTTCGAACGCGGACCAGAAGCGGACTCCAGCCAGTATTGCGACAGCAGGAAGATCAACAGAGCCAGCAGCGGCGTGAGGAAATACCCACGCCAGTAGATAGAGGCCGCCACACAGATGCCCAGCAGCAGGAAGGCCAGCGCCACGCTCACGCGCTGGCTCAACTCGAGGTTCAGATCGTTGGGCATGCAACGGTCCCGGAGAATCAGCTCGGTCCAGGGGATTCCCCTGTCCAGGACGTCCGTCTTCACCAGGCCCCAGAAGGTCCATCGCTTGAGGTGCTTGACCTGCAGTTCCTTGTCGAGGAGCACCTTTCGGCCGGCCATGCGCAGCCGGTAGCCCAGTTCGATGTCTTCGACAGCCGGGCGCTCATACGATTCGTCGAAGCCGGCATGCTCGAGAAACACTTCCCGGCGGATGGCTCCGCAACCGCTCCAAAACGTGCAGGCGTCCTGCCTCCCGTGCTGGTGAACAAAGTAGTGCATCAGGTTCTTGTACTGCGACAGGAAATCCGCTGAGGCGGGCGACGCGTCGTAGGAGCCGATCAGAGCGTCGAGCTCGGGATCTGCCTGGAAATCCTGGCGCAGGCGCTCGAGCGTGCCGGGATGGACACATACATCGGAATCCAGAAAGAAGAGAATCTCACCCCGTGCCTCGCGAGCTCCGAGATTGCGCGCACGCGCGGGACCGGCGCGCCCGCCGGTGGAAAGCACCTTCGCACCGTACCGCCCGGCCACCTCGGCTGATTCGTCCGTGGAGCCATCGTCGACCACGATGCACTCCAGGGGCGGTGCAGCCGACGCCGCCAGATGGGCCAGGCAAGCCTCCAGGTACACAGCCGCGTTATAGACCGGAATGATAACGGAGACGGACATGCGGGGACTATGCAATTGTCCGGGAACGACTCGCCAATGTCAAACCCGGAAGGGGTCTTGGCTCGTTCGCAGCGCCTCGTCGAGCGCCTCCACGAAAAAGTAGTCGCCCCACATCACCGACTCATCCACCCCCAGCCGCTGGTGAACGTGGTAAACGCCCCCCTTGAGGATTCCCTCCCAGCCGGGATCGTGCTCCGCGGCGTGCGTCTCAGACAGCGTGCGGAGAATGCGCAGCGCGACAGACCGGTACAGTTGCACCTTGGCGGCGTCGGGAAGCATCTTCGACAGGCGCAGCAATCCCGCCGCGGCGATGGCGGCCGCCGAAGTAACGAGCAGATCCCTGGGCCCCTCCGGAGCGTCGTAGTCCCATGGAGGCACACCATCGGAGGGCGTGCGCGCGATGAAGAAGTCCGCGCATGACTCGGCCGTTCGCAAAAAACGCGTGTCCCGGCTGTGCTCATAACTCGCGCCGAAGCCATAGATCGCCCAAGCGAGCCCGCGTGACCAGCAGGAATCGCCGCGGAAGCCCTGCTGGGTGCTTTGCCGCAGGAACTCGCCCGTCTCCAGGTCGAAGAGTCCTTCGTGCGCGGTGGAGCCATCGCCCCGAACCAGCACTCGCCGCGTTGTCAGGCAGTGCCGCACAGCTATATCGAACAGCCTTTCGTCGCCGGTCTCGCGAGCCGCATAAAAGATGATGCCCACATTCATCATGATGTCGATGAAGAGGGAATCCTCCGAGACGAAGCTGTGCAGATACTGGCCCTTCTCGCGAAAGCGCAGGGCCATCGTGCGGCCGGCCTCGATGAGCACCTCGCGAAGACTGCCGTCTCCAGTGTGTTGAAGCCAGCGGTGGTAGCTCGGCATGAAGACGAAGCCCAGATCGTGGACCTCGCGGTCGAGCTTGCGCGGCTCCAGCGGCTTGGAGTAACGTACGGCCTGGTCCAGCCACCACTGGCCCTCCGCGCTGCCCTGGTCCTGCCGGGAATACAAGACCCACATCATCCCGGGCAGGAAACCGTCGCACCAGCGCGTCCACGCTGGCAGGTCGTGTTTCCATCGCCCCTGGTGCGTGTACATCGGATAAAAGTCGGGGTACTGCTCAACCAGGCGCCTGATCTGCCGTTCGGCGAAGGTGAGTGTGTTCTTGAACAGCTCGTGGCTGGACGGGGATTCAAACTGGATCATGGCTCTCCCTCCAACACGCAGATATCTCTCAGGTTCCGGTAGCCTTCGGCGTAGTCCAGCCCGTAGCCGACGACAAAAACGTCGGGAATCTCGAAGCCTGCGTAGGTCACCTGCACCGGCTTGAGGCGGCGCCCGGGCTTGTCGAGAAGGGCCACCACCCGAAGCGTGCGCGGCTTGCGCTGCTCGAGCACATGCATCAGGTAGTTGAGCGTGACTCCGCTGTCGACAATGTCCTCGACCACGAGCACGTCGACGCCTTCGATGGAGAAGTCAAGGTCCTTGGTCAGTTTCACCTCTCCCGAAGTTGTCCGGTTCTGGCCATAGCTCGATATGCCGATGAAGTCGATACGGACCGGACGCTTCAGTGCCCGAGCCAGGTCGGCGAGGAAAAAACACGCGCCCTTCAGGATGGCCACCAGATAGATGGGGCCCTCGGCGTACTCAGCGTCAATCCGAGCGCCGAGCTCCCGGACACGGTCCTGGATCTGACTCTCCGAAATCAATACGCGCACCGGCCGCTCCAAAGCTCCGATTGTAGTACGATACCAGTCAGGAGCCGACTACTGAGAAGATCGAAACACGAGAGCGAACCAGCCGGCGTGAATACGGAGCCTTGGGCCGTTGCCGTCCGCGCCGCTGAATCCAAGAAGGCTTCTGATATCCGCGTCCTGGATCTGCGGGACGTCACGTCGTTTACCGACACCTTCGTCATCTGCACCGGATCGAACTCGCGCCAAATTCAGGCCATCAGCGATGAAGTGAACCTAAAGTTAAAGCAGGCCGGACAATTGCCGCTGAGTCTGGAAGGTTTCGAGCACGCCGAGTGGATACTGGCCGACTACGGCGATTTCATCGTCCACATCTTCTCTGAAAAGGCGCGGCTTTACTACGACCTGGAACGCCTGTGGCGACAGGCCAAGGATGTCACTTCTTCTTCCCGGCCTTAGGCGCCTGATACTGCTTTATCTCCGCCGCCGACTTTTGAAGCTCCTCCACGGCCTTGCCGTCCAGCTCATAGATTGCCGGCTCACCCTCGCGCTTGGCGAGCCAGTTCGCACCTTGTTTTGAGATCAGCACCTTCTCGACTCGCTTGCCTTCGTTGGAGGTGACGGTCGCTTCGAAGACGGGCGTGGTGAAACCGCCGCTCACGAACTTGGTGGCTGTGAGATCGCGCAGCTTGTCCACCACGGCATTGACCGAGGTGGCGTCCACCTGAGTCGGCCCGGACATCCACTTGTCCGGCAACCTCTGGTAGGACGCCTGCCTGGCCCCGTCGCGGATCTCGATCTTCGAAGGATCGTTAAATCCGAAATCGAAAAGCTTCTTATTGCGGAAGCTGTCGAGGCTCTTGTCCAGGCTGTCGCCGAGATCGCTCGAAACCTTGTAAATGCCGGTGACAATACTGCTCCGTGCGTAGTAATTCTTGTCCTTGTCTCGACGCACCTCGAGTTGCTGTGTGCCAGCGGCGTCCGTGGCCCTGACTGTCGCGACCGGGGTTGCAGCGGCGAACGCCGCAGCCGCCTTCTTCTCATCGTCCGCCGTGACCGAGGAGTCCATCTTGGCCTCCTTCAGCTTGCGGATGAGTTCCTCGACCTGGCCGCCGTCGGCCCGGTACGGCTGCGGTTTGATGATCTGCCAATCGTTCAGGCTGTTCTTGCCGAACTCGATGGTCTGCCCTTGGACGACCAATTCCAAGCGGGCCAGCTTCTCCGAATCGAAGGTGAGCAGCCGCTTGTCGCGGAGGTCGCGGGCCGTCTTGTCGAAGCTCGACTTGTTATACGAGGGGATAATAAAGACCCGCGGGTCTCCTTCCAGCTTGGCGAAGTTGCCTCCGCCGGCCGGACTCTCGTCGCCGACGAGCAGTTTCTGCGTCTTGCCGTCTTTGCGGCCGATGGTGATCTCGAGGGCAGGACTGGCAAGGCCGAATTGGCCCAGGTCCGTAGCCTTTTCCTCCACCAGACGTGCGGAGCTCAGGGAAGCCAGCGTCGTGACAACGCCATTGGCCGCATCCTGGTCGACGGGCCATTGCGGGGGCGAGAGCATCTCCCAGGCGCCCGAATTCGACTTCTGGAGCACCAGAGAGTCGCCGCCAGCTCTGCGGATGTCAATTTTCTGAAACTGGGCTTCCGGGATGGAGAGAATCTGCGGAGGAGCGTTGGGGGACGGTTTGCCTTCCTCCGCCTTCTTGACCTTGTTGGACCAATAGACACCGCCGCCCAAAGCAGCCAGCACCAGCATGGCGATCAGCAATCCGCGGAACTTCATTGCCTATCTCCTCCGCCACCACACGCCCAGACCCACAAGGACCACGAGCAGCGGCAGGCCGATCACGCTGGAGTAGAAGAGCGTTGCCATTTGGCGGCGGCTGACCGTCAAGCGGCGATCCTCCGGCTCCTTGGGCCGAATCGAGATGAGATCCTCATCCGAAGAGAGCCAGTTCATCATGTTCAGGAAAAGGTCGCGGTTGCCGTTGAATCTTAGGATGTAGTTGGCCACCCAGCTTGACGAGCCGACGACAACAAACCGGCCCTGTGTGCCCTCCTTGCCGGTGTTCCAGGTACCCGCGGCGGCCAGCGCGAACGGCCCCTTCTTGCCACTGGAAGGATCGATAGCCGGCGAACTGAGGTTAGTCGCTGCCACGCTGTTGGCTGAGGTGGAGAAAAGCTTCTCGGCGGTGGCCTTGTCCACTGACTTGACATCCAGACTGCGCACGATCGGGAAGGCCGTCGCGGCCTCTTTCATGTCGCGGACGATCGGATGGGATTCGTAGCTGGTAACCAGCGGCATTTCGGGCCCCAAGCCGAATATCTGGCCGATCCCACTCGTATCGAGCACCAGGTCCTTGTTCATGGTCACGCCCCAGCCTGCCAGCACACTGAGCAGCGCGGCGTTGTCGCTAATGTCTTCCTTGCCGAACTTCAGCGGCGGATCTAGCATCACGAGCGCCCGCCCGCCCGATTCCACGTAAGACTTGATTGCCTTTACGGCCGGCTCGAGGTAGTCAAAGCGCGGGCCGCTCACCATCAGGATGGTGCAGTCCTTTGGCACTTCCGCTTTCTCAAGGAGCGAGATGCTGCGCGTCTTGTAGTTATTCTTCTCCAGCAGTTCCTTGATCGAGGAATACCCGCTGCGCCCGGTGTCGTCCAGGGCGTGCTCGCCGCTGCCCGAGACGGCGCAGACGGTCCGCTGTCCACCCTTCAGGGCCCGGATCAGAGCTCCGGTGATTTCCTCTTCGCTCAGGCTCTTGGCCTCCTCCCGCTTGCCGTTGGCGTCCACGAAGATCGTTCCGTACGTCCGTACGCCTTCCGCTTTCGCGATCTGCGGCTTCTTGTCCGGGTCCACGTAAGCCACGCTCAACTTCGGGGAGAGGTTGTCGTAACGATCCAGCAGGTCTCGCGCCCGGGCAAATTCGCTGGTCTTGTCGAAGTAGGTGATTTTAGCGTCCTGCTTCAACCCCTTGACTACCTTCACGGTCTGATCCGAAAGGCTGAAGCGCTTATTGGCGGTGGAATCGTAGGACTTGTTGTAACGGTTGGCGAGCCAGTTGACCGCCGTCAAAATCGCCAGAATGACCACCAGATAAGCGATCAAGTAGGCCGTGTACTTCGTTTGTCTTGCCTTTAGCCAGCCTAGTTTCATCTCTTAAGCCCTCCACCGAAGCGATTCCATGGACCGTGCCGTGAGGAACAATCCGAGGAAGATCACGGAAAGGTAAAAAACGACATCCCTGGTATCCAAGACGCCCTTCGAGAAGGTCTCGAAATGCGTCACCACGGAGAGGTACGACAATACCTTCGCCCAGGCGGCTGTCTCATATGAACTGACCCAATCGAGGATCCACAGCAGGAGGCAGGCCGCGAAGGTGCCGCCGCCGGCTATGATCTGATTGCGCGTCATGGTCGAGATGAAAGCTCCCACGGCCAGCAACGCACCTCCCTGCAGCAGAAGCCCCAGGTAACCCACCAGGATCGGTCTCCAGTCGGGCTTGCCGTAGGCGAACAGGAAAACCAGATTGAGCGCCGAGATCATAAGGATGCCCGCATAGAGCGACACCGCGGCGCACCACTTGCCGAGAATAATCTCCATGTCGCGTACCGGCGAAGTCATCAGCAGCTCCATAGTGCCGGAGCGCTTCTCCTCCGCAAACAGCCGCATGGTGATCATCGGAATTAGGAACAACCCGATGACGCTAACGTTCATCAGCAGCGGGCGGATCACCCACTCATTCATGTCCATCGGACCGCCTTGGCCCATCATCTGCGATTCCATGCCGCGTTGCGCGAAGATCGCCGTCGCCACGTAGAAGAAATACCCGAAGATCAAGGCAAACACCGCCATCAGAAGGTAGGCGATGGGAGAGGCAAAGTAGCTCTTCAGCTCCTTGCGGTAAATGGTCCAGATGTTCCTCATTGCGCACCTCCGCCGGCGGCCTCTTGCTCGGTCGCCGTCAATTGCAGGAAGACCTCCTCGAGGCTGAACGCCACCGGCCGCAGCTCGGTCAGGTTCCAACCCCCCTCAATCACTGCACGGGCCAGGCTGCTGCGGATGGTCCGCCCCTGCAGGCTCTCCACCTCGAAGGCACCGCGGTTTTCGCTGCTCTCCTTGGGGACGACGCGGCTCACTCCGGGGACCTGCTCGAGGCGCTGCCGGACAAGGTTGGCGTCGAGTTTCGTCTCGCGTCCCTCCACCTCGCCGGCCACGCTCTCGCCGCCCTGCAACCGCCGCGTCAGGTTCTCCACCGTGTCGGTCGCCACCAGCTTGCCCTTGCTGATGATGATGACCTGCTCGCAGGTCTGCTCAACTTCAGGCAGGATGTGCGTGCTGAGGATGATGGTGTGGTCGCCCGCCAGCTTCTTGATGAGCTCACGCGTCTCGATGATCTGCTTGGGATCGAGACCCGCGGTGGGTTCGTCGAGCACCAGCACATCGGGATTGTGGATGATCGCCTGGGCCAGGCCGACCCGTTGCCGGTAGCCCTTGGACAGCTTGCCCAGCAGCATGTCGCGCACGTCGCCGATGGCGCAGCGCTCCAGGACTTGATCCACGCGCCCTTTGACGTCGGACCTGGGGATCCCCTTGAGCCGCGCCACGAAAATGAGGTATTCGATCACCTCCATTTCCGGGTATAGCGGCGGGGTCTCCGGCAGGTATCCGATGCGCCTCTTGACCTCCATGGGCTGCTCGAGGACGTCGAACCCGGCCACTTCCGCGGAGCCGCGCGTCGGCGGAAGGAAACAGGTGAGGATCCGCATGGTGGTCGTCTTCCCGGCTCCGTTCGGTCCCAGGAAGCCCACGATACGGCCCTTCTCGACTTCAAACGAAATGTTGTCTACTGCGACAGTTCGAGCGTACCGTTTTGTCAGACCTTCTACCTTGATCATATGGGTTGTCTCGGTGAGTGTTCAGGCAGCGGGCAGGCATCGAACCCCTCCGCGCCTGAGGCTGAAACTTAATGATAGGAATCCGCACAGCACCGTGTCAATGCGGCCGAGGTGTCTGCCATGAAGCCTGTCCCTCGCCCGTCCGCACCGGTTTGGCTGTTTCCGGTGGCGGTACTCCGAAATGGGTTCGTTTTTTTGTGTGATCCATTGTTTTCAATAGCATAATGGCTTCGTTTGGTATGAATGCATTTTGCGGTCTGGAACTTGAGGAGGCACTCCATGGCGAATGGTTCTCTCCCCACCTCCTAATGGTTGCACGACAGTGGGGGGAAGCCGCTCTGGGAGATGGCCGCAACGGGCGGGGAGAGCAATAGAATCAAGCTGCAGAAAGCCTGGGAGGAGTTGTGACTCGAGATCCTTCTGAGTATCGCCGCCCCCGAGCCATCGCCCGAAAGCTGACGGTGCGGCTTTTTGCGTGTTACCGACTGCACGCCGGGTGTATACTTCTGCCATCGGGGCAAGTTGGATGACCCGGGATCTGACAATTACCACTTCCGACGGACAAACCAAAATTCTGCGACTGGAGGGCTCCCGGCTGACCGTAGGCAGATCGGACACCAACCAGATCGCTTGCCCCGCCGACTCCAGCCTTTCGCGGCAACACCTGGTGCTGGAAAGGGATGGCGCCGATTGGGTTGTGGAAGATCTGGGCAGCAAGAACGGCACCTTCGTGAACGGGGCTCGCATTGCCGGGAAATCGACGCTGCGGCCCGGGGACCGCGTTGCGGCGGGCAAGTTGCTAATGGTCTACGATCCCACGGTCGCGGCAAGCCGTGTGGTGTTCGAGGACCAGCGGGTGCCGGAAGGGGAGACGATCATCACCACTCTCGCGCAGCGGCTTCACGGCCATGCCGGACCCCGGCTGCCGGACGAGGGCGGTGCGCAGCGGTGGGTGACGCCCGAGGCGGCGTTGATGCATGCCGGCCGGGAACTCGCGCTTCGCCGTCCGCTCCCGGAGCTCTTTCGCATCATCCTCGAACTGGCCATGGACGCCGTGGGTGCACGAAGAGGGGCGCTGGTTACCTGCGAGAAGGGAACCTTCACGACTCAGGCGGTGCGGGGGAATGACCTGCGTCTCAGCACGGCGGTGCGCACCAGGGTCGTCGAGGGCAGGGAATCGCTGCTGATCCGCGATGTCGAGCTGGATATTGCTCTTCACGACAGGCAGAGCATCCTGGGAAGCGGGATCCGCAGTCTGCTGGCTGTGCCAATCCAGACCGACGACCGCGTGATCGGCCTGATCTACCTCGACACGCCCGCAGCGCCTGCCGGGTTCGTCACCGAAGATCTCAACCTGCTGACCGTCATGGCGAACGTGGCGGGCATCCGCATCGAGCGCGAGCGTCTAGCGGAAATCGAACAAGCGGATCAGGTGCTGGCCCACGACCTCGAGCAGGCCGCGGAGATCCAGCGGGGTCTCCTGCCGGTTGGCGCGCCCGCCTTCAAGGGTCTGCAGCTAGCCGGCTGCAACGCGCCTTGCCGCACCGTTGGCGGCGATTATTACGACTACCTGGTGTATCCCGACCAGCATGTCGGGCTTGTGATCGGCGACGTTGCGGGAAAGGGCATGCCGGCGGCCCTGTTGATGTCATCTCTCCAAGCCAAGGTACAGGCGATCGCGGAGACATCCTCCGCGCCGGCGGAGGTGGTGACACGCCTGAACCGCAGTGTGGCGGCGACCTGTCCCGACAACCGTTTCGTGACTTTCTTCTTTTCGCGGCTGAACCTGCGCAACGGTGAGATGACTTACTGTAATGCGGGGCACAACCCTCCGCTCCTGGCTCGGAGCGATGGTAAGGTGGAGCGTCTGGAGGGAGGCGGGCCGGTGCTGGGCATCCTGCCCGGGCTGAGCTATCAGGAGCGAAGCTGCGTCATGGAAGCCGGGGATATGCTCCTGCTGTATAGCGACGGCGTCACGGAAGCCCAGTCTCCAAGCGGCGAGGAGTTTGGCGAGGAACGGCTCGAGGAGATTCTGCGGGAGTCCCGGCGAGACGGGGTGGAAGCCGTGCTGTCGATTGTCCAAGCAGCAGTCCAAAGCTGGACGGCAGGGCAACCCCCGTCGGATGACATCACCCTGGTAGCGGCCCGGCGCGCGGAATAACCGCATGATTGGCCAAACGCTTAAGCACTACCGGATTGTCGAGAAACTCGGCCAGGGCGGGATGGGCGTCGTCTACAAAGCCCTGGACACGCACCTGGACCGTTTCGTCGCGGTGAAAGTGCTGCCGCACGACACGGTAGCTGATCCGCAACGCAAGCGCCGCTTCGTGCAGGAGGCGAAGGCTGCCTCGGCCCTCAACCACCCGAACATCGTCACCATCTACGACATCGACGAATCCGACGGCGTGGACTTCATTGCCATGGAGTATGTCGAGGGCAAGACACTGCAGGAGCTGATTCGGGACAAGGAGTTGGGGCTGAGCGAGAGCCTGGGCTACACCATCCAGATCGCCGACGCTCTCTCCAAGGCCCACTCAGCCGGTATTGTGCACCGCGATCTGAAGCCGTCGAACGTGATGATCACCCCCGATGGGCGGGCGAAGGTGCTGGACTTCGGGCTGGCGAAGCTGACCGATCGCCCGGCGGGGGAAGAGGATGCTACCCGGACGCTCGAGCAATTGACCGGGCAAGGCGTGATCATGGGGACGCTGTCCTACATGTCGCCAGAACAAGCGCGCGGCCAGGAGCTGGATCATCGCACGGACATCTTCGCGCTGGGTGTGGCGCTTTACCAGATGATCACCGGAGAGCTGCCGTTCCAAGGCCCCAACGCAGTCTCCGTCCTCGACCAGTTGCTGCATTCGCCGACGCCTTCACTCAAGGCGGCGCAGCCCGATGTTCCCGACGCGCTGGAGCGGACCGTAGCTCGCGCGACGGCCAAGGACCGCGATGCGCGTTATCAGAGCATGCAGGAGTTGGCCTCCGATCTGCGGAGCCTCAGCTTCGCCCGCGGCCCGGCGGCCGGCAGTCCGGGGGCGGCGGAAGCCACTCTCACCGCCGTCGCTTCGGGCGCGAGGAGACCGTGGCGCCCAGGCAGGCGCACGGCCGTTCTGTCCGTGGCGGTTGTATTACTCGGCATGCTGTCAGCGCTCCCGTTCCGCGCGCGGCTTCCGCGCTGGCTGGGCGGCAAACCTTTGCCAGAGCGCATACGCCTGGCCGTGCTTCCCTTTAATAACATCGGGGGCGGCGCGGACAGCCAGGCCTTTTGCGATGGGCTGATGGAGATCCTGACGACGAAGTTCAGCCAGGTGCAGCAATTCCAGAGCACCCTGAGTGTCGTGCCGGCCAGCGAGGTTCGATCCGAGAAGACCAGCAGCGCGGCCCAGGCGCGGCGTATGTTCCATGCGAATCTGGCATTAACGGGCAGTGTGAGGAGCATCAACGGCAAGATACTCGTGACCATCAACTTAGTGGATGCCGAGACCGTGCAGCAGCTCGATGGCAAGGAGCTTACCGCGGCCACGGGAGAGCTGATCGCCCTTCAGGACGACGCCTTCGACAACGCGGTCGCCATGCTGGAACTCAACTTGAAACCGGACGTGCGGGGGGTGCTGAGCGCTGGCTA
>VFSW01009313.1_pt1 | contig 14035 bp, 14 predicted proteins | sample 5358111 | NCBI WGS metagenome assembly VFSW01 (sample SAMN11554181, study PRJNA540505) | mine drainage metagenome | isolation source: sediment from site ElyBrook_90M | place: USA: Ely Copper Mine, Vershire, VT | collected 2017
GGCCTGCGGCTGCTGGCCCGCCGAGGATCGTGCGTGTTTGGATGGGGCACAGCCCGCCAGGAACAGAACCAGCACGGCGCAGCCAAACCAACGATATCGAATCAAGCCCATGCCTACTCATGTCGCGACGGTTTGGCCGCGATGAGGTCTTGTAGATTGAGTGAAAGACCCTTAGCCGATGATAAGCTATGCCATGGGGGCCCGCCATGGCGGGGCGCGAAGGACGGCGCAGAAAGCAAAGCCGCGCTGCTCTCAACAAGAGTCGTTTGGTTAGAGAAAAGCGTTGCAGTGAAAACGACTCTATACCCTTAACCGCTTAAATCTAACTGACGACGAAAGCGCCAGAACTTCTACTTTTCACCACTCTGCATGGACGCACGCTTCCTACGTAATTTCGCAATTATCGCCCACATCGACCACGGCAAGTCGACGCTGAGTGACCGTCTGCTGGAACTGACCGGCTCCGTAACAGGCCGCGAGATGCAGGCTCAGATTCTGGACGCCATGGACCTGGAGCGCGAACGCGGCATTACGATCAAGGCGCACGCCGTACGCATGATGTATAAGGCGAAGGACGGCAACACATACCAACTGAACCTGATCGACACGCCGGGGCATGTGGACTTCAGCTACGAAGTTTCGCGGTCGCTGGCCTCTTGCGAGGGCGCGCTGCTGGTGGTGGACGCAAGCCAGGGCGTGGAAGCGCAGACACTGGCCAACGCGTATCTCGCGATCAATCACGGGCTGGAAGTGATTCCGGTGATCAACAAGATCGACCTGCCGTCGGCTGACATCCTGCGCACACAGGAGGCGATCGAAAAGGCTGTGGGGCTGGATGCCACCGATGCGATTGCGGTGAGCGCCAAGACGGGCCAGGGAGTAGAGGACGTCCTGGAGGCGATTGTGCATCGGCTGCCGCCACCAATGGGCGATCCCAACGCGCCGTTGCAGGCCCTGATCTTCGATTCATGGTTCGATGCGTATCGCGGCGTGATCGTGCTGGTGCGCGTGATGCAGGGCGTGATGAAGAAGGGGCAGCGGATTCGGCTGATGTCGAACGGCAAGTCGTTCGAAGTAGAGTCGATGGGCGTGCTTATGCCGAAGCCCGTCGAGATTGCGGAGCTGCGAGCTGGCGAAGTGGGTTTCTTCGCGGCCACGATCAAGACAGTAGGCGACACAAAGATCGGCGACACGGTGACGGAGGAGGCCAGACCCGCGGCGGCCCAGTTGCCGGGATTTGAAGACATCAAGCCGATGGTCTTCTCGGGTCTCTACACCGTCGACTCCCACGAGCACACGCTGCTGCGCGATGCGCTGGAAAAGCTGAGGCTGAACGACTCCTCGTTTTTCTTCGAGCCGGAGAGCTCGGTGGCGCTGGGCTTCGGCTTCCGGTGCGGGTTTCTGGGGCTGCTGCACATGGAGATCATCCAGGAGCGGCTGGAACGGGAATATGAACTGGACCTGATCACGACGGCGCCGGGCGTGCGGTACCACATTACACTCACGGACGGTTCAGTGCTCGAGGTGGACAACCCCTCGCGTTGGCCCGAGCCGACCAATATCGACAGCATCCGCGAGCCGATTATCACGGCCAAGATTCTGACCAACGAGGAGTACGTGGGCGGGATTCTGAAGTTGGTGGAGGAGAAGCGGGGGCGGCAGATCAACTTTGAATACGTGACGCCGACGCGGGTGATGCTGACCTACGAGCTGCCGCTGAACGAGATTGTGCTGGACTTTTATGACCGGCTCAAGTCGATCTCGCGCGGCTATGCTTCGCTGGACTATCAACTGGCGGGGGAGTGGGAGTCGCCGATGGTGAAGCTGGACATCCTGGTGTCTGGCGAACCGGTGGATGCACTCTCGATTATTGTTCACCGCGACTTTGCATACGAGCGGGGCAAACTGCTGGTTTCGAAGATGAGGGAGCTGATTCCCCGGCAGCAGTTCGAAGTGGCGATCCAGGCGGCGATCGGGGCCAAAATTGTGGCGCGGGAGACGGTAAGCGCGTTACGAAAGAATGTCCTGGCGAAGTGCTATGGCGGGGACATTTCGCGGAAACGCAAACTATTGGAAAAGCAGAAGGAAGGCAAGAAGCGGATGAAGCGGATCGGGAAAGTGGATATCCCGCAAGAGGCGTTTCTGGCCGTGCTTCGGGTGGGCGAAGATCAACAGAAGTAACCTATTCAATGTGACTTGGCGCACACTTAGTCACACGTTGTTCATAATGAATTGTGGAAAGCTTGCCTTCATGACCTGCCAGAGTCCCAATCAGGGCTGACCGTCGGGGGACGCAAATTAGCCGAGCTTTGTTATTGATATATAACGACTTGCACCTATTACCAGACGGCCACCCGATTTGACAAGAGAAGAAGAGTGAGATTTTTTGCGGCGTTGCCCACAGTAATCCACATTTTTTTCCACAGTCTTTCGGGTTGGACCTCTGAACACTCCTGTTTCCGATGCATGCTTTTTCGGCAGGCCGGGCATCGGCACTTTGTCTGTTTCGCTTATCGGGCAGGATTCAGAGTGACCCAGTCTTCCTTCGACCTCCTGGAGTACGGTTTCATATCCAGATTTCATGAAGAAGACAAGATGCGCAAGGGAGCTTCCGGCGGCGATGTTACGCAAAACGGTCAACCCATGTTCTTTGGATCGGCGAATTACAGCGTCCCGGTGATTTCGCCTCGCGACGAACACCCTTGCCGTTCAGCTAACATTTCCCGATGCCGGGCGTTTTTTTGGGGGGGTGCGCCCCAACGCTGGTCAACCAGCATGCTCGGCGCACAATTAAAAGGGCGTCCATCGCGGCGGACGCCCTTTTATGTTCCTTCCGTCCACTCGACCTTAGAGTGGCTGCGGAATGTATTCCTCTTCCTCTTCCACGCCATAGCGTCGTAACAGGTTAGGCAGGCTTTGCGAGAAAGCAGAACGCGGCATCACCGTGTCGCATCCGGCCTCAACCGCCTTCAGTTTCAAATCCCCCTGCAGATGCGACAGGAATCCGATGATCGACGTAGCCTTTTTGAACTTGTTTTTGAATTTTGGAATGAGCGTCATGGGTTTGGCGTTGGCGTTGTTGAGGTCAAACACCAGCAGTTTGGGCCGTTCGGTCTCCGGCAAGTCGGTGAGTCGTGCCACAGCTTCTTTGTCGCCTTTCACAAATTCCACCTTCACCCCCAGCTTGCGGGCCGTCTCCTGGATCTTAGCCAGAAAAAACAGATCCTCGATAAAGCAGAAGATCCGCGTCGGCGCGTCGAGCCGGGTCGGAATTGTGGGCGCTCCCTGATAGATGTCAGGGTTGTAGCTGCTGTGCCCGTTGTTTGTGATCTGGATCGTCGAAGCCGGACCATCAGCCACGTTGCCGTTCACTGTGCGATAACTGTGATCCATCGGGCCCACAAACTCGCGCGGGCCGCGCTGCTTGCCCCCCTTGCGCTTAGTTTGCGTAGAGCCGGAGACGCTGTTTCCTGGCTGTGGAGCGGTTGCCGACGAGCCCTTTTGGAAGAATTTCTTCTTCTTTCGCCCGGGCTGATTCTGGCCCTGGCTCCGTTCCTGATGCTGTCGAGGCGGTGCCGTGGGGCGGGGCGGGGCAGCCTGCGCCAGTTGAGGTTGCGGCGGCGACGCCGGTGCCTGCTGCACCGGCTGACCCTGCTGCGCTCCCGGGGGGCTGGACTTATTCTTGCGGCGGCGCCGGCGGCGCCGATGCCCCTGCGACTGGCCCTGGCCGCTGGCCGGGCTCGGCCCCAGCTCAGGCTGGGGCTGCGTCGATTCTGTCGTCATGCTTGAACTTCCTGGCACTTAACTGTTTGATGCATTGATTTTTAGGATCAGCCGCTTCCTTGGGGTGGCGCTGAACTTCCTTTGCCTGCCGTTATTCCGAGTCGGGAAAGGGAACACGACAACGTGCCGTCCATCATTCCAGGACACTGCTTTATTGGCAGCAAAGCGGGGCACTGTCCGCAATTTATCACGGCTCTCTCAAGCCGCGACTACTTTCCACTTATTTGAGGCCGGCGCGGAGTTTGTCCAAGGTCACCGCGTCTTCCCATCTTGCGGCGCTCATTGAGTCGCTCAGATTTCCCGATTCCGTGTCACGCACGCCTCAGCTCTGTATCCGGCGTTTATCCCCGGAGAAACGCCCTGTCGCCTTGTATTGCGAATCTTCGCGACGGTTCCAACCGGCAGCAATACCCAAACGCCACCAGCCCTTCCCTTGAGTAATGCCTTTCCAATGGGAATATTCCGCCGCACACAGCCTGATTCGGTCTGAATTCTTTGGCGAAGTTTCCTTGTTCAGCGGCGAGCTCGCTCTGCCCAAGTGCGGGAGGGATCGCGTCAGCCGCTTCATCGGCAAATCTGATACTACAGCGCGAGGGCCGCGCTTGCAAGTGACGTGTGAGGTACGTTTCGCTACCGCGGGAACCAAAGCGGCGCTTTTCCAATTCGGATTCTCGCCAAAATCACAAAGCGCCACTCCAATTGGAGTGGCGCTTCGGTTCTTGCGCCGGTCACTGGCCTCCCGGAACTGCTGCAAACGGTACACTCTACCGCTGCTTCAACAGACTGCCCGGCCGGTTATCCCTTTTTGAAGGGCCGCTTCTTTGGCGGTGGCTCTTGCCGAGGTCTGTGTTCTTTGGGCTTTTCCGGGATCTATTGCCGGTAGCCTCTTCATCACTGGCACCCTATACATAGCAATTGCTGTGCCGTTTAGAGCGATCAATGGTTTCAGTGACTTGCGCTCAACGGGGAGGTTGAATCATCTGAATTCCAGTAAGCAGATCAGGCTGGACTTCTAAAAACCATAGATTACCTCTGGCATGCAGGGCAGTAGTGAGTACTGCGCCCCGCCACGACGATGCGTCGGATTTCGGTCTCACAATGGCGGCATGGCAGCCCGGAGCGTTGGTAGACGCAGTGCTCCAGTTGAAAGAAACCGCGCATTCCCTCTGCATCCACATAATCAGAAACAGAAGAACCGCCCAGTTGAATCGCATGTTCCAGAACCGACCGCAGCGCCAACCTCAGCCGCTCCAACTCTGCCCTGGTCAGCCGCCCCGCTGCTCTGCGTGGCCGGATTCCGGCGCGAAACAAGCTTTCGTCGGCATAGATATTTCCTACTCCCGCGAGAAGGCTTTGGTTCAGCAAGGCAGCTTTGATCGCAATCCGCCTGCCTCGAAACAGCGCTGCAAACTCCGCAGCTTGAATTGTGAGCGGCTCCGCACCCGGCCCCGTAAAGCCCTCGGTCCCGGCCAGGTTCCTATACTCCAACCGTCCGAACCTTCGCGGATCCACAAAGCGCAGTTCCCGTCCACTCGCCAGTCTCAAGCGCGCGTGGGTGTGGGTAGCAAGGTGAGCATCGGGAGTTGTAACCAGCAATCGCCCGGTCATGCCGAGGTGCACAATCCACTGCGCGCTAGGAGTGTTCCCGTCCGGCTGCTGCGGCCCATCCCCCTGGGATCCCAGTTCGCACACAATGTGTTTTCCAGTGCGATGGACCTCCACAATGGTTCGCCCTTCCAGGCCCTTTGCCTGGCGGTCAGGCGGCGTTTTGAACGGTTCGCTGTGCGATCCAAACCAAGCATCAACAATCCTGTCGCCCCGAACCCGCGCATGGACGCCGCGCGCAATCGTCTCCACCTCAGGTAACTCTGGCATCGACTTATTGTAGAGGGAGCGTGTTCGTCGACTGGCGCCCCACGCATCAACCGCGCGGGTTTATCTCTTCCGCCGTATGATCGTCTTCGACGGCCCCGATCGCCTCCACGATTCCCCATTTCCGCATATAAACCAGGCCCAATCCAAGCCCAATCAGAAACGCGCTTACCGAGGCACCTTCTATCAGGCTGAGTTTCCGGTCCTCCTCTTTGGTCTGGTAAACCACGACGCCATGGATATTGCGCGGAGTCATGCGAAGTTCATCGGCATTTGGCAAAGTAGGCAACGTATCGAGGTAATGCGCCGAGATGGTCGCCGACACTATCAACCCCGTCAGTCCCAGCAGGAGAAAGAAAAGGGCAAGGAATCTCAACCTGGATAGCTGCGCAGCTTTCACTGACCTGAACTCCCAATTCTGCTTGAGTTGTACTCCCAGCATGTGCCGGATGTCGAATCAGTAAGTATGGCCAGGTTTAAGAATCTGGCAGCGTGCACCGAAATGAGAGGGTTGTCCGGAAGACAGGGAACATTTCGCGTGCGCCTGGTCAACGAGAGGAGGCGGTCAGGACAAGACGCCGCGCGTAGAACACCGTCGGCAGAGAACTACAGGAGGTAGAGAGCCGGGCGCATGAATGGATCAGCGCACCCAAGCATAATCGCGGGCAGTTTGGGATACGAAGGGAACTATGGGAATGAACTCAGGTCACAATCATTCCGTTACTGGCTGGATCGCTCTGCGGCTGAATATGCGGAAATTGGAGCGAGTGCTATTTACGATCTCCCGAGTTACGGATCCTGCTCACCTCGAAGCTCACGATCTTCCATCGTTCCCGCTCGTCGCGCACATAGACCCGGGTATAGCGGTAGCTTCCAGAGATGTCCCCCTCGGGGGTTGTTCCTCTCACTTCAGCGCGCGAGGTAACCAGCGCCGTCTGCCCGTAGAACCGCACCTTGCGATCTGAAAACTCAATCGAGGTGAAATGCACCATACCGCTGCGCAGGTTGGCCAGGGTCTGATCCTTCGATTGCAGTGTTCCGTTCGCCGTTATGGAGATGTAATCGTCGGCCAGCAGCGTTTCCATTGCGGCAGCATTCCGATGCAGCACAGCGTCTCGCCAGGTCAATTCAAGCTGGTCGATTTCATGCCGGCTCTCATGCCTCAATGCGCGTGGCATGCCGGGGGTCTGCACCGCGACGGCGGTTGCCGCACAGAGGACGAACAATGCTGCCACCGAACTCCACCGCAGCAAAAGTCTGTTTCGGTTATCGGGCATAATCGCGTAACGGATGGTAGCCCTGAACCCGTGCAGTGGTCAATGCCCCTTGAGAAGACGCGTTCCATCTCCAGCGAATCCCGACTCTGCCTCCGCTCATGCCGCCCTCCGGCCTTTTGCCGGTTTGACGCCGTGGCGGCCTAAACGAGAGCCACCAGGTCTTCGCGGGCCCGCTCCCGCATCTTCTGATAGAGCCCCGCCACCGCATGCTGCTTGAAATGCGGCGAATTCCTGTGCGCTTCCGCAGCCTCCGAATCGCGGTACTGTTCGTAGATCAGCACCGTATCCGGATTGCCCTCCACATAATGCGGAATGTAGCTCACGCAGCCCGGCTCCTGCCGCGATGCCAACGCCAGCGCGCGCAGGCTCTCAGCCACGTCAGCGCGGTCTTCCTGGGAAAACGTCATACGGACGGTAAAGGTAATCATTGGCGCAGTGGTCCCTTCCTGAGCCCCAATTTGAAAGGGGATGGCTTTCAGTTTACGCGTGAATCTCATTCAGGGCGGCGGCAAACTCTGGCAGCATCATGGTCTGGTCCCGATCCGGCCCCGTCGATACCATGCCGATCTTCGCCCCGCTCTCCCGCTCCTGGAAGCGCAGATATTCCTGCGCCGCCACGGGCAGATTGTCAAACTCAGTAATGCCTTCCGTCGATGCCTGCCAGCCCTTCAGCTTCGTGTAGACCGGTTTCACGTCCTCCAGCCCACGCACGTCGGCCGGAATCTCGTCCGTGACCTTGCCGTCGATCTCATACCCGATGCACACCGGAATCTCGGCCAACTCATCCATTACGTCCATCTTCGTGATCACCAGCCACTCCGCACCATTCACCTGGTTTGAGTAGCGCAGCAGCGGAATATCCAGCCATCCGCACCGCCGGGGCCGCCCCGTCACTGCTCCATACTCGTTTCCGCGCGCCCGGATGTGATCACCGGTAGCGTCGTGAATCTCCGTCGGGAAGGGTCCCCCACCTACGCGCGTCACATAAGCCTTGGTCACCGAGATCACTGTGCCAATCGCCGTGGGACCAACGCCGGTCCCGGTCGCCGCCCCGCCCGCAGTGGCGGACGAAGATGTGACATACGGATAGGTACCATGGTCGATATCGAGCATCGTCCCCTGCGCGCCTTCAAACATTACGCTTCCGCCCCCGCGCAAAATCCCGTTGAGGAGTCGCCCCGTGTCGATCACAAAAGGCCTCACCTGCTCTGCCGCCGCGGCGTATTCGTCAAACATCTTCGCCGGGTCCAGCGGATCGGTTCCGAACAGTGCGTGCGCAATGGCATTCTTCTCCGCGCAGGCCGCCTCGATGTGCGTCTTCAGTAGTTCGGGATGCAGCAGGTCAATAATTCGCAGCCCGCTGCGCGCCATCTTGTCCTCATACGAGGGCCCGATGCCGCGGCTGGTGGTCCCAATCTTCTTCCGTCCCGGCGCGCTCTCGGCGGCCAGCTCAATCATGCGATGGTACGGCAGAATGACCTGCGCACGGTTGGACACTTTCAGTTGCCCGTCCACATCCACGCCCAAGTCACGGAGCTTGCCTACCTCTTTCAGGAAGGCAATCGGGTCCAGCACAACGCCATTGCCGATTACTCCCTTGCACTTTGGCCGCAGCACCCCGCAGGGAATCAGTTGCAGCACAAACTTCTTCCCGCCGATGATGACGGTGTGCCCGGCGTTATGCCCGCCGGCGTAGCGTGCCACGGCGCTGAAACGCTCGCTCAGCACGTCCACAATCTTCCCCTTGCCTTCGTCGCCCCATTGGGCGCCCAGCACAACCGCCGTTTTCGCTCGCATTGGTAATCCGATCCTGCAGAATGGCCCCGCCCGGGCGGCCCAAAGGACGCCAGGGCACAGGCAAATACTCTGGCACGGCAAGCCCCGCCCGCACCATCTCCGATCATAAACCCTGCCCGTATCCCCACCAACAACGCCAATGCGAGGTCATTCACGAGTCAGGCGAGATTCGCGACCATCCTCCCGCGACGTGTGTCAAGGCGATCATCATTTAAAGTTCACAACCAACATTCCTGTTAACCAATCCCCATCCTCATCCGTTGTGTGTGCAGAAGAGGCTCAAACCCCTCTTCCGCATGAGGCAATCACACGATGTACATTCGCAATCGCACGCTCTCCTGGCTCCTCTTCATTCTCGCCGCGTCCGTTCTTCTGGTGGTCACGCTTGCCGCGGGGCACGCTCAGACGCCTGCGCGGCCTGCCGCTCCGGCCCGTCAGGCCACTCCGGCGCGCCCGGCAGCCGAACCCGGAAACATAGCGCCCAACGCGCCGGCGCCGACGGAAACCGAAACGGCGGTCACCCAGAATCAGCTCATCAAGCTGCTCCGCCTCAGCCCGACACTCACCACCGTCGTGTCGCACGACCCGTCGCTGTTGTCCAACCAGGATTACGTGGCCCGTAACAATCCCCAGCTGGCCGAGTTCCTCACCAGCCACCCGGAGGTCGCGCGCAACCCGGAGTTCTACCTCTTCACCCACATGCATGCAGAAGGGCAGCCCGATGAAGCCCTCGAACGCGCCGTATGGCCCGACGTCTACCGCTCCCAGGAGAGGCCGTCCCCCTTCGGGGAATTCCTCCACGACTTGTCGCCTCTGCTGGCCTTCGCCTGCTTTCTCGTCGCTCTTCTCTGGATGACGCGCGTGTTTGTTGAGAATCGCCGCTGGGGGCGCATCTTCAAGCTGCAAAGCGAGGTGCATGGCAGACTAATCGATAAGTTCACCACCAACCAGGAACTCGCGCTTTATATGGATACCGAAGCCGGGAAGCGCTTCCTTGAAGCCGCCCCCATCCCCGTCAGCTTCGAGCCCAACCAACGCGTACCAAACGCCGTGGCCCGTGTCCTCATGCCCCTGCAAATCGGCATCGTCCTGGTTCTGCTCGGAATCGGCCTGCTCTCTCTCCGCCACGCCAGCCCGGAGATGGACGTCCCGATGCTTGTGTGCGGCACCGTCATCGCAATGCCGGGCCTCGGGTTTATCATCTCCGCGGGGATTACCTGGTTGCTGGCCTCGCGTCTCGGCCTCATGCCAGATCGTCCCGCAGCTCCCAATACGTACGAACCACCCTTCATCTCGCCCGACCGGCAGTGAACACAGTGATACCGGCAACACGCCAGAAGGGTGCCGCAAACCGTGAGGAAGCATCGGCGCATGCCTTGGGAAACGACCATTCCGCACCTGCTGGCCGGCGACGCGCAACCGCTCGCCGGGCCACCCTCGGCTGTCTTGCCGATGGATAGCGAGGAGTTCGCCGGATTCTATGAGCGTTCTGCGCGTTCCCTTTGGGCCTATGTGGCCCGTGTTTCGGGCGACCCCGCGCTGGCCGACGACCTGATGCAGGAGAGCTACATCCGGTTTCTCTGCGCGGCGCAACCCATGGATGGCGAGGTAGCCGCCCGGCGCTACCTGTTCCGCATCGCCACCAACCTGCTGCGTGATCACTGGCGGCGTCCCAGGCCCTCCTCCATTGAAGAGATCCCGGAGCAGTTTTTCAGTGTGGCTGACCAGTCGGCTTCGTCCGATTCCAGAGCGATTCTGGGACCCGCCCTCAAGCTCATGCGCCCGCGCGACCGTCAACTCCTCTGGCTGGCCTACGCCGAGGGCTACTCCCATCGGGAGATCGCTGAGGTCACGGGCCTGGCATCGGCCAGCATCCGCCTGCTGCTGTTTCGCGCCCGGCGGAAGATCGCATCCCTGCTGCGAAAGCAGACGTCCAAGGACAGGAGGCCGCTATGATTCCTGGCACCTGCGCGCGAGAACGAGAAGTAGCCGGCCTGCTCCATAGCGGCCATTGGCCGCAGGCCTGTTCTGCGGATTTGCGCGGTCACGTGGCAACCTGCCGAACTTGCGGGAACCTGGTCTTGCTCACGCAGACTTTCCAAGGCGCTCGCACTGTAAGCTCGGGAATGGCACGGCTTGAGTCTCCGGGCGTGCTCTGGTGGCGCGCTCAACTCCGCCGCCGCAACGCAGCCATCGAGCGCATCGGCAAGCCCATCCTGGGCGCCGAGATTTTTGCTTTCGCCGTCACTGTCGTCTTCGCGGCCGGATTTCTTGCAACCCAGAGCCGCCATGCTCTCCAATGGACTTCGTGGCTTCAGGAACTGCCGCGGTCCCTCCACTTTGAGGCCCTCTGGCCGGCCGCGCTTCCAACGTTCGACGGACACCTCTGGTTCCTGGTCCCTGTCCTTGCCGCGGCGGCTGTGCTCAGCGGTGTCATCGCCTATGTAGCCTCGGAACAGAAATAGCAGACGATCACGGGCAGGCTGTCGGAATCGAGGCCGATTCCCCGGTACTGAGGTCCGCGGTGCTCATACTGAGTTGCTGTTTATACCAATCTTTGCGTGTCTCAGGTATGGTCCGTCCGTGCCATGGAGTCCTGGGATCGATTCGTTCTTCCCAGACCTGCTATTGCGAATCCAACTCCCTGTTGCCGTAATCAAAACGAGTGCACTCGATCTCCTAAGGAGCATTCGCAATGACCCTATCCGCCAGCGAAGTTGACCTGTTGAAGCAGGCCCCGGCAACCGAAAGCGTTCTGCCCGTCATCCTTCACCGCTGGAGCCCGCGCTCCTTTGCAAACCGCGAAGTGAGCCCCTCCGATCTTCACAGGATCTTCGAAGCCGCCCGCTGGGCAGCCTCTTCGTTCAACGAGCAACCGTGGCGCTTCTTTGTGGGCAGGCGGGGATCGGAGGCGTACGACAAGATCTTCTCCTCCCTGGGTGACTTCAACAAGGCCTGGGCACATACCGCGCCCGTTCTGATTTTGGGTGCCGCGAGCACCAAATTCTCCCACAATGGCAGCCCCAACGGCGTTGCTCTCTACGACCTGGGCGCCGCAGCCGCCACGCTCTGCTATCAAGCCACTGCTCTGGGTCTCTATACCCACCAGATGGCCGGCTTCGATAAGGAAATCGCCCGCAAAGCCTTCGCCATCCCCGAAGAATTCCTCCTCGGCGCCGTGATCGCCCTGGGCTATCAGGGCGAACCCGCTGCCCTCGGTAACAAACAAATGATCAACATGGAAATAGCTCCCCGCGAGCGCAAACAGGTAACCGAATTCGTCCTGTCGGCGTGGGGTGAAGCGGCCAACCTCGGCTGAGGAACTTCGATGGGCGGGTGAGTCCGAGCCGACGATTCGAGCGCACCCCTCGAGTTTCCTGCACGAGTAGAATTCCCCTATGAACCTAGAGGCGATTCAGGCAGCGCTTGTGGAGGCCGGCTGCGACGGCTGGCTGTTCTATGACCATCATCACCGCGACCCGATCGGCGAGCGTATCCTGGGCCTCGATCCCAAGGCGCACATCACCCGGCGGTGGTACTATTTTGTGCCTGCCGCCGGAGCGCCACGCAAGCTGATGCACCGCATCGAGCAGGGCCGGCTCGACTCGCTTCCCGGGACAAGGGGACTCTACTCCAGTTGGCAGGAACTTGCCGCAGGACTTGAGGTGATGCTCAAGGGCGCGCGCCGCCTGGCCATGCAGTACTCCCCCAACAACGCCATCATGTACGTCTCCATGGTCGATGCGGGCACGGTCGAGTTCCTGCGCAGCATCGGCAAGCAGATTGTGAGCTCCGCCGACCTGGTCAGCCAGTTCGAAGCTGTGCTGAATGAGGAGCAGATCGCCAGCCATGCCGTTGCGCAAAAAGCCATCGACACCATCGTTGAGGAGGCCTGGCGCAAGATCGGCCGAACCCTTCGTCCAGCCCACGGCAAGCCAGCCGAACTCACGGAGTTCGACATGGTGCACTGGCTGAGCGACGCCATGCGCTGCGAAGGCCTTGTGTGGGAGAACGGCCCCAACGTCAGCGCCAACGCCAACAGCTCCGACTCACATTACGAGCCCACCAAAGATCATTGCGCGCCTATCCGCACCGGCGACTTCGTGCTGATCGACATCTGGGGCCGGCTGGAGAAGGCGGGCAGCGTCTTCTACGACATCACCTGGACCGGCGTGGTGGGCCGCGAGCCCACGCAACGGGAGCAACACGTCTTCGAGACGGTGCGCAATGCCCGCGACGCCGCAATCTCAGCCGTGACTTCAGCGTTTGCCGAAGGGCGTGCCATCCACGGCTACGAGGCGGACGATGCTGCCCGCAAGGTAATTAACAATGCCGGATTCGGCGAATTCTTCACTCACCGCACCGGGCACAATATCGCGCAGGAGATCCATGGCCCCGGCGCGCACCTCGACAATCTCGAAACCCACGATGAGCGGCTGTTGCTGCCTAACACCTGCTTCTCCGTAGAGCCGGGCATCTATCTGCCGGAGTTCGGCGTGCGCAGCGAGATTGACATGCTCACCGCCCCCGGCAAGGCGTGGGTTACGGGCAAGATTCAGCGCGAGCTGGTGCGGATTTGAGAGAGGCCGTTGCGTTCGGTGACAGTCGCCAATGCCAAAAGGTTCATAGCAGATCGCCTCGTCGATGAGGCGAAGAGGCAAGGCGTCGACCTGACCGATGTTGAGGTCCGCATGCTCGGATTTGCCGAAGCGTCGGCGAGTTCAGAAGATATGGAAGTCGCAGCAGTCTTTGAACGCGATTACGACGACATGGAGTACGAGAGCAAGATCGCAAAGCTTCTTCGATGTGTTTACAAACGTGACATCGAGTCCGGGATGAAACCGGATTGGGACAGGTTCTTCGAGGATATCGCGGAGGAGGACATGTACCTCTTCGTAATGCTTGAAAGAGCGGGTATCCAGAGGTCAAGTCCGTTTTCGTTGTTTTCTGATTGGCGATTTTACTGGGGACTCGTTCCCACCATCCTACTCGTAGCGACTGGAATGGTAGTTGCTTTCTCGCAATTTGCAGCGCGGTTTATTCCTAACGGTTTTCTGCGTTTGGGGTTAGCTCTTGTTCTGTTGCTGGCACCGTTGTTCATGAGCAAGATGGGTAGCAGCCGAGCCGACTAATTGCGGCTGCCCAAAATAGTGTCTGCGAGTTGGGTCGGGTGATTCAGCTTCGATCAGCTCACTGAATTGTTGATGTCGACGCTTAACGAGGCAGCGTGTCCGGTACTAGCCCGGGTGGCGTGCGATATAGTCAAAAAGGAATGGCAAGCCCTCAAATAAGGAACGGCGCAGCGC
>VFSW01009314.1_pt1 | contig 14033 bp, 7 predicted proteins | sample 5358111 | NCBI WGS metagenome assembly VFSW01 (sample SAMN11554181, study PRJNA540505) | mine drainage metagenome | isolation source: sediment from site ElyBrook_90M | place: USA: Ely Copper Mine, Vershire, VT | collected 2017
CGGGCAGACCGGCGAGGGACGCGCGGGCGCTTGCCAGCGGGGGACTCGGGGGCAACACTCTGGCCAGTCGGGGGAACCACTCCTCGTGGACCTCCCGGCGTCGTTTCTCTCGTAGGAGGGCCGGCGCGAGACTGACGAGCAGTCGCAGAGTGAGGGCGAGGACGGCCACCTCGACCCCGGTACCGACCCGTCGGGAGGCGAGATCGTTGAGGGCGAACGCGGCGAGACCGGCCGCGAGCAGACTGCTCAGTCCGAGGAGGGCCCCGAGGGGGGCGGAGAGGCGCCGAGCGCTCACGAGGCGCCGTCTCGGGGGGGCCAGTCGTCGCGGTGGATGAGCGCGCTCGCGGGCCCGTTCAGCCAGTCGCGCAGGGCGGCGGTCGCCGCGCAGTCGTCCTCGTTGTACTGCAGGAGTCGCTCACGCCAGGTTGTCGAGTCGGGACCCTGCGCGACGGCCTGGCGATACCAGTGCAGGGAGGCCTCCCCACTCGGGCTCTCGTCACGCCACTCGAAGCCGGCCGCCCGGGCCAACTTCTTTAACCCCGTCGGTCCGTCGGTCTGAATCTGGTGGGTGACGACGTCGTGGAGATCGATCCACTCCCCGGTCTCTCGGCGCCGGAACTGCTCGACTCGGGCCCGCAGGGCCGGGTCGGCGAGGAACTGGAGCGCCCGGTTCATCGCCCCGTCTTCGGCCTGGGCCCAAAAGCAGTAGGCGCGAAAACTCGCTCCGTCGGATCCGCAGAGCTCGCGTACCTTTTCGAGCCAGGTCCAGAAACGGGCGAAGACCTCCCCCTCGACCCGCTCGTCGAGGTGTTCCCACGAGACCACCCCGACGTAGCCCTCGGCGAGTCCGGGGACCGGCCGACGCAGTCGCACCGTCGCCCCCCAGAGGTAGGTGCGGTCCTCGTAACTCTCCATATCGATGTCGACCTCGACGTCGGCGACCGGACAGCCCATCTGGTCAACCTCCACGGTGCGCAGGAGTTCACCGCGCAGCGCGCTTCTCGCGCGGTAGATCAACACCCCGAGGTGTTCGACGGTGTCGCTCGCGAGGCGCTCGAGTGGGGGCGACTCACCCGGGGGGCTCGTTCGACGCTCGGTGAGCGCCGGGTCGAGGTTGGCGAGGTCGCGTCGAGTGTGAACTCCGAGGTGGTGGAGTACCTCCTGGTGGGCCCGGGAGGTGAACTGGACGAGGGAGACGTCGTCGCTCTCGAGAAGTTCGTCGCGACAGCGCGCCTGGTACGGACAGTCGACGCACTCGCGGTGCCAGTAGGGAGTACTCGGTAGGGCGTCGGGGTTCTCGTCGAGCGTCTCGAGGAGAGTACGACGTTCCTCGTAGGCGGGGTCGTAGGCCTTCATGGAGAGCCGGGCGTTCGGGGCCTCGGCGAGACTCCACCACCAGGCCCGCTGGTGACGATCGATGAGCACGACTCGTCGGAGGGGGTCGGCTATTCCGTGGACCTCGAGTACTCGGGTGGCGTGAGCGAGGGCCAGGACGGAGCGCTGAATCGAGGGAGTGGTGCGCGCGCTCGCGCCTTCGAGAACGGTCTCTCGGGCGGTGAGACCCGCGAGAGACGAGACCTCGAGGAAGCGAGTCGTCGAGGGGTCGCAAAACTCGATGTTGCGCACGAGAAACGGGACGTAGAGAAAGGTTTCGTCCCGTCGTCCGACCCGAATGAGCCCGTGGGGCTGGGCCCGACGACGTCCCGCGACGTCGTCGTCGAGGACGGGGCTGAGGAGAAGTTCCACCCCCGACGAGAGGGCCTCTTTGGTCCCCGATCGATCCCGGAGCCTCGTCGCTCCGCGTTCGATTAACTCGGTGACGACCAGTTGTCTCAGGTTCTCCGCTCGTTCACGACGGTGACGAATCTCCGTCGACTCCTCGGTGCGGGATCGCGTTACTCCCCGGCGCTCGAGCACGAGGCGGTGGGGACAGGTCAGTAACTCGTCACCACGCAGGGGGTTGATCATCGTCAGAAAGCCTAATCAGAGTGCCAAAAGGGTGCCCAGTTGGGTAAAACCGGAGTTTTATTGGGCTCACGTTGGGCATTCGGGCGACTACAACTGTAAGTGGGCAGAGCAATTCCCGGGAAGTTTCCGGGAAATTCCCGGGAAATTCCCGGGAACGTGTGAGAAAATGCGACAAAGTGACTACTTGTCGTCGAGAAGGGTACTTAGACTCAAATGGTGGCCTTTACCAAGAGGAAGGGCAAGGAAGCGGCCGAACCCGCTCCCACTGTCGTCGCGGACGTCGAGCTCTCTCGCGTCCCCGCGAAGCCGAAGACCGGTTCTAAGAAACTGGGTGAGCATCTGCTCAGCCAAGACATCATCACCACTGAGCAGCTCTCGAGTGCCCTGATCTACCAGGGCAACCACGGGGGCCGTATCGGAGAGATTCTGGTGAGCCAGAAGGCGCTCACCGAACAGCAGCTCGCGAGCGCACTCGGAGAACTCTTCGGCTACGACGTCATCGACCTCCGAAAGATCCCCATCGACGCGGCGGTACTGCAGAACATCCCCGAAGATCTCGCCCGCAGTCACTCCGTGGTGCCCTTCCGCTTCTCGAACGGCGTGCTCGACGTCGCCGTCGCCGAGCCCGACGACGGACTGAAGGCGACCCTGAGCCAGCGGCTCAACATGCCGATTTCCCTGCACCTGGCTCCCTTGGGTGACATCCGCTGGGTCATCGACTCCAACTACCAGGCCATCGGGACCGTTGACAAGCTGATTCAGGCCTTCGAGTCGGCCGAGACCTCCCGGCGTCGGGGCCCCGAGCCCGGCACCGAAGAACTGGTCATCAGCGAGGACGCCCCGGTCGTTCAGTTGGTCGACCGTATCTTGACGCAAGCCATGCGCGACCGCGCCTCCGACGTCCACATCGAGCCCTCCGAGGACGTGGTGCGGGTGCGTTTCCGTATTGACGGAGCCTTGAAAGAAGTGCTCTCGATGCCCTCCTCGATTGGACCGGGCCTCGTGAGTCGAATCAAGATCATGGCCAACATGAACATCGTGGAACGGCGCCGTCCCCAGGACGGTCAGTTAACAATCGCCATCGACGGTAACGATGTGGACGTACGCGTGGCGACGACGGCGACGATTATGGGTGAGAGCTGCGTCATGCGAATCCTCGACAAGACTCGCTCGGTCCTACGCCTCAACGAGTTGGGTATGCCCCCCGACACCCACCTCGCCTACTCCAAGTTGGTGCGCTCCCCCTTCGGCATGGTGCTCTGCGCCGGTCCGACCGGCTCGGGTAAGACCACCACCCTCTACGCCACTCTCTCCGAGGTGACCAATCCCACGGTCAACGTCATGACCATTGAGGACCCCGTCGAGTACGTCTTTCCCCAAATCAACCAGATTCAGACGAATGAACAGGCCGGCCTCACCTTCGCCACCGGTCTGAAGTCGATTCTGCGCCAGGACCCCGACGTCATCTTGGTGGGAGAGATCCGTGACGTCGAGACCACCCGGGTGGCCGTCCAGTCGGCCCTCACCGGTCACTTCGTCGTCTCTTCGCTTCACGCCACCGACGCCGTGTCGGCTCTGCACCGTCTCCTCGACATGGGTATTGAGGCCTTCCTCATCGCCTCGTCCGTTCTCGGGGTAGTCGGTCAGCGACTCCTGCGCCGCATCTGTCCCTCCTGTCGAGTGGAGTACACCCCGACGGTGGAGGAGATGGAGTTCTACCGCGAGAGTGGTGGCTCTCCCCTCGAGAGTTACGTCCACGGAGTGGGCTGCACCTTCTGTTCGCACACCGGCTACAAGGACCGCATCGGTGTCTACGAACTGCTGGTCATGAGTCCGGAGATTCGCCGCTTGGTGGTCGGTTGGGCCACCCAGGAGGAACTACGCACCATGGCCGTTCGCCAGGGGATGCGGACCATGCGTCAAGAAGCCATCGCTCTCGTTGAGCAGGGCGTGACGACCATCGAAGAAGTGATTCGGAGCATGTACACACTATGACCCTCCTCCAACGCACCCGCGAGATGATTCCCGGCAATCAGAAGAAGGACAAGGCCAAGGAGAAGTTGGCCCTCACCCGGTACCGCTACGAGGCGCTCGACGACTCGGGCAACCAGGTCAAGGGCTTCGAGCTGTCCGAGTCGGCCGGCCGGGCCCACTTGGCTCTGCTCGAGCGCGGTCTTTCTCCGACCCTCATCGAGGAAAAGCGCACCCTCCTCCAGTTCGAAATCACGAAGAAGAAGGTTCCGAAGAAGGAGGTGATGAACTTCACCCGGCAACTGGCCGTGTTCATCCGCTCCGGAATCCCAATTATGGACGCCCTCGAGGTGATCGTCGAGGAGGCTCAGAACAAGTTGATGCGCCAGATCCTCCTCCAGATGATCGAGGATCTGCGCGCCGGGGACACCTTCTCGGTGGCCTGTTCGTCTCACCCGGAGGCCTTTCCCAACTTCTACGTGGGCATCTTGGAGTCCGCCGAGCTGACCGGAAACCTGGACGACGTCCTCGAACAGTTGGCCGAGTACATCGACCGGGACTTAAAGGCCCGGGCGAAGATCTCCTCCGCCTTGACCTACCCGATGGTCGTTTCGGTCCTGGCGGTCGTGGTGATCTTCATCCTCGGAATCTTCGTCCTCCCGCGCTTCGTGGTCTTCTTCAGCCAGCTCCACGCCAAACTGCCCGCCACGACCCGCGCCCTGATGTCCTTCTCGGGCTTCATGGCGAACTACTGGCCCTTCATCTTGGCCTTCATCGTGCTCGTCGTGGGCGGGTTCATGGTGATGAAGCGCAACGAGAAGGGACAAGACCAGATCGACCGGGTCTTATTAAAGCTCCCGATTCTCGGCGAACTCACCCAGACGGCCGTGTTGGAGAGGACCTGTCGGATCCTCGCTTCGATGCTGCGCGCCGGAGTCGACCTGCCCCGCTCCATGACGATCACCGCGGAGTCCGCGAACAACTCGGTCTATCGCAAGGGGCTTATGGCGGTCCGCGAAGAGGTGATGGAGGGGCAGGGTCTGGCCGGCCCCATCGCGCGCTCCGGGCTCTATCCCGGGGCGGCCCGCCAGATGTTCCGGGTGGGAGAGGAGACGGGTAGCCTCGACCAGCAGTTGGAGGTCGCCGCCTCCTACTACAACCGGGAACTGGAACGAAAGCTCGACAGAGTGACCTCCCTCTTCGAACCGATGGTCATCATCTTCATGGGCCTCATCGTGGGATTCGTGGCGGTCGCCCTCATCTCGGCCATGTACGGCATCTACAACCAGGTGCACTAGTCATGAACTGGCGACGTCGACTAGATCAAGCGAGAGAGCGCGAAGAGGGGGGCTTCACCCTCATCGAGTTGATGATTGTGATGGTCATCGTCCCCCTCATCGTCGGCTCGATCGCCTTCGGACTCGTCGCCGTCTTCCAACTCCAGAGCGGGGTCTCCAATCGCCTCACCGCCTCGGGGGACACCCAGGTCTTTCTCACCACCTACCAGCACGACGTCGACGCCGCTCAGTACATGACGACGAACCCCGCGCCCCCGGCCCTCACGGTCTACGGAGGATCGACTCCCGGAACCTGCGGCACCGGGACCCCGTTACTCAGCCTGGCCTGGCAGATCGGCTCGACGACGACCTACGTCGCCGCCTACGATTTGCAACCCTCGGGGACGACCGGAATCGACAACATCGTCCGGTCCCTCTGTCAAAACGGCACCCTCTCGTCGACGGAGGGCCTCGCCTACCACGTCTCTCCGAGCCAGGCCGTACCGAGTCCCACCTGCACGGCGGGCCAGACCTGCGCTCTCGGGGGAGGCTGGATCACCGCCGCTTCGGTGAAGCAGCTCGACCTCAGCCTCCTCGACGCCGGGGGCGGCTCGGTGAGCGCCTCCGCAGTGTTGACGGCCGCTCCGGTGCGTGCGGTCAACTCCGACCCGGCGAGCCTCGGGGGGCCGACCTCGGGCCCGAGTTGCGGGTTCGCTCTCCCCGGTACCGGGACCTACGACTCGACGATGTGCTTCCTCGACTTCGCGAGTTTGTCGAACTACACGAGCACCCAGATCCAGAACGGGGTAGACATCTCCGAAGCGATCCCCGGGGGCTACACCCTCAAGTTCTCGATCAAGGTGACCGGAGCGGCCTGGACGGCGCACGTCTTTCCGACGTGGACGAACGCCTTCCTCGGTAACACCAACTCCGGTCAACCCTTCTACACCGGCGTGGGCTGCAGCACGAGTACGCCGACCGTCACCCCGACCGGCTACGGGACTCCCTCCTGTATCGATCCGGCGATCTACCAGACCGGCAGTGCCAATCTGCATCCGACGACGGTGACCATTAACAATCTGACGTTGACGGCCCCCGGGGGAGTCCCGGCGACGGGCTGGGAGTTCGTCACGGCCGACGCCGAGACGACCGACGCGGGGGAGACGATCTCCTGGACGGTGAACTCTCCGCTCACCTTCTCCGACATCCCGAACACCCCGACGAGTAATTGGGGTAACGCGTGTTTGAATGCGGACGGTAGTTACGGCATTACCCCGGCCAGTTTCCAGACGGGAACCCCCAGTGCGTCGGTGAGTTGCACCGATAACTACAGCACCGGTTCTCCGCGCACCGGAACCATCATGCTCGGAGTCCAGCCGGGAGCGGGTGGCATCAGTACTCTCACCTCGACCCTCATCGGGGCGGGCCTAGAGGGAGTGGCCTTCGGGCTGCTCTTGCCTTAAGGAACGCCCGTGAGCACGTCATCGCAGAAAAAGTGGGAAAAGAGGGGTAGAATCGGGCCGCCTATGGGGTATGTGTCGGATACCGGGGCGCTCGGGGTCTCTCCCGCGAGGCGTCGTCGTGACGAGCGTGGAGACACGCTGGTCGAGGTTCTGGTCGCCATCGTCATCCTCGGTATCGGGGCCGTCGCCCTCCTCGCCGGATTCGCCTCGGCCATCAACGGTTCGAGCGTGCACAAGAACTTGACCGACTCCAGCAACATCGTGAAGTCGGTCGCCAACGAGATCACCGCCGCCCTGCAGTCGACCCCCTCCTCCTTCACCTGTCCGGCGTCGGGCCTGCCGAACGTCACCGTACCGACGGGCTACGCGATTAGTTCGAGTTCCGTGACCTACTGGGTCGAGGACACGACGACCCAACAGTGGTCCTGGTCGAGCACGTGTGCGTCCGGTGCCCCCCAGTTGGTGAGTATCACCCTGAAGAACACCGCGACCGGGAGTCTCAACTCCTCCTCCTTCGTGGTCGTCGACCCGACGGCCCCAGTCTCGCCCACCGCCGGTGCAGCGACTCAGGTCGCCTTCCTCGTGAAGCCCGGGGGCGCCACGCGCGGCCAGAGCTTCTTGACCCAACCGGTCGTCGCCATTGAGGACGCGAGCGGGAACATCGTGACGAACGATCTCTCCCCGCTGCGTTTGAGTTCACCGGACGGGACGTTGAGCGGGTGCGTGGGTCAAGAGACCTCCGGTGTTGTGACCTATACGGGTTGTCAGTTCGCCTCGGTCGGCACCTTCACCCTTACGGCGAGCGACGGCACTCTTACGAGTGCCTCGTCGCCGGTCGCCGTGGCGAAGTCGCCGAGTGCGATCTCGGTCACGTCCACTGCGCCCAGCCAGGAGATCGCCGGCCAGACGACGACCTACCCCCCGGTGGCGACCTCCACCTCGGGGGACACGGTCGTCATCTCGTCGAGTTCCTCGCTCATCTGTTCGGCCAACGCCGGGGTCGTGAGTTTCAACTCGGTGGGGGTGTGCGTCGTCGACTTCAACGATCCCGGGAACGCCAACTACTCGGCGGCTCCCCAGGTCACCCAGGAGATCCCCGTCGTCAACTACAACACCATCACCCTTTCGGCGTCGACTCAGCAGTTCAGCGCCCAAGTCAATGGGCCGACCCTGACCCCGGTGGCGACGGCGCTCTCCGGAGATCCGGTCGCCGTCACCTCCACCACGCCCCAGTACTGCACGGTGTCGGCGGGTGTGGTGAGTTTCGTCGGGGCGACTCCCAACGGTCAGACCTGTCAGATCAGCTACTACGACGCGGCCCTCGCGACGAACCCCAACTCCACCTACGAGTCGGCCAGCGCCACCCAGAACATCGCCGTCGCGAAGGGCGCGAACACCATCACCGTGTCGTCGAATGCCCCGACCGGAGCCCTCTACGGAGGTGACTACACCCCGACCGCCACCGCCACTTCGGGTGACACCGTGCTCGTGAGTACGTCACCGAGTTCGGTCTGCCAGTTGGACTCATCGACCGGTATCGTCCACTTCGTCGGAGTGGGCCTGTGCACCGTGTCCTACGCCGACCCCGGGAACACGAACTACCTCGCCGCGACCACCCAGACCCAGACGTTCGCCGTCTCTCAAGCCCCCCTCACGGTCACGGTGCAGCCGGCCACCTCGACCTACGGTTCGGCCACCCCGCCCTTCCACGTCTCCTACTCGGGCTTCCGAAACGGGGACGGCCCTTCGGTGATTAGTGGAGCGCCGACTTTCTCCACCTCGGTGACCCCAACCACCCCCGTCGGGACCTACCCTCTCACCGCGACGCTCGGCACTCTCAACGCGACCAACTACTACTTCTCGCCCTTCGTGGCCTCGACGGTGACAGTCCAGCCGGCTCCTCTCACCGTCGCCGCCTCCAGCCCCGTCTCCACCTACGGCTCGGCCCCGGTCGCACCCACGTACACCATCTCGGGCGAGGTGAACGGTGATACTCCGGCCCAGGCCTACAACGCGGGGGTGGGCCAGCCGACCCTCACCGATTCCGTCACCACGTCGACCGGAGTGGGCATCTACAACGTCGCGGTCGGGACGGGTTCACTCGTCGCCTCGCCCAACTACACCCTGGTACTACTGAACGGGTCCTACACCGTCCAGCCCGCGGTCCTGACCGTGACGGCCGGCAGCACCACCATGGTCTACGGGGACCGCGTGCCGACCCTCACCTACGCGGTGACCGGTTTCGTGAACGGGGACCCTCCCTCGGTCGTGACGGGATCTCCACTTCTCACCACGACGGCGAGTTCCACCACCTCAGTCGGCCAGTACACGACGACGGCGACCCTCGGAACTCTCAGCGCCCTGAACTACACGTTCCAGTTCGCCCCGGGAACTCTCACGGTCACGCAGCGCCCCCTCACCGTGTCGGCGACCGGGACCTCGATCTACGGGTCGCAGCCCGTCGCGCCGACTCCCACCTTCTCGGGTTTCGTGAACGGGGACCTACCGAGCGTCGTGAACGGAACGGCCTCGCTGAGCGACGCCGTCTCGTCGACCAGCCCGGCGGGAAACAACTATCCGATCACTGTCGGACTCGGTTCTCTCAGTGCGACCAACTACACCCTGGTCGCCCAGAACGGCACCTACACCGTGAGTCCGGCGACGCTCTACGTGACCGCGAGCAATCAGACGACCCCGTTCGGTCAGCCCGTCCCCGCCCTCACCTACACGGTGAGCGGTGAGGTGAATGGGGACAGTCCGGCCCAGGCCTACTCCGGAGTTCCCTCCCTCTCGACGACGACCGCGACCCGTCCCGACGCGGGACAGTACCCGATCACGGTGGGGGCGGGGACCTTCGTCGCCTCGCCCAACTACACCCCTCAGTTCTCCAACGGAACGCTCACGGTGCAAAAGGCACTCCTCACCGTGACCGCGAACAGCCTCTCGACGGCCTTCGGCGCCAGTTTGCCGACCTTCACCTACTCGGTGAGTGGATTCGTCTCACCCGACACCAGTGCGGTGATCTCCGGTGCACCGATTCTCTCCACCAGCGCGACCTCCACGTCGGGTGTCGGGTCCTACACCATCAGTGTCGACACCTCGCAGATGAGCGCGACGAACTACAACTTCGTCGGGGCTAACGGACTGTTGACGGTGGGCCAGGACGGTTCGACGACGACGGTCACGAATATGGGCCCGAGCGGACTCGTCGTGGGCCACGAGGACCTGGGCCTCTTCGTCGTGACGGTCACGACCGGAAACGGGGAGGCCCCGGCCCCCGCTGATCAAGCGACCGTCACACTGAGCGAGAACGGTCAGACCGCCACCTGCCAGACGCAGAGCACCAATGGCTGGAACCACGTCGGTACGACACACTCCTACACGGAGCTCTGCACAATCGGCGCCTCGGCCCTACCCCTCTCCTCGGGCACGGCGACGGTGTCCCTGTCGGCGAGTTTTCCCGGTGACTCCAACATCGCGGCCTCCTCGGGGACCGGGACGAACTTCACCCTCTACGCGCAGAACCCCGACCAGAACAGCTTGACTCTGAACTTCCAGGCGAGTGGCAACAACAATGGGACCTTCAGTGGGAACGCGCCGGTCACTGACCAGGGCGCGATAATTACCCTGTACTACTGCACGACCACCAACGTCAACTCCTGCACCAGCTTCACGACTCTCTCTCAGCCGGCCGGCGGCTCGTGGTCACTGCCCTACGCCTTTAGCAACAATGCGCCGAAGAGGGGCACTTTCTACTACTTCTACGCGACGGAGCCGGACTACTACCTCGGCACGGGGACGATCTCCTCACCGATGACCGGACACGTGAAGACGTGAGCCGGCGTCTCAACTCACTTCGGGACCGTCTGAATCGACGCACGGGGCCCAAGGACCGGGGGGCGATTCTGCTCCTCGCCCTCGGGTTCATCGTGGCTGCGAGTTTGATCGTTCTCGCCCTCGCCTCCTGGGCGACGAACGACATCAAGAACACGACCACCTTCGTGACCGTGAGCCAGATGCAGCAAGACGCCCGCTCGACGGCCAACGTGGCGATCGACTCCATGCGCTATCAGCCCCTGCTCGGAACGAATCAGACCCTGAACCAGTTCGCCTACTGCTGGGGTACCGCGGCGCCCTCCTCCCAGAGCTTCCAGTTCACGACGGAGGGGGCCGGGGCGACCCAGGTGAACCACGCCACGATCACGATGAACGCCTACTGTTCGACGGTCTGGGATCCCCAGAGTGCGATCTCTCGCGTCGTGACCGTCGACGTCTGTCCCTCGACGATATCGACGATGTCGGTGTGCGTGGCTAATCCTTACCTGCAAGCCATCGTCCAGTTCGACGACTACCCGAACAACTCGACCACGGCCCGCATTACCGGGGTGTGTTCGACCTGGTGCGGCCAGGGGATGACGATTACGAACTGGACCTGGGGCTCGACGGGCACCTCCCAGTTGGCGAACGCCATCACGGTGACCAGTGCCGCTCCAAATCCGGCCTACGTCCAGGGCTCGGCCTACGTTCCGGTCTACTCGGCCAGTGGGGGAACAGTGGTGATCTCCTCCTTGAGTTCGAGTGTCTGCGTCGTCTCGTCGGGCTACGTCGAGTTCATCGCGGCGGGCACCTGTACCCTCGCCTTCGACGACTCGGGTGACGTGAACTACCTCGCCGCTGCGAGGGTGACCCAGAGTTTCCAGGTGAGCCTCAACAATCCGGTGCGCCTCACTCTCAGTCCCTCGACACCCGTCACTTACGCTCCCGGGACCGGGTACTCCACCCCCCTCACGACGAGTGGGGGATCGGGTAACGGCGCGGTGAGTTTCGCCGTCACTGCTGGAGGAACGGCCAGTGGCTGCGTGGTGAGCGGGTCCACTCTCAGTTCGACCGGTGCGGGGACCTGCATGATTCTCGCCACCATGGCCAGTGACGGGGTCTACGCCGCCGTGAGTACGACGGCCACGGTGACCTTCGCCGAAGCGGCCCAGAGCACCCTCGTGATCTCTTCTCCCACGACGGTCAGTAACAACGGCACCACTATCGCGAGCACCCTCGCCACCACGGGGGGCTCGGGGACCGGAGTGGTGACCTACCAGGTGACGAACGGGAGTGCGACCGGGTGCACGGTCAATCCGTCGACGAACGTGCTCTCGGCGACCTCGGAGGGAACCTGCAACGTGGTCGCGACGAAGGCCAGTGACGGTAACTACCTAGCCGCCCAGTCCGCGGTGACTACGATCACCTTCCAGCAGGGGGTGGGAGTCGCCCTAGCGTTCACCACGCCCTACACTCCGAGTTCGACGCCGGACCACTTCGTCACCTCCGTGACCGGATTTGGATCAAACGGGGCCCCGACGGGCACCGTCACGGTGTACTCCAACTCGACGGTGATTTGCTCCACCAGCGCACCGACGACCTCGGGGCTGGTCTCGAGCTTCACGTGCGATCTCCCGAGTTCGCTCTACATCTCGGGCACTCTGAGCAACGTCTACGCCCTCTACCGTCCGGCCAACGGTTCGCCCTACGCTCAGGCGACCTCCTCGTCGAGTTCGTTGACCATTACCCGATCGGGCACCGTCGTGACGCTGGCCCCAATGATGATTCACGGCACTTTCAACCAGCCCCTCGTCGGTCTCCTCTACGGCTACGAGCAAGACGCCGTCTTCAACGTCTCCGTGACCTCGACCGGGGGAGCACCCGCCACGGCTGGCGACACCGTGACCGTGACGGCGAGCCAGCAGAACTCCGCGACCTGCGTCGCGACCCTCAACGCCCAGGGACAGGGGAGTTGCTCAATCGGGTCGACGGCAGTGCGGGCGTCCTCCAACGGGGCCACCATGTCCCTCTCGGCGGCCTTCGCCGGAGACAGCAACCTCAGCGCGGGCACCTCGGCCACGACGACGATCCCGCTCTACACCAGTGACCCGAACTCGATTTCGGCCCCCTCCTTCAACGCGATAGACCAGTACGGCGACGGCACGTTCTACGGAACGACTTCGTCGAACAGTCTCGACAACGGTCAAACCGTCACAGTGAACTACTGCCTGTACTACCAGAGCACCTGCTACTCCCAGTACAGCGGCACGGCCACGGCGACCGACTCTCAGGGGTCGTGGACGTCGCCGTTAGGTCAGTATCTCTGGTGGGAGTATTACGGTTACAGCTCCGAAGCCCAGGCCAGCGAGCCGGACTACTACGGTCCCACCATGACCTCGGCCTGGAACACCGGCCTCTAAATCTCAGCCCCTTTTCGGGGTGGTTCGACCATGATGAGGACGAACGCGTTTCTGCGCGAAAAATCACCAATCCTCTTTCTGAGGATTTTCTTATAAATGGTTCCAGAGTTGTGAAAAGGCGCTTGTTTGTTGTGCACTCCCTACTTTACGCTGAGAGAGTCCCCTACGGAGAGGACTCCGGAAACGGATTAAGAAAAGGAAAAAAGATCAGAATGGTAGCTACCATCAAGAAGCTTCAGGCGAAGCGGGCGGCCCAGGAGATCGACGGTGGTTTCACCCTGATCGAACTCCTCATCGTTATTGTCGTACTCGGAATTCTCGCCGCGGTTGTGGTGTTCTCCCTCGGTGGAGTCACGACCTCGAGCGCCCTGGCGGCCTGCCAGAGCGACGGCGCGACCTACGAGACCGCTCTCGCCGCGGCGACCGCTCAGGGAACCCCTATCGCGGATGCGGGTTCGTACACTGGGGCGCCTACTACGCTCAATGCAGCGTTGAGCTCGTACATTTCGACGGCCCCCGGAAACAGCACCCACTACCAGTTTGCGATCAAGAGTGGCGTCCTGTACGTGGGTCTGCCGGCAATCACGACGGCTCCCCCAGCCGCTGCAGGCGCTACTGCTCCGTTCTGGGTGCAGTGGAGCGGTTCGTCGGCTTGCACGACGACCGGGGCGAACCCGACGGTCAAGTAGTAAGTAAGGTTCGAATCACATTCGAACAGTAAATGAATCTAGGTACCCGGCCCGAGTGGCCGGGTACCTAGGTTTCTGGGCACAACGAGGAGTTGAACGTGACTAATCCATTGGGCGGCATTGAGAAGTGGTTGGAGATTCTCTGGGAACACAAGGGTTCCGACCTTCTCCTCTCCCACGAGTCGGCTCCCCGAATCCGAGTCGACGGAGCCCTGCGGCCGGTCGAGGGTGCCCCGATGATGACCGGTGACGAGATCCGCACCATGGCCTGGCCCTTTCTCTCCGAGGAGCAGCGCGAGACCTACGAGACCGAGTACGACGTGGACTTCGCCTTCTCCTTCCGCGACCTCGCCCGCGTGCGTGGTTCGATCTTTACCCAACGGGGCCAGAGCGCGCTCAGCTTGCGTATTATTCCCTCGAAGATCCCCG
>VFSW01009315.1_pt1 | contig 14030 bp, 10 predicted proteins | sample 5358111 | NCBI WGS metagenome assembly VFSW01 (sample SAMN11554181, study PRJNA540505) | mine drainage metagenome | isolation source: sediment from site ElyBrook_90M | place: USA: Ely Copper Mine, Vershire, VT | collected 2017
CGTCGTCGCCACCGGGCGCAGGATGAACAGACGCGAGGGACTCATGGGGCGGCGGGGCCGGATGACGCCGCGGGCGGGGCAGGCGTGGAGACGACGACAAGAGCGCCGTCGTGCAAGCGATCGAAGCCGCTGTCGGCGACGACTTCGCCTGGGTCGACCCCGTCGACCTGGGTCACGCCGTCGTCGGTGACGCCGCGCTTGACGCGGCGGATGTGCGCGACGTCGTCCTGGATCACGTACACGAACGACTCGGCACCGTTCTGCTGTATGGCGGACGAGTCGAGCACCGTCACCCCGCGGCGCGTCTCCACGAGCAGGCGCGTGTTGACGAACTGATTGGGGAAGAGCGCGTCGTCCGCGTTCTCGAACTCTGCGCGCGCCTTGACCGTTCCGGTCGTCGTGTCGATCTGGTTGTCCAGCGCGGTGAGGACGCCCGTCGCGATCTTCTTCTGGGCGCTCCGGTCCAGGGCTTCGACGGCGAGCTCGGCTCCCCGGACGAGCCCCGCGCGGACCGCCCCCAGGCTGTCCTCCGCGATCGTGAAGACGACCGTGATCGGTTCGAGCTGCGTGATGACGGCGAGCGTGACGTTGCCGCTGGCCTGGACGACGTTGCCTGGGTCGACCAGCCTCAGGCCGACGATGCCCGCGATGGGAGCGGCGATGTGGCAGAAGTCGACCTGCACTCGGTCGTACTGCACGGTCCCCCGGTCGTTCTTCACGGTCCCCTCGTCCTGGAGGACGACCTTCTCCTGGTCGTCCAGCGTCTGCTTGGCGATCGCGTTGCGGGCCCAGGCGGCGCGATAGCGCTCCAGATCCATGCGCGCCTGCTCGAGGAGGCTCTCGTCGCGCTCGAGGACGCCTTCGGCCTGCATGAGGGTGGCGCGGAAGGGGCGCGAGTCGATGTCGACGAGGGGATCCCCCACGGCGACGCGCTGGCCCTGCCGATAGTGCACGGCGACGACGAGGCCGGTGACTTCGCTGGCGATCGAGGCCGTGTACACGGGCGTAACCGTTCCGATGGACTCGAGATACACGCCGAGGTCTCCCTTGTGCGCCGTCGAGACGGTCACCGCCGTCCTCGGCGGCGACGGGGCCTTGGTGCCGGCGGCGTGCCGGCGGACAAACGCGAGCGAGAAAAGCGCCACCAAGATCGACGCGAAGAGGCCGCCGGCGAGGAGCCATCGGGGCCGTAGGCCGTGCGCAGGAGCGGGGGACCGATGGTCGGGTTCGATGACGGGAGGCTGACGAATGTCCGAAGCCAATCGGCATCAATCTCGCGCCGCGACGCTCGTTCGGCTACGCCCGATCCCACATAGGCCGCAGCTTGCCCAATCGGCACGCATCATGCTAGCCGCGGTGCATGGCCTGCCCCTCGAGAACGTCAATCCTCGGTCTCGCCCTCGCCGCTGTTTTGACGGCCGGCGCGTCGACCTCCGCGTGCTACGTCGAAGAAGGCCCTCCCGTAGCCGCGGAAGGCTACGAGCCAGTCACCTACGACGGCTACGTCGTCTACTACGATTCGGTCGGGAGGCCTTATTACTACGCGAACGGCGGCGTCGTATGGATCTCGCCCGGCGTCCCCGCGTATCCCCACCTGGTGTCGCACTGGCGAGTCTACGGGCGCGCGTATCCGCACTGGTACCGTCGTTACGGCTACAGATACCGGTATTATCGCGGCCGTCGCTGACACGTCATTGCCGGTCGCCATGGTTTCTCAGGGGTGCACCCCAGCATGGAGCTCGACGACTTCTGCCGGCGACAGAGTCCGGTCGAATATGGCCACTTCGTCGAGCACACCCGCGAGCTGCCTTCCGGTGCCGCCCCAGCGACCCATGTAGAGATGAGAAAGCCCCGGCACGAACGGGCCGAGCGCAGCGGTAGATTCGACCGCGTAGCCGTCCTGAAAGAGCTGGATGGTGAGCGCGGACGCGTCGACCACCGCAACGAAATGGGTCCATGACCCGAACTCCAGGCAAGCGCACGTTGCCGTCGCGTACCAGTTGGTGGGAGAGGAGACCCAAAACGCAAACTGCAAGCTCGCGAATGTCGGGTCGCCTGCCGTGGGGGGCAAGATGTCCACTTCCCATCCACCTTGCATGGCGATTTCGGTGCTGAGGACGGACACGTAGCCTCCGCTGAAGTCCTCGCTCTGGGCCAGGAGCCAGAACGAGACGCTCCAGTCGAGGGACGGCGCGTCGGGCGACCCCGGCTGCGGGAATGGATTGACGACGACCCAGTCGTCGACCCCACCGTCGGGCGCAGCAGAAAAAGAGATGGCGCTCCCGAATCGACCGGCGTCCGTCCACGCGCCGCCGACCAACGTCCCATTGCGATTGTTGCCGGAAGAGTCGTGGACGATGGAGCCCATCCCTTCGTCGAAGCTGTAGTACGCGAGTGGCCCCCCGGCCGTCGCGTCCCCTGATGGAGCACCATCGGCCACGGCTGCGCCGGCGTCGGAGCTGGAGCCGTCCACGCCGCCTGCGGCGAGGGCATCGATCACCTGGGGCCGACAGCCGAGCAGGTCGACGAAGGCGATCAGTGCGACCGCGCTCCTATTCACAAGTCCCCCGTGAGGGCAAAAGATGCAAAGATGGCGGGGCGACCCGTCGTCGCTCGTGCCTCGTCGAGAAGGCGGACGACCGGGTAGGGGCTCGCAAATACTGCATGCCCTTCGAGCGCGAAGCCCATGCTCGCGGCTCGCGCGTAGCAGAGCCCGACCCCTGCATCGACGGCCGCCGCCCACACCGAGGCGTCGAGGCCCTGCGCCGAACCGGAGCCGCGTCCCTCGACGCCGGCGTGCAACGTGCCCACACCCAGCGAAGCTCTCAGCCCGCGCGGACCGGAGATGGAGGGCGAGAAGACGCTCTCCACGAGCAGCAGATCTTGCGAAATGGTCGCCGAGCCGCTCGACGACGCGATGCTCGAATGGCTCCCCAGCCCCGCGCCGGTCATTCGGACCCCCCAAAAGGGGAGCGCCGACCAGGCCAGCCGGCCGACCGGCGTCACCGTCGGGCCCATGCCCTCGAAGCTGAACAAGCTCCCGACGCCGAGCTCCGCCTGAAAGCGGGACCGTTCCTCGCCGCCAGTCGGCCGAGGCCTTGCGGTAGGCGCGACCTCGGCAGGCTTGGGAGGAGCGGCCTTGGCTGGCTTCGGCGCGAGGTCGAGGTCCACGAGGCTGGCGCTCAACTGCTCGGCGGCCTGAATGGCGAGGATTTCCGATGCCCGGGCCCCCGACTCGCCTGACGCATTCAGGCGTCGCACCACGCTGCGCCCCGTGAGCCGGTCGGCCACCCACAGCTCCATCCCCGCTGGGCCTCCGAAGACCCCTATGATCGCCGCAGGAGCGTGGGTCTCGGAAGCGGTCTCCGAAGCTCTCGCGATGGCAGCTCGAGGAGCCTCGTCGGGGGTCGTCCCGACGACCTTCACGTCGAATCCCGCCGCGCCGAGCTCGCCCTCGAGGCGAACGAACATCTGCCCGAGGGCCGGATCCGGAGGGTCGGGCCGGAGGAGCGTAACGAGGGGTCTTTCGTGCTGGTCGCCTCGTGCGGGTACCGTCGCGATGCTGACCGTCCAAAGAACCGCGAAGGCAGCGGCACCCTTCATGGACCGTTCAGAATCGAGCGGGCAAGCTGCGCGTAAGCTCCGGCCGGCCACCGTTTCACGTAGGTCTCCGCCAGAGGACGCGCCTGATCGACCCCCAAGATCCGATCGGTCACGATCATATCGCGCCCCATGGCGTCGGCCGCGAACGCTCCGTCCGGATCTTCCGACAGATATCGCTCGTACCACCCGAGCGCGGCCGCGCCGTCCGTACTCTCCGCCATCCGGCCGAGCAGGAACGCCGCCTCCTTCGCGCGAGAAGACCCCGCGAAGCGGGTTCGCTGGGCGAGCAGGGCGAGGCGCGCGATGTCCGGGCGCTTCTGGTAGCGGGCGGCAGCCTCCAGGACCGCGAGATCTTCGCTCGTCCGCTCCCGGACAGTGGCCTCGACACCGCGCGCGACCGCGTCGTCGACGATGGATTGCAGGTCCCCCGACGCCATCCGTTCCGACCAGCTGCGCTGCCTCGGCGACGCGCTCGGAGTGCCCCCATTCGTCGACGAGGAGGCGACCTTCGGCGGCACCACCGGGAGAACCGCCGACGGAGCGGGGGGTTCCGCGGAGGCGGAGCCGGTAGGCGCATCGGGGCGTTCGGAAGAATCGTCCAGGTCGCGAATCGTCACCTCGTGATCGCCGGATCGGACGGTCAACCTTTGCCCTCCATGAAGAGCCATGGGTGCAGGCAACCACGGAGCGTGAATATCGAGAAGACCCGTCCGAAGACGAAGATCGAACCACCCATCGGCTCCGCGCCAATCCAGCGAAAACGATGTACCTCGAACGTCGACCGCGTACGGCCCGGCATCGAAGGTCCACCGGGCGCCGGCCCGATGCACGATGTCGGCTCGAACCTCGCCCTCCTCGATCGCCAGATGCGCGCCCCGCTCGTCGACGGCCACGACGCGCATCCGCGCATCATCCGCGAGCGAGACCACACTACCCTCAGAGAAGGACACCCGCGGGTGCTCTCCCGGCCGCGCGCGGACATAGCCTTCCAGCATCTCGGCCCCCTCCACTCGGTACGCCAGCGGCGGAGGTGGCCTGCGAAGCAGGACCATTCGCCCCGTCACGACGAGCAGGACGGCGGCAGCGGCCACCAGCAGGGCGCCCCAAGCCGCTCTGCGCCGCCCGCGAGAAGCCCGATGACGTTCGAGCCTGGCTCGCACGCGCCCCAGAGCAGCGTCGAGCGCCCCCTCCTCCGGCGGCTTCGCGGCCTGCCGCACGGCCGCCACGGCGTCCAGTGCGCCTCCGCGGAGCTGCAAATCAGGCGTGTCAGGCGTCATGAGTTTCCCCGCGTCGTCTGGAGCGCGGACGCTTGCTCGACGTCGCCATCGAACTCCTCGCTGACTTTCCGGTTCGATCTCTGGAGGCGTCGCTTGACCGTCGCGAGCGACAGTTGCATGACTTCTGCGACCTCTTCGAGCGTCATCTCTTCGATGTGCCGCAAGACGAAGATCGTCCGGTCCTCGACGCCGAGCCGATCGAGCGCCCGGTAAAGTCTCCGCCTGAGCTGCGCCATTGCAGGGTCGACTCCCGGGGTGCTCGCATCGGGCAGCTCGCCTGTCTCCGACAGCGTCACCCAACGCCGGATTCTCCGGCGTTTCAGCTCCGACTTGAGGGTCCGAACTGCGATGGAGAAGATGAAGCTCCGGAGCGCGGAAGGCTTTTTCAGTGTGCGTATCTTGGTGAACAAGCAGAAAAACACTTGCTGGAGGATATCCTCCGCGTCGTGACGGGAACCGAGCGACCGGTGCGCTACCTGGTGCACGAAAGCCGCATACCGGTGCCACACCGCCGCCTCCGCCCAGGGCTCTCTCGCGCAAAGCGCCGCGACGAGCTCCGTATCGGTTCGCTCCGCTCGGTCGGGTCGCCCGACGAGTCGTAGCGGCGGACTCTCCCGGCCTTGCCCGGCGGGCGGCGGTGTCCGGACGAGCATGGGCTTCATCGTACCACGTTCCAATGACGCAGTTGACCGAGGGCGGCGTTCCGGCTCACGCACTTTCCCTTCCTCCATTCGTGAGCCGATCCCGATTTCGTGGGCCACTGCGCTTCGCATGGAAGAAACCGTGAGGTGTAGGCGCTTTTGCGTTGCCGCGTTGTTCGTGTGTGCCGGAGCGTGCTCCGGTTCGAACGCGTCCCAGGATCAAGGCGACGGCTCGTCGGGTGCATCGAGCTCGAGCGGTTCGGGCGGGGACGGCGCCACGGACACCGGAACGACCAGCAGCTCCGGTGGATCGAGCAGCGGCGCCGGAGGCAGCTCAGGGAGCGCAAGCGGATCCGAGAGTGACGGCGGGGGAGCCTCAGACGCGGAGAGCGGCCCCGATGTATGGAGCAATCCGGTGGATGGCGGGCCTATCGCCGTGGGACCCACCGTCCCCGGAACGGTGACGGTGAATCCCGGGATGACGACGGGGCAGGTTCCGCCCCGCTACATGGGTCTGAGCTACGAGCCGTCCCACCTGACGGACAGCTTCTTCACAGGAAGCAACGCGCCGCTCATCGCGATGCTGAAGCTGCTCGGCCCGAGCGTCGTGCGCTTCGGCGGCGCCTCCGTGGAATATCTTCCCTGGCAACCGACGGCACAGCCGACCACCGGCGCAACCCTCGCCAAGGCCCTCGGAACGGCGGACGTCGACAACCTCCGTGACCTCCTCAGCGCCACCGGGTGGACGGCGATCTTCTCGTTGCCGCTCAAGAGCGCCACGCCCGCGGCGGCCGGAACCGAGGCGGCGTACGTCGGCAAGACGCTGGGATCCTCGCTCTACGGGTTCGCGCTCGGCAACGAACCGAATTTCTACGGATGGACTATGGCGCAGTACCTTTCCAATTGGAGCGCCGAGGCGAATGCCGTAAAGACGAACGATCCGAGCGCAAAATTGGCCGGGCCCGACTGGGCGTGGATCGGAGCCGAAGATGGGCAATTCGCGATGGCCGAGGCGACGACTCTGTCTCTCCTGACGGCCCACCTTTATCGTGGGCCCTACGGCACGATGGCCACCCTCCTCGCTCCGAACCCGAACCTCTTGGGCGTCCTCCAGGTGCTGTCCTCCGACGTGGCGACCAACCATATCGCCGATGGGTGGCGCTTTGACGAGACGAACTCGTTCTACAACCACGGCACGGCCGGAGTCAGCAACGCGTACGGCTCGGCGCTCTGGGTCCTCGACTACGGCTTCGAATGCGCGCAAGGCAGGGCGGCCGGGCTCAACTTCCACGGCGGCGGCGCCGGGCAAGACGGCGCGACGCCCTTTTACTACACGCCCATCGACGAGGCCAACGGCGTCGTAACCGCTGCGCAGCCCATCTTCTACGGAATGCTCATGTTCACGCTCGCCGGCACGGGCACGTTGCTGGAGACGACGGCGACCGCCCGCGGCGATGCCGGCGCGCTGAACTTCACAGCGTATGCCGTCGCGCGCGCGGACGGTTCGATCGCCGTCGTTCTCGTGAACAAAGAGGCGACGAGCACGATTCACGCAACTGTCGACGTCGGAAGAGCCGCAAATTCTGCCAGCGCAATCTACCTGGAGGGCCCATCCCTCACCGCGCTCAGCGGAGTTACGCTCGCAGGGGCGGGTATCACGCCTGCGGGTGCGTGGGCTCCGGGCGCGCCGATCGCGCTCGCGACGTCCGGGCAGGTCGTCACCGTCGACGTGCCCGCAGCCAGCGCCGCGCTGGTCCGGGTGCAATGAACGGAGCCCCTCCGCATGTCGTCGCGTCGGTGGCCACGGGGCCGACGTCGTAGTTGGCCATGCGGACCATGCCGGGAATCTAGTACGTGAGCCCGAAGCCCAGCGCGAAGAGCGGCTTGTAACCCCCGGGGCAATTCAGGCCGGCGTACCCAGTGGCGCACATGATGTTCGCGGAGGCGTCGTCGTTGGGCCAGCTGTGGCTGAGTTTCCCCGTCGGGTGGTAGTCTCCGAAAAGGACGTCCGCGACCCCGTCGCCTTCGGTGCCGGGCAGCCAGGCCGCGATCCAGGCGTCGGCATCCGACAGCGCCGTGGGGTGGTTGGGGCTGTTGATGAGCACCGGACGTCCGCTCACGATGATTGCAACCACCGGCTTGCCCGACGCGCGAGCCTGTTGCAGAAGGGTGAAGTCCGCGCCCGCTGGGGTGGTATCGGCCCAGAGGGTGTCGAGGGTCTTGGTGTCACCCTCCCACTCGGCGTAGGGGTGCTCGCTGAAGACGATGACGACCACGTCGGCCTCCGCCATCGTGGCGACGGGCGCCCTCACGTTGGTGATCGCTTTCTGGATCGTCGTGCCGGTCGTCAAGAAGCCGCTACCCTGCCAGCCGGCCGTCCATCCACCGCACTGGTTGCTGAGGCTATTGGCCCCGCTTCCACCGATGTAGACGTTTGCCGTCTTCGAGATGGGAAGGACGTTGTTGTTGTTCTGGAGCAGCACCAGCGACTGCTGGACCGCCCGGCGTCCCCACATCCGGTGCGCGGGGCTGCCGACGTCGGCGATCAGTGCCGGGTTGCGCTGGTACGGCGGCGGGCCACCCGGGAGCTGGAAGAGCCCCGCCTGGCACTTCGCCTGCAGAATGCGCGTCACCGCGTCGTTGATCCGCGAGTCCGGGATCGTGGCCGTGTCGTTCGCGATGCGCGTGATCGCAGTCTGCCACGGATCGTCGGGCGCCATGAGCATGTCGACCCCGGCGTTGATGGCGGCGGCTTCGTTGCCGTTGGCGGCGTCGTAATCGGTGATGACGAAGCCTTTGAACCCGTACGTCGGGTTGTTCTTGATGAGACCGAGGAGCGTCACGGCGGCGGTTCCCCCCCACGTCATGCTCGAGCCGTTCTGGTTGTCCGTCCCGGGAGGCGAGTTCCAGCTGGCGTCGCTCACCATGATGCAAGCAAGGCCCGCCTGAAAGGCCGGGATGTACTGAGCGAGCCCCCACTTCTCCATGGTCGGAATATCGATGATCGCATTTCCGCGATCGACCACCGCGCCCCGGGCGCTCGGCGGCCCCATCTGCCCATCGCCCGCCGCGTGCTTGGCGCAAGCCATCAGGTTGGTGGCGCTGCCAAGGCCGCCCACTCCCTGCCACCCCTGGATCTCGGCGGTCAGCATCTCGCCGGTCCACGTCGGGTCCTCGCTGAAACTCTCGTAGACTCGCCCCCACCGGTAGTCCCACGTCGTGCCCGCGAAGGGCGCATAAGCCCAGTTGACGCCGCCGGCAAGGATCTCGCTCGCCTCGACCTGCGCCGCCTGGTACACGAAGGCCGCGTTGCGCGATGACGCCATGCCGATGTTGTGCGGGAAGACCACGGTTCCGGTCGCCTGGCTCATGCCGTGAACCGCGTTGCTCGAGTAAAGGATGGGGATCTGGAGCGGAGTCGCCGCCGCTGCCTTGACGTAGCCGTCCGTCATCGAGGCCCACGCTGCGATCCCCATTCCGCCGGGTGGTTGGGACGAGCCCGGCGCCCACAAACCGCCCACGGCGTACGTCGTGACGTCCGCGTTCGAGGGATTGTCGGCCAATACCATCTGCTGCGCCTTCTGAAGGCGCGTCATCTTGGCCAGGAGGCTCGCCGTGAACGTCACGCACGCGGCGGAGGGCCATTGAACGCCGCCGTCCGGAATGGGAGGGCCGGCCTCCCCGGCGGGGACCTCCGCGTCGCTCATCGCACCGCTCGTGGCCCCGCTCGATGTCCCGCTGCCGGAGCTACTGCCGTTGACCCCACTGCTCGCGTTCCCGCTGCTGCTCCCGCCGCTCGCGGTGCCCCCGTCGTCGCCGGAACTTTCGCCGGCGTCCGGCACGTTGCTCGACTGGGACGAGCTGCCGCACGCGACCACGTTTCCCCACGCGATGAGCGCCCCAGAAGAGGCGAGCGCGAAGACACCGGTGAAGTTCATTCTTCCCATCTTTCCTTCACCGTCCCTGGGTCCTGCGATTCGCCCGAACCGGCAAACATCAGGCCGCACACCCGCAGTGGACGACGGCACCCCCGTCGGCTCACAGAGGAGGAAGAAAAAATGCGCGCGCCCATGTGAGCCGAAACGCCCCCGCCGGGCCACTGCGTGACTGATGGAGTACGTGAAGCTCAGCGTGGTTCTCGGGCTCGTGGGCGCGATAGGTTGCGGCGGCGGGTCGTCGACTCATGGCAATGGCGACACGTCGCCAGACTCCGGGACCTCCAGTAGTGGCGGTGGTACTGGTGGCACCGGGGGTGGCGGCGACGCGGCTTCCTTCGGCGATACAGAGGTGATCCCCGTTCCGGATGGGGGGGACGCCGTCGACGCGATGGCCCTCGCCGTTGTGCCCACCCGGATCTTCAAGTCTCCGGGCGGCAGCATCATCTTCCAGTGGCCGCAAGCTGCCGATGCCGTCTCCTACGAGCTCCTCATCGATGGAAAGAGTGTGGCGACCACGCCGGGCGTCGTTCCCTTTGCCTCGGTGCCCGTTCTGACGATCGCCCCGACGTTCGGAACGGCTGGCGGTGACGTAGGCGCTGGAGGTGCCCCCACTGTCCACACCTGGAGCGTCAACACGACGACCGCAGCAGGAGTCAGCAACGGCGCACCGACCAACTTCCAGCTCGCCGAGGCCGTGGACGGAACGACGGGAGCTGAGCTCGGGGGTGTCGGCTCGGGCGCTATCAAGTTTTGCCCGAACAGCGGCCAGTTCGCATTCCAGCCCCTCACACCGGCGGGCAACAAGGACTTCAAGGTGCTGCCGAACACCAACTTCCAGCTCTACACGAGCCGAGGGGCGAACGTCGTCGCAGTTTCCCAGCTAACGGCTGCGAAGGCAAACGGGCGATACGACGACGACGCCATCTTCCCGATCGAGCGGGCGACCTTCCCGACGACCAATGGCGTCATGGAAACCTTGCTCGCGTTTGCGCCGTTTGATCTGAGTAACCAGCAGGTCATGACCTATCCGCTCGCGTTCTATCAATTCACTATTTACAATACCCAGACGACGCCCGCGACCGTCGCCGTGGCCTTCCAGCTCCAAACGCAGCAGCCGCCCACGATCGTCAACAACCTCGGCATGACCGCCGGCGGCAACACGGAGATGGCGCTCTACGCGTCGAGCACGGGCGCTACCCCGGTCATTTCGGTCGGCAACGACACGGGTTTCGCCTCGGGCGGTGCGTACAACAACACGCCTTCGGGCATGGTCAACGGCGTTGCCGTCAAGGTGACGCTCCCGCCGGGCGGACAGACGAACATCAACTTCGTGCTGGCCTGGTACGAGTCGGACAACGTCGCCGGCTATCAGTACACGAACTACGGGGCGAGCGCCCAGGCGTTCGCGCAGGGGGGGCTCACCAACTTCGACGCCCTCGGCGCCACCGCGGTAGAGTACACGGATCGGTTCCGCGCCTCCAACGTGCCCGACTGGATCCTCAATGAAACGATGGACTTCACCACCTGGACGAACAGCAGCATCTACACGCAAGACGGCCGCTATAGCGAGTGGGAGGGTGACTACGTATGGTTCGGCCAAATGGACCAGGGCTGGGAGGCGTTCGGGTCGGAACTGTGGCGCATTCCCGATATTGTCTGGGGGTCGGGCGCGGGCTCGGCCGCCTGCCCGGCCAATGGGGGGACCCCCTGCACGATCGCGCACGGCGCTTCCGAGATGGCGTTCTGGGGCCGGACGATGATGACGGGGGCCAACCTGGGCCAGATCTCCCACGACTTCACGCCGGCCGGCGGGCAGCCGACCAGCGAGCAGACCTGCACCTGGGACGCCGCCGGATACCACGGGTGGGGGGGCCCCAACTGGGTCGATCTGAACTGCGGGTTCATCTTCGGCGTCTATGAAGGATTCGTCGCCACCGGCGACAAGACCCGGATGGACTACTACTGGCCCTACGTGCAAAAGACCGCCAACCGGCTGTACCAGCAGGGGTGCACGTCGGCCTTCCCGAACTGCCCGACCCCGCTCAACTCGGACGCGGATACGGCCTACCCCTTCACGTTCAACGGAAGCGGGTGCACCTACGACAAGGGCACGCAGAGCTGCGACACCTACAACTCGGGGCTTGCCATCCCCGCGTACCAGATCGTCGCCGACCTCGCCGGCATCGAGGGCGACACGGCCATGCAGACGCAATTCACGACGGCCTACAACACAGCCATCAAATCCTACCAGTCGCGCTTCCTCGCGGGTGCGACGCCCACCTTCAGTGCCAACCCGCGCCAAGAGGAGGCCGCGGCGGGGCTCTGGATGGCGCTCCACTTCAAGCAGAATCAGCCTTTTACGGACGCTCAAATCAGTGAGATCATGAGCTACGAGTACAACGCCTTCAACCCGCTCACGATGGGCATGGCGGCGGCAGGCACGGAGGGCCAACAAGAAGGCTGGATTCCGTACCTCATGGGACATCTCGGAGGCGCCTCGATCGTGACCGGCAACGTCGCCGAGTGGAGGGCGATCCAGAAGGACTCCTACGACCGGTACTTCGGAAACCGCGGCAGCGTGTTCGCTCCGGACATTTATCTGGTCAACGAGCCCGTAAGCTCAAACTTCGTGTCGAACAACTGGAGCAGTTATTCCTTCTACGTCAGCACGCCGGTCGTGTGGCACAACTACAATGCGTTCATCGGCTTCTGGTTCAACGCCTACTCGCACGAGCTCTACGTCCAGCCCAAGCTGCCCTCCACCAGCGACCAGTGGGGGCCTTCGATGAACCACCAGCTCACGAATGCCTTCTTCGTCACTCCTGCGTCGTACGGATCGCTCGACTATCAGGAGTCAGGCGCGGGGTTTCTCAACCAGGACGTCGTTATCCGGTTCGATGTCCCGCAGATGGTCAGCACCATCTACCTGACGGACGACTTTGGAACCGCTACTCCGACGGCGACGGTGAACGGCGCCTCCGTGCCCGTCCAGCGCGTCGGCACGGGCACGTACGACAAGAAGCTCGCGCTCACGTGGAGTGGAATGGTGGGGCCGACCGGCATTCACGTCGTCGCCACTCAGTAAACGGCCTCGTCGCGTCGGTCTTGAATTTTGGGTACTGGACCTTCACCAAGATGTGACCGAAGATGAGACCGCGTAAGCAGGCGCAGCGAGTCGGAATCACCAGAGGAGCTTTTGAATGTGCCCTTGCCCGCGCCGGCCTCGGATTGCAGCGACCTCCTTCGCTCTACTGGCCATCGCCTGTGTCGGGACCTTCGCCGTCCCCGCTCAAGCCGTCACCGGGCCCTTTGCCTGGAAGGGCTACACGTGGACTCCTACGACGGGCGGAATGGCGGGAGTCTGCGCCGGAGATCCTGCGAACATCTCGGTGGACGCGAGCGGCTACTTGCACCTGAAGATCACGAAGAACGGGTCGACGTGGACGGCGTCCGAGGTCTTCACGAGCGTGAGCCTCGGCTTCGGGACGTACCAATGGCAGATCGCGGGTCCGATCGACCGCATGGACCACACGGTCGTGCTGGGGCTCTTTCCGTACGGGCCGAAGGCCGGGATCGGCCAGGACGGGACCAACGAGATCGATACGGAGTTTTCCTTCTGGAACGACGAGGCACCCGGTGTGAACGCAGACTGGGGCGTATACCCGCCCAGCGTCTCGGGCACGCACTGGGAAGACGACTTCCTGTTCTCGCTCGACGGTGGATCCGCCGCGACGACGCGCATGGTCTGGAGCGGCAGCGGAATCGCCGGCACGCTGATGAGCCGGTTTCAGCCTCTCGGGACCACGGCCGGCGTCCTTTCGACGACGAGCTACATGCCCTCGAACGCCACGAGCGAGATCCCCCAGCAGGCGCTCCCGCTGGGGATGAACTTGTGGTGCTACAAGGCAGTTCCGTCGAGCGGGCAGGACGTCGAGATCGTGATTCAAGACTTCCAGTTCGTGGCCCAGGGGCGGCCGTTCCCCGATGCGGGCGCGGGCACCGTGGACTCCGGAAGAGGCGACGACGCGGCAGCCGGCAGCGCCGACGGCGAAGCGGGCACCGACGCGAGCGCCACGTTCGACGCCCCCGAGAACGACTCGGCGGCCGTACCCGCCGACGCCGCGCCCCGCGGCTCGGGGGCGCGCGCGGCGGGCGCGGGTTCCCACGAAGACGGCGGGACCACATCGTCCGGAGCGTCCGCCGGGTGCGGCTGCGTCGAAGCCGGCACGGAAGGCGGCGGCCGGACAGCTCCGCCGGTGTTCGCTGCGTTCGGCACGCTGGGCGTGCTCGCAGTCCGACGGCGCCGGCGCGCCGCGCGTCGGTGAACTGCACGTTCGCGAAACATTGACGTGGCTCGGTCACGTCAAGACGACGATCTTCCCCCCGGCCTTGTTCTCCTCCATGCAACGGTGCGCCTCCACGATCTCGTCGAGGCGGAACGTCCTTCGGACCTGCACGCCGTGAGCGCGACCACGAAAACCGCGCCCACGAGTTTCAATAGAAACAGCGGACGCTTTTGTTTAGAAAAAGGACCATTTCATCTCGAATGCGGACCACTTTCGACATGAACG
>VFSW01009316.1_pt1 | contig 14030 bp, 13 predicted proteins | sample 5358111 | NCBI WGS metagenome assembly VFSW01 (sample SAMN11554181, study PRJNA540505) | mine drainage metagenome | isolation source: sediment from site ElyBrook_90M | place: USA: Ely Copper Mine, Vershire, VT | collected 2017
GAGAGCCACCAGATTGTTGCGCACCTGCTGATCCAGCTGGGGTCCAGGGTTCTGGCCCTGTGCCACCTGATTTTCGGTGACCAGATCAATCAGGTTGTTGGAAATGACGGAGCCGTTGACGGTCAGCCGTTGGCCGCCCATGCGTTCCGGGGTCTGGCTGCCGGTGGTCTGGTCCGCATAGGACAGGGTCAGGGCCAGAGACCCACCCACCAATACCAGCGACATCATGGCTTGTTTCAGTTTCATCATCTATCCTCGGGTGAATGAAGCGTTGGACATGTTATCAGGTACACGGGCCTCCAGGGCCAAAGCGTGAATTTCGTGACGCATCAGGGGGGCCAGGGCCTCATGGACCAGACGATGGCGTTCAAGGGGTTTCCTGCCCTGGAAAGCTTCGGACACAATGGTCACCTTGTAGTGCCCGCCACCATCGGCAGCGCCTGCATGACCGACATGATGACGGCTGTCGTCCCGGATTTCCAGCCATTCAGGCTTCAGAACGGCCAGAAGCTCGCGCATGCGGTCCATGGTAGAGGGTACAGCCATCATTTCTCTTCCATGTGCCGGGCCAGGAAGATGCTTTGGCCCACGACGAACACCACCATCAGGGCCATCAGGCCAAACACCTTGAACTTGACCCAGACCGCTTCAGGGAAGTTGAAGGCCACGTAAAGGTTGACCACACCCAGCAGGGCGAAGAACACAGCCCAAGCCATGTTGAGTCGTTTCCAGACCTGGTCGGGAAGATGTAACTGCTTGCCCAGCAGGGCCCGGATGGGATGGCCCTTGCCCACCATGGGCGCAATGCCCAGAATGGTCGCGAAAATCCAGTACAGCACCGTGGGTTTCCAGCGGATGAACACGGTGGGTTCGATGCCCAGGATGGGGTGTTGCTTGGCCCACAGGGTCAGCCCCCCCAGCAGGGTGATCACGGTGAAGCCGATCCACACCGTGGTATCCACAGGACGGCGGGTCCCCAGCAACCACGTGATCTGCAGTGCGCTGGCCCCCATGGCCGAACCGGTGGCCCAGTAGATACCACCCAGCTGATAGGCCACGAAAAAAAGCAGAACCGGGAAAAGGTCAAAGAAAGCTTTCATAACCCGTCATTTTCCTTTATTTTCATGTTGTTTGTCCATGCTTACCGGGAAGCGCCTGTGTGACCTCGTGTTTTGAGGGGAAAGTCGGTATTTGGTATGATGGGGGTCCACCAGTTTCCTAGTGTCCACGGATGCAAAATATCGATTTGCACAATCACTCCCGGGTGTCAGACGGACTCCTGGAGCCTGCTGCCCTGGTAGAACTGGCAGCATCCAATCAGGTGACGGTTTTCGCCCTGACGGACCACGACGATCTGGAAGGTCTGGGCGAGGCTGCCCAGGCTGCCCGGCGTCTGGGCCTTCAGTTCATCAACGGGGTGGAGGTGTCCGTCACTTGGCGGCAGCATACCCTGCACGTGCTGGGCCTCAACATTGATCCGGATCATGGCGGGCTGAGAGAGGGATTGGCCGGCATACGCGAAGGTCGCATGGAACGCGCGGAAAAAATCGCACGCGAACTGGCGCAGGCCGGCATTCCCGGCGCGCTGGAGGGCGCATTGCGTTTTGCCCATAACCCACGCATCGTGGCGCGCCCCCATTTTGCCCGTTACATAGTGGAGCAGGGATTGGCGCGTGATGTGCCGTCCGTCTTCAAGCGTTTTCTGATCAAGGGAAAGGTGGGGTACGTGCAGCACCAGTGGGCGCCACTGCAATCCGCCGTAGACTGGATCCTTGGAGCCGGCGGAGTTCCCGTGCTGGCCCATCCCGGACGATATACCATGGGGTCCACCACCATGAATGAATTGCTGGACGAGTTTGTGCTGGCAGGAGGGCGTGGGCTTGAAGTGGTCACCTGCAACCATACCCGGGAACAGATGGATTACTTTTCCGACCAGGTCGTGCGCCGGCAACTGTTGGCTTCACGTGGTTCCGACTACCATGGCCCGGGGGAGAGCCGCCTCCAGCCTGGACAGTTGCCCCCCTTGCCTCCCCAATGCACGCCCGTATGGCAGGCCTGGGGCGACCCCTTGACCCACTAGAATCTGGAGTTTCACAGACCATGTATCCTGACCGCGTGCTATCGGGCATGCGCCCTACCGGCGCCATGCATCTGGGGCATTATCACGGCGTTCTGAAGAACTGGGTGAAAATCCAGCACGAGTACGAATGCCTGTTCATGGTGGCCGACTGGCATGCCCTGACCACGCATTACGATGACACGCGCAAGTTGGACGGGCATGTCTGGGATATGATCATCGACTGGCTTGCGGCCGGGGTTGACCCCAAGCAAACCACGCTGTTCATTCAGTCTCAGGTGCCCGAACATGCCGAACTGCATCTCCTGCTGTCCATGATCACTCCTCTGGGCTGGCTCGAGCGGGTGCCCACATACAAGGAGCAGCAGGAAAAACTGGTTGACAAGGATCTGGCCACTTATGGTTTCCTGGGTTATCCGCTGCTTCAGGCTGCCGATATCCTGATCTACCGCGCCAACCGGGTCCCGGTGGGCGAAGATCAGGTACCCCACATCGAATTCACCCGGGAGATTGGCCGGCGTTTCAACCATCTGTACGGTCGTGAACCGGGATTTGACGAAAAAGCCCTGGAAGCGGTCAGAAAGCTGGGGCACAAAAAGGCCAGGCTCTACATGGAGTTCAGGACCCGCTATACGGAGCAGGGCGATTCGGAAGCCCTGGAGGCGGCCCGCGCTCTATTGGCCGATGCCCAGAACCTGGCGGCCGCCGACCGGGAAAGAGTGTTTGGTTACCTGGAAGGTACAGGCAAGATGATTCTGGCTGAACCCCATGCGCTGCTGACGGAAGCTTCCCGCATGGTGGGGCTGGATGGCCAGAAAATGTCCAAGTCCTATGGCAATACCATTGCCTTGCGGGATGATGAGGACACCATTACCCGAAAGATCCGCACCATGACGACCGACACTTCCCGGGTGCGCCGTTCCGATCCGGGCGAACCCACACGTTGCCCGGTCTACACGTTCCACCAGATTTACAGCGACGAATCCACGCGTGAATGGGTGCAGCAGGGCTGCCGCTCGGCGGGCATCGGCTGCCTGGAGTGCAAGCAGCCGGTCATCGAAAAGGTTATTGCGGAATTGCGCCCCATGAGGGAAAAGGCCCAGGCTTACCTGGATGATCCCACACTGGTGCGCAACGTCATTGCTGACGGGAGCGAGCGAGCCAGGAAGCTGGCTTCGGACACCTTGCGTGACGTGCGGGAAAGCATGGGGATGCTCTACACATGATGGACGTGCCGGACCGGCTGGAAGTTCCTTTGGCTGAGCCCGTGGCGCGGGTCAGGGGCGAACCGTTGGTGGCGTTGCCTCAAGACCTCTACATTCCCCCCGAAGCCCTGGAGGTTTTTCTGGAAAGCTTCGAGGGCCCCCTGGATCTGCTGCTTTATCTCATCCGCAAGAATTCTCTGGATATCCTCGATATTCCCATGGCCGAGCTTACGCGCCAGTACATGGAGTATGTGGAGGTTATGCGTCGCAAGCGTCTGGAACTCGCAGCCGAATATCTGGTCATGGCCGCCGTGCTCATCGAGATCAAGTCCCGGATGTTGTTGCCACGACCAGTGGTCTCCAATGCGGAGGAAGAGCTGGACCCGCGTGCGGAACTGATGCGGCGATTGCTGGAATACGAGCAGATCAAGCAGGCTGCCGCGGATCTGGAAGCCATGCCGCGCCTGGGGCGTGATTTTGAGGCCGTGCAGGTGTGGATGGACGAAAACCTGCATCAACGCCTGCCTGAAGTGACCATGCAGGACCTTCTCTTGGCCTGGCAGCAGGTGCTGGGAAGGGTACGCCTGAACCGGCATCACCATATCACACGGGAACAGCTGTCCGTGCGGGAGCACATGACGCGTATCCTGCGTCGGTTGCGCGAGCAACCATTCGTCGCTTTTCATGAACTTTTTGAGGCCGAGGCCACGTTGCCTGTGGCCGTCGTGAATTTCATTGCCATACTGGAACTGGTGAAGGAAACGCTTATCCGCATTTCACAGGCAGAAGCGTATGCTCCCCTTTACCTGAGTCTTGCCAACGCTACCTCGGAGCCGACCCATGAGCCTGCCTGAATCCGAAGTCATGGCTGCCAAGCAACTGCTGGAAGCTGCATTGCTGTCCAGCCCAGAACCGGTGCCCGTGCCCCAGTTGCGTCGTTTGTTCGAACCGGAACTGGGTGGGGACACGGTGCGCCGCCTACTGGAAGAACTTCAGCAGGACTGGCAGTCCCGTTCCATCGAACTGGTACAGGTGTCCAGTGGCTGGCGCTTCCAGACACGTCCAGCGATGCAGGAAAAAATTGCCCGCATGAATCCCGAAAAACCGCCCCGTTATTCCCGGGCCGTACTGGAAACTCTGGCCATCATCGCCTACCGTCAGCCAGTCACCCGAGGTGACATCGAAGAGATTCGGGGTGTGACCGTCTCCACAGGCGTGCTGCGTACCCTGGAAGCAAGGGGCTGGATCGAGGCCATTGGCCATCGGGAGGTACCGGGACGTCCTGCACTGTACGGCACTACTCAGGTTTTTCTGGATGATCTCAACCTGCGCTCGCTTGAAGAGCTGCCTTCCCTGATGGAGCTGGCGGATGATGGAATCCACACAGAAGCTTCATAAAGTGCTTGCGCAATCCGGGCTGGGCTCACGCAGGCAGATGGAGGAACTCATCGGCCAGGGTGAGGTGCGCGTCAATGGCCAGGTGGCGACTCTGGGAACACGCATCGGTCCGGGGGACAGAGTCACAGTGAACCGTCGGCCGGTGCGCCTCAACTTTTCTGAAACCTTGCCGCGCATTCTGCTGTATCACAAACCTGAAGGTGAAATCGTCAGTCGTCGCGATCCGGATGGCCGTCCCTCGGTGTTCGAGGCCCTGCCCCGTATTCGCGGCATGAAATGGGTCAGCGTGGGACGGCTGGATTTCAATACGAGCGGACTGCTGGTATTCACCACAAGTGGCGAGTTGGCCAACCGATTGACGCATCCCAGTTTTGAAATGGAACGGGAATACGCGGTTCGTGTGGTGGGCGAGCTTACGCAGGAACAGCTGCGCCAGGCCACCGTGGAGATCCCGCTCGAAGACGGACCGGCGCGTTTCGAGAGCATCCGTTCATCCGGGGGGGAGGGCACCAACCACTGGTATCAGGTGGTGCTGAAGGAAGGGCGCAACCGCGAAGTGCGCCGCATGTTCGAGGCCATGCACGTGATGGTGGGGCGTCTCATCCGGGTGCGCTTTGGACGAATCCACCTTTCCCCACGGTTGAAGCGCGGTCAGTTTTCAGAGCTGGAGCAGCAGGAAGTGCGCGACATCATGCAGTGGGTGGGCCTGAAGCCATCCCCTGCGCGTCAGGAAGCCCCCGGAAGGTCCTCCCGGCGAACCAGGAAGACATAGCTGTCTCCACCGGGCAAGTCCAGCCATATCCAGGGAATATCGGGGAAAGCACTTTCCAGCAGGGGCCTCTGATGGCCCACTTCCATGACCAGCCAGCCACCGGGCTCGAGATAGCTGGGAGCTTCCGACAGCAGTCTTTTCACATGATCCAGTCCGTCTGCCCCGCTGGCCAAGGCCATGTGTGGTTCGTGGCGATACTCTGCCGGGAGGGCCTGCATGGCCTTTTCATCCACGTACGGTGGGTTGGAAACGATCAGCCCGTAAGCTCCGGGCGTTAACCCTTCAAACAGATCGCCCTTAATCAGCCGGATGCGATCTTCCAGTCCATAGTCCGCGACGTTGCGTTCGGCCACGGCCAGAGCTTCCGGGGAAAGGTCAACTGCATCTACCAGGGCATGGGGGCACTTGAGAGCCAGCAGGATGGCGAGCGAACCGCCGCCGGTGCAGACGTCCGCCACCCGTTTCAGGGCTTCGAAATCATCGACCCAGGGGTCCAGTCCTTCTTCCAGGGCTTCTGCGATGAAAGAGCGGGGCACGATGACCCGTTCATCCACGTAAAACCGGAAGGGTCCCAGCCAGGCTTCATGGGTCAGGTAAGCGGCGGGCAACCGTTTTTCCACTCGTCGTCTGACCAGGTTGAGGACCTCCATGCTTTCTTCCGGCAGCAGGCGGGCGTCAAGCCACAGGGAACGTTCTTCATGCGACAGCCCCAGAGCGTACAACACCAGGTAACTGGCTTCTTCCACCGGTCCTGGAAACCCGTGTCCGAAAAACACGCCTTGCTGATTGAAGGCGGACACGGCAAAACGAATGTGGTCCCGTACCGTGACCAGCCGCTGTGCGGCTTCGTCCCACAATTGGCTCATAATGGGTCTCCTTTCAACAGTCGTGCCAGCGTTTCCTGATAAATGCGCGACAGGAGCGGCAGATCGGCCACGGCGACTCGTTCGTTGCGTTGATGAATGGTGGCATTGCAGGGCCCCAGCTCGATGACCTGCGGGCAAAGGGTGACCAAGAACCGGCCATCGGACGTGCCCCCCGTGGTCGACACTTCGGGAGAGTATCCGGTCACGGACTGGATGGCGGAGCTGATCGCATTCACCAGCGGGCCACGTGGGGTCAGGAACGGCCGTGCACCCAGATCCCATTGAATGCGGTATTTCAGTTCATGTTGGTTAAGGATTTCCATCACTTTTTGTTGCAGGGACTCCTGCGTGCTGGCCGTGGAAAAACGGAAATTGAACCATGCCGTCAGTTCGCCAGGGATCACGTTGCCTGCTCCCGTCCCGCTTTGTACGTTGGAAATCTGGAACGTGGTGGGTGGGAAATCCCCATTGGGTTCATCCCATACGGTGGTGGCCAGTTCGGCCAGCGCCGGGGCAGCCAGGTGAATTGGGTTTTGCGCCAGGTGGGGGTAAGCCACGTGACCCTGTACTCCCTGCACGGTCAGGACGCCGGAAAGGGAGCCACGGCGTCCGTTCTTGATCATGTCGCCCACGCATTTCACTGAGGTGGGTTCGCCCACGATGCAGTAGTCGGGGGTCTGTCCGGTTTCACGCAGCCATTCCACGACCCGTGTCGTGCCATCCACGGCAGGACCTTCTTCGTCGGAAGTGAGCAGCAAGGCGATGGAACCAGGAGCATCCGGATGGCGAGAAAGGAATCCTTCGATGGCCGTCACGAAGGCGGCCAGGGAACTCTTCATGTCGGCAGCACCCCGACCATACAGCCAGCCATCCCGTTCGGTGGGTTCAAAGGGCGGTGTGTCCCAGCCTTCCAGGGGCCCGGTGGGCACCACATCCGTGTGTCCTGCAAAGACCACCAGAGGTGCCGACTGGCCGCGACGCAGCCAGAGGTTGTGCACTTGCCCAAAGACCAGTTCCCTGGCTTCAAAGCCCAGGGCCGACAACCGCGCGGCCAGAAGTTTCTGACAGCCACAATCGTCGGGTGTGACCGAGGGCAGGGCGATCAGTTCACGGGCCAGGGCAAGTGTGGGGTCCATGAAAGATTCAGTCTCCGCGCAACAGGTCATTGATACTGGTCTTGGCGCGCGTCTTCGCATCCACCTTCTTGACGATGACTGCACAATACAGGCTGTACTGCCCGTTGGCCGCCGGCAGGTTGCCGGACACCACCACTGAACCCGGAGGAATCCGTCCATAGGACACGATGCCGGTTTCCCGGTCATAGATCTTGGTGCTCTGGCCGATATAGACGCCCATGGAAATCACCGATCCGGCACCCACAATGACACCTTCCACCACTTCCGAGCGTGCGCCGATGAAACAGTCGTCCTCGATGATGGTGGGATTGGCCTGCACGGGTTCCAGAACCCCACCGATGCCCACGCCGCCGGAGAGGTGCACATTCTTGCCAATCTGGGCGCAGGATCCTACTGTGGCCCAGGTGTCCACCATGGTGGCTTCATCCACGTAGGCTCCCACGTTCACGTAGGAAGGCATGAGCACCACGTTGCGGGCGATGAAGGAACCACGGCGCGCTGTGGCTGGAGGCACCACGCGGAACCCGCCGGCGCGGAAGGCCGCCTCGTCGTATCCCGCGAATTTGGTGTCCACCTTGTCCCAGTACTTGGTGAATCCTCCATCCTCAAGCGTGTTGTCCTTCAGGCGGAAAGACAGCAGCACGGCCTTCTTGATCCACTGGTGAGTGACCCACTCGCCGTCGATTTTTTCGGCGACGCGCAGGTGGCCGGCATCCAGCCCGTCAAGCACCTCTTCCACGGCGGCGCGCAGGGGGGCCGGTGCGGAGGAGGGCGAAAGGCTGTGGCGTTGTTCAAAGGCTTCTTCGATGAGGGTATGAAGGGATGACATGAGACAGTGTCCTAAAGGGTGTTGACGTAAGTGACGATGCGATGTGCAGCTTCGAGGGTTTCTTCCAGGCTTCCCACGATGGCAATGCGCACCCGGTTTTCTCCGGGGTTCATGCCGTGGGCAATGCGTGCCAGAAGGCTGCCTGGCAGCAGGGACACGTTCATCTGGCGTAATAACTCAAGGGTGAACGTGGTATCCGGGAGGGGTGTCCGGGCCCAGTAGTAAAAGCCTGCCTCCGGGCGTTCCAGCGGTAAGTGGGGATGCACTGTGCGGTAGAAAATGTTCATCTTCTCCTGGTACAGCTGGCGGTTGATGCGCACGTGCTTCTCGTCCCGCCAGGCAGCTTCGCTGGCCTGTTGCACGGCAGGGCTCATGGCGCTGCCGTGGTAGGTGCGATACAGCAGAAAACGCTCGATGATCCTGGCATCCCCGGCTGCAAAAGCGGAACGCATGCCGGGTACGCTGGAGCGCTTGGACAGGCTGAACAGGGCTACCAGACGTGGAAAATCATGGCGGCCCAGGAGTTGGGCAGCCTGAAGCCCACCCAATGGCGGGTTTTTTTCGTCTGGATAGATGTCCGTGTAGCACTCATCGCTCACGATGGTAAAGCCATACCGATCCGACAGTTCAAAAAGCGTCCGCCATTCATCCAGAGTCATGACATGGCCGGTGGGGTTGCCTGGTGAGCAGGTGAAGGCCAGCGCCGTGCGCTGCCAGACGTCGTCGGGGACGCAGCCATAATCCACCAGGAATTCCCGTGCCGGATCAGCATTCACGAACCAGGGTTGGCCACCTGCCAGCAGCACGGCTCCCTCGTATATCTGGTAAAACGGGTTGGGACAGACCGCCAGGGCTTCGGCGCGGTCTGGGTCTACCAAAACCTGCGTGAGAGAAAAAATGGCTTCCCGGCTTCCCAGCGTGGGCAACACCTGTGTGGCCGGATTCACGCCATGCAGGCCGAAACGCGTGGTCAGCCAGGCTGCCTGGGCTTCGCGCAGGGCCGGCATGCCCTGAGTGGCGGGATAACGGGACAGGCCATCCAGATGGGCAGACAGGGTGTCCCGGATGAAGCCAGGGGCAGCGTGCCGGGGCTCGCCCACTGACAACGCGATGGGCGTCAATGCCTCATTGGGAACGACCCCTGCCGTCAATTGCCGGAGACGTTCGAAAGGATAGGGTTGCAGCCGGTTCAGGCGCGGATTCATGGATGTGTGGGGCTGGCGCCAGAAAAGGACAGGGGCGGCAGGGGGATGGAAGGTGACCATCCGGCGGCACGGTGTTCTGCCACCACATGGGTATAAATTCCCCCGCGCACATTCCATCTGGCCAGCAATCGCATGAATCTCGGAGAGGTGGCTGTTACCAGATCATTCAGGATGTGGTTGGTCACGGCTTCATGAAAGACGCCCTCGTCGCGGAAGGACCAGAGGTAAAGCTTGAGACTCTTGAGCTCCACGTTAAGCGCTTCGGGAACATAATCAAGGGTCAGCCAGGCAAAATCAGGTTGCCCGGTCTTGGGGCACAGACAGGTGAATTCGGGCATTTCCATGTGGATCAGGTAGTCCCTTTCCGGATGCGGATTGGGAAAGGTGTCCAGGGTGCGGCTGGGACGGGATGCCATCAGAGAGCAATCCTATATTAAAATCCGGTATTCTACCAACTTAAACCCGGATTGGCGTTCAATTGCACCTCAAACACATCAAGCTTGCCGGTTTCAAATCCTTTGCCGAACCCACACAAATTCCCGTTCCTGGTCAGCGGGTGGGCATCGTGGGTCCCAACGGTTGCGGAAAGTCCAACGTCATCGACGCAGTGCGCTGGGTGCTGGGCGAATCCCAGGCCCGCCATTTGCGGGGAGAAACCCTTCAGGACGTGATCTTCGGGGGCACGGCTACGCGCAAGCCTCAGGGCCGTGCCAGCGTGGAACTGGTCTTCGACAACAGCCAGGGGCGCATTGCGGGGCAATGGGGCGCTTACGCTGAAGTTGCCGTGAGGCGCGTGCTGGAACGAGACGGAGTCTCCAGTTACTACATCAATAACCTGCATGTTCGGCGTCGCGATGTGCAGGACATCTTCATGGGGACCGGACTGGGTCCGCGGGCCTATGCCATCATCGAACAGGGCATGATCTCGCGCATAGTGGAGTCCCGTCCGGAAGACATCCGGGTGTTCCTCGAGGAAGCTGCGGGTGTTTCGCGCTACAAGGAACGGCGCAGGGAAACCGAGCTGCGCCTGGAAGACACCCGGTCCCATCTCCAGCGCACTGAAGACATCCGGCGGGAGCTTGGCCAGCAGATCGAAAAGCTCCAGGGGCAGGCCGAAGTCGCCGCTCAGTGGCGCAGCCTGCAGGAAGCACTGACACAGACTCGCAACGTGCTGTTCATGTCCCGCAGACGGGATGCAGAGGCTTCGCGGGAAAGAATCCGCAGGGAACTCGAAAAGTCCCAGGTGGCCCTGGATGAGGCCGTGGCGGCCTTGCGGGACATCGAAAGGCAGATGGAAGAACGCCGAACCGAACATTATGCGGCCACTGATGCCCTCAATTCTGCCCAGGGCCGGTTCTACCAGTCCAGCGCCGATGTGTCTCAGGCAGAAAATGCCCTGCAGGCCATCAGGACCGAGCGGCGTCGCCTTGAAGAAGAATTGGCGAGACTCGATCAAGACATCAGGGAAGATCGCCAGCGACTGGAATCCGAGCAAACCCAGTGGACGATGCTGGAAGCCGAAAGGGAACGTGCCGTGGAGTTGGTGCGGGTGGCGCTGTCGCGAGTGGAGGCCGAGCGTGAATTGTTGCCCCAGGCCGAAACCCGGTTGCAGGAACAACGTCAGCTGCTGGATCAGGCTCGGCAGAAGGAGTCGCAGGTACAGGGAAGAATTGCGGCCTTGCGCAGCGAACAGGCGGCTGCCGAAATGGTATTGCGCCAGGTGGAGGAGCGGCTGCAACGAATGGAAGCCGAACAATCCCGCTGGGAAGTGCCGGATGGCGGCGCCCTCGAGCGCTTGTCCCGGGAACTGCGTGAGCAGGAAGTGCAGGCCGTCATTTGCAAGGCCATGGCTGAATCCACCGTTCAGCGCCTGACCCGTTGTGAGGCCGTGCATGCCGAAAGCCGGCAGCAGGTGGACCTGCTTCACCGGGAAAAAACCCGGTTGGAAGCCGAACTGAAAACATTGGGAACACTGCAGTCCCGTGTGGGTGCACAGGAACGGGCCAATGCCCTGATCCGTGAACATGGTCTGACCCACCTGCCCAGATTCTGGCAAGGGCTTGAAGTGCAACCGGGATGGGAACGTGCCGTGGAAGCGGCTCTGGGTTCGCGCCTCAACGCGTTTGCCGTGGAAGGGTATCAGGATGTGATGGCCTGGGAAGGCGCATCCATTCCGGCAGGCGTTGCCCTTTACCTTTCAGGTACGACCCCCGCAGGTGGACAGGTCTCCGATGTTCCCGCATTGGCTGCAGGGCGATTGTTGGACCGAGTGTCCGTGCGCCGTGAAGATTGCAGGTCGGCACTCGAAGCGTGGTTGAGCCATGTGTTCGTGGTGGACGACCATCGTCAGGCTCTTGTGAAGGCCGACCAGATTCCTGAAGGGGTGTGTCTCGTCACCCGTGACGGGCACTCAGTGGACCGCCATGGCGTCACTTTTTTTTCCGAGCAGGGCGAGTTCCATGGGGCACTGGCCCGCGCCCGAGACATGGAGGAACTGGAAACCGCCTTGCAGGAGGTGATGGGGAGGATTGCACGTCAGGAGGCCAGGCACAGGGAATCGACCGAAGCCCTGCAGGCCTGCCGCAGCGAGCGGCAGGGGCACGATCAGCAATGGCGTGATGCCGAATCAAGACGTCACAAGCTCGAGGTGGAGCGTACCCGTTTGCAGGGGTTGCAGGAGAGGCATCACCAACGAATGCAACAGGCCATGCAGGAACGTCAGGAACTGTTGCGCCAGGATACCCTCGAAAAAGAACGCCGGACCTCGTGTGGCGCAAAACTGGTGGAGGCCGAAGAGGAATGGCAGGGAATCCGTGAACAGGTTGCAGTCCTGGAGGCGTCATGGCGTGAAGCGGACCGGGTCAGGGAAACACGCCGCAATGCCTTGCAGACGGCCGAACGTTCCCTTCAGGAAGCACAGTACATGCAAAAGTCAACGCAGGAACGACTGGAGCATCTGGACCGTAACAGAAGGGCGGCGGAAAGCCGCCTTGCCCAGCTGGAACCGCGTCGGGAGGCTCTGGCTGAAAAGTTGGAGCAAAGTGCTGAAGCCCCGTTCCAGGACAGGTTACAGTCGGCCCTGGCTGGGAGGATGGCTTGCGAGGAAGCCTTGTCCCATGCCAGGATGAAACTGGAAGAATTGACGGGAACGATCCGCGAACTGGACGAGCGGCGCCTGTCATTACAGCAGCGTCAGGAGCCCCTGAAGAATGGGATGTCAGACCTCAGGCTCAAGGAGCAGGAAGCCCGGTTGTTGCAGGAACAGGCTGAGGAAAACCTGCGGGCGAGCGGGGCTGACGAGGCCAGTCTGGTGCCCCTGCTGGAAAAAGGCGTGCGCTCAGGCGCTCTCCAGGCCGAGATAGCGGCGTTATCCGAAAAAATCGAGGCATTGGGGGCAGTCAACTTGGCGGCCCTGGAAGAACTCGAGACTGCAAAGGAAAGGAAGGGGTGGCTGGATGCCCAGACAGCGGACCTGGAGGCGGCCGTGGCCACGCTGGAAGACGCCATGCGCAAAATTGACCGTGAATCGCGGGACCAGTTGAAGGACACGTTTGAACGGGTCAACACCAATTTTGGCAGCCTGTTCACCACTCTGTTTGGTGGAGGGCAGGCCCGCATTGAGCTGACCGGCGAGGAAATCCTGGATGCCGGACTGCAGATCATCGCTCAACCGCCAGGCAAGAAGACCGCTTCCCTGCACCTTCTGTCCGGGGGGGAAAAGGCCCTGACCGCCCTCTCGTTGGTGTTTGCGCTCTTTCAACTGAACCCGGCCCCTTTCTGTATCCTCGATGAAGTGGATGCGCCGCTGGACGATGCCAATGCGGAACGCTTTGTCCAGATGGTCACGAAAATGTCGGAGCAAACCCAGTTCCTGTTTGTGACCCATAACAAGGTTGCCATGGAAATGGCGCAGCAACTGGTGGGAATCACCATGGCCGAATCCGGTGTGTCCCGCATGGTGGCGGTGGATATGGACGAGGCTATTCGCATGACGGAATCCGTCATTGCATGAGGGGAGCGTGATGAGTACATTGCAGTTGGGACTGGTCATACTGGGCGTCGTTCTGGTGGTGGCCATCCTGCTATACAACCACTTGCAGGAACGTCGGTACCGCAGGATCCTGCAACAGGCAGTACCGGATTCCGGTGTGGATCCGCTCATGGGACAGCAGGCGGCCTCTCACTCTCATGACATGCCGAGGGAACCATCGCTGGAGCCGTCAGCGCTGCCTTCCGCCCCTGTACCACCGGCACCGGTGTTGGCACCTTCTTCGCCATTCAGCCTTCCTCCACTGCCCGTGAGCGAAGCCCCGAACCTGGCTCTGGAATTCGAAGTGGTCCTGAGGGGGGGCCATCCCGTCGGCGCGGGGCAATTGTGGCAAGCCTTGTCCGAGACCACGTTGCTGGCAAGGAACGTGCGCTGGGCAGCGCTGGAAGAGGGAACGGGACATCGTTTCATGGTGAACGGACCTTCAGAGCATCGATTCAATACCTACGCGGCCGCCCTGAAACTGGGCAGTCGCGCCCACCCTGTCAGTGAAG
>VFSW01009317.1_pt1 | contig 14029 bp, 15 predicted proteins | sample 5358111 | NCBI WGS metagenome assembly VFSW01 (sample SAMN11554181, study PRJNA540505) | mine drainage metagenome | isolation source: sediment from site ElyBrook_90M | place: USA: Ely Copper Mine, Vershire, VT | collected 2017
GCGGGCCGGCGCGGGGGGGGCCCGCGGGGGGGGGGCTCGGGGTGTCTTTTTTTTTTTAATTCCGCGTTTTGCGGGGGGGGGCCGCGGGGGGCGGCGCCGCCCGGCCAGGTCGAGGTGCTCGAATTCTTCTGGTACGGGTGCCCGCATTGCTACGCGCTCGAGCCCATGGTCGCGTCCTGGCTGAAGAGCAAGCCCTCCTACATCACCTTCACGCGCGTACCGGTGGTCTGGAGCGACGTGCACCGGGCGACCGCGCGCTTGTTCTACGCCCTGCAGAGCATGGGCAAGATCGATCAGCTCAACGGCGAGATCTTCAAGGAGATCCACGTGACGGGCGATCCGCTGGTCGCGAGCGACCCCGGCAACGTCGCCGCCGACGAGCACGTCCAGGAGGTCTTCCTGCGGCGATTCGGCGTCACCGACGACGCCTTCGACAAGGCCTACCACTCCTTCGACGTCGAGTCGGCGCTGCAGCGGGCGGACGAGCTCGGGCAGCGCTACCGCGTCGAGGGCGTGCCGACGTTCGTGGTGAACGGCAAGTACGTGGCCGACGTCGCCTCGGCGAAGGGCCCGGAGCGGCTCCTGTTGCTGATCAGCGATCTCGCCGCGCAGGAACACAAGCACTGACCGGTGAGCACCGCTGACGCCCTGGTCGTGCATCGCGGCGGCTGCCACTGCGGCCGGGTGCGCTTCGAGGTGCGGGCGCCGGCCGCGCTCGAGGCCGCCGACTGCAATTGCTCGATCTGCGCCAAGGCCGGCTATCTGCATCTGATCGTGCCGGCGGATCGGTTCGCCCTGCTGACCGGACGCGACGCCCTCACCACCTACACCTTCAACACCGGCGTCGCGAAACATCATTTCTGCGCCACCTGCGGCGTCAAATCCTTCTACGTGCCGCGCTCGCATCCCGACGGCGTGAGCGTCAACGTTCGCTGCCTGGACGCCGGCACGATCGAATCGCTGACCGTGGTCCCGTTCGACGGACGCCACTGGGAGCACGGCCGCGCCGCCTGGGGCGATCGCAGCGGCTAGACCCGTCATTCGCCGGATGCATGCGCCCTCGCACGCCCCGGAACTCACCGTCCCGGCGAATGTCTTCCCTATGGGCGTTCGATCGAGGTGCAGGGCATGCGGCCTCATCCAGTCAAGTTTCGTTTCGTGAAAATGCTGCTGCTCGTCTGCCTCGGAACATCGACGGCGCGGGCGGACGACGGCATCGCCTTGAACATCAAGAACGATGGCATCCAGGACATCCTGGTGACGGTCTACGACCTGAGCACCAACCCGCCGAGCCCGGTGATGGAGCATACCCGCCTCAACGGCTTCAGCTCGGCGCCGGTCACGGTCTCCTCCGACGACGTCGGCCGCGCCAACCTGTCCTGGACGGCGGTCACCGTGGATTCGGACTTCCGCCGCTGCGGACTCGGCAGGCGCCACGGCTGGCGGGACGGCGCGTCGGTGCGGGTGCGCGCGCACTCACGCTGCGGCGCCCCATGAGGAGCGGCGCCGTGCGTGCGGTCCCGTTCGGATCACCGCGCGCGCCGTCGCCGTGGAGCGCTTCGGCGAACTCCGCGCGGCAGGACGCCGGCCCCGACGGGTTCGACCACTAGCGAGGCGCCGCAAGCCCCTCGGCCCCTCGAGCCCGCGCATGATGCACGGAAGCATGGCGACCCGCCGGGAGGCCGTACACGACCGGCGTGCGCTGATATTCCTGCTCGTGCTGCTGGGTCACTCCGCGGGGATATGGCTGGCGGTGCGCGCGACGCGGTTGGTCAGACTCTCGAGCGAAGCAGGCCTCTACCAGCCCCTGCTGCTCATTCCCGTGGAGCGCCCCAAGCCGTCGAACGGCGGCGCGCCGACGCAGCCGGCGGCACCACCCCGCGTTTCGGGATCCGTGGCTCTAGGCCCCGGCTCCGGGCCGCCGCAGCATCCCGCGGCGACGCCTGCGCAGGCCCACGCGGCGCCGCAGATCGACTGGGACCGCGAGGCCGAACTCGCCGTCCAAGGCGAGCTTGCGCGCAGAGCGCACGAGAACGGCTATCGCGACCTGTCGGCACTGACGTCGGTGCAACGCGACTGGATCCGACGAAATCACATGGAGCCGGCTCCACCGGGCCTCGCCTGGACCCACCCGCGGGTCGACACCAACTCGGGCGGGCTACCCATCATCTGGATCAACGACCACTGCGTAATCGTGCCGCCGCTGCTGGTATTCGTCTTCTGCCGCATCGGGCACATCGAAGCGAACGGCGGCCTGTTCGAACACATGCGCGATCCTTGAGATCGGCGGGTCGCGCAAGCGGCGGCCTACCCGGCGGCTTGATGGACCCCGGGGCACTCGGTGACAATGAGTCGGCGGGGTCGTCGGAGGGCGGCTACCGCGCAGAACATCGACACCGGCTCGAGCCGGACCACGGCTCGCACCTGAATAGACCGGCATAACGGGATCCGCACGTGCTACGAAGCCCATGACCGATCGAAACCCGACCAGCGAGGGGCTCGCGCTGCAGGGCGAATTCGCACGCCTGCTGAGAGTACAGCGGGTGGCGGGGGTTGGCTTCATCGACTGGGACCTCGCGACCGATCGCGTCGAGCTCTCCGAAGGAGCGTGCCGGCTGCTGGGCGTGGAGCGGGGCATCGAGCCGATGCTGATCGGTCGGTTGGTTGACATGGTCCCAGCCGACGAGCTGCCGCTCGTCAGCCGGAGCCTCGAGCGGGCGGCGCGCGGCGAACAGGCTTACGACTTGGACCATCGTGCGATCCGGCCCGACGGGCGCGTGATCTGGGTGCATGCCCAGGCCGAGCTCACCCGCGACGGCGCGGGCAACCCGAAGACCTTGCTCGGCACCATCATCGACATCACGGCGCGGAAAAACGCCGAACTCGCCCTGCGCGACAGCGAGGCGCGCCTGCGCCTGGCGCTCGATGCCACTCGCATCGGCATCTGGGATTGGGATCTGCGCACCGACGACTGGCGGGCGAACGAGACCTATTTTCGGATGCTCGGGTACGATCCGACCGCGCATCAGCAGCATCGGCAGTTCTGGAGCGAGCGCATGCATCCGGAGGACCGGGAGCGCGCCGTGGAGGCGATGCTGGCGGTGCGTGACCAAGGCCAGCCGGGGTTCGACCTCGAATATCGCCTCCGGCACGCGGACGGCTCCTATCGCTGGATCAACAGCATCGGGCGCGCGATCGAATTCGACGAACGAGGCCGCGCGGTTCGCATGCTCGGGCTCAGAATCGACGTGAACGAGCGCAAGCTGGCCGAGGCCCGGATGGGAGAGATCGAGGCGCGCGCGGCGCACGCCCAGAGGCTCGACGCCATCGGGCAGCTGACCGGCGGCATCGCGCACGACTTCAACAATCTCCTGACCGTGATCATCGGCAATTCGGACGACTTGGCCGAGGAACTGCGCGATCGGCCGCGACTCGCCGCAATGGCGCGGATGGTGCGCACCGCCGGCGAGCGTGGCGCGGAGCTGACGAGTCGCCTGCTCTCGTTCGCACGCCGACAGGTCCTCGAGCCGCAACGGATCGAGCCGCCGACGGCCATCCAGGGCATGCTCGCGCTGCTGCGCCGCACGCTCGGCGGCAACGTCGAGACCGAGGCCCTCGCCGATGCAGACACCTGGACGGTGTACGTCGATCCGGGCCAGTTGGAATTGGCCATTTTGAACCTGTGCATCAATGCCCGGGATGCCATGCCCGATGGCGGCACCTTGCGGATCGAGACCGCGAACGTGGTGCTCGATCAGGAGTACGCGGCCGCCGATTTCGATATCGTTCCCGGTGAGTACGTGATGATCGCGATCACGGACACCGGCGCCGGCATAGCGCCCGAGCACCTCGAGCGGGTGTTCGATCCGTTCTTCACGACCAAGGCGGTCGGCAAGGGAACCGGTCTCGGGCTCAGCATGGTGTACGGCTTCACCAAGCAATCCGGCGGCACCGTGAAGATCCGCTCCGAGGTCGGCGTGGGCACGACCGTGAAGCTGTACCTGCCGCGCGCCGGCGGCCTGCGCGCGCCGGACGAATCACCCGGCGGGCGTGCCGAGCCGCCCAGCGACTTGCGCGGCGACGAGGTGATCCTGCTGGTGGAGGACGACGCCCTGGTGCGCAACCATGCCGCCCGCCTGCTCCAGGGTCTCGGCTACCGCGTTCTCATTGCCGCGAATGGGCCCGAGGCGCTCGACATCGCCCGCAGCGATCAGCCGATCGACTTGCTGTTCGCGGACGTGATCATGCCCGGCGGCATGACCGGACCGGTGCTCGCCGCCCAAGTGCAGGCCTTGCGGTCGCATCTACCGGTGCTGTTCACGTCCGGATACACGGATAGCGCCATCGCCTCCCATGGGCGGCTGGATGCCGGGGCGATGCTGCTGCACAAACCCTACGACCGGCGCACGCTCGCCGAGAGAATTCGCCAGACGCTCGCGACGGCCGACGGCACCGGCTAGGCCGCCGAAGCGGGACCCGAGGCGCGCACGCCCACATCGGCCGCACCCGGGCCACCGGATCGGTCGCGCCGAGTCCGCGGCTGCGCATCGAGGGGACAGCGCACGGCGCTCGCGCCCTTGCGCATGACATGGGTGTAGATCGGCGTGGTGGTCACGTCCTCGTGACCGAGCCTCCAAGCGCGCATTCGACCTTCTTCATTCCGGCGACTACATTTCAATCATTGCCTATCCTATTTCCTTCTCTGCGGACACCCTTATGGTTTGGGAGATCAAGCGCTCCGGCGACACGCTGTTGTCTTAGGAACAATCGGAAGCAGACGAATTGGCGCGCAATCGTCAAATGCGTGCAACCAGCAGCACGTTGGAGCGGGCACGAGAACGCCGCCGGCAGCGCCCGCACCGCACCGACGTTGGCGCGGCACGGCGCCCGTGCAAGAATTGCGCTCGGGCATGACGTAGGAGAAGACCATGCGACTTTGGCAATCGGCGGTCATACTCTCGCTCTGCGCCTTGTTTTCGGGTGTCCGGGCGGACACGGTGCAGGGCGACCTACCGCAGCGGCAGGAACTCGAGCGCGCCGACCTGGCGATGTCCCCGGACATGGAGGTCATCACCTCGATCAGCGAAATCAAGAAGGGCGAGACCGTTCAGCAGCATTATCACCATGGCATCGAAACCGGCTACGTGCTGCAAGGAACCCTCGTGCAGTATGCCGGCAAGGCGCCGGCGATGATGTCGAGCGGAAGCGCGTTCATGAACCTACGCGACGTGCCGCACGCGGGCTTCACGGTGGTCGGTGACCCGCCACTGAGGCTGCTGACGGTACACATCGTCGACAAAAATAGACCTTTGTACGAGTGGGTGAAGTAGCATCCGCGTGGCGCGGAGGCGATGCGTCGGTTGGCTCGACGCGTACACGGGGCGCCATGAGGCGGATCTCCACCGATCGTCGGAGCGGGTCGAGCGAGCCCGGGCCGCCGCCGAGATTCGCCGGGAAGGGGCTCGAGGATTGGGATGAATCGGTTGCGTTTGGCGGCGACAGCACCTTCCCGCGTCGCCAACCTCATCGTCGAACATCAATCAGGAGGGCACGGTGAAGACCTCAGACGGACAGGACTCGATTCGCGCCGACTTCGCCGACATGGCAGCCAGCACGCAGAGCGATTGGAAGATCATCTGCTCGCAGTTTGGTCCGTATGCGAAGGCTCTGCCTGATCGCATTCTCGCCCACCTGCGGCTGCTCGAGGGCGAGCACGGCGGCTTCCCGATCGACAGGCTGACTCATTCCCTGCAGACGGCGACGCGAGCTCATCGGGATGGCCGCGACGAGGAATATGTGGCTTGCGCCCTCCTGCATGACATCGGCGACACGTTGGGCGCCTATAATCACTCGGACATTTCGGCCGCGATTCTCAAGCCGTTTGTTTCGGACGCGAACCATTGGATGGTCCAGCATCACGGCATATTCCAGGGATATTATTTCTTCCATCACGTCGGCATGGACCGCGACATGCGCGAGGCATTTCGCAGCCACCCCTGTTTCGGGCAGACCGAGGAGTTCTGCGCGCGGTATGACGGCCCGGCATTTGACGCGAAGGCGGCATCGTTGCCTCTGGAGTTCTTCGAGCCGATGCTCCGCCGCGTATTCGCGGCGCCGAAGCATTCCCTTTACAAGGTGGCCTTGGAGTGAGGGCCACCCCCGGGGTCCCGCGGACGGTCTTTGCACCACTCGCGCGGCTTGCGCTCGTCGACGCCGGCTACTACGCCGCGAGTTGGAATGCGACCGCGTCGTTGTTCCGCCGGCGGGTCTCCCAATCGCAATGGCAGAGCGAGGCCGCAAGCGCCCGCGCTCCGTTGGGGGCATTGAAATCAAGGACGTTGCGGTCTGCGCGGGTCGCGCGCAGCCTACCCGGCGCCCCCGATGGCGAATACGTAATCCTCACCTATGCGTCCTCCTTCGAGAACAAGGCCAGTGCGGTAGAGACCGTCACGCCGATGCTGGATGCCGACGGTACCTGGCGCGTCTCGGGTTATTTCGTCCGGTAGATGGGCCCGGCCGAGGGTCGGAGCGATCGCGGGCCGCATCTCCGGTGAACCATGGCGGGAGTCGATGTTCTGGCAAGCCCGCGCCGCTCCGCCGAGGCCGAGAAGCCGATGACGACCTTCGATAGCGCTCGTGAAATCCCGGCAACCGTAGAGCAAGTCTTTGCCGCGATCAGCGCGCCGGAACGCTTGGCGCGCTGGTGGGGACCCGCCGGCTTCACCAATACGTTCAAGGTCTGCGAGTTCGAGAATGGGGGCGCCGGTCTTTCATCATGCACGGACCGAACGGCAAGGACTATCCAAACGAAAATGTGTTTGCCGAGATAGAACCACCGAGGAAGGTGGTCGTTCAACACGCCTCGGAGCCAGAGTATCGCTTGACGATTGGGTCGACTTCGTCGGCGGCGGCCACCCGTTCGCTGCAGCGGACGACCCTTGAACGCGCGCCGCTGCGCTCGGGCGTTGGACCCGGTTCGCCGCCGTGCGTAACATGGGGCGTGGACGCCGGGGCGAAGCGGCCGCATGACGCGGCACCCCAAGCAGGAACATCTCATGCATCGATACACCGCAACGGTCTCATGGTCGCGCGGCGAGCAGCCGTTCATCGACCATCGATACAGCCGCCGGCACCTCATACGGTTCGACGGCGGCGTGCAAATACCCGGTTCGTCGTCGCCGCAGATCGTGCGCGTACCGATGTCCGACCCGGCCGCCGTCGATCCCGAGGAGGCGTTCGTGGCCGCCCTGTCGAGCTGCCACATGCTGTCGTTTTTATCGATCGCGGCCCGGGAAAAGTTCTGCGTGGACAGCTACGTCGACACCGCCATCGGGGTCATGGAGAAGAATGCGGCCGGAAAATTGGCCGTCTCCGTGGTCACCCTGCGCCCGCAGATCGCCTGCTCCGGCCCGAACATACCCTCGCACGAGCAGCTGCTGGCCATGCACCACCAGGCCCATGAGGAATGCTTCATTGCGAACTCCGTTCGCACCGACGTGCGCTGCGAACCCGTCGTGGCGGCGTGAGCGCGGCCGACGGGAGGACCCCGCGTGGAGTGGCGCGCCCGACTGGATTCGAACCAGTGACCTTCGGCTTCGGAGGCCGACACTCTATCCAGCTGAGCTACGGGCGCCCTGGGTTGGGGTCGCGATAGTACTAGCGGCGGCCGATCCGCGTCCAGTTCCGGGTGCGAAACGGCTCGGCCGCCCGTCCTTCGGCCCTACTTGGCGTACAGGATGATCTGGGTGCACCGGAACAGCGCGAGCGTCCTGCCGGTCTCCCGGTGCGTCACCACGGCGTCCCACACCTGGGTCGAGCGGCCGCGGTGCGCCGGCCGCGCCACGCTCACCACGGTGCCCTCGCGCGCGGTGCCGAGGTGGTTCGACTTGAGCTCCACCGTGGTGAAGCCCGTCGCCCCGGTCGGCAGGTTCGCGGCGCAGCCGTAGCCACAGGTGGTGTCGGCGAGCGTCACGATCCCGCCCGCGTGCAGGAAGCCGTTGGTGGCGATCAGGTGCTCGCTCACGGCGAACTCCGCCTCGACGCACTCGGGCTCGAGCCGCGTGATGCGTATCCCGAGGTGGCCGGGCAGCCGGCTGGCGCCCCGCTGATTCATGATCTCCGCTGTCAGCATCGCTCCCTCCAAGGTCGATCAACCGGCGCCGGTCGCACCGGGAAAGAATTCCACGATTCCGGTCTCGAGCGAGTATTCCGCGCCCACCACCATCAGACCCTGGGTTTGGATCATCTCCTCGATGATCTCCGAGCCATGGCGCAGCCGCTCGACGGAGGTGCGGATGTTGGCGCGCACCGCCTCGCGCGCCAGCGCCGCCAAATCATGCCGCAGATCGGTTGCGAGCAGCCCCTCGACGGACGGACGGATGAAGTCGACGATGGAGTGCAAGTTGTGCGACTGGTTTTCCTTCGGCCGCTGCAGCTGCTCGAGGGTGGCGTCGATGGCACCGCACTTGGAGTGCCCCAGCACGACGACCAGGCGGGTGCCGAACTGCTCCGCCGCGAACTCGACGCTGCCGATCTGCGAGGGCGCGACCACGTTGCCGGCCACGCGGATCACGAACAGATCGCCGAGCCCCTGGTCGAAGACGATCTCCACCGGCACGCGCGAATCCGAACAGCCCAGAATGGCGGCGAAGGGCGCCTGGCCGGTTGCGAGCTCGATGCGCCGCGCACGGCTCGGAAAGGTGTCGCGGCTGCGCACGTCGGCGACGAAGCGCCGGTTCCCTTCGCGCAGCCGCTCGAGCGCGTCCCGAGCCGCGATCATCCTCGGTGCACCGTCAGACCGGCCGCCGCGATGCCGGCGACCGCGCACAGTTCGTCGTTGTCCGACGAATCGCCCGTGATGCCGACCGCGCCCTGAATCGCGCCGTCCGCGGCCACCGCGATCAGCCCGCCCGCGGCGGGGATGATGCCGCCCGGCGCGAGCTGCCCGAGCGCACTCACGAACGCGGGCCGCTCGACGGCCATCTCGCCGATGCGGCGCGAGGAGACGCCGAGGGCGAGCGCGCCGGCGGCCTTCGCCGTGGCGATCTGCGGACGCAGGTTCGACGCGCCATCCTGGCGGGCGAAGGCGATCAGGTGCCCGCCGCCATCGACCACGGCGACGCTCAGCGGCTTCAGTTTGAGTTCCGCGGCCTTGGCCATCGCCGCCGCAATGATGGTGTTGGCCTGCGCCAGTGTCATGGACATGTGATCACCTCAAGTCTTGAGTACGGCCGGGGCCGGCCCCCCGGTGGCCCAATCGAGCAATTCCGCGACGTGCACCACCGGCACGCCGGCGTGCCGGCCGATCTGCACGGCGCAGCCGATGTTGCCCGTCGCGACGACCTGCGGCTCGAGCGCCATGAGATTGGCCGCCTTGCGCTCGCCCAGGCGCGCCGCGATCGCCGGTTGCATGATGTTGTAGGTGCCCGCCGAGCCGCAGCACAGATGCGCCTCCGCGGGGACGCTCACCTCGAATCCGGCCGCCTCCAGCAGCTGCCGGGGCCCGGCGATGATCTTCTGACCGTGCTGCAGCGAGCAGGCGGCGTGATAGGCCACGCGCGCGGCGACCGGCACCCGCCGCGCGCGGATCTCAGCGGGCGTGATGAGCTCGCCGAGATCGCGCGCAAGCGCTGCCGCCCGGGCGGCGCGCGCCGCATAGCGCGGGTCGTTGCGCAGCAGGAAACCGTACTCCTTGAGCTGCGAACCGCAGCCGGACGCGGTCGCGAGAATCGCGCCCGACTCCCCGTCCGCGAGCCATTCGGCCCATCGGTCGAGATTGTGGCGCGCGTGCTCGAGCGCCTCGGCTTCGCGCCCCATGTGGTGCACCAACGCGCCGCAACAGCGCTCGCCGCTCGCGAACTCGACGTCGAAGCCCAGCCGGTTCAACAAGCGCACCGTGGCCGCGCGGATCGAGGGCATGAGCACCGGCTCCGCACATCCCTGCAGCATCAGCACGCGACCGCGCCTCGGGGCGGTGGCCGGCGAATCGACCGCGGGCGCGGCGGCCGCGGGCGCGGCGCGCGGCGCGAGCGCGATCATCGCGGCGAGCCGCCCCTGCCGGTGGCGCCGGCGGGTCCGCGGCGCGAGCGGCTTCGCCAGCGCCCCGAGACGCAGCGCCCAGCCGAAGCGGCGCCGATCCGGCAGGGTGCGCGCCAGCGCCAACCGGAGCCAGCGCTCCAAGCGCGGGCGCCGGTAGCGTTCCTGCACGTACGAGCGCGCATGATCGACCAGATGCCGATAGTCGACGCCCGAGGGGCAGGTGGTCGTGCAGGCGAGGCAGGACAGGCACCGATCGATGTGCCGCACCACGTCGGCGGTCGGCACGGCTTGCCGTTCGAGCATGTCCTTGATCAGGTAGATGCGTCCGCGCGGACTGTCGCACTCGTCGCCATCGAGCACGTAGGTCGGACAGGTGGCCGTGCAGAATCCGCAGTGCACGCACTTGCGGATGGCCTGCGCGGACACCTTGGTCGCCGGCTCGGCGAGCTGCGCGGCCGTGAAGTCGGTCTTCATGCGTCGAACCCCTCGAAGCGGCGCGGATCGAGGATGCCCTCGGGATCGAAGCCCGCGCGCACGCGCCGCGCCAGCGCCAGCACGCGCGGATCCTCCGGATGGCGCGCGGGCGTGCGGGCGCGGTAGGCCTCCGGCGCCGCGAGCAGCAACGCGTGCCCGCCGGCGCGCTGCGCGAGCGCGCGCACCGTGGCGCCGGACAGGTCGGTCGGCAGCCAGGCGTGCAGCAGGCCACCGCCCCAGTCCACGGAGAAGCGCGCCCCGAGCGAGCGCAGATCCGCGCAGGCCTCGGCGGTCCGGCCGCCGGCGACCACCATGCGCCACAGCGCCTGATCCGGCGCGGCCGGATGTACGGCCGCCCGGCGCAGCCGCTCCCAGAGATCCTGCGCCGCGGCCTCCTCCAGCCGTCCGAGCGCGCCGGCGAAGGTCTTCGCGAGCATGGCCGCGCGCGCCTCGACCGACGGGCCGAACCCCTCCAGACGCAGCAGCGTGCGCGAGACGCTCCGCTCCGGGCCCTGCGGCAGATACGCGGCCGCCGCCACCGCCTCCCGGGAGCGCAGCGCGTGCGCCAGCGCGGCCGCCGCCCGGGCATCGTCGAGCCCGTCGAGGGTGAGCGTGAGCGTGCGCCGCGGCCGCGGCACGACCTTGAGCGTCACCTCGGTGAGCGCAGCGAGCTGGCCCCACGAGCCGCACAGCAGCTTCGGCAGGTCGAAGCCGGTGACGTTCTTCACCACCCGGCCGCCGGCCTTGAAGATCTCGCCGCGCCCGGACACCGCGCTGAAGCCGAGCACGTGGTCGCGCACGCTCCCCGCCGAGACCCGGCGCGGCCCCGCGAGGCCCGCGGCCACCACGCCGCCGATGGTCGACTGGCCGTCCGTCCCGAGCTCGAAAGGCTCGAAGGCCAGCATCTGCCCGCTCTGCGCGAGCAGCGATTCGATCGTGGCGAGCGGCGTGCCGGCGCCGACGGTGATCACCAGTTCCGGCGGATCGTAGTCGACCACCCGGTCGAATCGGCGCATCGACACGGCCAGGGCTTCACGCTGCGGGTGGCCGACGCCGCGTTTGGTGCCCCCGCCCACGATCTCGAGCGCCCGATGCGAGGCCGCAGCCTCCTGCACCGCCGCCGCCAATTCCGCAGGGGTCGTCGGGACGAGCTCGGTCATGTCAGAAGCGCGGCAGGTCGGGGTGAGGCAGCGCGCCGTGGTGCACGTGCATCCGCCCGAGCTCCGCGCAGCGGCGCAGTTGCGGAAAAACCTTGCCGGGATTGAGCAGCTGCTGCGGATCGAAGGCGCATTTCAAGCGCTCCTGATGGGCCAGATCCGTGTCCGTGAACATCACGGGCATCAGGTCGCGCTTCTCGATGCCCACGCCGTGCTCGCCGGTCAGCACGCCGCCCACTTCGACACAGGCGCGCAGAATGTCGTTGCCGAACTGCTCGGCGCGCTCGAGCTGATCGGCCTCGCCCGCGTCGTACAGAATGAGCGGATGCAGGTTGCCGTCGCCCGCGTGGAACACGTTCGCCACCCGCAGTCCGTACTGCTCGGACATGGCCGCCATGCGCGCGAGCACCTCGGGCAGCCGGCGCCGCGGGATGGTGCCGTCCATGCAGATGTAGTCCGCGGCGATCCGGCCCACGGCGGGGAAGGCCGCCTTGCGCCCCGCCCAGAAGCGCAGGCGCTCCTCCTCGTCGCGCGAGACGCGCAGGCTCGCGCACGCGCGCCGCTCGGCGATGGCCACGATCTCCTCGATCAGGTGCGCGCACTCCGCCTCGGGACCGTCCACCTCCACGATGAGCAGCGCCGCGGCATCGAGCGGATAGCCGGCGTGCACGAATTCCTCGGCCGCCCGGATCGCCGGCGCGTCCATCATCTCCATGCCGGCCGGAATGATGCCGGCGGCGATCACGTCGGCGACGCATTGGCCGGCGTCCTCGACGCTGCGAAACCCCACCAGCATCGCCTTGGTCGCCTCGGGCTTGCGCAGCAGGCGCACGGTGACCTCGGTGACCACCCCGAGCAGCCCCTCGGAGCCCACCACGACGCCGAGCAGATCGAGGCCCTGCGCTTCGAGCGTCGTGCCGCCGAGGCGCAGGACGTCGCCGTTCATGAGCACGAACTCGACGCCGAGCACGTTGTTGGTCGTCAGACCGTATTTCAGGCAGTGCACGCCGCCCGAGTTCTCCGCGACGTTGCCGCCGATCGAGCAGGCAATCTGGCTCGAGGGGTCGGGCGCGTAGTAAAAATCCAGCGCCTCGACGGCGCGGGTCACGGCAAGATTGGTGACGCCCGGCTGCACCACGGCCGTGCCCGACTCGTAATCCACGTCGAGGATCCGGTTGAAGCGCGCCATGCCGAGCAGCACCGCGTCGCCGAGCGGCAGGGCGCCGCCGGACAGCGACGTGCCCGAGCCGCGCGGCACCACCTTGATGCCCTCGCGGTGGCAGTAGCCGAGCACCGCCGCCACCTGCGCGGTGGTTTGCGGCAGCACCACCACCATGGGCGGCTGCCGATAGGCGGAGAAGCCGTCGCACTCGTAGGCGTGCAAGGACGCGGGGTCCGCGAGGACCCCGTCCGGCACCAGGCCGCGCAGCGCATCGATCACCTCGCCGCGGCGCGCGAGGATCGCCGGATCGATGGCTGGCAGCTTGATGCTCACCCGAGCGGCGATCAGTAAAGAACGACGCTGCGGATGGACTTGCCCGCGTGCATCAGATCGAACGCGTCGTTGATCTTGTCGAGCTTCATCGTGTGGGTGATGAGCTCGTCGATGCGGATGCGCTTGTCCATGTACCAGTCGACGATCGTGGGCACGTCGGTGCGGCCGCGCGCGCCGCCGAACGCCGAGCCCTTCCAGACCCGCCCGGTGACCAGCTGGAACGGGCGCGTCGCGATCTCCTTGCCCGCCTCGGCCACGCCGATGATGATCGACTGGCCCCAGCCGCGATGGCAGCACTCGAGCGCCTGGCGCATCACGTCGGTGTTGCCCGTGCAGTCGAAGGAGTAGTCGGCGCCGCCGCCGGTGAGCTCGATGATCTTCGCCACCACGTTGTCGGTGGTCTTCGGATTGACGAAATCGGTCATGCCGAAGGATTGCGCCATGGGAACCTTGGCGGGATTGACGTCCACGCCGATGATCTTGTTGGCGCCGACCAGCTTCGCGCCCTGGATGACGTTCAGGCCGATGCCCCCGAGGCCGAACACCACGACGTTCGCGCCCGGCTCCACCTTGGCGGTGTAGATCACCGCACCGACACCGGTGGTGACGCCGCAGCCGATGTAGCAGATCTTGTCGAACGGCGCATCGTCGCGCACCTTGGCGACCGCGATCGCCGGCATGACGGTGAAATTCGAGAAGGTCGAGCAGCCCATGTAGTGGTAGATCGGCTTGCCCTTGTAGGAGAAGCGCGTGGTGCCGTCGGGCATCAGGCCCTTGCCCTGGGTCGCGCGGATCGCCGTGCACAGATTCGACTTGCGCGACAGGCAGGTCTTGCACTCGCGGCATTCGGGCGTGTAGAGCGGAA
>VFSW01009318.1_pt1 | contig 14027 bp, 14 predicted proteins | sample 5358111 | NCBI WGS metagenome assembly VFSW01 (sample SAMN11554181, study PRJNA540505) | mine drainage metagenome | isolation source: sediment from site ElyBrook_90M | place: USA: Ely Copper Mine, Vershire, VT | collected 2017
ATGCCATCGATCACGCCAATGATATCAACGATCTTCTTGGAACAGGCCCCAATATCACCCATGGTCTGCACGACCTGCGCCACCACTGCTCCCCCCGTCGTCGCCACATCCTGGGCATTGCGTGCCAACTGGTTGGCCTGACGGGCATTTTCTGCATTCTGCTTGACCGTAGAGGTCAATTCTTCCATGCTGGCAGCGGTTTCTTCCAAACTGGCAGCTTGTTCCTCCGTTCGACTGGACAGGTCGGCACTGCCTGAGGCAACTTCCTTGCAGGCCGCATTGATGGTATCGGCGGAGTCATTGACTTGCTGGATGAGGGTTGCCAACTGCTCGACCGCCGCATTCACATCCTGTTTCATGCGTTCAAAGATCCCTTGGTAGTCGCGTGTAATGGACTGGGTCAAATCCCCCTGAGACAAGGATGAAAGAACGCGACTGACCTCTTTGAGGCTGCTGGAGGTACTGTTGATGAACCCATTGATTCCCTCCGATACCCGTAACAGAAACCCTTCCTTGCCCTCCACCGGAATCAATTTCGAGAAATCCCCTTGGACTGCGCTTTCAATCACTGAATTGACGTCCTCTTCCATCGCCAATTCGGCAGTCCGATCCAGCCATTCCACTACATAGCCCAGTCGTTCATTCCGTTCATTGAGCACGACACTGAAGGTAAGTTGAAAGGTATGCCCCCCCAATTCGAGACAAGTTTGTTGTGAATCCCGCAGTTGTTCCAGCAACCGACTCTGGTGAGCGGAATTTTCATAAAAATCATTGATGGAACTGCCAAGCAGGGCATCTGCCTCAAAACGTGGGAGATCACGACGAATATCCCCCTGTACCGCCCTGAGTAACTCATGAGCCGATTTGTTGACGAATATGATACGGTGCTGGAGGTCGGCGATCATGACGCTTGCGCTCACATTATTCAACCCCACCCGGACCCGTGAATTCTCATCCAGGAGACGCCTGCTTTCCATCACCTCAAAACCCATGCGCGTCTGCATGGACTTGATGGCATACATGAGTTGACCGATTTTATCCTTTTGCTCCACCACGATATTATTATCGTAATGACCCTGGGCAATGCGTGCCATCACTTCTGAAGCAGAACGCATGGAACGCGTCAGATACCTCATCAGCAATACCACCAGCAATATGGCCACCACCACGCTCAGGGCTCCAATACCCGCCTGAATCAAACGCAACAGATGCCGGCGATCCTGCTCCCGAGCATAGGCCGTACGCAGTGCATCCACCTCCCGATCATTCATGGTTTCCAGTTGCTGGTACATTTGAGCCTGCAATGTCCTCAGTTCTTGTCCCATGAGCGCTTTTGCACTGGCATGATCACCCTGATGCAAAAGGTCGAGCAAAGGATCCAGTCCCTGTCGCCCGTAACTTTCCAGAAGAATCTGTAAATCCTTCAATTGGGTTTTCGCTGGTTCATCTGCTGCCACATTCACACTCAGGCTGCTGAACAAAGCCTGGCTAACAACCTTGAAATCAGCGACAGAGTCATCCAGTTGATGAATGGGCAGGGGTTCTGGCGCGGCCCCCCCTTCCCGGTGCAGGATCTCTGGCTTGGTGCCCATGATCTGAGGCGCGGAAACGGCAGAATGATTCAGCAGATCACTCATCTGCAACTGGTTCTGGGCCACCAAAAATTTGAGTTCCACTAGATCATGCACAAAAATGACCCGTCGATTGACGATTTCATCCATGTTCGCTTCACTGACCTTCCCATCCCACCAGGTCAGGGCACCCACCGCCAACAAGGCGATCAGCATCGCCAGAAAAGACCACAGGATGCGCTGATTTTCGCTCAAGCCATGTCGCCAGCGCCGCAAATGGCCGCCCAGCACGCCCACTTTGACGACCCGACCTTCCTCGATACGCAGGCGACCCTGTTTCTTTTCCTTGAAGAGACGATAAATTCGTTCGGTCTCTTCGATTTTCTGACGACTGGGCTTGGTACGTACAGACAGATAGCCCACGCAGTCGCCCATCTCCTGAATGGGAGTGACATTAGCCTGGACCCAGTAAAAGTCTCCATTTTTTCGTCGGTTTTTGATCAATCCCGTCCAGGGCAAACCTTTCTCGAGGGTTTGCCATAGATCCCGAAAGACCTCTTCCGGCATATCCGGATGACGAACCAAATTATGCGGTTGACCAATCAATTCCTGTTCGGAACAACCACTGGCCTCGATAAAACAGGGATTGGCATAGGTCATGTGTCCCTTGAGATCCGTCTTCGATACCATGATGAAATTCTCACCGAATTCATATTCGACGTTGGTCACCGGTAGATTGATTCTCATACCCTATTCCCCTTGATAGATATTATTTATTGTTGGATCATTCATTCGCAGTTTTATCGATCAGCGCCATATCTTCGCTCTTCACCAAACGCTCGATGTCCACCAGAATCAACATGCGTTGGTCCAACGTTCCCAACCCCATCAGGTAATGAGTATCCAGGGTTGCCGTAAAACCAGGAACGGGACGAATCTGCTCGGGGGTCAGGGACAACACGTCGGAAACGCCATCCACCACCATCCCCACCAGCCGTCCGACCAGATACAGAATGATGACGACGGTAAATTCATCGTACCGGATGTCTCCCAAGTGAAAGCGCACCCTGAGATCGACGATGGGCACGATTTCTCCACGCAGGTTGATCACCCCCTTGATGAAATCCGGCGTATTGGCAATGCGGGTGACGGTTTCATAACCCCGAATTTCCTGAACCTTGAGGATATCGATCCCGTATTCCTCGCTACCCAGGGTGAATATCAGAAATTCGTTGGCAGTCACTGCAGGAGTCGGGTTATTCTGATTCATCATGATTCTCGTCATCCTTGTCCATCAAACCACTCCGGCCTGGGGAAACCGGCTTTCGTGCACAAAGGGTGCCGGATCCACGATCAAGGCGACCCGCCCATCGCCCAGAATGGTGGCTCCAGAAATCCCCACCAACCTGCGAAAATGGGTTTCCAGACTTTTGATCACTACTTGTTGTTGCCCCAGCAGGGCATCCACACACACCGCCACCTTGTGTCCTTCTGCTTCCACGATCACGGCAATGGGCGGATTTTCGGGAAAAAGGGATCGATCCCCAGGCACCGGAAACTTTTCACCCAACACGACCAGCGGAACATATTCTCCTCGTACTTGTAACAGACGTCCATCACCACTGATAGTACGGAGATTTTCCGAGGTCAATGGCACCGACTCCAGAATCGAGATCAAAGGAAGAACATAAACTTGTTCTCCCACTGCCACCAGAAGACCATCAAGAATGGCCAGGGTAAGGGGCAAACGAATGATCGTACGCATGCCCAGATCCACCGTCGAGTCGATCTCGATTCGCCCCCCCATCTGGTGGATATTGCGTTTGACCACATCCATGCCCACGCCCCGTCCCGAGACCTCCGTGATCTGATCGGTGGTGGAAAAACCGGGTTCAAAAATCAGATTCCATACCTCGGCATCTGTCATCGCATCATGACAGGGTAAACCCTGTTCACGTGCCTTGGACAGAATTTTGTCGCGTGGCAACCCCCCCCCATCGTCGCTCACTTCAATGACCACCGCTCCACCCTGATGGTAGGCGTTGAGGGTCACCATCCCGCAGGAAGGCTTGTGCAACCTATGGCGCCGTTCGGGCATTTCAATGCCATGATCCACACTGTTGCGAATCAAATGCATCAAAGGATCTGAAATTTTCTCGATCAATCCTTTATCGAGTTCCGTACCTTCTCCTAGCATTTTCAATTCCACCTGCTTCCCCATTTTACCGGCCAGGTCCCGAACCAGTCGGGGAAAACGGTTGAATACCACGGAAATCGGCAACATCCGTACCGACAGGATAGCTTCCTGCAAGTCGCGCGAATTGCGCTCTAACTGGCCTAGCGCCCTTTTCAGGGATTCATGACGTACTTCCTCCAGAGGCCCACTGGCTTGCATCAACATGGACTGAGTAATGATCAGTTCGCCCACCAGATTGATCAGTTGGTCCACTTTTTCCACCTTGACACGAATCGAGGGATCTGTGCCGACTCGATCGGCAGCTCGACGCCCCCAGGAAACCCGTTCGGGAACAGGATCCGTCTTTACTCCGGAACCAACGGAGTCCTGTCCGGCCCCCACAGGCTCAGAAGGAGGAACCGGGAAAGCTTCCGCTGATGAAACAGGATCAACAAAAAAACCATAACCGAGGTCGGGTTCCGGCTTTACTTCACGGATGGATTCAAAAAAATCCTGACCTTCATCAAAAAATCCATAGCCCGGATCGTTCTGCACCACCGGTTCTGGAACCTTCTGTTTGATCCCTCCAGAAAAAACAGAAACCGATGCATGTTCCACCGGAAAGATGGGATTGGAATCCGAACCCACTGTACTGGCCAGAGCGGTCAATTTTTCCTGAACGCCCTGCACGGCATCCGGGTCCACACTTCCCTGTCCACGGTGAAAAGCCAACTGCATACGCAACACATCCCCAGCCTCCAGGAATGCATTGATCATCTCTTCTGTCAAGATTATTTCGCGTTTGCGCACCCGATCCAGAAAATTCTCCAGGACATGGGCGACTTCGGTCATATCGTTGAAACCAAAGGTGGCGGAGCCCCCCTTGATGGAATGAACCGCGCGAAAAATGGCATTCAGATCTTCGCCCACCGGGGCCATCCGGTCCACACCCAATAGTAGAGTTTCCAAGGCCAGCAGATGCTCCTCCGTTTCATCGAAGAACACCTGAAAAAACTGACTGAGATCGATACTCACAAATAGGGCCCGGATCAGGATTTAAAAACAGTTCGGGTCACCCGATACATTTATTGACCACTTCCAATAATTTTTGGGGATCGAAGGGTTTGACCAACCATCCCGTTGCCCCGGCGGCACGACCTTGAGATTTCATGGAATCACCGGACTCCGTGGTCAACATCAAAATGGGAATATGCTGGTACGCCGGCAGCATACGCAAGGTTTTTATCAAAGTCAGGCCATCCATCTTCGGCATATTCAGATCCGTCAATACCAGATCCACGGTCCTTTGACGGGCTTTGTCCAACCCTTCCTGACCATCTTCCGCCTCGATGACGTCATATCCCGCCCCCCTCAGGGTAAATCCGACCATTTGCCGGATGGAGGAAGAGTCATCCACCGTCAATATACTTTTGGCCACTCTCTTCTCCTTGACCGTCGATTCTAAAACAGTTCAATTTCACCGGATTCCCTGTCGTTCTGGCTCTCCAGATGGAACCTACGCGGGGGACCACTGTAACAGTTCCAAAGTTGTTTTTCTACCCTGATGAATTCATGGGGATCACCACTTCATACACGGAACCCCAAGTTTCTCCCGGTATTTCCCCTGTCTCCGGGTGCCAATAAATCGCGCCGCAACACCGGTTCACAATCATTACATAACGGACAGATTTTTTCGCCTCCCGAGCAAGGAAATCCCTAACATTCCATTTTTTCTCAAGCGCAAGCACCATGACCCCAGATTCATGCATCCGCGTTTTTGCCATTACCTCCCATCAACTGATCCTGGCAGGTTTGAACGCCCTGTTGACCGATCATCCGGGCAACTTTCTATGGCTGGGCGGACACCCGCCCACAGCCAGTCTCTTTCGCGAACTGGAACGACATCATCCCAAAATCGTCATCCTGGACGATGCTTCCCTGAACACCCTCCCCACACTATCCGCGTACCTGGCCGAGCATCATGTCGAACTGATCCTGTTGACCCAGTCTGAGGAACTGAAGGGAATGGAGGCGCAAATCCAACAGGGGGTTTTGGGAATCGTCCATGTTTCCGAACCTCTTGGTTCCATTTTGGGGGCGCTCCACGCCGTATCCCAGCAACATCTCTGGGTACCGGCACGTCTGCGCGAGCGACTTCTCACCAAGGCTTTCTCGTCCATAGCTCAAAAGTCCGATAACAATTCATCCGGGTTTTTTGACTTGAGTACCAAGGAAAAGGAACTGATTCGTTTGATCGTTCATCACCCGGAAGCCAAGGCGTTGGCTCTGGGGGAATGGTTGGGCATTCAGGAATCCACCTTGCGCAACCGACTCTCACGCATCTATCAAAAACTACACCTGCATGGCCGCGCTTCGTTGGTCATGTTTGCCCAGCAATACCACCTCGACTGACTCATTTTTGCAGGGTCCGTGCCGTTTTTTGTGCCTGCTCCACGGCAGCCCTGGCCTCGGGCGGCATGTAGTTCTCATCATGTTTGGCCAATACTTCAGTAGCCACAAACTGTCCATTTCCTAAATTTCCTTCTGCCACTACGCCCCGTCCTTCCTTGAATAAGTCAGGCAGAATGCCCCGGTAGGAAACCGCGATTTCATTGACGGTATCCGTGACAATGAAATGAGCCACGAGGTCATGCCGCTGCAAAGACCCCGTTTTGACCAGTCCGCCAATGCGAAAAGCCCGGTCTTTCGGTGCTTCTCCGCGCACGATCTGAGTGGGGGTATAGAAAAAAACCAGATTGCTGCGAAAGGCATTGAGTACCAGAGCCACGGCTACCCCAAGTACCACCACCGCCCCGAAAATCAGCGCCAACCGTTTATGACGAGGTTTCATCCGTTCAACTCCTGCTTGGGTAAACGAGACTGAATGGTGCGCAAGCGCTGGCGCACCCACAGGGACTCGATGAGCATGCCCAAGGCACAGGCGCCAAAACTGCCCCATACATAAAGACCATACCCGCGCATGGTCAGAAAATCCTGCAAACTAGTCCACTGCATTACGTTTCACCCATTCGCTTGTCAACTCCCGTTCCAGAATGATACACCGGACCCTCGTCAAAACCACGGCAATGGCGTAGGACCAGAACCCCAATGCCATGATCAACATGCCTTCCAGCATGATATGCGCCATGCTGGGGGCCTTGGTCAGGGATACGGAAGCGCCCTGATGCAGGGTATTCCACCATTGCACCGAAAAATAGATGATCGGAATATTGACCACACCGACCAAAGCCAGCAACGCCCCTGCCCGGTCAGCCCGACGCGGGTCATCAATAGCCGACTGCAGGGCAATGAAGCCCAGATACAGAAAAAACAGGATCAACTGTGACGTGAGGCGGGCATCCCAAACCCACCAGGCTCCCCACATGGGTTTGCCCCAGAGTGCGCCCGTCCACAGGGAAAGAAAAGCGAAAAGAGCGCCAGTGGGTGCCAGCGCTGCAGTTAACATGCCGGATAATCGGGTATTGAAAGCCAAGCCCAAGGCCGACCAAAAGGCCATGACGCAGTAAATGAACATGGACAACCAGCTGGCAGGTACATGGACAAAAATGATGCGGTACCCTTCACTCTGCTGTGCGTCGGTGGGTGCCACAAACAGTCCGATCCACAATCCCCAAGCGATCAACAGAACCGACAGCCCGGAAAACCAGGGAATCAAACGTCCTGCCAGAGGATAAAATGTGGCAGGAGAGGCATATTTGTACCAGTTGATAACCGAGTTGCTCATGGGAAATCTTACTCCAGTGCAATACGTAACGCCAGGGATGTCACCCAGGGAGAAAAAAACACGCTCAGAACCAGCAAGGCCCCCAGCAAGGATAAATGCCCCTGCGGGCTGATGCCGGACAGATCTGCTTCCACGGCTCCTGCGCCAAAGATCAAAGCAGGAATGTACAACGGCAGAATGAGCAACGACAAGAGGGCCCCTCCGCCCCGCAGACCCAGGGTCAGTGCCGCGCCCAGTGCCCCCACCGCCGACAGGATAGGCGTTCCGAGCAGAAGGGACAAGGCCAGGATACCCAGGGAACGAGCGGGCAGGTCAAACTGGAGACCCAACAGGGGAGCCATGAGTACGACGGGCAGACCGCAAACCAACCAGTGGGTCACCATTTTACCCGCCACCAACCAGGCCAGGGGCACCGGAGAAAGGGCCATTTGTTCCAGGGTTCCATCGCCATGATCCGAGGAAAACAAGCGCTGCAGCCCCAACAAGGTGGAGAGCAATGCCCCGATCCACAATACTCCCGGCGCGATTTTGCGTAGTAAAGACACTTCCGGTCCAACCCCCAGGGGCAGCAGGTTGGTAACCATGACAAAAAAGAATAAAGCCGTCAGCCATTCACTCTTGTGCCGGGTCGCCAGCACCAGGTCCCGCCTCATGGAAGTCCAAAACCCCGTCATCATAACGCAATGCTCATGCCCGGGCGCAAACCCAAGGTTTGATGACTGGTGAGTATGGCACTGCCTCCCCGTTCCAGATGATCTTCAATGACCGTGGAAAGAAACTGGGTCGCATGAGTATCCAGGGCCGTATAAGGTTCATCGAGAATCCATACTTGTGCCGGACGGATGAGCAAACGTGCCAATAAAACACGCCGCCGTTGCCCTGCAGAAAGATAGCGAACCGGAAGATGCTCCCGCTCCTGCAAACCAAAACGATGCAGTGCTTCCATCAAAGCTGCTTCATCCACTGGAAAAGCTTCCAGCCCAAGACTGAAACGCAGGTTTTCCAGCGGGGTCAACTCTTCCTTGAGGGCCGCATGATGACCCAGATAGAGCAGAGCGCGCTGCCATTCGGCACGGCATTCCTGCACATCCTGGCCCTGCCAGGTCAAAGTTCCTTCCCGAGGTTGGACGAGCCCCGCCAAAACCCGCAGCAAAGTGGTCTTGCCTGCCCCATTGGGGCCTTGGATCTGTATCCATTGTCCTTCCGGCAGCGTGAAGGAAAGCCCCGAGAAAAGGGTGCGTGCGCCACGCTGACAGGTCAGTTGTGCCACAGCAAGCATATAACCGTTCTCGGCTCAGGGCTGCACTTGGTTAATGACCAGTTCCACCCCATGCGCTCCTGGTTTGAGCGGCAAGGTCGCTCCGAACAGGTCGCCGCTTGAAGGCATGGGATTACCCGATTGCGTCACCCGAACTTCCACCCGCACCAGATCCACCGACGAAAGGTTGAACTGAGGACTCATGGCCTGAGCATCGGTCAACTGAAATTTGAGGGGCCAGGACCCTACCGTGGTTCGAATCACTGCCAGAGGCATGGGAGGACCTTGTACTGCCTTGGCAAAAATGAACAGGGTTTCTCCCGGGGTGATCTTGTCCTTGAGCGCAGGATCCAGCGTCACTTCCCCACTGATGCTGCTGGCTGCAGCCCCTTTTTGAGCCTGGGGCTTGACGGGTCCTTCCGGCCCTGCGAAGGAATCTGCGGTCACCGGGGCCAGTTTGAGTTGTGCCCGTGCCTTGTTGAGTTGTTCCAGGACAAAGGAGGAATCCTGGGAACTCGGTTCCAACAGGGGCATCAACTTGCTCCAGTAGGACACCGCCAGAGCGTATTGCTGAGTGATGAAAGCAAAACTCCCGGCCATGAAGAGTCCCTTGCCATTACCCGGTTCCAGTTTGAGAGCATTCATGACCCAGGTATTGGACTCGATCATCTGCTTGTCATCGCCCCGCACCTGAGCATCCGCTGCCAATGCCTCGGCATAATCCACCATCAATTCCGGATCATTGGCCATTTCTTTCTTCAGATGGCCAAAAGCCTTGATGGCTTCTCCCGGTTTGTCCAAATTCATGTAGGAACGTCCAAGCATGGCCCATCCCTGTGGGTTATCGGGGTTTTTGGCCAACTTCTCGGCCAGGGCCTTGACCATGTTATTGATCTTGGCGGGGGTCATTTGCTGCGCTGGGGCTGCTGCCATTTCCGCCGGTTGGAGATCGAGGGCTTCAGGATGCCCGCGCCAAAGATACATCCCGATGCTGGCCAATGGAATCAACGCCAGGAGCAGCAGCGCAGTCGTTCGGCCGTGCACCCGATCCGTCACTTCCGGCATGACTTCCGTATCCTCCAGAAGACGGCGTTCCACCTCTTCGCGCGCCTGGTCATAGTCCTGATCGGCCAAACTGCCATCGGCCCGCTCAGCCTCCAATTCCTGCAACTGGTCACGATAGACGGCGGCATTGAGCGCTTTGCGATGGTCGCTGACCTGCCCCCGTCGGATCAAGGAAAAAACGAGATAACACAGGATGAGCAGGGTCAATCCCCCGCTCGCCAGAATGAATACGGTCATGGTTGGTCGCGCAGGAGCGCCTCGATCTGTTGTTTTTGTGCGGAGGAAAGGGGGAGTTCAGGAGGCCGTTGCAGAATCCTGCGACGCAATACCCAGCCCAAAAGTCCCACCGCCCCCAGCATGAGAATGAAAGGACCAAACCAGAGTACCCAGGTTGATGGCTTGACCGGGGGACGATAGCGCACGAAGTCCCCATAGCGCGCAACCATGTAGTCTGTCACTTCCTGATCCGTTTTGCCTTGGCGAATCTGATCACGGATCTCGCGGCGCAGGTCTTTGGCCAGATCGGCCTGGGACGCTGCCAGAGATTCGTTCTGACACACCAGACAGCGCATATCTTCGGCAATCACCAGCAAGCGCTTTTCCACTGCAGGATCATCAGCCAAAGGCTTGGCTTCTTCGGCGTGAGAAAACCCCCAGGGCCCCATCAACCCAAACCCCAGCAGCAGGACAGGGAAGTATTTGCGCCATTTCACACTGCTCATTTCTGTAATTTCTCCAGTAGGGGCAGCAGGGTTTTCTGCAGGACATCTTCCGTAATGGGTCCAATCTGCTTGTAACGAATCACGCCATTGCCATCGATGACATAGGTTTCAGGCACGCCATAGACTCCATAATCGATGCCCACCCGTCCATCCTGATCCATGGCGGTCAAGGTGTAGGGGTTTCCATATTGATCCACCCACTTGCGCCCGGCATCAGGGTCATCCTTGTAGTCCAGTCCCACCAGAGGAACCTGATGAAGACGAGCATATTTCAGCAGAATCGGGTGCTCTTCACGACAGGATACGCACCAGGAAGCCCAGACGTTGAGCATCCAGACCTTGCCCCGGTAATCCGCCGGCGAAAAAGTTCCCTCACCTTCCAGAAGCGGCAGACGAAAACTCGGTGCGGGCTTGCCGATAAAGGGCGACGGCACTTCATGGGGGTCATGCTGAAGGCCAAGTCCCATGAACAGTGCCAGCCCCACGAAGACACCCAGGGGAACCAGAAACCAGACATTGAAACGCGCAGACTTTCTGACCTCTACGGATTCCGGTTGAGACATATCCGACTCGGGATTCGTTCCAGTCATACGGTCACCTCGTGCTGCACTGCCATTTCTTGCCGTGCAGCCTTGGCCTGCACGCGATAACGCCGATCCGATGCCGCCACCGCACCTCCCAGAGCCATCAGAACACAACCAGCCCAGATCCAGTTGACAAAGGGCTTGTAATAGATACGCACGCTCCAAGCCCCATTATCCAGGGGTTCCCCAAGGGAAACATACAGATCACGGGAGATCGTGGAATGGATGGCGGCTTCGGTCATAGGCATGGGCGAAGAAAAATAGGTCCGTTTTTCCGGCTCCAGCAATCCTTCCACCTTGCCGTTTTCGCTGTAGGTCACTGCGCCACGCAAGGCGCTGTAATTCGGCCCCGGCACCGGTTCCACCCCCACCAGACGAAAAGTTGTTCCCTTGAGCGTCAGGGTGTCCCCCGGCCCCATGCGCACATCCCGTTCAATTTCATAACCCTTGATCAGGGTCACGCCCACCACAAAAACCGCCATGCCAAAATGGGCTGTCTGCATGCCAATGAACCAGCGCGGAATTGTTTTGAGATGGCGCCAGGACCAGACCTGGCGGGCAATACTGGTGGCCAGCCAGGCCGCCGTGGCGATTCCCAATGCCGACAACAGGCTGAACGCCCCCATCAGAAAAGGAACCACGATGCCCACCACCAGGGCGATGACCATATCCAGCCGCACCTCGCGCAGAATATCCTTCAAATTCGCGCGCTTCCAGTGCGCCAGCGTCCCGATGGGCAGAATCAGCAGCAGAGGAATCATGAGGGGCACGAACACCGTATTGAAGTACGGGGGACCGACGGACAATTTGCCCATCCCCAGGGCATCGATCACCATGGGATAGATGGTGCCCAATAACACGGCGGCGGCAGCCACAGCCAGCAGGACATTATTTAGCAGAATGAAGGATTCTCTGGAGACCAGTTGGAAGCGCCCTCCCTCACCCACTGCAGGAGCGCGCCAGGCAAACAGGGTCAGAGAGCCGCCAATCACCAGGGAAAGGAAGAGCAGGACGAAGATCCCCCGCTTGGGATCCGAGGCAAAGGCATGAACCGAATTCAATACCCCGGAACGGACAATGAAGGTCCCCACCAGCGAGAGGGAAAAAGCCGCAATGGCCAGCAATACCGTCCACCGTTTGAAGGCACCGCGCTTTTCCGTGACCACCAATGAATGAATGAGGGCCGTACCCACCAACCAGGGCATGAAGGAAGCATTTTCCACCGGATCCCAGAACCACCATCCCCCCCAACCCAATTCATAATAAGCCCAGCGTGAGCCAAAACAGATCCCCAAGGTCAAGAATACCCAGGCGGCCAAAGTCCAGGGACGGGACCAACGGGCCCAGGTGGCATCCAGTTTTCCTGAAATCAGCGCGGATAAGGCAAAGGCAAAAGCCACCGAAAATCCCACATAACCCATGTACAGCATGGGTGGGTGGTACACCAATCCGGGATCTTGCAGGAGCGGGTTGAGATCCCGTCCTTCCAGAGCCGCCGGAAAAAGACGGTCGAAGGGATTGGAAGTCAGAAGAATGAAGAGCAGAAAACCCGTGATGACCAGGCCCAGCACCCCCAACGCACGGGCCACCACAGGATCAGGGAGACGGCGGGAAAAAATGGCAACGGCGGCGCTCCAGGTACTCAATAAAAGCACCCATAACAACAGCGAACCTTCATGCCCTCCCCATACGGCAGAAAACTGGTACTGCACCGGCAACTTCGAGTTGGAGTGCTGTGCCACGTAAAGTACGGAGAAATCGTTGTGCACAAAGGACCATGCCAGACAACCGAAGGAAACGGCCATGGCCAGCAACAGGGTCAAGGCAAGGGGGCGCGACAAACCAATCCATGAAGCCACGCCACGTTGCGCGCCCACCAGAGAAAAAGTCGCCATGCCCATAGCCAAGGTCAGTGCCAATATCAGTGAATAATGTCCAAGTTCCGGGGCCATGAGATCTCCCAAAGGGGCTATAATTTCCGTAAAGTTCGTAAGTGTACCTCACCCCGAACAGGGATGGGGAATCGGGGAAGCCCCCAGTTCAAGTCTCGAGGGAGGATCATTCATGTTTACCCATCTACTCATCGCCACGGATGGTTCGGAACTTTCGCATAAAGCGTTGAATGGAGGGTTGAGTTTGGCCAAATCCTTACAGGCCAAGGTCACGGTTTACTGTGCAGTCATTCAATACCTACCCACCACCGAGTTTGTCGTGGATTCTCCACTGGAAATCATGAAGCAACTGGAGGGCTTGGCCGATCAATATCTAGCGAATGCCCAAACCCTGGCGAGTTCGCAGGAGGTCTCCATTGAAACCCGCAAGTCCGTAGAGTATTCCGTTTATGAAGGCATTATCGAATGCGCGCGCATCCAAGGGTGCGACCTCATCCTAATGGCCTCCCACGGACGACGGGGACTGACCGGGTTGATATTGGGGAGCGAAACACAAAAAGTCCTGACTCACTCCAAAATCCCGGTCCTCGTCTTCCGTTGATCCCGCACTCAAGGCTGGACAGGGCCATTGGGTGTGCTGGGAACGGCGTGCCATGGCTCAGGGCAACTTTCGACGTAGGGGTAGTAGCCCTTTGCCGAGTCGCAGTAGAACCAGTCGTGCGTCGCTCCCCCCGGTGGATCATTCTCTGGTTCTTGCGCTGCCGGTCCGACATAAGTCGTTTCCTGAGGCGAAACCGGCGCAGAAACCACCACGGTGGGAGGCGCCTGATAAACAGGATAGCCCACCGGATAGGGATCGTAGAAGAGAGGGTCATTCCAGGCCCAGGCCCCATAGCCCAAGCCCAAACCTAGTCCGAAACCGCCCCAACCCAAGCCTTCTCCCCAGCCACCACGCCAGCCACCATCTCTCCAGCCACCGCGCCAACCACCGTCACGCCAACCGCCGCGCCAACC
>VFSW01009319.1_pt1 | contig 14027 bp, 16 predicted proteins | sample 5358111 | NCBI WGS metagenome assembly VFSW01 (sample SAMN11554181, study PRJNA540505) | mine drainage metagenome | isolation source: sediment from site ElyBrook_90M | place: USA: Ely Copper Mine, Vershire, VT | collected 2017
ATCTAGTACGATTGTCTTATATAAACTGCTCACGCTATTTTTTTGGCATACAGTATCCTATTGCCAACAGATATTTCGTGCATATTCTTTTCAAATTCCTCGACAAATTACTTTTATTTTTATTAGTATTACTGTATTGTTTCTTGTAAGCTTCCTAATTAAACTTATTCATACTGTCTGGAAACAGTATTTTTTTAAAGAAAGCTTAATAATAAATACTACTGCTCAGAAAGCAATAGCTCCATTACTCAAGAAATTGCGTATACAAAAGCATGTATCTGTTATTGACAGCCTGTCTCCATTTGCTTTTTGCTTAGGAATTCGCAATCCTCATATTTATATTTCAACACAAACAATACAACTAATGACTGGACAAGAGCTGGAAGCAATTCTTTGGCACGAAAAATATCATTTTGATCATAAAGATTCACTTACAATGTTTATTGCCTCCATAGCACAATTTCTTTTTCCCTTTTTTCCAGTGATTACTGACTTACTACAACAATATAAAATTGAGAGAGAAATACAGGCAGATAATATAGCAATAAAAAACCTTGAAACAAAAGAACCACTTGTAAGTGTTTTAAAGAAACTCTTACAAAACCCTGTTCCCTCATTTTTATTTGCTTCCGCAATCGGCGGGAGCATGACCATTGAATCTCGTATTCAATTTCTGATTAGTGAAAAGACCTATCTTCCTCGAATAAAGAGGAGAAATATTCTAATAAGTATTTTTTCTCTTGGTCTGCTTGTTTTCAGTATTATAGTCCCTGTCCATGCAACTGAGATACATACAAGTAAACAAGATACGATGATGGTTTGCTTAGATGGCAATAATTGTGCAATTTGGTGCAAAGAGCATAACACTGTTATTCCATACTCTCCGGCAGAGAGTGCTTCTCATGCATATACACCTCTAAAATAATAGTGCTTGACAAGCATCTTTTATCACTACTACAATATGTAGTATATGTCAGTAGTTAAACCCTCTCCTCATAAAGAGGAACATAATGATACTATGTCAAATGAAGTAAAAAAAATTAGTATTCCTATACCAAAAAGCTATACGCCATTCCTTATGGTGCTTCTTCTTATTGCGACATTTCTTATAGGCATGCTTATTACAAAAGTTCAGTACTTACAATCTAATACAGGTGCTGCTCCATCAGCCTATGGAACAGGACAGCAAGCAGCAGCACCCAATCAACCTAACCAACCTCAAGCGCCTAATCCTAATCAACGACAAAATGTGGATATCGGACACTTACTTCCGCAAGGAAACCCAAATGCAAAAGTAAAAATTATTGCATTTGAAGACTGGCGTTGTCCATTCTGCGATCAATGGTTTAAAAATACCGAGCCACAAATTATTAAAGACTATGTAGATACAGGGAAAGCCGTTCTTTATTATCGTCAGTATCAATTCTTAGGACCAGCTTCGATAGTTGCAGGAGATGCTTCTGAATGTGCAAATGAACAAGGTAAGTTCTGGCAATTCCATGATTATCTGTATCAGAACCAACCGTCAGAATCTGATACTTCAATGTATACAACAGATAACTTGACAACAATTGCAGGACAACTCGGAATGAATACTGATCAGTTTCGATCTTGTCTTGACAGTAAGAAATATGACAAGAATGTTCAGGATGATTTAACAGCAGGACAAAAAGCAGGAGTCAGTGGCACGCCAACAGTCTTTATTAATGGTTTACCAGTTGTTGGTGCACAACCATACTCTGCATTCCAAACACTTATTGACCAAGAGTTAACAAAAAAATAATATGAAAGTATGGATATCACAAAGAAAATTCTTCTTTCTTCACTTATAATTGCTCTTTTATATCTTCTGTTTATTGTATTTGTGATGAACAGTTCACTTCTTGGAACAACGCTCTTTGGAAATTTTCCACTCACATTTAAATTGAAGTTATTTCTAGCACTTCTTCAAGGTTTAACAACAACTATGACAACAACCAACCTTATCTTTTTAGTTATTAATGCATGCTTAACAGGGATAACGATTTCTTTAACATTCCGCAAAATCTTTTTTTTAAGACAGATGGGAAATATTCACGTTGTTACAGGAGGAAGCGCGATACTTGGAATAGTAAGTGGCGGATGCGTTTCATGTGGATTACCGTTATTGTCGCTTTTAGGACTTAGCGGAAGTCTCTTATATCTTCCTTTCAAGGGAGCAGAACTACCTCTTATCTCGATTTTATTACTTTCTTTATCATTATTTTTTCTACTTCGAAGTCAAAAAAAGGAGGACTCCTGTGAAATACCACGAAGCAAAAACAAATAGTCATCTTTTGGCCTACATAATGGTATCAGGACTTTCATTTGTTATTCTTATCATTATTTCCCTTCTTTTGAAAGTCAACTATTTGGAAGCAAAAAGTAACTTTGAAAAATCTGGACAAATTCCTATCGAAAAGATACAGCCGATAACGACACGTGATTATATACAAGGGAACCCACAAGCCAAAGTCACTTTGGTTGAATATTCAGACTTTGAATGTCCACAATGTCAATATTTTCATCCAACACTTAATAAATTGCTTTCATTCTATGGAGATAAAATACGTTTAGTCTCCAGGCGTTTTCCACTGCCACAAAATCAAAATGCAGAAAAAGAAGCAGAAGCTGCACTTTGCGCAGGGAAACTAGGGGGAAATAGCGCATTTTGGAAATTTAGTGAGAAAATTTTTGGAAAAGTATTACCAACTGAGGGCGGAACAGGGCTAGCCCTGAATGAACTTCCGGTTTTTGCAAAAGAAATTGGAGTAAATCAAACTAATTTTGAGACGTGTTTAAGTTCAGGAGAAATGGCATCGACCGTTAAAGCTGAAGAAACTGACGGGAGCGCTGCTGGGGTCTATCAATTACCGGGTACGTTTGTTATTGATTCTAAGGGGAATACCATTCTTCTTTCAGGGAATCAATCATTTGATGTAATGAAAACAGTGATAGATCAAGCATTGGCATTATAAACAGCAAAATAATCTCTTGTAATGCATTTGTTTATATACTACACTAAGTAGTGGGAATACTAATATGAATTTGTGGGCTATTTTTTTAACAGGACTTATTACAGGTGGTCTTACTTGTATGGCAGTACAAGGGGGATTACTGGCTGCAACGCTAGCCCAGCGTGAAGAACAAAAGCTGGAGGAAAAAGGAAAGGGAGGCAATGCGCTCCCAATTTTGGCCTTTTTGGCAGCAAAACTTACCGCCTACACTGCTCTTGGGGCGTTACTCGGTATGCTTGGATCTTTCTTTTCCTTATCAATAGAGTTTCGAGCAATTCTTCAAATTGCCGTGGCTGTTTTTATGATAGGTACTGCATTAAATATTCTGAATGCTCATCCTATTTTTCGCTACTTTGTTATCCAACCTCCAAAGTTTTTAACAAGGCTTGTGAGAAAACAATCTAAAAGCCAAGCTGTCTTTGCTCCTGCCTTACTTGGCGCTTTTACCATCTTTATTCCCTGTGGCACAACACAGGCAATGATGGCTTTAGCTGTTGCTTCAGGAAAACCACTGTATGGTGCAGCGATTTTATTTGCTTTTGTTTTGGGTACTTCTCCTGTGTTTTTTATCTTGGGTTACTTTGCAACAAAGTTGGGAGATATGTTCCAGGAAAGTTTTATGAAACTTGCGGCAATTGCAATCATCCTTCTTGCTATTTTTAATGCAAATAACGCTTCAGCATTGTTGGGAAGCAATATTACTCTTGAGAACGGAGCAACTGCAATTGGCGCTGTCGCAAAAGGGTTTTGGTGCACAGTGAGCTGGTGCGGGAACAATGGATTTGGTGATGGTACTGCTCAGGCCGCAGGAACAGTAGTTAACAATCCTACAATAGAAATAACTGCATCCGGCTACAATCCAAATAATCTTGCAATTAAGGCTGGTTCAACAGTAACGCTTCACTTAAAAAATACAGGTGGAGTCGGATGCACGCAAGCTTTCACCATCCCAAGTTTAGGTGTCCAAAAAGTGGTTCCAACAGGGCAATCTGATACGCTTACCTTTACTGCCCCAACGCAACCAGGAACTCTACCGTTTATGTGTAGTATGGGCATGTATCGGGGACAATTTCAAATAATATAGGAGGTGAATTATGACAAAAAAAGTAATACTTAAAATTACAGGTATGCATTGTACCAGCTGTGCGATGAATATAGATGGAGACTTGGAAGATATGGTAAAAGGCATAAAATCCTCAAATACTAACTATGCCAAGGCGGAAACAGAAGTTGAGTTTGATGAAAAGGAGGCGAAAATAGAGCAAATTATTGGGCAAATAAAAAAGACTGGTTATCAAGCAGAAATACAGAAATAGAAGTATCTTTCAGGTGGAATATCTAGTTTTATTTATTTTCTTCCCTTTAACCCATTGACTCCATAAATTAACAGCAGTAGCATAGGGGTAGGGGTATATGAACACACGACAACACGACCATAAAGAAACACTCAATCACATCAACCGTATTCAAGGACAAATTGAAACGTTGAAAACGTATATAGCAGGAAACCACTCCTGTGAAGATATTTCTTCTCTTGCCACATCCATTGCTAAATCCTTCGATACACTCAGAGCACGTACCCTTCGAGGATTTATTAAGTACGAATTACTTGATGGAAAAGAAGTCTCTGATAAAAAACTGGGACAACTTGAACAGTTGTTGAATTTACATAAAAAATGAAAAACAAATTCTTGCTACCACTATTTGTTGCTCTTCTCCTTCTTGCGGGAGGAATAGCAGCGTTTATGTTTTACCATTATTCTGCTCTTACACAAAGACAAACAATGATCCATGAGAAAGGACAAAACGTTATGCCGTTTGATCTTTCCCAAACAACCCATATTTTCAAAAAAACAGACAACGGTGGTGTCCAACAAGTCGTGGTAAAAGATGATAAAGATACACAGCAAATTTCTCTTATTAGAATGCATTTACAAATGGAGGCAGGGCTTTTTCAAAAAGGAGATTTCCAAGATCCGGCAAAATTGCACGGGATAAGTATGCCAGGATTACAAGCATTATCAAATGGCGCATCTCAAATGAAAATCGTCTATACGGATTTATCTAATGGTGGGCAAATTACCTATACAACAAACAATAAAGACTTAGTAAACAATATTCATACATGGTTTGATGCACAGGTGTCAGATCATGGTAGTGATTCAATGGGAATGTAAAAGATGTTTAATTTTTTCCAACCAAAAGTTCCACAAGTTGAGGCAAATGAAATAAAGCGTGTAATTGATGTCCAAGAAGATTTTTTGCTTATAGATGTACGAACTCACGAGGAATATGCTGAAGGACATATTCAGGGTAGTCGCCTTATGCCACTGAAAAACCTGAACAAATATGTGATTTCCCTCACAGATAAATCTAAGAAACTGTATGTATATTGTAGAAGTGGATCTCGAAGTACTCAGGCAGTCATGTTATTGCAACAACTAGGGTTTACCAACGTATATAACATGTCTGGCGGTCTACTTACATGGAATGCTAAGGGATTTCCAATTACAAAATAACAAATATGAATAGGTACGGTTTACAAAAAGAAATTACAGGAGAATTTAACAGCGTACTTGCCAAGACAAAAGAAGCATTGGCAAAAGAAGGATTTGGCATATTAACAGAAATTAATGTCACTGAAACGCTCAAGAAGAAATTGAATGTGGATTATACAAACTATGTTATTTTAGGAGCATGTCACCCCCAATCTGCATATCAGGCGTTACAGCAAGAGCCCTCAATTGGGCTTTTTTTGCCATGCAATGTATGTGTCTATGAAACAGGTAACACTATAACAGTTGAAGCAATCCGTCCAACTGTTGCTATGGAAATAGTTGAGAATCCAGATATTGCTCAGATTGCGCAAGAGGTTGAGAAGAAACTACAAAGAGTTGTTGAAAACGTTTCAGGACAAGAGTAGGATAATGAAACTATGTATAAAAAAATTATTATTTTCGTTGTAACATTCCTTCTCGTTGGAAGCCTTTTCTCCCGTGCAAATGCTCAAATGATGGGTGGAACAGGGAGTCCGATGATGCAAGGTTTATCCGAAACACCTACAGTTACCCCAACCCAACAAGACATGCAAGATATCCAAACTGGGAAAGACCTTTTTACTAAATTTCAGAGTAACCAAATTTCCTGTTCTAACCTGAAAGATGATGATTTTGAAAAAATCGGAGAGTACTTGATGGATCAAAGTTTTGGAGGGAATACCGCTGCCCATATTCAAATGAATAATGCTATGAAACAAATGATGGGAGACCAAGGTGAAGAACAAATGCATATTCGTCTTGCAAAGAATGCAACCGGATGTGGTACTAACACTAACGGACAAGGAGGTGGAACAGGCATGATGGGCAATTGGGGCTGGAATGGAGTGGGCTCAATGATGGGAGGCAATTGGTTTGGAGCCTTTGGTGCATTTGCGTTTCTTTTCTGGCTTGTAGGGTTTATTGATCTTATTCTTTTAGGTATCTTTCTCTGGAAAAGAATAGGAAGAAAATAAGCTATAAAAGTTTCTGAAGTTATTCCTTATTTTTTCTTATGTTGTAATCCGATGCTTTTTATAAGTGGGAAAATAAAAAGAATTAGTACCACAGCATCTACACCCACATTAAACCAAACACCAAGATAAGCAGAAAATAGAACCTCAATAACAAGCCAACTAGTCAATCCAAATAGTAGCACTTTCATAAGCTCGGTATCTTTTCTTTTGAAAGCAATTCTTCCTACAAAGAAGAGTGTTATCCCCCAACCAATCATAATTGCTCCATAGAGTGCGCTTTCCCAAGAGAGTAAAACACCCTTGTTGATTACAGGAAGAATATCAAGGCCAAAGAAGGCAAATATTATTCCCCAAAGCACGAGGATAATGGAGATAATACTGAACCAAGTCATTAAGAATTTTTGATGCATCTTTCTCATTTTAACACAATAGTCAAAAGGTCTTTTTGATACAATCAATATATGAGTATGTCTCATGGATCAGATACTTCTCGTTTAAATAAACGTCTAAAGGGTGGGTTAATTTTGAACTCGATCTTTATGGTTTTTGAACTTGCTGTAGGTATTTTCTCTGGAAGTCTTGCTCTTATCTCTGATGCTGGTCATAATCTGACTGACTCTTTAAGCCTTCTAATTGCTTTTCTGGCAAATAAAATTGCAGGACGAGAAGCAAATATTGAACATAGTTACGGATTTGGTCGGGCGACTATTCTTGCTGCATTTGTGAATGGCTTAATTCTTATTCTTCTTTCCTTATTCATTTTTTATGAAGCGCTACAGCGTATCATGCACCCTGCACCCGTAGCAGGTGGCATTATTGCATCTGTGGCATTTGTCGGGATTTTAGTAAATGGCAGCATTGCATTTATTTTTAAGAATGAAACAAAAGATCTGAACATCAAAGGAGCGTATATTAATATGTTTTATGACATGCTTGCCTCTGTTGGAGCATTAGTCGCTGGACTTCTTATTCTCTTAACAGGACTCACTGTTTTTGATCCATTAATAGGTATTCTTATTGGTGTTATGCTTCTCAAAAGTAGCTGGGGTGTTATACAAGATGCAATGCATGTGTTGTTGGAAGGAATTCCTGAAGGTTTAAATGGAGAGAAAATACGAGAGGCGATTTGTCGCATACCAAAAATAAAGGCAGTAGACGACCTACATATCTGGGCGATATCCTCACAGTATTCTGCACTTTCTTGCCATGTGGTTATTGAAGATTGCGATATGGTGGAAAGCACAAAAATAGTTAAGAAAATAAAAGAAGAATTAAAAGAAAAGTTTCACATAGCTCATGCAACTATCGAGACAGAACTTGTAGAATGTCCACCTGAATCACGATAACTCTCCCTTATCTTAGAAACCCCTTCGGTTTCTCTGTGCAAGGGTAAAATGCACGAGTTCCTCGCCCTTGCACATTCACTTCCCCGCTTTGTTTTTCAAACAGGTATTCGGGCATAGGGCATGCCCGAAAAAACAAAAGGAAGGAGGTGAAGAAAATGATTTTACTAACAGAAGAATTAAAGAAGACTTTACCAGCATTGTATTCACAAGAGAATGAAACTGATCCAATGGTTTATATTAAATACTTTGACCCAACGGGATCTTGGACTTGGTACGCAACTGAAGGAGAAGAAACGAGTGACAATGATTTTCTTTTCTTCGGCTTTGTTGTTGGAGATTTCCCAGAGCTTGGATACTTTACTCTAAGAGAACTAGAAACAGCAAAAAGAAATTGCAAAGGCATTCAAGCGTTACCACTGGAAAGGGATGTATATTTTACTCCATGCAGATTATCAGAAGTTAAAAAAAAGCATGGGATAGAGTAATTCAGAGGGGGACGAAAGTCCCCCTTACTCTACTTTTTCCCAAATATCCTGCCCATTCTCTTTAGTTTTTTCCTTAGTTGCAAGGAAAATAGCAATATCACCATAAAACGTTTTCTCAAGCAGTGCTTTTGTGAAATACAATATATGCTTCTTTACCTGTTCGTTTGGAAGGACTAATAGGATTGTGGGAAAAGGACTGTTTTCTGTATTTTCTTGCCACGTATTTTCTTCATAATACTGAAAGTATCCTTTTACTCTTTTTCGTATTGCCCACAAAGGAGTATAGTCATCAAATAAATCAAGAAAATATCTTGTTGTCTCTTCTTTATTTTGTACAGCAATATATACATCTGGTAATTCCTTTGGAAAATAGTCATAGCCTATCAACTCTTGTTTTGTAAAAAAATTAAGCTCAGTATCTTTTTCTTTTTGAAACAGAAAGAAAAGATAAATATCTGCAAGAAACAAAAGGTGGTTAATAAAATTTTTGGTTAAGCTTTTTTCTTTATATAACCTGTTTAAAATGGATTCATCATAATTATCGTTATCTTTCAGAAGGTATTTAGCTCTTTGGGCAAGACAATAAATATAGGGCTGTGTTATATCATCTTCAAGTTTTGTTCTTGCAATGTATTTTTTATCTAATAAGTCTTTTAGCCATTCTTTAATACGTCTAGGGTCTTTATGGTGAAGAAGTTTTTGTAATTGAGAAACAGTGAGAAAGCGGAATTTATAAAGTAAGGGAATGATTTGATTTTGTTTGTTAGTAACTGAAGGTATTTTCATAGTGTTGAGTCAGGAATATACTATGAGCAGGAGAATATATACTCTTGGTTGGGATTATATACTATATCCTCTTATATGTATATAAGATATAAAGAGTCTGTGGATTTTAAGTAATTAGCTTCAATTAAAAACAAATTCTGTCCTTACACGTAGGGACAATTTTTAAGCTCTTTTAGACTCAGGAAAAACACCTTTTGACTTAGGTTTCGAAATTGTTTCTTCTTCTACAGCATCTTCGTTAATCTCTTCCTGTTTCTTTGCTTCATATTTATGTGCATAGTTTCTACGCGATGCATCTATAAAGTGATGTATTTTTTCTTTGTTTTCTGATACATTGAGCAATACAGTTTCTCCAGAGAATGGCTCTTCGGGATGAAGAGCAGATACCTTTATATAGAAATGAAAGGCGGGAAGATTATATATTTCCCCTTGGGCAATATATGGTTCAAATTGGGGAAGCATGAGCTTCTCGTCTTGTGGGTTGGCGGTTTTGAAACAAGCAACAGTTCCAACATTAGCCAAGATAATATGAACTAAATCTTTATCATCCTGTTGAGAAGTTGATTGTTCTGCAATAGTTAAATTTAATTTATACTTTCTTGATTCAGATAACATCTCTACAAAACTTTTTGTTGCAAAGTGTTGAAACTCATCAACAAATAAATAAAAATCTTTTCGTTCTTTTGCATCAATTCTTGCTCTTTTTAATGCTGCTAGTTGAAGTTTGTTAAGAATCATAATGCCCAATACCTGTGAGGTATCTTCTCCAAGTTTTCCTTTTGCTAAGTTACAAATAAGAATTTTCCCATTTAATATCTCGTCAAAATTAATAGTTGATTTTGTCTGCTCTAAAATTCGTTTCGCGCTAGGCGAGAAAAGAAACCTTCCAATTCTCGCAGTAACAGGAGATACCATTTTTACTTTTTGATAGTCTCCTGCCTTTCCATATTCATATTTCCAGAAATCTTTCAGATGAGTATCTGTTAGCGTACTAACTACTTTTATTTGGTAGACAGGATTATTCAGTAAATCAAAAATAGTAAATAATGTTGGATTTTCTACGGTAAAGGCAGTATGAATGGTATTACGAAGAATATATTCAATCCTGTGTGGAGTTCCTTTCATATCACTCGCAAAGACTTTTCTAAAAAGAGAAATGACGCTTTCTGCAATAAATTCCTTTTCCCTCAAACTATCTTCTTCAGAAAGATTAGGAGTTAACTCCATTAGATTAATACCAATCGGATACTGTAAGTCATCAGGATTTATATAGATAAGATCATTTTTTCTATTTTCTGGAATTAAATTCAAAATTGTTTCTGCTAACTCTCCATGAGGATCAATGACACCTATTCCTTTGCCATGCTGTAAGTCTTGATTTACCATAGAGAGAATCATAGTAGATTTTCCAGTTCCAGTAGCGCCAATGATATACATGTGCCTTCTTCGTTCTTCCTGAGTCAAACCAATCATTGTTGTTTGATCACCATAATTATTTTTTGCAAAAATGATGTCTAAGTTTTTTGTATCTTGTTTTAGTGATAATGGTGCAGGTAGTTCTTTACTGTATACTTTCACAATATTTTCTGTTTGAGTCACCTGCATAAAGGGGAAGTGATATAAGTCTGCAAGTTCAGATGAAGATAGAAGAGCATCAGTTCTATTTGATAGAAAAGATAAGTGTCGTTTCTGAAAAGTAAACTTTCTCAGGGTATTTATAAATGGTATATTTATGAGTCTTTTTAGTGATTGATAGCCAGGTACAGTAAATGGAGAAAAAGACGCTGTTATTCCTCGCACTCTTTCAGTTTGTTCGCTTTTATTCTTAACCAAAATTAGTATACGAATAGTTGTTTCAAATAGCGGTTGCGATATTTTTTCTTGTATTGAAGTGACTGCTTCTTGTTCAAATGTACTTAATGTTCTTGCAGGTTTTATATGACTTGCTGTCATTTGGTTAAAATATGTCATCTGCCGTTGTGCTAAACGATCCTCTCTAGTTAAAGAAAAGTCATTAATAATCCACCCAACAGATTGGAAAACTTTACCAAAAAGGCTGAAAAGTATAATAACTGGCTGCGTATACCAAGGAAAACGCGGGCTATCCAGAAAGCGAAGAACATGCTCATTGTGTAATATTTTTTGAGAAAGTATGGCTACTTCCTTTGGTTTAACGGGAGAAACAACAATTTGTAGCGCAATCAGTTCATCGGGTTTTAGTTTTGTCATCATACCTGTGATATATGCCACTGGATCATGCTCGTTAAGTAAATCTTGTTTTGCCAAAGGATATGCGTAATGTTTTGCTAACCTATATTCAATAATTTTAGACTTTTCCTTTCTTTGTGTGGGCAAATATTCTTCAATTTGTTTTACTTTTATCTGTGGCAGATAGGATAACAGTATTTGCTCTATCGTCTGTAACCGATCTAGCGTTGTCCTGACTATATATCGAATACCTTCTTCTCTTGTAGAAACAATTTCAAAGGAGAATATAACCTTTTTCCCAGTTAATCGCTCAAATACAGTTCTCTGATTACCAATTGTATGAAGAACTGAGAATAACTGCTGTGTTGTATATGCTGTCTTTTGCGTAAAGGCAGGAGGAGTTATTTCCAAAAAAACTGATTGCTCTTTTAGATAAAAAATATACGAAATAACAAAGCGTAAAATGACAATAATGACGATTATGGCTGCTAAAGCAATGAAAATAGCCAGAATATGAGAGAACAAGGGGGAAAGAAAAAATAGTACTTTTGTAAAAGAAAAGTTGTGGAAGAGATTTCCTATCAAATAATCTGCCCGATACTTCTGAACATCCATATCATTAGGGCAGGAACGCAATGAGTATATCACACTATCTCAGAAATGATAATTAGCTCTTGACACTATCTATATTTCGATATAAACTATCTATATATAGATAGTAATTAGCCTTGATTTTATGGTTTTTACTAATATGGATATGACAGAATTACCTCTATTTTCACTACCTTCAACTACTATAAATACTAACTCAGATAAAACTACTGAAGAAAAGCTAATGCAACCTTTAACAGAAGTATTAAATGTTTCATCCAATAATTTCAAACAACCAGAAAACATTAAGAAATCACTTGATGATTTATTTCCTGAACAGATTTATGAAGAAAAACAACTAAAGAAAGCAAAGGAAATTTTGGGAAACATTGCTAACGAATTTACTTCTGAACAATTACGGGATGTCATTACAGAAATTCAATTTTTAGCCACTAGCTGGCTTGATGATTTTGAACGAAACATATTTGATGGCTTAACGCTTCAAGAATTACTTCATGAGAAGGGAGGAGCATGAAGCTACAAAAACCAACTATATATGATGGTGGTAAAAAAGCAGTTCTATACCTTCGTGTCTCTACAGAAGAGCAGGTTGATAATTTTTCACTAGACACTCAGGAAGAAATTTGTAGACGTGAGGCTGAAAAGAAAGGATTTGAGGTAATTGAAGTTTTCCGAGAGGAGGGGCGATCCGCTAAAACTATTACCGGAAGACCAGTACTTATTAATCTTCTGGAGTATGCCCGAAAGAACAAAAATAAATTTCAAGCAGTATTTGTATACAGACTTGATAGAATTTCAAGAATAACAGCTGACTATCTAGCAATACGTAAAAAGTTAGTTGAAAATGGCGTTAATATAATATCAGCTACTGAACCTACAGGGGATTCTCCTACGGAAAAGCTTGTTGAAACAATACTTGCTGGCTTTGCTCAGCTTGATAACGATATTCGCAGTGAAAGAGCCAGAAACGGTTTAAAAGCCAGGTTTATGGCAGGAATGATCGTTACTGGACAAGCACCTCTTGGATACAAAGTAGAAGCAGGGTATGCAGTTAAAGATCCCAAAACATGGGACAAAATGAAGGAAGCGTGGGACTTAATGGCAACAGGCACGAAAAGTCTTCGTGAAATGGCAGATATTATGAATGGGTGGGGGTTAAGGGCAAGACAAGGCACAAAAGAATATACTCTATGCCTTCAAAGAGTGAACAAACTCTTTAGAAATAAATTCTATATGGGAATACTTTCTTCGAAAACCTATAAACAGGAGGTTAGGGGACAACTTGTTCCCATGATTACGGAGCAACAATATTATAAGGTCCAAGCGATATTAGATGGAAGAAATGTTAATCAAGTCGCTTTAGCTCATAGAAATCATGATAATCCAATCTTACCTCTGCGAAGAGTAATAAAGTGTGCAAAATGTGGCAAAGGCTTAACAGGAGGAATGACTAAAGGACATGGTGGCAAATATGCTTACTATCGCTGTGGTGCTCCATGTAATAGTAAATCTATTAAGGTAATTGACCTAGAAGATGCATTGAAGCGTGTGCTAAAAGAGACCACTCCCAAGGAAGAATGTCTTAAATTGTTTATGAACGCTCTATATGAAGCGTATTATGCTAGACAATCGAGATTATTAACCATTAAAAATGGTGCAGACGATGAAATCGCTAGGCTCCAAGCCATGAGAAAACAGCTTGTACAGAAAAACCTTGCTGGAATCTATTCTGATGAAATATTTAAGGAACAGAATACCATGATTGAAAGTGAAATGACAAAAGCACAGATAGCAAAAGATGACACAACTTTCGATAAATACAATATAGATGAAGTAACTTCTTTTATGAAAACTATCCTTGCTGATTTATGGGAAGCATATAAAAGGTCTAATCTAACCCAGGCTAAAGTGCTCTTAGGTTCAATGTTCCCCGAAGGATTGGCTTGGGACTATAATGGTACATTGAACCATTCGATTAGCCCGATATATCAAGCTATTCAGTATTATTCGGGACAGGGTGTCCCCTCTAGTGCGGATGAGAGGA
>VFSW01009320.1_pt1 | contig 14027 bp, 30 predicted proteins | sample 5358111 | NCBI WGS metagenome assembly VFSW01 (sample SAMN11554181, study PRJNA540505) | mine drainage metagenome | isolation source: sediment from site ElyBrook_90M | place: USA: Ely Copper Mine, Vershire, VT | collected 2017
CTCCGGTTGCGGCTGATATCGAAGAGCGCTGGTTGCATTCAGAGAGGCTCGCCAGACCTCCGATGTCGACGAGGGTCAGCGGAGATGACACTGACCTTGACCTGCCGGCTTGTGTCTCCAAGCAGCCTGCACAGCACCGCGGCCACCTCAGCCTCAATGACCGCCCCCCGCAGGTGCGCGATGCTCCTCGAAAGGGCCACGATGCACTTGGCGGCGGCGGACCTGACGCCTGCATCCTGATGCTCGAGGTTGCTCACGATGTGTCGCATCACTTTGGCCTCGACGAGCTGCTTGCGGCCCACGCTCTGGTCCATGCATAGGCTGGACAGCGCCTTGAGCACACCCTCCTGCGACGTGGGGTATGGACACATCGGAGGAGATGAAACAAATAATACGAGCGAGCCCGGTTCCTTTATTTCAAACCTGCAAGGAGGCTACGTCCTCTGACTTGGACGTGGTAGCCTCTGACGGGACGGGGGTCATGGCGGGGTGAGGCCTGTGGTGCTCCGGGGGCGCCTGCGACAGCATCATGGCCAGCTGGCGGACGGCGTCAGCGTCCAGAGCAGCCTTTTGAAGCTCCTCACTGTGCGTTCAAAAGGGAAAGAGGACAATAGCATGACAGAGTTATTGAACCAATGAGGCGAATTATCATCAAGGCGGAGAAGAAAACGGTATCTCGATATGGCTCTCCTTGCATCCCACCTGAACTCGATCAGTTTCGCCAACACAGGCGGAACCTGAGCCATCACGCTTTGTTCTGAGAGAAGCCGGAGGAGGACCGGCAGCGTCACGGCCTTGGCGCGGTGCATCTTGTCGGCTGCCGTCGAGATAAGTGCGGTGGGCGTCGCGTCGGCCTCGGGGCAGGACACCGCCGAGGGGCTCGTGAGCATCCCTGCCGCCGCCGCCGCACCCCGGAGCCGGGTCACCATTGCCCGAAGCGGCCCTCCGAACGCAGCGGACGCTTCTTCGCCCCTCCGACTGGAGGACGCAGCCCCCTCCTCCACGAGGGTCGACGGAGCGGCGGCAGCGGACTCTTGCGGCAACGGGGCAGGGAGCGGGGCGGTGGTCAGGTGCGTGAGGCAGCAGGCGGCCATGAACCGCGTGTCGGGCTGGAAGTCGCGCAGCAGCCGCAGCAGCGCGTCCAGCATCGGCGGCGAAGCGCCTGCCTCCATCGCCGGCGGAGGAGAGCAAGAGGGCTGCAGCAGCCTCCGGCAGCCGGCGGCGTTGTCGGCCAGGAGGCGGGACAGCACGCGCAGCGCGGCGACCTGCAGCTGCTTGCGGTCCGAGCTCAGAAGCACCTGCGAGCAGGGGCCTCGATGACGCCAGTCCCGCAGGGAAATAAGGGATGCTTCATCGATCTACGGGTGTGCCCCTTGACTCACCTGCGAACAGGCCTCGACGACGCCAGAGGCGGTGAGCGCGCCGCGCTCCTCGGCCGTGCCGCAGCAGTGGGACAGGATACAGAGCGAGGCCTCCGCCATGTCGGGCCGCGAGGCATGGCCGAGCAGCAGCGACACCAGGAGGTCGGCTCGCTGCAGGATCGCAGAGGTCGGGACGCGGCCGCCGGCCTGCGGGAAGGCATGAGACATACATTCGAAACGGGGGCAAACTACGTTTCATACCCCGCTCCCTGCTTACGATGCCATCAGCCACTCTACCCACCTGCGTGTAGATGAGCTTGAGCGCACGCATGCACGCCTCCATGACCTTGGCATCGGGGCTGGACAGCATGGCGACGAGCCCATCGACGCCTCCGTTGTCTCGCAGCTGCGTCGCTCCGTCTGAGTTGCATGCGAGGCTGCCGAGGGTTGCTGCGCAATGGACCTGCTCCTCAACATCACTGCCTTCGAGCAGTAAGGCGAGGACGAGCTTGACGGCTCCTTCCTTGATAAAGTGAGCCTTCTTGGCCTTGTTGCCGATCACCGCATGCTTGATCGAACGCAACGTTTTGAGGCGCTCTTCGGCCTCCTTCGATGTGAGCCCGCTCAGCATATCAGAGGTCCTCGCAACCATGGAGCGAGCGTATGAGGCTCGTCCGTCGCCGCACACAAATCGAGTCCGAACCATCACTCGTCTCTCGTTCGCAATGCTGCGGAGGCTCGCCAGTTCGTTCAGGAGGTCCTACGCGGACGTGGCTGCAGCCGAACGCTTCTCTTCGTCGGCCAGAGAAGAAGCCGTGTCCATCGGTGCGATCTCCTTGCTTCTTTGGGCATGCATAACGTCACGCAGGAGAGCACATGCACCAAGCATGTGGATGCAACCCACCCGGTGGTCCCCTGACACAGGTCCCATGTCCGCCGTCATGTTCGTGCCTTCCTTGGTTTGCGGATGCCTCGCGTATTGGCAATATGAGCGAATGGAGTGGAAGGTGAGGGGTCCCTTTGTGTTGGGAGCGAGGTTCTGTGAGGTTCCTCGGCCGGATCCCCAAACTTTGTCGGTCACTCTTGATCTGACGCCGCCCCCCCAGGAGTCTTTGATAAAGCAGCGGTCAGAGGGCCTCATGGGCGAGGCAAAGGACGTCTTTGGGGCGGCAGAGCTGCAAGAGTATGACAAGGTCTCGGCCACAGGAGTGTTTCTGGACAACAAGTCCGTTTTCATCGGCCCGCGTCCTCGCAAGTGCGAAGCAGACATTTTGTCTGTTGTGCCGAGAAACACGTAGCTCACGGTCCGAATCTGCAGCGTCCCCGGGCAAGGCGTCCAAGGCGGCTATTTCATGATCACTCCTCTATGGAATCCGTCGAGGTGTGCGTCAAACCATTGAGGAACCACTACTCTTGCACTCACTCCTCGATCTCACATCGCGACAGGAACGGGACGGTCTTGGTGAATCGCGGTTGGGTTCCGCGCTCTTGGGAGGCCGAGGCGAGGGCCATTCAGGAGGGCGCGGCCGCCGCAGCCCCCGCAGCCCCCGCAGCCAAGGGCAGGGGCAAGCCAGCTGCTGCCGTTGCACCCAAGCCCTTGGTCACCGTTCTGGGCGTGGTGCAGCCCAGCGAGCGGCCGAGCGCCGTGGTCCCCGACAACAGGCCTGACGTGCTCGAGTTCCACTGGGTGGACGTGCCCACGCTGGTCAGACGAGGAGGGAGGGGAAGGTTTTGATTGAGCAAGAATTCATGCCTGAACCTGTCGCTTCCGCAGGCGAGGGCCTGCGGTCTGCCGCCTGACACGCCGATGGTCCAGGTCATCTCCGACGACCCCAGTACAGTCCAGCAGATGAAGCGCGAGTCACCGCTGGAGGAGTGCCGCAACCGGCCGCTGGCGGACGCCTCTTCCCCGACCTTCCCCGTCCCAAAGAACGCCGACGACCTCATCAGGCGCGTGCAGTGCAACGGGGGCAACAGTTTTCCCTAAGGTCTTCAGGAACTGTTTTCACATACCCTGCGAACAGTGCATTGTCCAGCTGACAGTAGCATCGTGCCTTATTGCCCTCTTTCCTGCTATCCCATCCTCCTTCACTCGCAGGTTCTCCACCATGCCCATGGATCACATGATGTACGCCTTGACGTGGGCTTCGCTGTGCCTGGGGCTTGCTGTGATGGCTCGCCAGGTCGTCTTCTTCCCTCGCAAGCACAATAAGATGATTGGTGAAGTCAACAGGGAGCACTGGAAGAAGGTTACCAGGGTTGAATAATAGTGATTAACCACTAGATGTCTGACAAACACGCGGTTCCATTTGGAGAATCACTCTTGACAAAATACGTTCCTTATTGACTCTGAAACGGGACGCATAAGCCCCCGAAGTTATGGTGGTGCATGCGCTGCTTGCCGCCTGCAACGTGGCCAGCCTTCTCCGACACGCATCCAGGACAAATCTGTTGCAACGCTCCTGCGCTGATTCGTGTGTCTGAGACGCGTGTCGCCCTGCTGCCGATGCCGTCGCTGCAGCGACCATCTCCACGGCCTCCTGCATCCTGGCATCAACTCCACGGTCACCGACAATCAGGCGCTCAAATGCACCCGACCGAGCCCGCTCAAACAGCAAGGGCTGTGAAAGTACGGCCTCTAGAAGGTCCTCAAAGCCACCATCGCCATTTCCTTGAGCCTCCATGGATCCATGAATCAGCCACTCCTCTGCAAGATTGACCACCGAAGGGAAGAGCACCACAGCGTCGTGCTCATTGCCGTCGGGAACGAACCCAAACAGCAGCAAGAAGGCCTCATTGAGCCACGAGCCGTAGCTGATGGTCACCTCCTCCCCGGCGGGGATGCCTTCGGGACCTGCGACGAGCTCAAACAGGCTGTTGGCGAATGGATCGGCGGCCGCTGACGGAGACGGCGGCGCACAGACTTCGTCGAGCGCGTCCAGTCCCTGGCAGTGCCCATCTCCGTGCCGCACACGCACCACGGCGCTTGGATTGAAGCTGTGGTTGCACATGTCCACTCCCGGGACTGCAAGGTGGCGCCTCAGGGACGGTTCGAAGAAACACCTGTTTTGTTGGAGGAAAGACACGAAAAGTAATGAATCACGGAACATCAGACCTGTAAGAAGTACGGGGTCTCACAGACCTGCTCGTCAAGGCTTGCACCGCCCACAGAAAGTCCTGCCACTCCGGAGCCTCTTCACCCCGATCTGAGCATGCCCGATTGTGGCAGTCTCGCATCAAACGGTGCATAGAGAGGACCTCCTGAATGACCGAGGGATCTCCGATGGCTGCCACCTCGTCTGCATCGTAGGCCAGCGGGGTGTGAACCTCGGATGGTCCAGGCAAGACTCGGATCCAAGGGCACCACTGCATCAATCAATGAGCGTTTTAGGGCTGTGAGGAGTTGAAATTGAAGCGTATTACATTTTGAGTTGGCGGCTGCCGTTTGCATTTTGCCCGTTCGTCGAGGAGCCGTAGCGCCATCCCGGCAGCCCAGTGTGTATCAAGCTCTTCCTCTGTAGGGCTCATGAATAGCCTGCTGAAAGGGACCGAAAGCAAGGTCTCGCCCTCTTCGACGTCGCGCAAGACGACCAGGCCCCTGCCGACGGAGGGCAGGTCGACGATGCCAACTGGGCAGCTGTCCAGTCCTGCACTAGCCCATGCGAGAAGCATCTCGTTCAACATGTCGTCCGCAGAGTCGATGGCTTCGGCAGCTGCGGCCTTAGGCGGTCGACGACATGGCGGCGGCGTGGGCAGCCGGCGGTGGCCCCAGGTTGAACATTTAAGGGGCCTGGCTGCTTTGTGATGAGGCTTCCTAAACATTGCGCATGCGCATGCGCACGATGCACGACATCATCAGAGTTTCCACGCAATCGCAGCCGTGGAGCGAGGATGACGGAGGCGGTCACGCGAGGGGTTCCGGGGCTCAAGGTCAATGACAAGCGCGAGCCCCGTCTCCGTCGCATCTTCGTCGACCGAATCGCTGTCGTGACCCACGCAGAGCATCAAGGAGCTCCCTCTGCTGCAAGATGCGCCCCCGCCGGGAGGCTTTCCTTCCATCCGCATCGAGCGCAGGCTGCCAAACACTGGGCCGACGGGTGCAGCCATCTTTGCGGTGACAGCCGCGATCATGGGCTACGGGTTCTATCAGGCGAGCACGTTGTTCAACGTTTTGCGATGACGTTCATGACTCTCACCTCCCTGGCTCACACAGCTCAGCCAACAGAAGGCGGACACGAGGTGAGCTCGAGATGGCAACATGGCCATACGAGTTTGGGTTGTGCTGACGCATCCATGCGCATGGCGCCCTGCTCTCAGGTTCATGGCCGATGAAATCCACACTGTGAGGCAGATTGTTAACCCGATTTTGCAGGCAGAATGGGACTTGAGGTGAGATTCTGTCCCCATGCTGTGATTTGATGATGATGATGATGATGATGTTCGACCTGTCCACAGGTATCTCGAGCACGAGCGGAAGAAGAGGGAGGAGGAGGCTAGAATCATGAAGAACGTGAGTGCTCTGTCTTCTCCTGAGTCATGTTGTTATTTTGTTCCAATTGCCGTTGCACGTCAGGTACCTGGAGGGGTGCCCGGCGAGCCCACGACCAAGCACCGCTGGATGGCGCCCCTAGAGTCTTGGGCGAAGCGCAGCCTCATCTAGTCTCCTTTCAGTTTGAGCTGGTTGAGCTGGTTGAAACAGCATGTGCCGATTAATCGTCAAACGTCACCTTGAGTCTTTAATTCAAAGAATATCATATCAATAATTCACCCCCACGTACGAGCACACATGCAGAGGGGCTCCTCGGACATGAACCCTGAGAGTCTGGTCATATCAATAATTCACCCCCACCAAATAATCGCTCAAAGCATCGACAACCTTGTTGCAAGCTGCTGGTTGCACGGGCGCTGCAAGATTCATCAGAGAAGGGACGGGATCATCACGGCTGACACATGCAGAGAGAGCCGCATGAGGATCTAAAGCATCAACCTCAAGAGTGCCACGCCGCATGGCATCTCGCATGCATGAACCCCACCTGCCCAGATGCCAATGACGATGGTCTGCGCTGTCTTGTTGATCGCGCACCCGCCGCCTTGGCACTTCCCTCTGATTTTGCATGAAAGGTCTTCTGAGACCAACATCAGGTACTTGACTCCCCCGACCGTGAAGCTGCCCGTCTCAGAGTTTGCATCGGCAAAGACCTTCATCAACGCCTCGCATTCCTCGGCCGTGATGGCCGGGAACGCCTCGCTCTGCGCCCACACCCCGCCATCGTGCCCCACGAGGGCTGCCGATTGCAGCGTCGCCCCCTCGGAGTCCAGCGGGCACATCAGGTTCTTGTCGACGTATTCCTGCGAGAGAGACACAGATCGGCTTAGATGTTCGATCGAGAAGGAGGGGACGTATGAGTCACCTGCCACGACATGCTAGCAGTCGTTCGTCGTCTTCACTTCGCAGGCACCTTATAACCACCTTCCAACCACCTCGCTGCTGGACGCCATGCACAATTGTAGAATCGTGAATCATGCTGCCCTTCCCGTCGCCCCATGTGGTATCTCGCTTGGCGCTCCTATCCCAATCGGTGCGTGTGTGCGTGGTCGCGTGGTAGCTGAGAGGCTGGCGCCTCACAATCGGACGCAGGCAACTCTGCAGGGCGCGCTGCAGCAAGCCAAGCGGTTCTTCGCAGCGGTAGGCGACATCTGCTGGAAAGCAGACAGACCGTCATCTCACTGTTCGCAACGCGCAGTCGAACGAGGCGGACTACGCGGCGTTCGCCGGCAGCGCGGAGCGCAAGCACGTCACAGTATGTGGTGGTGGCCGAAGGATCAGGTTCAGGATTGACCCCTCACCTCACTTTGCAGTGGCCCAAGGTGCTGAACGCCAAGCTAGCTGATGTGGACCCCGAGCTGGTGGAGATCATCGAGATGGAGAAGAACAGGCAGTACAAGGTGGGCTGCATGGGCTGCCGTTGCATGGGGTCTTCGTCACCTATCTCCATGCAACCGCATCAGGGCCTCGAGCTCATCCCCTCGGAGAACTTCGTCTCGGCCTCGGTCATGGAGGCCGTCGGGTCGGTGATGACCAACAAGTACTCGGAGGGCTACCCCGGCGCCCGGTATTACGGCGGCAACGAGTTCATCGACATGGCCGAGAGGCTGTGCCAGAAGCGTGCCCTGGAGGCCTTCAGGTGCGACCCGGCAAAGTGGGGCGTCAACGTGCAGGCGCTGTCCGGGTCGCCGGCAAACTTCCAGGTGTACACGGCGCTGCTCAACCCCCACGACCGCATCATGGGCCTCGACCTTCCCCACGGCGGACACCTGAGCCACGGCTTCCAGACGGACACCAAGAAGATCTCAGCTACCTCCATCTTCTTCGAGACCATGCCCTACCGCTTGAACGAGGCCACCGGCCTGATCGACTACGACGCCCTAGAGAAGAGCGCTACGCTGTTCAGGCCCAAGATCATCGTAGCCGGCACGTCGGCATACACGCGCCACATCGACTACCCCCGCATGCGCGCCATATGCGATAAGGTCGGGGCGTGGATGCTTGCCGACATGGCGCACATCTCGGGCCTTGTCGCCGCCGACGTGGTCCCGGGGCCGTTTGCGCATGCCGACGTGGTGACGACGACCACGCACAAGTCGCTTCGAGGACCCCGAGGAGCCATGATCTTCTATAGGTGAAGGAGGGATTCATAATTGCTGTGACGGCCCCTATTTTCACACGTGCAATGTCCATTGGACCCTTCAGTTGGAGCCATCAGCCTGGCCTGCCATGCACCTGCTTGCGCCCGAATCCCCGCCCGTCAACTTTCGCAGGAAGGGCGTGCGCAAGGAGGATCCCAAGACCAAGACCAACATCATGTACGACATTGAGGACAAGATCAACTTTGCCGTCTTCCCCGGGCTTCAAGGCGGCCCGCACAACCACACCATCTCCGGGCTCGCCTGCGCGCTCAAGCAGGCGACGACGGCCGAGTTCAAGCTGTACCAGCAACAAGTGCGTCAAGGGAAGGAGGCGAGAGATGAAGAGCCATACTGGCCGTTTGGTGTTTGCTAACCACTCTCTCGTTCTCCTCCACCCGCGCTCTACGAAAGGTCCTCAAGAACTGCAAGGCCATGGCCAACGCGCTGGCCAAGATGGGCCACACGCTCGTGTCCGGCGGCACCGAGAACCACTTGATGCTGGTCGACCTGCGGCCCAAGGGCGTCGACGGGTCGCGCGTGGAGCGCGTGCTCGAGCTGGCGCACATAGCGACGAACAAGAACACGGTGCCCGGCGACGTGAGCGCGCTGGTGCCCGGCGGGCTGCGCATGGGGGCGCCGGCGCTGACCAGCCGCGGGTTCATCGAGAAGGACTTTGAGGCGGTGGCAGCGCTGGTTGATCGCGGTGTCACCATTGCTCAGAAGCTCAAGAACGACAAGGCCTACGGGCCGAAGCTCAAGGACTTTAGGGATGGGCTGGACAAGGAGGTGAGGGTGACGTGCTCACATGATCAGGTGATCAAGTCCTGACCGTGTTGCTTTCGCACGATTTGAAGGTGCCCGCGGACATCAAGAAGCTCAAGGAGGACGTCGAGAAGCTGGCCATGCAGTTCCCGACCATCGGCTTTGAGAAGTCCGAGATGAAGTACAAGAATTGAGTAGGCTTAGCGCGTTCGGACCAACGGACAAACCGTTTGTGTGCTGCCTTGGATCAGATGAGAGAGAGATTCCAAGGATCAGATGAGATTTCTATACGCTGGAAATGGAGCCCCGCACCTATGTCGGATGCGAGAAATTCCCCCCAAAACCCTCGATCTAAACCCGAGATTCCAAAAAAGGCATCTTCAGGTTCGTCAGTAAGTCGAATCTTATCTCATCAAGGTGCCCTCGATCCCGATCCAATCTTCGCCCCGCTGATCCCACCGATTCGCATCATCGCAGGTGATCGATGCTCGCCGCCGCCTGCTCCCGCCCTCTGCTGGGGCTCCTCCTCCTCTGCTGCCTGCTGTCCTCGGCGTTCGGCAAGCTTGCCGTGAAGGGCAGAGAGACGATCACCGAGGTAAAATATTCCGCTCGATCGCGATCGTTCCGCATTCGATTGCTCTGGATGGCCTTGGACAGGTCGGCACCTCGATGTTCAACAGCACCACCGTGCCCTGCGACCCATCCCTGGTCGGCTCAGTCGCGGGTTGCTACAATCAAAACATCCCGGCCGTGGGATGCGTCGACCCGCCCCTCAACAGCAGCCTGGTGAGCGTCAATAGTGCCTCACTCTGATGACGGAGAGCGCACTTGTGAAAACTCACGAAAACTCCCACGCACGTCCACTCACTGTTGCCTTTCGTCTGCAGCTTTCCTTCCCCACGGACGGCACCCCCTGGGGAATCTCGCTCTTCGGCCCCTACCCCGACGGAGTGACGTACATCCTGAACTGGTCGGTCGGTCCTTCAGTCTTTCCCGAAAGGAATCCGATGTCCACATCACGCAACAATTGAATTCATGTCTTGTTCCCGGCGGTCGGTGTGCAGGCAATCCGGAAACTACACCGTCGGTCCGATGGGCTCCTACACCCCTACCACTCCAGCAGCTCCTCAAGTGATGCTGATGCGCAACGGGAAGACGATGCTGTTCACCGGCAAGTCCCTCACCTACACGCGCTCTTACACGTCGGCCACCAACGCCGCTTCGGAGTGAGTAGATAGGGTCATCCATTCATGGGGGATGACGGACAGCGCTTGCTCATCAATTCAGTCAGATTGTAGCGTGAGATTTGCTTGCACCTTCGCTTGTCACTTGTGCACAGCTATGTCTCCCCTACGATCAACCACGTCGTGCTCCCCAACTTGATGCCCGGCAAGAAGTACAGCTACAAAGTCGGCGATGGCTCCAAGTGGTCCCAGGAGAAGGTCTTCCGCACTCTCTCCCTGAACTCGTACCCCATCCGCATCGGCTTGATCGGAGACATCGGCCAGACGTACAACTCATCGACGACTCGCGATCACATGCTGGCCAGCAAGCCTCAAGCCATCATCAACATGGCCGATCTCTCGTACGCCGATGACTACAGCGCGCAGTGCGTCCTCGGAGGGTCTGGAACTTGCCAGGCACGCTGGGATTCCTTCTCCGTCATGTGGGAGCCTCTCTGGAGCGTCTATCCCGTCATTTCTTCCGCTGGAAATCATGAGCTGGAGACCTCTGGCATCAACGCCTCAGTCACATACAACGATACCGTCTTCAGCTATCCCACCAACTACCCCTTCCAGGCTTGGTCGGCCCGTTATCCAGTGCCGGTTCGTACTTTTCTTCGAGATATTTTTCATTCACCTTTTGATCGATGACTCTAATCCTGATCATCTTGTCTTGCATATTGCCTGCGACAGGGTACCACCTCTGATTTTGGCAACATCAACAAGAATCTTTACTTTTCCACCGTTATTGCCGGCAAAGTCAAGGTGGAGAACGGATGCTCCTTGAATCACACTGTGACTTTCTCAGCACTGCTCACTTCTTAAACAGGTCATCAACATGAATAATTATGTGCCTTACCACACTGGTAAGGACTGGCGGGACTTGAATCATGGTCAACGTCGCATTCTGCTCAGATTCTCAGAGGCCATTCTCTCCCTGATCCTCCCTGATTTACCCCGGCCTTCCGACTTCTTCGTCCTGATGTCCTTGATTCAGGATCTGTCCAGTACGCCTGGTTCATGAAGGAGATCATGAGCGTTGACCGCTCTGTGACCCCCTGGCTCTTCATCAATGTCCACGCGCCGATCTACCATACGTTATATTCTCATTACAAGGAGCAAGAGTGCTTCAGGGCCGTCTACGAGCCCATCTTCAAGGAGTGAGTTGTAAACAGTGCCCTATCTTTCATCTATCTTGACGAGGTTATTATTCCACTTTTTACCATCAGGTACGGCGTTGATCTCGTGCTGTCTGGCCACGTGCACGCATACGAGCGCACCCATCCCGTGTATAACTACCAGCGCGACACCTGCGCCCCGGTTTACATCACCATTGGCGACGGCGGCAACATCGAGGTATGGCTGCTTTCCCAGATGAAGTGGGGTAGGGTAAAGAGCGAGGGAGCGACTCCAGGTCCTCTGTTGCTGAGTGAGAGAGCCTCCCCGATGTGGCACCCCACCGCAGGGCCCGTACCGCAATTTTGTGGATCAGGTCAACGCCCTCGACCCCCAGAACCGTACCTATTGTGCGCTGCTCGGATACGCCGGACCCAACGGAACCAAGCTTGGGCCGAATGAGCTTCAGGCCACCGGCACCCTCTGGGGCCCGAGCTACCAGACTCAGGTGAGGAGGATGAAATGCTCTGGAGGCGAGCCACGGAGTATGCCTTGCGAATCTCATCCCCGATCGTCTGCCCTCCTGCCCCGTTGAAAGGCCGAGGTGCCGGGCTGCCCCTCGTACTCTTGGCAGCCGGCCTCTGGCGTCATGGGCGGCCCTGTGCTCGTGCCTAACGTCAACGACCCCACAGTTGGCTTCTGCCAGAGCAGCCAGCCTGATTGGTCGGCCCACCGTGATCCGAGGTAGGTGTGGCATTATCATTATGGAGGGAGGGAGGCCAGGCTTTTAGTTGTCCTCTGAATGGCATCCTCCTCTTTCCTCGCAGCTTCGGCCATGGCATTCTCGAGATCATGAGTGATAACGAGCTGACCATGACTTGGTGAGTGTCGAATGCCTTGTGATCTCGGGCTGCTCTGTTTTACACTTTCTTCTCTCCTTGTTCAGGAACCGCAACCAGGATGGCGTGGCGACGGTTGCGGACAAGGTGACCCTCTCCAAGGTTTCCGGTTGCCCTGCTGCTCGCAAGCGCAATTAATCTGTTAGCAACAATCTCTGAGACACGAGACAGAGTTGATTGAAAAGTGATCCCCACAAGCGTGTGATTTGTTTTCGACTCGAAATTCAGACAGATTGTTAGGAAAATGTATTAGTGTCACGAGAGCTTCTCCGTCAGCCAGTCGGTGCCCTTGTCCAGACCCTCTCCTGTGAGGCCGTTGCTTGGAACGATTTGCCAGGCCCTGTCCTTGATGTCATCGAGGGCCAACGCTTGCGCAATCTCCACAGGAGACAAGGCCGTCGGGAGATCCTTCTTGTTCGCTTCGAGAGAATAATGGTAGGGCAGGATCAGATTGACAGAGAGTGCAAAGTTGCTTGCTCATTCCCTGATCAGAGAGAACATCTGATTGCGAAATAAAGAATTCCTCACCGAAGAAGAGGATAGGGCACTTCTTGAGGTTTGGATGGGCGAGCATTGTATCCATTTCATCCTTGGCAACCACCCTGGAGGTGGCGAGATTCTCGTCATCGAAAAACCAGCATGCTGGCCCTATAAACCAGGGCATCCAATAACGACTCACAACCGAAACTTGTCAGCACTGTCGATGACAAAGACGACGGCTTCCGCGTCCTTGTAATGCTCTGACCACAGGTTGCGATACCGCCCCGCCCCAGCCATGTCAAAGACAGTGAACGTGAGCGCCCTGTGGCAAAGAATCGACATGACGTCATTCGCATGCTAGAGAGATGTAGAGAGTAATTTACCCTTTCTTGAATTCGTCCACATGAAACCCTACTGTCGAAGTGACCTCTAGCGTCTGATGCTCTTGCGGCTGAATAGGCGGCACGAGGAGCATCAGAGAAGCTGGACCGTCATGCCATGCATGTGACGCCTGACACAGCGCACCTTGAGCCGCTCTATGATTGTCGTTTTGCCGGCATTGTCCAAGCCGACGACCACGATGCTGACCTGTGTTGGGTAGCGCAGTCAGTTCTCATGCTGACACACAGCACAGAACACAGCACCAGCTTCTCACCTTTTTCCCCAGCAAGCCTAGAAAGCTGAGAAGTGCCCTGCATACCGACGAACGAAAAACGTCGTTCGAAGAGCAGAGTCTGTCTCACAATCGCTTGCTCACCCCATGCGTGAGCCTAAGCTTGTGGCAGCAGCAGCTGCGTCGATACGAGTTTGAACGCGGCCTGTCGTTCAAGGCCAAGTCGGCCTGTCTGAAGCGAGGAGGAAGGTAGGGCGAAGAAGGCGACCTTGACGATCTCACAAACTCTAGCGTGGGGTGTGAATCGCTCTGATCCGTCGCGATCGATTCCATCCACAACGATCGGCCCAGAGGATGCAGGCCTACACCTCCTGGATCGTGTCGAAAGCCAAGGCTGCTTACCTCAACGTGACGGAAACAGAGCTGAAAGTCCTAGATGTGAGTGCCATCGCGCCCCTTGTGCATGTGTGCATGGTCATCATCACCCCAACCACAGGCAACGAACGAGCAGCCCTGGGGACCGCATGGGGCAGACATGACCGGTGAGAGCTTGCTGCATGCCTCACGGAGGAGTCTTAAGGCGTCGTGCGCCTCCCTTCGACAGCCATCACAAAGCTTGCCGACGATCCCGACAAGTACAACGAGATCATGGTGCGGTTCTGCACTCGCAGCAGAGGCCCGACAAGGCAACGATGTCAGTCGGACGATTCGTGCGCAGGGTGTGATTCACCAGCGGCTGCAGGAGCGCGGCGAGAACTGGCGCATGTGCTACAAGGCGCTGCTGCTGCTTGAGTTCATGTGCAAGCAGGGCCCGCTCAGGGTGGCCGCCGACCTGCAGAGGAGCGTCCACATCCTCGAGAGCCTGCGGGTGAGGGAGAGCAACCGC
>VFSW01009321.1_pt1 | contig 14027 bp, 8 predicted proteins | sample 5358111 | NCBI WGS metagenome assembly VFSW01 (sample SAMN11554181, study PRJNA540505) | mine drainage metagenome | isolation source: sediment from site ElyBrook_90M | place: USA: Ely Copper Mine, Vershire, VT | collected 2017
CGCCCCAGCCCGAGCCGGAGCAACTGGACGCCCCACCGGTCACAATCGCCAGCATCGCGACCAGCCACAAAATCTTCCGCTTCCGCCACCACGCCAGCGGCAGCAGCAGCAGCCCGCAGGTCATGGGCACCACGCTCCACCCCGCCGGTTCCGAGGACCGCGCGGAGGATGCGGTTTGTCCGGTCGCCAGTTTTACCGTCACGTTGCCGGTGGTATTGGCGGCCACCGTTTCGCTGGCAGGATTGAACGAGCAGGTCGTATTGGCGGGCAACACGCCGCACTGGAAGGTGAACGTCGCGGTTGCGCCGTCCAAGGGCGTCAGCGTGAGCGTAAAGCTGACGGCCTGGCCACCGGACACCGTCTGGCTCGACGAACCGGAGGCTGCGGCCGTGAAGTCGAACCCGTCTCCCGAGAGCGGTGCTTGCACGCTCGCCGCCAACATGCTGCTGGAAACGGTCAGCTTCCCGCTCTGCGCCCCGGTGCTCGTGGGAGCAAAAACCACTCCGGCGGTGCAATTGGCTCCCGGCGCCAGCGTCGCAGTGCATGTGTTGCTGGCTAGCTGGAAGCCGCTGGAAACCGTGAGAGACAGATCGGTCAGCGTGACTGTGGCGCTTGTGTTGCTCACTGTCACGGTCTGCGCGCTGCTGGTCGAACCCACCCCCGTCGTTGCAAAGTTCAGCAGAGCCGGTTGAACCTGCACCGATCCGGCCAATCCCCCCGTCCCGCTCAGCGCCACTGTCGCCGGAGTCGTAAACGTAGTCGAACTGACGCTCAGCGTCCCCACAACCGTGCCGCTTGCGGCGGGCGTAAACACCACTCCCACTGAGCAGCTTGCCCCCGCGCCCAGACTCGTGCCGCAGGTGTTCTGCGTCAGACTGAACGGAGCTGTGACCGCCACCATAAGCCCGCCGGCAGCCACGCTGCTCGTGTTGGTAACCGTGGCCGTTTGCGCCACGCTGGCCTGACCCACAACGCTCTGGACAAAGGTCATCTGCACCGGGTTCACGCTGATTCCGTTCACGGTCTGCCCCGTACCGCCGAGCGGCACTTGCACGGCCGCCACTCCCAGCGTCGCCGAGGAGACTGTCAGCGTGGCCGCGTTGGCCCCCGTCGCCGCTGGCGCAAACGTCACCTGCACCGTGCAACTGCTTCCCTTGTTCAGCGTCGCTCCACAGGTTGTGGTTCCAATCGAGAAGCTGCCGGCCGACTGGCCCGTAATCTGGAAGCCCACATTGGAGGCAACCGATCCGCCCGTGTTACTCACCGTCAACGTAAGGGGCGAGCCAGCCGCGCCCACCTGCTGCGCCGCAAAGTTCAACTGCGTCGGACTCACGGCCAGCGCCGCCGGCTGCACGCCCGTTCCGGAAAGACCAACCGTCTGCGTGCGCAGCGCATCGGAGACGCTGAGCGTGCCCGTCTGGCTGCCCGTCTGTGTGGGAGCAAAGGCTACGCTGATGGCGCAGCTTGCGTGGCCCGCCAGCGTGGTGCCGCAGTTGTTTGACGTCTGAAACCCCGCGCTCACCGTGGCTGCAATTGCGGTGAGTGAAAGGTCGCCGCTGTTGGTCAATGTCACGGTCTGCGTGGTTGAAAGCTGCCCCGTCACCGTTGTAGGAAAGCTCAGCGAAGTCACCGACAAGGTGTCCGTCGCCGCGGCCGCTCCGGTCCCGCTCAGTGCCACGGTCTGCGTACCGGCGCCATCCACAAGGGTCAACGTCCCCGCGGCCGCGCCCACCTGGGTTGGCGCAAACTCCACGGTGATCTGACAGGCGCTGTTGGCCGCCACCGAACTGCCGCATGCGTTGCTCGCCAGCACAAAGGGCCCGCTGACGCTCGCGTTTGTAATCGCCAGCGCGGTTCCTCCGCTATTTTCCACCGTCACCGCGAGCGCACTGGAGGTGGCTCCCACCGTCACCTGGCCAAAGCTCAGCATGGCAGGCGACAGAACGGCCGTACCCACGGTCTCGCCGGTTCCACCGAGCGCCACGGCAACTTGCCCGCCCGCAACGTTGGCGCTGATCGTCAATTGGCCTGTCCGCGTGCCGCTCAGTGCAGGCGTAAAGATCACCTGGATGGAGCAGATCGAACCTACATTCACGATTGCGTTCTGGCAGTTGTCGGTCTCACTAAAATCCCCGCTCACCGCAATCGCTGTGGGCGTCAAGGCAGCGCTGCCCGTGTTCATCAGGGTCACAGTCTGCGCGCTGCTGCTGGTTCCGTCGGCCTGAGCCGCAAAGGTCAGCGCGGCGGGGTTCGCCGTTGCCGTCGTCACTCCCGTGCCCGCGGTCCACGGTGGAATCTGCCAAATGCCGCGTCCGTAGGTCGCCGCGGCCAGCACACTCTGCGACGCCGTCGCCGAAGCCGCGCTCAACTCCACTACCGGCGCATCCGGCAATCCGACGCCATACGCCGACCAGCACATGGAGGCTGCCGTGGCGCAGGTCGAAATCTGCCGCGTCGAGTAGACGCCAGCATCCGTGGCGATATACGCCGTATTCGCGTCCTGCGGGTCGATCACCAAGCTGTTGGCCGGCGACGCGGGCAGGTTTGAAGAGATGAACGCCCAGTTGGCCCCTCCGTTGGTTGAGCGATAGGCCACACGCACCTGAATCCGTTCCCTCGGACTGGGAACGCCATCCACGGTGACATACACGGTGTTCCCGGTCGTATCGTGCGGGTCGATATAGATGCTGGAGATGTCCAAGCCGTTGGCGTTCATGCCGTTGCTGTCGTTGCTCACCGGGTTGAGCGATAGATCCCGCCACGCAGACCATGAGCCGTTGCTGGGATTGAACGTCGAGCTGAAGACGTGCCCGGCCTTGGTCGCTCCGCCATCCGCCGCGCCGTACATACCCACGTACACCACTTCACCGCCACCGGGCAGCGCGAAAGCAGCCATGGTGCGGATCAGCGCATCGCCGCTGCAGGCAGAGCTGCCCGTCACTCCGTCAAGAAAAGGACTGATGGCGTTGCCCGTGCTCCAGCTGCTTCCGTCCGCTGGACCTCGCCACACGCGGCAGGTCCCCACAAGCAACTGCGACGGGTCCAGCGGGTCCACAAGGAACGGCGCCGGCGCGGTCATGGTGTTCCCATCGCCGTTTACGTCCGCATCGCTCACAAGCGGCGTCGCGCCAAAATCCGACGAGGTGCAGCCGTTTGTCTGCGAGCACAGGTGGATCGAAACGCCCGCCTGATTGTTCACGTACCAGTTCGCGCTGTTCGAAGGGTCAATGGCCACCGGCCCGCCCTCGCCGCCTAGAATCTGCGGCCACTCCGCTGTTGGCCCCGCCGTGCTCTTCACGCCCGCGGTGCCGTTCACTCCCAGCCCGGCCATCATCGTGTAGGGCGTGGTGGTCACCGCGGACATGCTCGCCACCTCTGCCAGCGAACCCAGCCCGTCATTCAGGTTCTGGAAGTGCGCAGCGTCCGTGGAAGAGCAGACCTGCCCCGTCTCGCCAATGGCGTCCATCGAGCGCCACAGTCCGCTGTCGTTGCCCACAAAAATCTCCAACGGATTGGATGGATTCCACGCCAGCGCATGTTGATAACCTGCCACCTGCGCACTCATGCATGTTTCGGCGTTGGTGGTGTTGCGCCACACGCAGCCCATTGCCAGACTGCACTTCCACACATCGTCCGTCCCCGCCAGCAGCAACGTATCTTGCCCTGATGGAACGGCCGCCAGCGCCAGCGTGTAGTCGCCGTTCTCAATGGTGGCGGGGCCCAGTTGCGGGTCGCTTGTCTCCAGCGCCGTCGTCGGCCAGCGCGTCGCAAATGTGATGCTTGAGTTGGTGCAGGTTCCCCCGCTCGCCGCGCACAGGTCCTGCCACATACCCTGATCCTGGTTGTAGGCGTCCACCGTCCACGCAAACGTGTCGCCGGTCAGCGGATTCACCGCCAGCGTGCCGCGAAAGATGGGGCACGCCATTGAGCCCGTTGACCCAATGTTCGTTGGGCACATCTGCGTTGTCAGGCCGGAGCCGGGTTGCGTAGGCATCCGCGTCCACGTCACTCCGTCCACCGACTGGTAGTAGCCGTGAAAGCGCACCGCCGCCACAAAAACGTGCCGTACAGGATTCCACACCACTGAGGTCGCCGCATTCCCGTTCGGCAGTGCAAAGGCGTCGGCCGGCCCCTGCACGTCTTGCCCTGCGCTGTCGGTAATTGTCGCCAGCGACCACGTGGCTCCGCCGTCGGTGGAGTAGTAGAGGCCCTCGTAGCTCACACTGGGCCACTCAGCATCCGTCAGCGTGCCCTCGTATGCCTGCGACACCGCCGCCACTACCACCTGCGGATTCACCGTGCTCCAGGCAAAGCCCGCAAAGCCCTCTCCAATAAAGGACCACTGCTGATCCGCCGTCGACTGGATCAGACTCCACGTGTTTCCGCCGTCGGCCGAGCGCAGAATCCCCGCGCCATAGTAGGAGTCGAGCGCATCGTTGGGGTCGCCCGTACCGGCCAGGATCACGCCCGTTCCGCCGGGCTGCACGCTGAGTGCGCCAATGCTGATCGAGGCGTCCTGCGCCGTGCTCATCGTCGCCAGCGTGTCTGTAAGAGGCGCAAAGACCACGTTGGATGCGTCCGACGTACCCGCATTCTGCGAGAGCCACACGCCGCCGCCGGTGGTTCCCACATACACCCGGTTGCCCGTTGAGTCTGCCGGATCCAGCGCAATCGAAGACACGCGGCCGGTCACCAGCCCATAGCTCGCCGATGTCACGGCATTAGGGCCCAATGGCTGCCAAGGCGCGGTCGCCGCAGTCGCCGCGGTTGTCGCCGCACGCGGAGACACTGCCGCTGAACGCCACCGCATCTTCTCCGACCCTGCCGGACGCACCGGCCAGCCCCGCCGCGCAAGAAAGCGCTGCGCAGCAACCACCCGGGGAGGCAGATTCGGTGGCTGCACCTGCGGTCGGAGTATCGTTGTCCCCTGCGCTAGAGACACAATTGCCGTGGCGGCGGTCATGAGAGCCAGCGCACCCGACAGACCGCGCCTGCAAGCTTTAGTTTTCTTCATGAGAGCGGAAGAGAAAGACTTCCTCGTGCCGCCGATTGGGGCAGCATGGGTGAGATTTTGTTGACTTGCCCAAGTAGTCACACGTGTCCGGAATCGAAATCCCGCCTCCCCTCTCTTATCTTCTGAGGGGGACTTGAGCGGAATCCAATGGATTACGCAACACGAAACAAACAGTTTCCGGGTTTGGAATTGTGTCCCATTATAGAACGACAAAATGGGAGACGCGGCCTGGCAGCCGCAGCATGTGCATTACTTCCACGCGACCCATCTCTTTTGCGCTCTTTGCGAAAGAGGCGGGAAGCCAGGAAGCCATCCATCCACACAGGTTCAATAAAGCCTCGACTGCGCGATTCCCCGGTTGTGCTCGATGTACGCCGCGGCGTCAAACTTTTTCGCCGTCGATCCACCCGTCATGGTCCGCACCAACCCGAAGACGGGCCGGTCAAACCATGGCCGGTCATGCTTACCCACTATGGCCCACGCAATGCCCGCGTAGCCATTCGGATCGCGCCCGTCCAGTTCATACCGGTCGTTCAGAATCACCGCCCAGTCAAAGGCCGTGGCGGGGTCCGGCGCCCACTCCAGAATCTTCTTGGCCCAGTACATCCGCATATAGTTGTGCATCCAGCCTGTCTCCACCATCTCTCGCTGGGCAGCGTTCCATAACTCGTCGCCTGTGTCGCCGTGCTCCAGTTGCTCCAGGCTGTAGCGGTGCGGCCGGGGGTCGCCTGCATGTTCCATCAGGGTCTTGCGGGCCCACGGCGCGGCGCATTCCCAGTTGTCGTAGTTCGCCTCATGACGCACAAACAGCACCGCCAGTTCGCGCCACCCGATCAACTGCTCCAGAAAGCGGTCGCGCGCGGCCGCCGCTGCCTTGCCCTGCCGCCCCGCCTCCTCCACGGCCAACGCAATGGTCTGCGGGCCAATGTTGCCAAAGTGCAGATAAGGCGACAACCGGCTGGTTCCCTTCACCTCAGGATGGTTCCGCTTCTTGTCGTAGTCTGCCAGTTCATGACGCACGAAGTCGCCAAGCCGCTTGAGCGCGGAGCGCGTGCCACCGGTAAAGCTATCCACGGGTTTCACGGTGCGGTCCAGTGCAATGAATCCCTCGGTAATATCCCTATCCACTGGATAACACGCGACAGCTTTCGACGGTTTCCATTCGTGAAGCGGCTCCGTCTTCGCCGGAGCAACTAGATACTTAGGCAATTCTCGCTTCAGGTGCGGTCTGAAATGATGCAGCAAAAAGTAGCTGCGCCCAAATACGGCCGAGGGCACCACCACATCGGCATCCACCGTCCAGTAGGGCAGCCGCAACCGCCTGGCCAGCACGCTACGCCAGCGTTCCGGCTCGCGGCAAGGATTCTCGTCGCCTACCAGGAGCGCCGCGTCCACCTCCTCCAGAAATGCCTCAAGAGAATTGTTGGGGTGCCGGCGCAGCACAAAGCCCACCCCGCGCTCGGCTGCATCCCCAGCCACATCCCGCAGCCCTTGCGCCATGAAGTGGTAGTGCCGCAGGTTGGCGTTCGGGTAATTGGGAATCACCGAGAAATACACCACCACCGGCAGCCCCAGCAGATTCCCGGCCTCAATGGCCACATCCAGCGCCGGATTGTCCACGATGCGCATCGCACGCTGCATCCAGTAGACGACGCACCGCGCGCCCGTGCGTGGCGCACCGCGGCGCCGCACCAGCACGCGGGGCTGGCCCGCGAGGCGAGCAAGCTCTTCCGGGATCTCCCGATGGTCAGGCATCCGATTCACTCCCACACGCCCCCAGTCTCTACTCTGTATCTTCACTGCTCCGCTGGCATCTTATCCGCCATCTCTTCCCTACAGCAAAAAGGGCCGCCCATCGGGCAGCCCTCTGCGGTTCTTTCAGCGCTCCGCCTACCAGCGTCCCCACGCCCTGCTGATGTAGTCCGCGAGGGTCATGCCGATCAGCGCCAGAAACGTAAAGATCCCCGCGCCGACAGTCAGCTTGGTCAGCCTGGTGCTGTACTTCACATGCATAAAGAACAGCACCACCAGCGTGGCCTTGGCAGTTGCGATGGCCAGCGCGATGATGGGATTCCAGAAGCCCAACTCAACAAATGAGGCCCATACAGTGAGCCCGGTCCCCACCAGCAACGAAAGAAGAATCACTACGTAGACCTTGGGGCTCACGATGTGATGCCCGTTTTCGTCGTGTTTTGTTTGCTCGCTCATGCCAGTGTCCTTTATTGATGTCTGCTGATCAGATAGAGCAGCGCGAAGAGATATATCCAGATAATGTCGACAAAGTGCCAGTAAAGGCCGAAGTTTTCGACGAACGTCACATGACCCGAGGTGTAAGCCCCGGCCCGGGCCCTGAAGATCATGTACCCCAGGATCGCAATGCCAATAATCATGTGCAGAGCGTGCATGCCGGTCATAGCAAAATACAGAAAGAAATACAGCTCTGTGTGGATCGCCATGTCCCGGCCCAGCGGCTTGTCATGATACTGCGCGATATCCGGATCAGAAGCGGGGTTCACGAAGGACTCGATGCTGTAATGGAAGCCCGGGACGTGGTGCTTTTCCCATTTTTCGTGGTATTCGATTCCCTTGATGCCCAGGAAGCATAAGCCCAGGATGAAGGTAAGAATGAGGCAGAGAACCAGCCAGCTCTTGCGCCGGGTCTCCGCACACCACACACCCATGGCCATGGTGAAGCTTGAAAGAATCAACACCACCGTATTCAGAGTGCCCCACATGACATTCAGTTGGTGCGAGCCAACGACGAACGCCGGGTAATACCAGTTACGGAGGATCAGGTAGGCGGTAAACAACCCTCCGAAGAACATGACTTCAGTCAGCAGAAACAGCCACATGGCAAAGTTCGTGGCATCAGCCTGCTGACCCATGGTCTCGAAGTGGTGGCGCTGGTAGGGCGGGTGCTCGTGAGGAGTTACCTCCAGCGCATCTTGGGTAATCACGGGGCTATCCGACACTGGCTACCTCTTTTTCTTTCTGGCGCTCGAGCCACTCGTAGTCGTAGGCTTCGTGGTCCATGATGGGGATCTCAAGGAAGTTTTCGGTCAGCGGAGGCGACTGCACCTGCCACTCCAGCCCTGTGGCCTGCCACGGGTTGTTGCCAGCGATTGCGCCGTACTTCAACGACCACGTCAGGTACAGAACCGGCAGCAAATAGCCCACGCCCAGAATCGTGGCGCCGGCCGTCGAAAAGACATTCAGAATCTGGAACTCCGGTGGGTAGGAAGCATACCTGCGCGGCATGCCCAGCGTCCCCAGTATGAACTGCGGGAAGAACGTCAGGTTGAACCCAATGAAGGTGACCACAGCCGCCATTTGGGAGATCTTTTCCGGATACATGCGCCCGGTGATCTTGGGCCACCAGAAATGCAGTCCGGCAAGGAAGGCCATCAGCATACCGCCCACCATCACAAAGTGGAAGTGCGCCACGATGAAGTAAGTCTCGGTCAGGTGAATGTCAGTGCCCGAAGCACCCAGAAAGACGCCCGTCATGCCGCCGATGGTGAACAGGCCCATGAAGCCGAAGGCGTACAGCATCGGTGTTTCAAACGTGATCGAGCCCTTGTAGAGAGTAAAAGCCCAGTTGAAGATCTTGATGGCCGAAGGCACCGCCACCAGCATCGTCAGCAGCGAGAAGACCAGCACCGCATAGTTCGAGATGCCCATGATGAACATGTGGTGGGCCCAGACGAAGAAGCCGAAGACCGCAATGGCCACCGAGGAAAAGGCCACCGCCGTATAGCCGAAAACACGCTTGCGGCTGAAGGTGGAGATAACCTCTGAGATCACGCCCATGCCAGGCAGAATCATGATGTACACGGCCGGGTGCGAGTAGAACCAGAACAGGTGTTGGAACAGAAGCGGGTCGCCGCCTTTTGCGGGATCGAAGACACCGATGCCCACCGTGCGCTCCAGAGCGATCAGTACGATGGCGATGGCCAGCACCGGCGTGCCCAGCACCATCAGGATACTGGCCGCATAGTGCGCCCAAACGAACAGCGGCATGCGGAACCAGGTCATGCCCGGCGCGCGCATCTTGTGAATGGTCACGATGAAGTTCAGTCCCGTGAAGATGGAGCTGAAGCCGGCAATAAACACCGCCATTCCCGTGGTCAACACATGCGTGTTTACATAGTGCGTCGAAAGCGGCGTGGTAAAAGTCCAGCCCGTATCCACCCCGCCCGACATCATGGTGTACAGGGCCAGGATGCCGCCGCCCATGTACAGATACCAGCTCAGCAGGTTGATCTTGGGCAGCGCCAGGTCCTTGGCTCCCAGCATCATCGGGATGAGAAAGTTGCCCAGCGTGGCCGGGACCGACGGCACCAGAAAGAAAAAGATCATGATGATGCCGTGCATGCTGAACACCTTGTTATAGGTGTCAGTTGCCATCAGGTCCGACTGCGGCGTCAGCAATTCCAACCGGATGAGGCCAGCCAAAGACCCTCCGATAAAGAAGAAGAAGCTGATCGAGATCAGGTAGAGAACCGCAATCCGCTTATGGTCGCTGGTCAGCAGCCAGCTCAGCAGACCGTTCTCCTTGGTCAGGAAGTTCACCTTCGGAATCCTGGCCGTCGACTGGTCGGGAAGACTGACGATTGTGTCGCTCATTGCTTCACCATCCCTTGCCCTGCGGGATTCTGTCCTGCGGGACTTTGCCCCGCCGGCGCCGCCTTGCCTTCACTTTCCGGCAGCAGATCGGTGGTGTTCGTCGTCTGCTGCACGCGATAGTCAGAGTTGAGATTCTTGATGTACTCAACCAGCGCGATCACGCCTTCCTCGCTGATCTGCCCCTGATAGGTGGGCATGATGGGCGCATAGCCCTGGGTTATGTGTTGCGATGGGTTCAGGATCGCCTCGCGCAGATAGGCGTCGTCAGCGATGATCTTTTGACCGCTGGAAAGCGACAGCCTGGCGCCGTACACGTTGGCCAGGCTCGGACCGCGCGCGTCAGGCCTTGTATTGTGACAGGCATTGCAGCTCAGGCTGGCGAACAGGCGCTCACCGTTCTGCGCCAGCGATGCGCCGCTGGTGGACTCGGCCAGCCACTTTTTGTAGTCCTCGGGCGTCAGCACCACCACATCTCCGATCATGTGCGAGTGGTCCGTGCCGCAATACTGCGTGCAAAACAAGTGATACGTGCCCGGCGTGGTGGCCTCGAACCACACCGTCGTGTACCGGCCCGGAATCGCCTCGCGCTTCACGCGAAACGCGGGAATGGAAAAGCTGTGGAACACGTCCTGCGAAATCAGCGTCAACTGCACCGCCTGGCCCACCGGCACATGCAGCGAATTGATCTCATGCTGGCCGCCGGGATGCTCCGCCTTCCACATCCACTGCTTGCCCACCACATAGATATTCATGGCGTTGGCCGGTGGCGTATACACGCGGAAGTAAAGCAGCGCGCCCCACACGAACATCACCAGGAACAGGCCCAGTGGAATGATCGTCCAGGTAGCCTCAAGCAGCGTTGAGCCCTCAATCTGCACTGCGACCGGATGACGCTTCTTGCTGTAAAGGATCGAGAAGCTGATCACCAGCAGGATCACGATCGTCAGTCCGATCAGGCTCACCAGGACCATGAAGAAGTACAGCGCGTCCATCTGAGGCGCAATACGGGATGCCTCCGGCGGAAACAGCGCGAAGTTCGTCATCCACTTGACGAGAAACTGCCAGATTACTGGACTGATGTGGGGCATTCGGTTATCCGTTCACCTTTAGTTCTTTCGCTGGCGGATGAGCCTGCCGGTAATCCCGGCGGAGCATCACCGCCACAAATCCACCCAGCAGGAGCAATGTCAGAAACCCGCCCAGTTGCACCACCCGGGCCACAATGAGCGAGTGCGTGTTGGTCTGCGGATCGTAGTGGTAGCAGTACGTGAGAATGTTGTCCACCGGCGAACCGATGCGGTTGGCAGAGGCTTCATTCAGCCCCAGCAGCATATCTTTGGGCGAGTACTCGACGCCCATGTAGTACTGAGCCAGCTTGCCTTCCGGCGTCACAATTTGGATCGAGCTGGCATGAGCAAACTGCGTTAGCCTGCCATCCGGCCCAGGGATCTTGACGTAGCCGAAGCCCACTGCCGTGGTCAGCGCATCGATATTCGGCTGCGTGCCGGTCAGGAAATGCCATCCGTTGGCGGTCTCCGGATGCCCGTAGCGCTTGAGATAACTGCGCTTCTTGGCTGCGGCCAGGTCCGGCCCCTCGGTGGGATCAATGCTCACGACGATCACATCGAAGTCCTTGCCAGGAACAAAGTTCACCATCTGCAGTGCGCTCGTCAGCCCATTCAGTTCCTCTGAGCAAAGCATGGGACATTGGAAGTACACGAGCGCCAGAATCGCCGGCCGCTTGCCGAAGTAGTCGCCCAGGCGCACCTGCCTGCCTGTGTCATCAGTGAACGCAAGATTGAGCGGCAACTGCTGATTCAGGTGTTGCGCAATACCCACTCCGCTCAGAACCGACGGCGGCTTGTCGTTCGTTGGCCCCATCTGCTTGTCGCCGTAGCTTGAAACCTGCGCCATCAACGAAGGAGTCAACGCAGCCACGCACAACACAATCGCGGCAGTGGTGGCCTGTGCTGCCTTGCCCCAACTTCTCCGAATTGCGACTGTGTACTGCATCATTTCTTCTCTCCGCTTGTTCCGGCTACCCATTCGCCGTGCCCCACGCCTGCTCTTTCTTTTCGCAGCAAGAGTGAGAAACCAGAAACTTCAATCCAGCACTCGCAACCTATACACCTACTGGCGTTTCGCCTCAGCAGCGCGTGACTGCGCCTGTTCCTGCTCAAACCCCGTACGTGCAAATCCACTGGTCAGCGGCACCGTCACCGCGGGCACCTTGTCTCCGGCCATCAGCGGCGCGCGCTCCACAACTGGCGCCACTGGCAATCCGCGCTCGGCAATCAGTTCCATGGCACGCTCGATCGGAATCCTCACCTTGCCCTGCGAACGGTCCACCCAGGTGTAGTTCTCTAACAGCAGATCTTCGCGCGTGTGCAGATCGGCCACATCCTGCAGGCCGTCATCGGTCTGCAAACGCGGTGTGGGAAAACGCTGCGTCAGTTCGGCGATCTTGTGCTGCAACTCAGGGCTCGATGGCAGATTGCCAAGCTGCCGCACGTCCACCGTCTTCGTCCACTTGGTGTCAGGCCCGTCTTCCTTGTTCATCCGCGCATTGATCACCTCGCCCACGCCATACGCCACAACACCGGACACGGCAACAAAAATAGCCATCGAGATAAGAAACACCACGATGCCAGTCACGCGGACGTCGGATTGCTCGTATCCGGCCGATGCATCGATTTCTTCCGGTTTGTGATCCTCCGGCTCGTTGTGGTTATACGTGGACATGCTCAGGCTCCAGAATCTCCGCCAGATGCGGATCGTTGGTCTGCACCAGCGGGCGCGCCTTCAACCGCGTGCAGAAAAAGGCCACCCAAAAGGCCGTCATCGCTACCGGCACCGCTGCGTATTCCAGAATCCCCCAACTGAAGTGAAGGTTTCGCGCAGCATCTTTGAAGTTCGGCTCGATAAGCCAGAACAGATCGAAGGCTCTGGCAAACAGCATCCACTGGCACACCCGGACCAGCCGTTTCTTGTTGCGCTTGATGTCCCTTGACAGCAGCAGCGTAAACGGAATTAGCCAGTGAAAGATGAAGTCCAGCGTGATGATGATGCCCCAGTGGCCGCGAATGCGGTCCAGATACCAGGGAATCTCTTCTGGCTGGTTTCCCGACCAGATGATGAGGAACTGGCCAAAGGCGAGATAGATGTTCAGCATCACGAAGGCAAACATGAACTTGCCCAAATCGTGCTGCTCTGTCTGACGCAACAGGGTGTGGAACGGCTCAGCCTTCGACAGTCCGATCGACACAATGATCGAGAGCGCCAGCACGGAGTACCCCTGCGCCACCAGGAACAGTAACCCATACACCGACGAGTACCACGTCGGATCCAGCGACATCACCCAGTAGATGGCCGCCGCGGACATGGTGATCGCATAGACGATGATGCCGGGGCCGCTGATGTTTTCCAGTTTCTTGATCCAGAACGGCGTGCTGTCAGCCGAATCGGCATCGCGACGCAGTCCTAGCGAAGTCAACCGCCAGGTATAGAACCACCAGATGGCGAAGCACAGCAGGCTCACCCCGATAAAGGCTGCCGGGTTCAGCATGGGCCGCTTGAACTCGATGGCGTGCGCCTGAATCTCGTTAATGAAGCCCGACTTCAATGCAGCGGCCACATCGCTCACCTGGGCCCACAGGTAGAGCTTCTTCATCTCAATGGCCACCACCAGCCAGTAGACAAAGACCAGCGGCAGCGTGCGGCTCATCGCCTCAAGCGGCCGCCGCAGCAGCAGGCCCCACTTGCCGCCCGAGCAATACTGCACCATCAGCAAGGCCAACCCGCCCACTGAAAAGCCGAACGTGAGCATCAGGCCGAGCAGCCATGCGCGCAGCACGTGTTCAATCGAACCGTCCGCGAAGGCCAACCCGGCGGCGATGATCGAGAAGACCGCCCCCACCATCAGCGCGCGCGACTGCCAGACCTCCACAAAGGCTGGTGCGTCCAGATCGGCGGGAAGCCCAGTGGGCATCGATGCTGCGTGCGTTTCGTGAGCCATTCCGTCTGTCCTTACTTCGCGGCCGCTGGAGCCGGTTTGCTTGCTGGAATCGAAATTACCGGGTCTGCCGGATTGGCCGGAGCCATCGCCGGTGTTCCCTGCTTTGTGTCATGCGGATACGCCTGAATCGCCGTCGTTGGCAACGTCCAAGGCTCCGCGTATCCGGCGGGAAGATTGTGGTCCGCGGCAACATCTTTCAGGCTCTTCACCTCAGCGCCGGTTGGCACATCCTTCAACGTTGCCGCCTGGCTCAACTGCAGCGCGCGAATGTAAGCCGCCACTGCCCAGCGGTCCACGGGGGTCAGTTGCGCAGAGTAGTCCGGCATGGCACCGTAGCCGTGAGTCATCACATAAAAGTAGTGCGAGATGGGC
>VFSW01009322.1_pt1 | contig 14026 bp, 13 predicted proteins | sample 5358111 | NCBI WGS metagenome assembly VFSW01 (sample SAMN11554181, study PRJNA540505) | mine drainage metagenome | isolation source: sediment from site ElyBrook_90M | place: USA: Ely Copper Mine, Vershire, VT | collected 2017
CTCAATATCACGTCATTAGAGGGCGCACAACTGAGTTCGCTTGGGATGTCGGCGGATTCGATGATCGGGTCGCGCATCGCTTCTTCGGCGCTCATTGCCGACGAATCGCGTTTTCCCGTTCGCCGTGCGCATCTTGTTGCGTTGCAAGGTGTCGCTTCAGAGTACGAGATGATTTGGTCGGGTAAGACGTTGCAGGGGCACGTCGAGCCACTGCGCGATGTCGACGGTCGTATCGTCGGAACGATTGCCGTTGCCTTCGATATTACCGAGCGTAAGGTGGCAGAGCAGCGTATTGCCTATTTTGCGCAGTACGATCCGCTCACCGATTTGCCCAATCGTGCCCTGCTCGAAGATCGATTAGGACAAGCCATCGCTATGGCTCAACGATATTCCAGTCGAGTCGGGCTGCTCACGCTGGATTTGGACCGCTTCAAAGAAATTAACGATCTGTACGGGACTGCCTTTGGGGACGAAATGCTGCGGAGCGTCGCTTCGCGGCTGCGTCGTTTAGTCGATCGCAGTGCCACCATTTCGCGGTTGGGTGACGATACGTTTGCGATGCTGCTCGTCGACGTCGTCGATCGGGCGACACTGGAGAGTTTTGCATCGCGTTTGCGCGATGCGTTCGACTCGGCATTTGAAATTGCCAAAACTGACGCTTTTGTCACTCCATCGATCGGAATTAGCGTCTTTCCCGATGACGGCATGGATGCGCAGGCCCTGATGAAGGCAGCCGAAGCCGCGATGTTTGCCTCGAAACAAGCCGGGCGCAACACCTGGCGTTTCTTCGTGCCGGGGATGCTCTCGTCATCGACCGAGCGCGTCGCGTTAAAACGCGATCTCCGAAGTGCGGCCGCCGAAGGTCAGTTGTTGTTGCACTATCAGCCGATTGTTCGCTGTTCCGATTTAGAACTGTGCGGCTTTGAGGCACTGGTTCGTTGGCAACATCCTACCCTCGGATTGTTGCAACCCGATAGTTTTATTCCGGTAGCCGAAGAGTCCGGTTCGATTGATGTGTTGGGCGAGTGGGTCCTCGGTGAAGTCGCGCGGCAACTCGCACAATGGAAAGCCGAAGGCTTTCACGTGCCCCGAGTCTGTGTGAACGTGTCACCTCGTCAGTTTGAGCGGGGCACCTTGGAACCGACCATTCGTCGCGTTCTTGCCGAATACGATGTCGATCCATCGTCGTTCGAACTGGAACTCACCGAGAGTTCCATCATGCACGATGTCTCGTTGGCGATTACGTTGTTGCAAAGCCTCAAACGCCTGGGAGTACGCCTCTCCGTGGACGATTTCGGTACCGGGTATACCAGTTTAAGTTACCTGCGTCGGTTCCCGATCGATACACTCAAGATCGATAAGGGCTTCGTCAGGGATATGCTCCCCGGGTCTCACGACGCAGCCATCGTAAAAGCAATCGTAACCCTGGCGCAGACGGTTGGATTAACGTCGATCGCCGAGGGAGTGGAAACCTTCGATACGTTGTCGCAACTCCGTGACATCGGCGTGGAAGAGGTTCAGGGCTTCTTTGTGAGTCGCCCTTCACCACCATCCGAAGCGTTTTCGTTCGCTACGGTTGCGTCCCGAAACGACGAAAGAAACGGCGATGCACTTCCTGTTGCGCCCTAGCTAACGACTCGCGCATCTCAAGCGACGGAACGCGCACTTTATCGACGAGTCGCATGGCGCGCAGCAAGCGAATACTCCACCACGTTAGATCGAATTCGAACCACTTAAGCCCGTGCCGTGCAGAAAACGGAAATGCGTGGTGATTGTTGTGCCAGCCTTCGCCCCAGGCAAGTATGGCGACGACCCATGAATTGACCGAGCGGTCTTTGGTGCGATAGGTCACGTATCCCGAAAAATGGGCTGCGCTGTTGACCAGCCAGGTGATGTGGTAGACCACAACGAGGCGCACAAAGATACCCCAGATGACAAACGACCAGCCACCTAGGAAGAACAGTAGCACACCTAATCCTACTTGTAGCGGGAGGTGCAGATAGGGCAACACGCGGTAGAACGGTTCAGACGAAAGATCCGGCGTATAACGTTTCCGTTGCTCCCATGTCGGCAAATTTTTATTCGTTCGAAAGAGCCACGTAAGATGTGCCCAGGTCAGGCCTTTGCGTATGCTATGCGGGTCCCCGTCGCGATCGGCGTGCGCATGATGCAAGCGATGCGTTGCAACCCACTCGATCGGATCGCCTTGGAGGGCGAGCGTACCGAGGATTGCCAGTGCGTATTCGAGGGGTTTGACCATGCGCAAACTGCGATGCGTCAATGTCCGGTGAAAACATAAGGTGACGCCGATGCCACCGGTAAGGTAGGCGACGGCAAAGGCGACCCCGACGGCCGGCCAAGAGAAGAACGCGGGAAAAAATGCGAGCAAGGCGCCAAGATGGATCACGAGGAGTGCTATGCCGGTTTCCCAGTGGGGACGAAGTTTCATAACCGATCTCCTTCAAGGATGGAGGAGGCTTCTCCGCTGCGGTTTAGGTCGCCGCAGCGAGGCGATCCTCAATTTCCTCTTGCGAGACACCCGAAATCTTTACGCGCTTAATCCGGGATCGATGCCCGTGGAGTATTTCGATCTGCGAAGGTGCGACGTGCAAATACTCCGCGAGATCGGCAATAACTGCGAGATTTGCTTTTCCGTCGATGGCCCGAGCACGGATGCGAAGCTCATATCCCGGCTCGCGGAGAATCAGACCTGGGCGCGGGCTTCCCGGTTTACACGTTAATGTGATGGTCGCGTGCATGCTGTTTTGTTTACGGGAGAAAATTCAATGCGTCCCGCCGGATAGTTGAAACGAAGGGACATATAGGGAATAATGCGTGCGCCGATGCGCCCGTCACCATGCGACGGCATGGCTGCCGTTAATTGTGTAGGAAACGCGGGAATCGTGCACGTTACAAGACGTAATATCCGATCTTCGCCAAGTTGTGTAACGGCCGTTCCGCCAACGCCTTTTACCGCGATTGACCCTTTGCGCGTGAAAAGTCGAGGATGTTCCTTCACGAACGTTGCCGAGAGATCGAAACCGGCGTCGTCCCCGGTATCGAGATCGAAGTCTGCAGATTGCTTGTCGATGCTCATGGAAAGTTCGGGAAGAAGTGCAGGAAAGCTCACCGCGATTGCCTGCGCGTCGATACTTGGAGCAGTTCCAAACCGTAAGAACTGTGTATCGAGGGTCGCCGTAAGCGATGAAAATATGGCGTTTCCTGCTACGACGTCGAATCCCAAGCCGGAAAGATCCGGAAGAACGAGATAGTTTGCTGGGCCAAAATGTGCGTTGACAAGATTCAGCGGACCGGTCCGAACGACTTCGGTCGTGTAGGTTCCTAATCCATTCGCCGTTCCGGCACCGACGACCGGTGCTTTGAGACGTTCGGCTAAACGAAGAGAAATGGCCATGCCGCTATTCCCCGTATCGACGAGGCAGCGGGTCGCAACATTGGCCAGTTGACAATCGAAAATGGGAAGCACCGATCCCCGAACCCGTTGAGCTGCCGGTGATCCGAGATTTACTGCGCTCACGATCCCGGTCGGTGCATGCAAATCGCCCGAAATGACGTTACGCGATGTGAAGATGCGTTGTGTTGCGCGCGAATCGATTTCCTCAAAGGGGATGGTGTAGGGGCCAACGCGACGATAATCTCTCAGGCGAATGCTTCGGAAGCCAAGGTCGATTCGTGTCACGAGGGCCGTTTTCGGATTCACCCAAACGGTGAGCAATCGGCGATCGGGCATTCGAATCTGGATGACATCGCGATCTTTACCCGCCTGGTGAAATGGGGGCTCGAGGCGGATGCTTCCCCCGTTTCGCTGGAAATCGGGAGCCAAAAACATGAGTGCCAGGCCTGAGCGAAGGTCGCGCAGCCCTTCGAGAGCGGCTGACGTGAGCGGTAGGAGATCGTCGTTTGAGTCGACAGCGTAGAGGGCGTCCCCATCGAAGTAGCGTCCGACACAAAGCGCTCCAAGGCAACGACGGCTCAGGAAATCGAAGCCTTGACTCGCTGTCGTTACGACGCTGGTGGTCTTGCCGTCTTTTTCCGTCCAAACCGAAACGATTTGGGCCGCGTACGGGCCGCCGGAGGCGTCCGACATTCTGGCTAGGAGCGCGCTTTGAGGCGTTGCCCATGCCGAACTCGGGAAGACCGTGAGAGAGGCGATGAGGATGGTCGCGAATAAACGCATGAAGAATGTCATTCGAGAACGGAGTGGTGAAACGCTCGTTGCCCGATACTCGTTGTACGGATACCATGATCCGATTATTTGCGCTCGTCGCCCTGGCCTTCACTGCGGCGCAGCCGGTTGCCGCCAGTCCACCGCCCGTTCGAAATTTCTGGACGCAAAGTGCTCCGGCGCATAATCGAGGAGTTTTACATGGAAAGATTGTCTCGGTCGATTACGGCCGCGGGATTCTCGTCGTAAGATTTCCCGGCGGCACGCGAACCATTCGGGTGTTGCCATCGACGAGCATCGAGACGAAGGCCAATGGCAATGGGTCGCTGACCGATTTGCGTTCGGGGGCGGCCGTGGACGTGTATATTAGCGATATCGGCGGCGAATCCGTCGCACAACTCGTTCGCATTCACTAGGATCCCCATTTGCTTGCGCTCAACGCGATCAGTAAACGTTTTGCTGGTCGAACGATTCCGCAGGTTGATGATGTTTCGCTCACGGTCGACACCGGTGAAATCGTCGCTATCGTTGGACCGTCGGGGGCCGGAAAGACGACGCTCTTACGAATCGTCGCCGGACTCGGGGCAATGGATTCCGGCTCGTTGCATTTTGATGGTCGCACGATTGTTGCGGACTCCCCACAGGAGCGCCGCTTTGCGTTGCTCTTTCAAGACGATGTTCTTCTCCCGATGCTTTCGGTGCGCGCGCACCTGTCGATGGTTTCGCGCGTCTCTCATGCTCGCATGGCTGAGATCGTCGAACTCCTTGCCATTGATGGCCTGCTTTCGCGTCGGGTAGGTGCATGTTCGGGCGGCGAGCGGCAACGCATTGCCTTTGCCCGCGCGTTGGCTTCTGCACCTCGGGCGATGCTCTACGATGAGCCGCTTGCGCACATCGATCCGCAAGGGCGTAGTTCGGCTCTTGCTCTCGTTGGAGCCGTCAGTCGCGCGGCCGGTGGTCCGGCGTTGTATGTGACGCACGTTCACGCGGAAGCGATGACGGTCGGTACAAGAATTGCGGTTCTTATCGACGGTCGCATCGAACAGATCGGGCCACCGCAAGCGGTGTACGATGCTCCGGCCACCATACGCGTCGCACAGTTTTTAGGGGAGCCGCCCATGAACGTGAGCGAACGCCTAGCCGCACATTACGGCTTTTCAGGAGTGACCCTCGGCTTTCGTCCGCATCGTGCACGCGTCTGCGAGGATGGCGATCTTCGCGGGCACGTCGTGAGCGTGACCCGTTTGGGTAGTGATGTGATCCTATTGGTGGCGACGACGGCCGGCGATGTGAACGTCCGCGTCGATGCACGCGATGCACCAGCGGTCAACGCGAATCTTGGCTTGCGTATTCACGCCGACGATATGCATCGATTTCATCTTGTCTCTGGAGCACGAATCCCATGAATGCCTATGAAGAACTTGCTGCTGCAACCGTGCTCACCGGTTTCCAGGCCACGGATGTTGCGGCATTTCATGATGAAGTCGGCTCGACGCCATTTGGTGGGTACGTCTTTTTCGCTCGTAATTTGACGTCAGTTGAGCAGGGTCGAGCCTTAACCGATGCTATGAGGGCACGAGCAAATCGATTGCTGCCGCCGGTGATTGCGATCGATCAGGAAGGCGGGCGTGTCGTTCGTTTGCGCGATGGCGTGGAGTGTTTGCCGTCGGCAATGGCGATGTCGGCCACCGGTGATACCACGCTCATTGCGCAAGCGGGCGAACAGTGCGCCTTTGATCTGCGGCGAATGGGCATGACTGTGAACTTTGCCCCGGTCCTCGATTTAGCGCTCGAACCGCAGAGCACGGTCATAGGAACGAGATCCTTCGGGCGCGACCCGGCGCGCGTCATCAACATGGGAGGCGCATTTACGCGTGGGTTACAGCGCGGCGGAATCGTTGCAACGCCGAAGCATTTTCCCGGTCATGGCGGGACGTCGGTGGATTCGCACCTGGCTTTGCCCGTGATCGATGGCTCGTTGCAACGGCTTGCCGAGCGTGATCTGGCACCTTTTCGAGCGATTCTACCGCAATGCCGCGCCGTGATGTCGGCGCATATCGTTATCGAAGCGCTCCACGACGACCGTCCGGTGACCCTCAATGGGCCGTTTCTCAACGAGTGGTTACGGACAAAATGCGCGTTTACCGGCGTACTGTTTTCCGATGCGCTGGAGATGCAAGCAATCGCCGGAACGCTTGGAATCGTCGAAGGTGCGATCTGTGCGCTAGGTGCTGGCGTCGATGCGCTCATACTGGCGGGTAGCCCGGATGAATCGCGACGCGTGATTCGTGCCATCGCAGCGGCGATATCCTCGGGGCGAATTCCACTCGAGCGAATGACGCAAGCCGTTGAACGGATGCGTTCCCTTCGCGCACAGCTCGCCGCGCCATTAGCGGTGGACGCACGCCCACCCTACGCCGGGATCGCCAAAGAAATAGCTGCGCGAAGTATTACGACGCTGCGCGGAAACCCGGTCGCCCCGCTTCATCGGATCGTTGCCTTCTCGGGAGAAGTGGAAAATGGCGCTGTTGATCTCGAACCGAGTGCAAAAGGGTTCGAATCGCACATTGTGACGTTGCCGTTACAGCCGAGTCTCGCGCAGGTCGATGCCGTCGTGCGGTCGCTCCGCGATGAGAGAATCGTCGTATTTATGCGACGCGCTCATCTTTATCCCGAACAACATGCGGCGATCGTTCGGATACTCGCCGAGAGACCGGAAACACTGCTGGTCTCAACGCTGGAGCCGTACGATGCGTTGGGCTTTCCGCAAGCAAAGCATGTGCTCTGCACCTATGGAGACGATGTGGCGATGCTCTCTGCATTGCACGACGTGCTCGACGGACGTTTGCCGACAACCGGATCGCTACCCCTCGGATGAACGCGATCGATCGGATCGGACACGATGCCATCGGTTCGTGGTGTACGGGTGCGGTTGCTCGCGTTGAATACCGCGGAAAATTACGGTACGAAGCTGCTTTTGGCAGCACGCGTGACGACGGTCTTGCAAGACCGGTTTTTGTTGATACGCGGTTCGATCTCGCATCCCTTAGCAAATTGTTTACAACGACGCTCGCATTGAGAGCAGTCGATGAGGGCCTCCTCGCCTTAGATTCGCCGCTTTACGATCTCATGCCGGAATGGCGCGATAACGATCACCGATCGATTACCCTTCGCATGCTACTTGCGCATATTGCCGGAATAAACTCGGGAGCCGATTATCGCGAGCTACTAGGTTCGAACGTAGCGCATTTCGCCCTTACGCGTGATCTTGTGGCTGCACCGGGAGAGCGGGTCGTGTATAGCGATCTGGGATTTATCGCCGTAGGTAAGATTCTTGAACGTGTGTATCGTCGCTCTCTGGCAGCCTTACTTTCAGACTTTCATCGAGCAACATTGGGTTTTACCCCACCTGAGCACGAACGTCCATGGATACCGGCGACGGAAGACGACGGATGGCGCGGGCGCGTTCAGGGATACGTCCATGACGAAAAAGCGTTTTTAATGGGCGGTGTGGCCGGGCACGCCGGACTCTTCGGTTCGGCGGCCGACGTCGCGTGGTTGGCGCGTGAATATCTCGCGGGAGGCGCGACCGCGATGCAACGATTCGTCAGCGCACATCTTGTCGCAGAGGCCATTTCCGAGCAGGCGTTTGATCCGGTGTTGCGCCGGGGACTCGGCTGGGCACTGAAAACTTCGGATGAAAACTCGTGCGGTGCTGCATTTTCTCGCGAATCATTTGGGCATACGGGATTTGTCGGCACCTGTGTGTGGGTCGATCCGAAGCGCGACCTCATCGGCGTGTTACTCACTAATGCCGTCTATTACGGTCGCCGAGATACCCGGGAATTGCGCACTGCGTTCTATGATGCGTGTGTCGCGATGGTCGATCGGTAATGCTTGGGATCGGAGTAATGTCCGGTACGTCGCTCGATGGCATCGATGCTGCTCTTGTCGACGTGCGTCCGCAGGATAACGGCTATGACGCACGTGTGCTCCGATTTGCAACGCTTCCGTTTCCCGACGGATTGCGGGAAGATCTGCTCTCGCTTATGCCACCGAATGCGGCGCATGCCGGAGATTTTGCGCGTGTCCATCAGGAATTGGGGCTGGCGTTTGCCTCTGCCGCCGAGCATGTGCGTGGTGATGCGTCCATCGATTATGTCGCTTCGCACGGACAGACGATTTTTCATGATGGTCAAACGCATCGCACCTGGCAAATCGGCGATCCCTTCATATTGCGAGAACGCCTTGGCGTAAGTATTTGCTATGATTTTCGAAGCGGCGACACGGCAAGTAGCGGACATGGTGCACCGCTCGTGCCGTATGTCGACTGGCTCCTTTTGCGTTCCAACAAAGAACCGCGTGTCGTTGTCAATATCGGTGGGATCGCGAATGTAACGTCGCTTCCTCCGGCCGCGCAACGCGAAGAGGTTTTGGCCTTTGATGCCGGGCCCGGCGTGATGCTCCTTGACGCGTTTATCCATGAGCGCACGGACGGGGCGCGGAGTTACGACCATGATGGGCAGCTCGCAAGTCGCGGCGTTGTTCAAACGCACGCCCTTGCTGCCATGCTCGGGCATCCGTATTTTTCGCGACCGGCACCCAAAACGACGGGCCGCGAACAGTTTGGGGAAGAATTTCGCAGCACCTACGATGCCGTCTTGCGCCGGCTGACGCTTGAGGATGGGTGCGCTACGCTGGCCGCCCTCACGGCAACGGTCTTGACCGATGCGATCCATCGTTACGCTCCCGGCGCTACTCGCGTGATCTGTTCGGGAGGGGGCATCCACCATGCTCCGCTGATGCAGATGCTCCAAGAACGACTCGGCGATATGTCTGTCGAAACAACCCTGGCCTTCGGAATCGATCCCGATGCAAAAGAAGCGCTCGCGTTCGCCGTTCTCGGCTACGAAACGCTCCGAGGTCGTGCCGCCAATATTCCAGGGGCGACAGGCGCGCAGCGAGCAGTTCCGCTCGGAGCAATCGCGCCGCTGAACTTTGCCGCACTGAGAAAGAAGATGGAAATCGAATGTCGAGAGTAGTGGTCGGAGTCGATGCCGGTGCATCTCGCGTTCGCATCATTGTTGCTCGCGACGGGCATATTGCCGCGCAAGCTGAAGCTGCTGCGGTCAACCCTAACGTCGTCGGTGCCGATGCGAGTGTCGCGGCAATTCTCGATCTCTTGCGTTCGCAACTTCACGGCGCGACACCCGATGCAATGTGCGTCGGCGCTGCCGGCATTGATCGCGACAGCACATTGGCAACCTACACATCGGCCATCAAGACCGCGATTGCCCCGCGACAATTGACGATCGTTCCCGATGCGCTGCTTGCGTTACGAGCCGCAGTCGCCGATGGCGACGGCGCCGTGATTATTGCCGGCACCGGATCGATTGGGTTTGCCGTTCGAGATGACCATATGTTTCGTTGCGGAGGCTACGGGCATGTTTTCGGTGATGAAGGGAGCGGCTTCGTGATCGGTCGTGAAGGCGTGCGATTGACTCTGCGTGCTCTGGATGGGCGGTCTCCAAAAGACGGTTTGACGCAAGCGGTGTGCGAGTATCTTAACGCTTCCGATGTGCGAGGGTTGCTCGCACGCGTCTATGAAGATGCTGCGCCGAATCGACGCCTCGCCGAACTTGCCCCAATGGTCGTCACTTTTGCTTCGGACGGGCATCGTGCAGCTGCGAAAATCGTTCAGCAGGCGGCTCTTGACCTTGCCGAATTAGCTCGCACGGTAGCGCGTCATGCCGGGATTTCAGAACAAGCCGTGCCGCTTGTTCTCGCCGGCGGTCTCCTTCAAGAAAATTCGTTGTTGACGTATTTGTTGGAAACGCGCATTACCAACGAATTACCCCTCATGCATGTAACGAAAAATCCGCCCCCGCCGGTGATGGGAGCCCTATTGCTCGCCGAGCGCATGGTGCGTGCATGAGTGAACCCGTCGTGCCGACGGAGGCGCGAAATCCTCGCACAACGCACCTCGATTCCCTCGCGACGAACGATCTCGTGCTCCTGCTCGCCGGCGAAGCCTCGCGAGCCGTGCAGACGGTTGTCAATGCGACATCATCGATAGCGCAGGCCGTTGATACGGTCGTTGCTGCGTTGTCTTCAGGCGGTCGTCTGCACTACGTTGGGGCGGGGACGAGCGGGCGCCTCGGCATCCTCGATGCGGCTGAAATTCCACCGACGTTCGGTGCCCCGGAGGATCTCTTCTGCGCGCATATAGCTGGCGGATCTGCTGCGCTGCAGCGAGCCGTTGAAGGAGCGGAAGATGATCGCGCTGCCGCGGAAGCCGAAATCCGGCAGCGCGTTCGCGCAGGCGATGTTGTTCTCGGTATTTCACCGAGCGGAGGAGCCGCATTCGTGGTGTCCGCTATTCGAACCGCAAAAAAACTCGGCGCGACGACGTTGGCCATGTGCAACGTTGCATCAAGTTCCCTGGCTATCGCTGCCGATGCGGTGATTCTTTTAGAGACCGGGGCGGAACCGATCGCCGGATCGACGCGCATGCTCGCGGGCGCGGCACAAAAGGTCGCGCTTGCGACCGTATCGACTGCGGTGATGGTTCGCTTGGGTCACGTGCATGAGAATTTGATGGTCAGTGTTGTTCCCACCAACGCAAAATTGCGACAACGGGCCCGACGACTCGTAGAGATGCTTGCGCTCGTTGATGCGGAAATGGCGGAGTCGCTCCTGGCAACCTCGGGTTCGGTGAAAACGTCCGTCGTTATGCATCGGCTTTCGATGGACGTTCGGGCCGCAGAGGAGCATCTTGCGAAGCATCACGGAAATCTTCGCGCCGCATTAGGTGCATCCAGGGCGTGAGAATGTCTCGCGTTTGGCCGGCGCTTGCCTTGAGTTTGTGCATCGTCGTCGCGACATCGGCTCAAGCCGCGCCCAGTTCCTCCATCGTTCTCGTTCCACTCGATGACCGACCGGTGACCGCGCAGTTACCCAAACTTTTAGGTCGGATCGCGGGCATCGACGTGAGAGAACCGCCAACATCGTTGCTCGGACACTATCTCACCTTCGGCGATCCCGATGCCATTATCGGCTGGTTGAATAGAACGCCGCATGATGTTGATGCCTACGTTATTTCCAACGATATGCTGGCCTACGGCGGCCTTGTTGCTTCGCGCGTTCCGGGACCGACGTATCTCGATGCACGGACACGTATGTTGGAATATGCGCGCTTACGTCGTACGCATCCCAATGCATGGGTGGCCTCGTTTGCAACGATCATGCGGCTCGCTCCGACGGGCGTTCCGGCTCTAGGATCGGCAAAAGCGTTTTTTGCGGCGTATCCGATTTGGACATACATCATGGCGTATGCCAATTTGCACGACCCACCTTTGCCGAGCGAGCGTGCCTCGGCAGTACGCAATCGCGCGCTTGCCGGTGCTGCCCTCGATGAATACATCGCGACGCGGACGCGCAACTATCAGGTCGACTATACGCTTCTGGATTTCGTAGCGGCACACGATGTTCATCGTGTCGTTTTGGGGCAGGATGATGCAGGACCGATTGGTTTGCACGTTCGCGACGTTCTCGGATTACGCGCACATCGTGAAGCGTTAGGCTTGGATCGTCGTGCGGCGATAGAGCCGGGAGCCGACGAACTCGGTATGGTGTTGGTCGCTCGCGCGATGGATCGTTCTCTGCATTGGCAGCCGCGTATCGCCGTTGCTTACTCGCACGCCGGCGGGGCGATGACGCAAGACCCGATTGAGTTTTCGCCGATCCATGCAACGATTTCGGATCTGATTCGGCTCATCGGCGGAGTTGAAGTGACGCATCGCCCCGAGATCGTGCTCGACGTCCGAGTGCCGGGAAGCACAGCGGCCGACGATCGCGCTCTGCTGCACTCGCTGCGCGCGGATGAGCGCAGCGGCAGCTCGGTGGCCCTCGTTGACGAGACGTTTCTAGGCGGGCACTATGGGTCGTTAGCTCGTTTTAGCGACTCGCTACTGCATAGCGGGGTCGCATCGGGATTGGATGCCTACGCTGCCTGGAATACCGACGCGAATTCCGTCGGCACGGCGCTCAGCGAAGCCGTGGCCGCGGGTGTCGGGCGTCGATTGGGAACCTATGATGCTCTCGCGCACAAGACGTTCACCTTTATGCGGATCATCGACGATGTCGCATTTCACGCCGACGTGCGCCCGGAACTCAATACGGTTCTCGATGCTCAGGGTGTTACGGATCATACCTACTTATTGCCCAACGTGGCCAAGGCAATTTCAGCACGTAATTGGGCGGCTCTTTGGCACGCATCGGATATGGTGTTGCGCGAACTTTACCCGGGATACCACATCGCTGCGATGCAGATAACACTCCCGTGGAATCGCACGTTTGAGACGCAGATCGACGTCGGAATCGCCCCCGATTTACGGCCGTGATTCGGGCCTAGCGCGGCTGTCATAGGTGGGAACACCCCAGGAGCCGAACGCGCCCGATTATGCAAGGTAAAAAATCGTATACGCTCTGGATTGTCCTAGGACTCCTGCTGATTTTTGGTTTTTTTGTCGGGTCAACCTATAACTCGCTCGTGACGCTCGACCAAGCAGTGCAAGGGCAGTGGGGCCAGGTACAAAACGTGTATCAGCGCCGCGCCGATCTGATACCCAATTTGGTGGCCACAGTCAAAGGTGCCGCCAATTTTGAGAAAAGTACCTACATAGCCGTGGCGGATGCGCGATCGAAGGTCGGACAAATTTCGCCGCAAGCCATTGCCGGTGCGATCAATAATCCGCAGGCCTTTGCAAAATATGATCAGGCGCAGGGCCAGCTTGGCATGGCGCTGAGTCATTTATTGGCAGTCTCGGAGCGCTATCCCGATCTCAAAGCCAGCAAGAATTTCCTCACGTTGCAATCGCAGCTCGAGGGAACGGAAAACCGGATCGCCGTTGAACGCATGCGCTATAACGATATGGCGCGAGCCTTCAACACGAAGCGCGATACGGTTCCAACGGTGTTTATTGCCGGGATGTTCGGTTCGCGATTCCAAGAAAAGGTCTATTTCGCGGCCGAAGCCGGCGCGCAAAAAGTGCCCACGGTGAATTTCTCGCCATGACGCCGGAACAAAAAGCGCAGATTCACGATGCGATGACGCGTGCCGAGCGCGGGACGACTGCTCGCGTCGCCGTCCGCTTTATCGACGATGCCTCCGTGGATGCATTCGAGCGAGCAAAATCGGAATTCGAGCAGCAGAAGATGCACACGCACAAACACAAAAACGCAGCGCTCATTCTCGTGGCTCCAAACGCGCGGAAATTTGCCATGATCGGTGATCGGGAATTGCATGACCGTGTTGGCGATGCTTTTTGGGAAGCCGGAATAGCCGCCATGCATACGAGGTTTGCCGCCGGAGATATTCCGGGTGCCGTCGTTGCCGGCCTCGATCATCTCGGTGTTGCCTTCCACGAGCATTTTGCCCAATGATACAAGCATATATTCTTGGCCTGATTTTAGCCGTTATTCCCCCCTCGCCAACGCATTACGTGACGGATAATGCCAATGCACTCTCCACAACGACGCGGCAGAATCTCGAATCCGAGCTTCACGAATTCGATACCAAGACGCATCGGCAGGTAATCGTTTGGATCGGTCAATCCACCGACGGACAACCACTGGAAACCTGGACGGTCAACGCCGCCGAGAAGTGGAGAGTCGGGAAAAAAGGCAAGGATAATGGGGCCGTACTCTTTGTCTTTATGCGCGATCATCGCGTACGCATCGAAGTCGGTTACGTCCTTGAAGGCACGCTGACCGATGCCACGTCTGCGAACATTATCTCCGATACGATCACTCCGGCGATGAAAAAAGGCGACACCGATG